>Ga0137407_10003607_pt1 | contig 10304 bp, 10 predicted proteins | sample CZOMad2_2_16fung_FD_108410 | JGI IMG/M metagenome (GOLD analysis project Ga0137407, IMG submission 108410) | Vadose zone soil fungal communities from Angelo Coast Range Reserve, California, USA - CZOMad2_2_16fungal (Illumina Assembly) | ecosystem: Environmental > Terrestrial > Soil > Vadose...
CCGTCCCATATTGGCCGATCTGCATCATGAACTTGCCCTGAGAAGACAGCTTCTGGACGCGGTGATTCTTCCAGTCCGCGACGTAGATGTTGCCCGTCTGGTCGACAGTAACCCCCCAGGGCTGGTTGAACTCTCCTTCCCCGCTCCCGGCCTTGCCGCACTTCGCCAAGAACTTCCCGTCGCCGGTGAAGACCTGGAGTCGATTGTTCCCGCTGTCGACCACGATGATGTTGCCGCTCTTCTCGCACACCAGACCCGCAGGACGCTGGAGCTCGCCGTCGCCGCTGCCCGTCTTCCCCCATTTTCGGAGAAACTTGCCTTTGCTGTCGAACACCGAGATGGAGTTGGTCCATTCGTCAGAGACATAGACGTGGTCCTGCCCGTCAACGGCGACGCCGAAGGGCCAGGTCGAACGGCCGTCCCCTTCGCCCCACTGGAAGAACTCGGCGAGTAGCTCCTCTTCGCCGGGACCGCCGATCTTCACCTCGTTGACACGCATACCGAAGTTGTTCTCGTTGCCGCGATTGGCGACGTAGGCGACGCCACCCTTCGCGAGGCACATCGTCTGGGGATAGTTGAACCCCGTGCCCGACTGCGCGCCGCGCCCGACGGCGTGGCTCCACTCGTAGACTCTTCCGCGCGCCACCGTTGTAAGCGGCATTGCTTCCCTCCCGTCCGCGCTAGTTCAGGAAGGCCGGTTGCTCGAACCGGCCACCGGTGATCGGTTTGGGATCCAACTTCAGCCACTTCTCGAGAATCGTCGAGTAGATGCTGCGGAAGTCCGTACTCGGGTTCAGGTCGCCCTGAACCAGCTTTTCCGCCTTGAGGGAGGGATACTCGCCGTAGTGACCACCTTTGACCTTGTCACCAAGGATGAAGGCTGGCCCCGCTGCACCGTGGTCCGTCCCCGAGCCGTTGTCGTGCACGCGGCGCCCGAACTCCGAGAACAACAGGATGATGACGTTGTCGGCGTGGTCGTGCTCGCGCAAGTCCGCCGTGAAGGCCTCGAGACCTTCGCACACGTCCTTCCACAGGCCGCCATGGCCCGGGTTCTGGCCCGCGTGGGTGTCGAAGCTTCCGTGATCACAGTAGAAGATCCGGCTCCCGAGATCGGCAAAGTGTACCTGTGCGATCCCCTTGAGCTTGCGGGCGATCGAGGTCTCGGGATACTTCACGGTGGACGCGTACTTCTGCGGCGCCACCTTCAGGATATCGGCGCCCTTCAACGAATCCAGGCCGGTGGTGCCGAGGTATTCCATCACCCCAGTCCCCGCGACCGGGGCGTACATCTTCGCGAAGCGATCCAGCACTTGCAAGCGCTGCTCCCGTTCCTGGATGTTGGGCAGGAACCCGTACTTCTCCAGCGGGCCGGACACACACGCCACGGGAACTCCCGGTGCCACCAGAGCCCGGAACAGGCACTGTCCGAAGCTCACGACCGTGACCACGTTCTCTTTTCTGGGGTCGTATTCGCGCGCCACCTGACCCAACCAGCCCTGCGTCCCTACCTTCTCCGGCTCGCACGTATGCCAGATGTCCATCGAACGGAAGTGCGAGCGAGGCGAGTTGGCGTAGCCCACGCCGTGCACGATGGCGAGCTTGCCCTGATCCCAGACCTTTTTCAGCGGGGCCATCGCCGGATGGAAGCCATAGTTCTTGTCGAATTTCAGGATCTGATCGTCGGGGATCCCGACCGCTGGACGGTTGTCGCGGTACAGCGGGTCATTGAACGGAATCACCGTGTTGAGATAGTCGTTCCCGCCCGAGAGTTGCAGCGTGACCAGCACGGGATCTTTTTGCGTTGCGGCCATGCGTAGTCCTCCTCACCCGATGAGGCTCATGACGTTAGGCGAACTGATACTCTCTCGTCGCCACGATGAGTTGCAGCATCTCGCCGACACGCTTGTCGGCCGTCTTGGAACTCGTCTCACTCGCCCAGCCCGTCTGGCCCCACTCCTTCGCCTGCGCGACGAGCTCTTGCCGTGTTTCGGAGCTCACCTCCACTGGGCCCAGCAGGTCCAGACATCCGTCGACCAGCTGCTCTGGGCTCAGCGTGCCCTTGGTCTTCAGTCGGTCGATGATGGCGCGGACGCCCGGCAGCGACGGATCACCGACCAGTCCTGCCACGAAGTTGATGCGGGCCATCAGGGAGCCACTGTTGATCCACTCAGGGCCCGTATGCCATCCCTCGACGCTCGGGGGATTGAGCAGGTCCTGACCCATGTAGGCGGGCTGCATCGACAGGTCGCCGTATCCGGGTCGCGGTAGCTCATAGCCCCCGACCAGACGAAGACTGCCCACCACCACCTCGGCCGGGGACTTCAGGTGCTGGAAGCGGGCATTCTTGAAGAAGCTCGAGTTGAACAGCACACGGAGGACGGACCGGATGTCGAAACGTGACTGACGGAACGTTGCCGTCAGAGCGTCGATCGCCTTCTGGTCTCGCGGCGGCTCGATCGACCAGGCGGGCACCTGGGCCTCGTCGGCGACGAAGAAATTGTACAGATGCCGGCACACGAAACGCGCACAGGCCGGTTGCTCCACGACGATGTCGATGATGTCCTCGCCGTCGAAACGGCCGCGGTGGCCGAGAAACTCCTTCTCGCCGTCGTCGTGATCTTCCGGGCGGTACTCGAACTTCCACGGGAACCGCCCATAGGGCAGGCGTGGGATCTTGGTCTCGAAGGTCCAGCCGGTGAAGGCGCGGGACGCTTCACGGACATCCTTTTCCGTGTAGGCGCCGACGCCCATGCTGAACAGCTCGAGAAGCTCGCGACCCCAGTTCTCGTTGACGGCCGTGCCGTGGTTCTGGTTGTTGTCCAGCCAGAAGATCATCGTGGGGTTTCTGGCGATCGTCAGGAGCAGGTCGCGGTAGTTGCCCATGCCACCCTGACGGAACAAACCGATCTGCTCCAGCAACTGATCGTAGTTGTCCACCTTGGAGTTGCCGGTGGCGAACACGTGGTGCCAGAAGAGCGCCATTTTCTCTTCCAGCGGGCGCTTCGTGTTCACCAGGTGATACATGATGTTCACGTTCCCCATCGGGGGTTGCCCGCCGGGCAGCAAAGACGCCGGCTGATAGCGGAGCAAGGTGTAGACATCGACCGCCGGTTGTGTTTCGGGGTGGAGCAACTCCTCCACGGTCGCTTCGTACCCCTTGGCTGCGCGCGCTTCGAGCTCGTCGCGGCCTGCGCCGAAGCCCGCACGGCGCATCAGGTGAGCCATCAATGCGATGTCTTCTTGGTATGCCATACGTCAACTCCTTTAGGTGTGACGCACGCTCACTGCTGTCGTCCACACAGGGCTCTCGCTAGGGCTTTCGCACCGCCCGGCGCTGGGGGCTGGATGTCCGACGTCGAGCTGCACAGACTTGACACATCCCGTGGACCGTCAAGTTGTGCGTCGTGACGACGTAGCCCTGCTTCGCGAGCGAAGTCAGGTCTATCCGTCGAGCTCGCCGCAAGAACAGGTCGACCACTCGACCGCATTTCTCGCAGACGAAATGATCATGCTCGCTGGTCTCGGGGGCGTATCGAGCTGCCTGTTCATCCAGGAGGAGCGTGCGGATTTTGCCCTCCTCGACGAGACTGTGAAGGTTGCGATACACCGTGGCGAGGCTGATTCGAGGCAGCTTTTTGTGCACCCGCCGGTAGATCTCATGGGCAAACGGGTGGCTGTGATCACCTTGGAGAGCTTCGAATACCTGTGCCAACTGACGTGTTCTACGCTTGCGGGCGGCCCGTCGCATCGCCTACCTCGAATTCTGGCTATCGAACGGATCGGATCGAGCGTCAGTGGCTGCGGAATATCAAGTCGTCAGCCGCCTGTCAAGTGGTTTTCGGGCTACGTGTCCTCCCCAGCGTCAGGTACGCAGCGTTGTCCGATAGTAAGAATCATTAAGCCGAGGGGAGCAGTCCCCCGCTCCAGGACCCGGATCAGTGCGCACCGATCTCCAAGACGGAAAGGGCGGCCTGGCAGCACAGGACATCCTGGTCGGTCGCGCTGCCGCCCGCGACGCCGATGGCGCCGATGATCGTGATGCCGTCGAAGATGACGAGACCGCCGGCCGCGGGCAGGAGGCGCCCGTGATGCGCGACGACGAGGCTCCTCAGCCATGGCTGGCGCGCTTGAGCTGCCAGATCGGCCGTGGCGAGGTGAAAGGCGGCGGCCGTGTAGGCCTTGCTGATCGCGAGCTCTGTCGTCCGCGAGGCGGCGCCGTCCATCCGTCCGACGGCGATGGGCACACCTGCTTCGTCGACCACTGCGGCTGTCACCGCGATCCCCACGCTCCTCGCGTACTCGTGTGCCCTGTACACCATCTGCCAGGCGGTCTTGAGCGTGACCGGGCCGACGACCGCCTTGTTCTGCCGGAAGAAGCTCGCGTTGACGTCGATGGAACCCGCGTACTCGGCAGGGACGTCGACATCTTTGAAGATCGCGTCCACCGGGCAGACGATCTCGCACTGCTCGCAGTCGATGCACACGTCGGGATCGATGTAGAACTGCGGGGCGCCGGGCCTGGTATGGATGCAGGCGACGGGGCACACCTCGACGCAGGCCCCATCGTTGGTACACAGCCGGGTGATGACGTAGGGCACGGCCCTTGCGGAAGCGCGCTGCGCTAGGCGGGGACCAGGGGCAGGTCGGTACGGATCACGTCGGCCACGTGAACCCGGGTGCCATACTCCGTGGTCACCAGCTTCCCGGTTCGATCGAGCGTGCCCAGCTTCGCGGCCACGGCCAGTCGCGCAGCGTCCAGTGACGCTGCCATGCTCGCGCGGTATCCCAGTTCGCGAATCCACGCGCTGAGGACGAACGTGACGAACAGCCCATTCTGCACTGGGACCTGACCGCCGATGCCGGGTGCCTCGCGTGGATCATTGTCGGCACGCACGGCGCAGACGATGGCGAAGGGATGACCGGCGTCATCGGCGTCGAGTTTGGCGATGCCTACCAGGTCCGCGCCCAGGTAGCGCGCCATTTCCTTGACCTGGCTCGCGGTGATCTCCGGCGTGTGCAGGTCCGCCTTGGTCGGGAAGACGTTGCCTTCGGGCGCCCGCCGGATGACATCGAGCACCGAGTTCGCTCGGTCTACCGGTGGCGTGTTGATGAAGAAGTCCCAGTAGGGATCGTGGCTTCGGCGCGCGGTCCGTCGCCACGGCGACTTGAGCCAGCCGGATCGCAGCGACACTAGACGTCCCGCTTGACGAACCGGTTGGTGTTCTCCTTCAGCGGCGCGTAATAGCCGACGTTGCCCACTGGATCGGTCGCGTGGGCCGTGCCATGCGCCGCGGTGCAGCCCGCCACCGTGCAGGCCTGCTCTCCCGGTTTGATGCCGGAGTCATAGCCGAGCCAGCGGACCCGCGTCTGCTTCGTCGCGCCCCAGAATCGGTCGTCGATCGCCTTCAGCGCGCGCACGAGGACCGGGCGCGCGGGAATGGGGCACGTGCTGAGCGCCCACACGGTGAGGCTCCGCCACCATACGTTCGGCTTGGTGAACGGACAGACGGTGGCGCAGGTGAGGCAGCTTCCCCAGTGCGCATCCATGTAGGGCCGGATCTTGTAACACGTGAGCCAGTTGATCTTGTACTTCTCGACTCCGTTGAAGACCACCTTGTCCCCGAAGGGCACGCTGTTGGTGGGACAGTTGATGGCGCACTTGCGACAGACCTTGCAGAAGTCCTCCACGCCGTTGTCGACGGGCTGATCCGGGACGAGCGGGAGGTCGGTCATGATCGGGTCGGGCATGTGGATCCGCGCGCCGAATTTCCTGTGAATGAGGAGCCCGTTGCGCCCGAGCTCCCCGACGCCGGAGGTGAGCCCAGCGGCCTGAGGGTTCGACATACCCCGGAGCGCCGCATAACCCAGCTCCTTGATGTACCCCTCCAGGGCCTTGAGAATCATCTGGGCCTTCATCTGCGAGACGTGATACGCGGCGTCACCGATGTAGTGACGGTGGGCCTGCAGCTTGTCGTAGTCCCACGCCGTGGTCGCCACAATGATGTACGGATACCGCTGCGCCATCTGCTCTGGAGTGCGCCCCTGGTACGCGTCTCCAGACCGGTTCTGGTACACGTCTCGCGCTGCGCTGTCCTTGGGCGGAGCGGTGGCGGCGTACAGGAAGGACGGATGCGCCCGAGCCACCGTGACGACGTCGGCGCCCATGTGACGGGCCACCGCCTTGATATGACACGTCATGGCAGCGGGATCCGACACCGCGACCTGTCTCGAATTGACCGTGCCCTTCGGGGCTTGATTCACCACCGAGGCCAGGAAATTTCGCTGGTCGGCGAAGTGGTTCGGTGCCGACACCCGAGTTAGCGGGTCTCTTGAGATCGTGTTGCGATACCAGTTGAACATGGCCTTGCCCAGCTCGCCGCGCGAGTTCCTGGGGTGAGGTGTCTCGTTCATGTCGACGTTGGCGACCGGTCCGACGATGCGAACGGAGCGACCCAGGTACGGCGGGGCCGGAGTCTCGGTGCCAGGCGTCACGGCCATGAAGATCCCCTTTCCCGATGCGGCAAGTGCGTCGGACCCAATGTTGACACGTCACACGTAGGAGGCAAGCGCTACTTCAGCGCAGCGCTGATCCTGCTCCTCGGTGCCACCCGCCACGGCAATGGCACCCACGACGCTCCCACCCTCCACGATCGGCAAGGCTCCTGCCCCGGGCATGATGCGGCCATTGCTAGACACGACCAGGCTTTGAAACCACGTTTGCCCGGCGACCCCCGCCAACTCCTTCGTGGGCTGCTGGAAGCTGGCCGCTGTGTAAGCCTTGTTCAAGGCAATCTCGACCGTGATGGGACGAGCGCGGTCCATGCGTCCAAGCGCGATCATCCGGCCGCTCTGGTCAACCACCACGGCGGTCACGGCGATGTCCATCTGCGCGGCCTGAGTGTGCGCGCTAAGCACCATCTGGATCGCCTTCTCTCCAGGAATCGCCATCGCAGTGTGCGTCCTCCCTCAAGCCACGTGAAAACGCTCCGAGTCAGGGGGTTTCGACCACAACTCCTCGGCTCCTTTCATGGCAACTGTGCGCTCCGGGCTTGCCCGCCATTGATCATAGGTGCCGTTGTTTGTCCACACTACCAGTGTGGTGATTTTCGTTGGATCGCCAGTCGAGTACAAGGTCTGGCGGCTCACGAAGCCTGGTGCCTTACTCTGTGCTAAACCGTTACCGTCGAGCAGCTTCTTGGCCTCGTCGACTCTATCCGCTTTGGCCCAATGATGGGTCAGTACTCCGATCATAAATTCCTCACCTCCCGTTCTGAGATGCCCTACACGCCTTCGACCAGAACCACCTACCCTTAGCCGTGCGCAACCTGAGCACCTTCAGCGCACGGTATTCGTCCGAGTCGTACCAGCGCCGAGCCAGCTCGAAGCTCAAGGGCAAATGAGAGGGTGATTGTGCCTCGGGCCCTCACCCTCTGCCCGCCAGCAGGCTCGACATCCGCCGCTGATACAACGCCTGGCGCTCGCTGCTGATGCCCGCTCGGCGCAGCGTGTCCTCGGGGGTGGTGATAGGCTCAGGCGGGGCCGGCGAGAGGGTCGACTCCAGAGCTGGAGCTATCCAGCCCACCACGGCGAGAAACTTCTCGCGGCAGTCAGGGCAGAAATCGGGCACACGGTAGGGCGGAGTCGGATCATGCATCGTCTCACACCGTCCTTTTGTGGCGGCAGGGCCTGCTGCTTCTCTGCAACGTGGCTCGTCGATGACCACGAGCCGATCAACACATGGGCACCTCGGTTGGATACGGCTGGCGGGAGTCTAGCAGACCTGACCTCTACGGCGGTGTACTCTAGTCGACCACGCGCCGTCTCCAACGCGTCGAGGACGATGGCGAGATACAGGAACCCGGCCCACGTCGGCACGTAGGTGATGTCGGCGCCCCACAAACCAAAGGAGAGAACAGATGTCAACCGAAGCAAAGTGCCCGTTCACGCACACGGCTGGCGCCGGCCCGTCGAATCGAGACTGGTGGCCCAATCAGCTGAACCTCAAGATCCTGAACCACCCCTCGCCCCTGTCCGATCCCATGGGCAAGAGCTTCAACTACGCCAAAGAGTTCAAGAGCCTCGACCTGGCGGCCGTGAAGAAGGACCTCGTGGCGGTGATGACCGACTCCCAGGACTGGTGGCCCGCGGACTTCGGCCACTACGGACCTTTGTTCATTCGCATGGCCTGGCACAGCGCCGGCACGTACCGCATCCGCGACGGCCGCGGCGGCGCCGGGGCCGGCCAGCAGCGCTTCGCGCCCCTCAACAGCTGGCCCGACAACGTGAGCCTCGACAAGGCGCGAAGACTCCTGTGGCCGATCAAGCAGAAGTATGGCCGGAAGATTTCCTGGGCCGACCTCATGATCCTCGCGGGCAACGTCGCGCTGGAATCGATGGGGTTCAAGACGTTCGGTTTCGGCGGCGGCCGTGAGGACGTCTGGGAACCGGAAGAGGTCTACTGGGGCTCCGAGGACACGTGGCTGGGTGACAAGCGGTACTCCGGCGACCGGGATCTCGAAAATCCGCTCGGGGCCGTTCAGATGGGGCTGATCTACGTCAACCCGCAGGGCCCGAATGGCAATCCGGATCCGCTCTTGGCGGCCAGGGATATCCGCGAGACGTTTTCTCGCATGGCCATGAATGACGAAGAAACCGTCGCGCTGATTGCGGGCGGCCACACCTTCGGCAAGACCCATGGCGCCGGCCCTGAGTCCCATGTGGGGCGTGAGCCCGAAGCGGCCGGCATCGAGGAGCAAGGCTTCGGCTGGAGGAGCACCTTCGGCTCGGGCAAAGGCGGTGACACGATCACCAGCGGCCTGGAGGTGACCTGGACCACCACGCCCACGAAGTGGAGCAACAACTACTTCAAGAATCTGTTCAGCTACGAGTGGGAACTGACGAAGAGCCCGGCCGGCGCGCATCAGTGGAAACCGAAGGGTGGCGCAGGCGCCGGCACGATTCCGGATGCCCACGACCGGGCCAAGCGTCACGCGCCAGCCATGCTGACCACGGACCTCTCCCTGCGGCTCGACCCGGTGTACGAAAGAATCTCGAGGCGCTTCTTCGAGAATCCGGATCAGTTCGCAGACGCATTCGCCCGGGCGTGGTTCAAGCTGACGCACCGCGACATGGGCCCGCGCCCACGCTACCTCGGCCCGGAGGTTCCGGCCGAGGAAATCCTCTGGCAAGACCCCATCCCTGCGGTCAATCACAAGTTGATCGATGAACAGGACATTGCCTCCCTCAAGAGCAAGATCCTGGGTTCCGGGCTGTCAGTCTCGCAACTGGTCTCGACCGCCTGGGCGTCGGCGTCCACCTTCCGTGGCTCCGACAAGCGCGGCGGTGCGAACGGCGCGCGCATTCGCTTCGCGCCGCAGAATAAGTGGGAAGTCAACCAGCCGGCCGAACTGGCGAAAGTGCTGAGAACCCTCGAGGGCATCCAGAGCGGGTTCAACAGCGCGGCCTCCGGCGGCAAGAAGGTCTCGCTGGCCGACCTGATCGTTCTGGCCGGTTGCGCAGGCGTCGAGCAAGCCGCGAAGAAGGCCGGGCACGACGTGAAGGTCCCCTTCGCGCCGGGACGCATGGACGCCTCACCGGAGCAAACCGATGTGGACTCCTTCGCCGTCCTCGAACCGGTCGCGGATGGCTTCCGCAACTACCTCAAGGGCCAGTTCCCGGTATCGGCCGAGGAGTTGCTGGTCGATCGGGCGCAATTGCTGACGCTGACCGCGCCCGAGATGACGGTTCTCATCGGCGGCATGCGCGCCTTGAACACCAACTTCGGACAGACGAAACACGGCGTCTTTACCAAGCGGCCGGAAACGCTGACCAACGACTTCTTCGTGAACCTGCTCGACATGGGCATGGAGTGGAAGGCGGCATCGGACGCCAAGGACGTGTTCGAAGGGCGCGATCGCAAGACGGGCCAAGTCCAGTGGACCGGCACGCGTATCGATCTCGTCTTCGGTTCGAACTCCCAGCTCCGGGCCCTGGCGGAGGTCTACGGAAGCTCGGATGCGCAGGCGAAGTTCGTCCAGGACTTCGTCGGGGCCTGGACCAAGGTGATGAACCTCGATCGCTTCGACCTGGCGTGATCCGAACAGCCTCGACGTGGCATCGGGTCATCCCGGACCACGTCGAGGTTGAGCGAACCCTACCGGTTCGATGCGACGCGTTGGTTTCAATGGGTCTTCTTGGACACGCGAGCTATCAAGTCATCAATTCTCGAGAGGAATAGCTTCAGGATCGGAGACGTATTCGTCTTGCTGTAGCCGACAACCAGATCAATCGTGGGTACATCCCCC
>Ga0137407_10003609_pt1 | contig 10298 bp, 8 predicted proteins | sample CZOMad2_2_16fung_FD_108410 | JGI IMG/M metagenome (GOLD analysis project Ga0137407, IMG submission 108410) | Vadose zone soil fungal communities from Angelo Coast Range Reserve, California, USA - CZOMad2_2_16fungal (Illumina Assembly) | ecosystem: Environmental > Terrestrial > Soil > Vadose zone...
CCAAGAACGCCGGTGACTTGCGGGTCTACTGGCAGGGACCGTCGGTCGGCTTCGACTGGGGCGGCGACGGCGCACGCACCATGACGCTGGTCTACAACCTGCCCGCCACCAACGCGATCTATCAACGCTTCGTCGGCATCGACGGCTCCGCCTACATCGTCGGCGGCTTCGGCATGACTGCGCTGACCTCCAACAACATCGTGCTGGTGCCGATCCGCTCCGGCATCGGATTGCGGCTCGGCGCCAATGTCGGCTATCTCAAATATACCCCGCGCGCGACCTGGAACCCGTTCTGAGCTGGTTTCTTGGGCACCACGCGCTTCTCGCCACGCCGATTCAGGTTAACGCCGTATGGGGCTGGCGCTGTGCCGGTTCGCCATGGCATTGTGATTAACAATTCCCTTCTGGTGTGGAGTAACCATCCATGATCGAACCGATCATGTATCTGGCGATCGGTTTTCTGGTCTCCATGCTGTTCGGTCTGATGATCGTGCCGCTGGTACATAACCGCGCGGTCCGGCTGACGACGCGGCGGCTCGAGGCGGCGACCCCGCTGTCGATGGCTGAAATTCAGGCCGACAAGGACCAGCTCCGCGCGGAATTCGCGATGTCGGCGCGACGTCTCGAAATGAGCGTCGAGCAGCTCAAAAACAAGACCACCAGCCAACTCGCCGAACTCGGCAAGAAATCCGATGCCATCAATCGCATGAAGATCGAGCTTGGCGAAAAGAACGCCACGATCTTCTCGCTCGAAGCGCGCGAAAAAGCTGTGAAAGAGCAGTTGCGCGCCACCGAAGAGGAATTTGCAGCCAAGACCGAGCTGCTGCGCAGCGCCGAAGCGGCGCTGAGCGACAAGCAGGCGGAGCTTGGCAAAATCAATCACGAATTAAACGACCGTTCGATGATGGCGGACAGCCGCCAGGTCGAACTGATCGCGGTGCGCACGCAGATCGACCAGCTCAAAGGCCGCGTCGGCGACGCCGAGAAGGAGTTCTCGTCCACGCAAGCCCGGCTCGCGCAGGAGCGCGCCGAATCCGAGACCGCGACGCGCGAACTGACGGAAGCGCGCAGCCGCGTCGAGAATCTGAGCCAGCGCGTCACCGATCTCGACCGGCAGTTGATCATCCAGGTCAAGGAAGCCGAGATGCTCGGCAACCGCGTCAACGATCTGGAAACGCGGCTGGCAACCCAAGGCAAGCTACTCGCCGAACGCGAGTACGAAAACGCTCAGCTCAAGCAGGCCAGCGAAAACGCCGAGCGCGCCGCGAAAGAACTGCGCGAGGAGATTGCGGCGAGGAGCGGCGGCAAATCGCCGATCGTCGAGAAGCTGCGCAGCGAGAAGGCGGCAGTGGAAGAACAGCTCCGCATCGCGCGTGACGAGCGCACCAAGCTGCAGCGCGACATCAACGCGATCCAGCAGCAGGCCGAAAGCTCCTGGGCAACCGAGCGCATGGAAAACGCGCTGTTGCGCGAGCGCATCAATGACATCGCCGCCGAGGTCGCCAAGCTCGCAATGCAGCTTGAGGGGCCGAATTCGGCGATCGAGGCCATGTTGGCCGCGGAGCCGACTGTACCGAAGACACCGGCGAAGCCCGCCAACGACACTACCGGAGCCGTCGCGGGTGCCTCGGAAGGCGGCGGAACACTCGCCGAACGCATCCGGGCCCTGCAGTCACACGCTTCGCGGGCCCGCCAGCAGGGGGCGTAAATCCCCGGCTCCCGGCCTGACTATCGCTTGACACTAAGGGCCCGCACTTCGTAAATCGCGGGCTCTGACGGCGTGTATTTTTCGCCAATTCCCGGACGCATAGCTCAGCGGGAGAGCGTTCCCTTCACACGGGAGAGGTCCAAGGTTCGATCCCTTGTGCGTCCACCATCTAAGTCCTTGATCAGACTCGGATAATCCCACGCCCTCTCAACGGGAGCGCGCGTTCCCCTTCACCGCGAAGTGGTTTGAGTTTTACTTGCTTGGAAGGCCCGTTGATCGCCGTGAAATTCGTCCGTTGAAGGCGCGATCATTGCCTTGAATATCACGGCGCCCGTTTCATCCATCAACGCCTGGGCGCGCTCCAATTCCTGTTTGCCAGCAATCTTTTGATCATTTGTGCCTAGTCGCAAGAGTTCTGCATGGACAATGCGAGCCAAGCACTCTGGAACGCGGGCATTGCGCTCGGTTGCCACTTCTATTGCTTCTTTGGCAGTGGTGAGGGCGTTCTGAGCGTTGCCATTTAGCCTGTAGGCATTAGCTAAATCGGCCAAAATACGCGGTTCATTTTCTAGACCAGCCTTGCGAGATCGAGCAAAGCGTAAGGCTTCTGACAAATCCTCAATAGCCGAGTCTAATCGTCCTGCGACGATGTGGGACAGACCACGACAGGTCTGCGCATAAACTCGCAGATAGGGGTTGCCGCTCTTCACAGCGAGGGAAAACGCCCGCTCGGCATGAGTTTGGGCCAGTCCGATATTTCCTTCAGCCCAAGCTACATCCACATATGCCATGCTTGGCATGACGTGATGAACAGGATCAACCTGACTATCTTCTAACTTAAGGATCCGATCGAGGAACGGGCGGGCTTCTTCCCTTCGATCGAGCATCACCAACGTTCGGCCGCGCAAGACAGTCAACCAGATCTCGATATCAAAACCCAACGTTTGACGGTCGAATTTTACAATCTCGTGAGCCCGGTCCGTTGCCTCAACATTCATCTCAAGCGCTTCTCTCAACCGTCCTGACAGCCACAGTGCGTGACATAGTACGGCCTTAAGCGTTATTTGAACGCTGGGATCGTTGCCCTCATCGGCGATCGCCTTCGCTTCTCGGATTTTTCCGACATACTCATCTGCCGATCCGCCGTTTGCCAACATCCTTCCGTAAGCCGCGTGAATCAGCGCATTGGCCCTGATATCGCCCAAGGCTAGCGCCAGTTGTTTAGCTTCCTCGAAGTAGACGAAGGCATCTTGCGCCGAGATTCCTTCGCGCCAGGCAAAGTTTACGATTTGCCCGGAAGCCATCATCTTTAAGTAATTTATCGGCTGAGACGGCGGCAGATCTGACAACAGCTCGCGGACCTTCATCCAGCTTCTCAACGCTTGGCTTGGATCGTTTGCGCCAATCCAAACCGCGGCGCGCATATTCTGTTGAGCCGCTTTAAGATTTTCACCAGCCTGCTCTAAATGATACGCCAGAAGCGAGGCCCGTTCCTCAGCCCGATCCTTAAAGAGAGCTTCGATTGCTTGCGCCACCTTTGAATGAAATTCCCGGCGACGGTCATGCAATAATGATCGATAGGCAACCTCTTGAATAAGCGGGTGACGAAATGCGAGAAGCCGCTGCTCGAAGGGCGGAACATCGTACAACAGCTCTGACCCTCTCAACTGCTGAACTGCTTGCGAAAGCCCCGCTGGGTCTATGCCACTCACCTGCTCGAGAACCGATAGAGAAATTTCTCGACCTATCACTGAGGCGACCTCAAGCACCCGTTTTGTATCCTCCTCAAGTCGATCAATCCGAGCCGCAATCACAGCCTGCACCGTCGCAGGCAGCGGAATTGCGTCGATACCGCCTTTTAGTCGATATGCGCCCTTCTCCCCTTCGAAATCGCCCCGTTCCACGATGGCATTGACAAGTTCCTCCATAAAGAACGGATTGCCTTGGGCGCGCTCAACGATGTTTCTGGTCAGTAACGCCAAGGACGCATCGTTACCGAGATGATCCTGGAGTAAAGAGGTCGCTTGCGTCGGCCCCAGAGGAGGCATGCTGATCTGTCGATAATGCGATCGCTGCATGAACGGGGCCACAAAGCCTGGCCTGAAGTTGACGACCAATAGCGTCTTGGTCCCCACTACGGCGTCAGCCATTGCCTCAACGAACTCCTCGCTCGCCGAATCGATCCAATGCAAATCTTCGATGATTACAACCGTACTTGCATCCTGAGGGCCTGAACGAGGTAACGTTCTTACAAAATCGAGTAGCTGTGTCTTCCTGACCTTCGGATCGAGTTTAGGGGCTGGCTGATGCGGATCGCCAAGTCCGATAAATTCCAGCAAGACGCGTGAAAATGGATCTGAGACTACTGGGAGGCCCGATAACTTATCAAGGACGCGACGGCGTGAGATATCTGCCGCTTCCTTCGTTCGAAGTCCAAAGTAATCACGCAACAACTCAAGCACCGGCTGAAACGGCGTTGCCTTTCCATGCGCCAAGACGTGGGCTTCGAAGACCCGAATGTCTTTTCCGCGACAACTTTCAGCGAACTCGAAGCAGAGGCGGCTTTTACCGATTCCAGCCTCGCCGACGACGCTAACGACGCGACCATCGCCGTTCATCGTGTTCTCGAGTTCGAGCATAAGAGCAGAGTATTGGTCATTTCGGCCCGTAAGGGGGCTCAATCGCCTCCCGCTTCGGAACACTCCGCTTGATGGAGCATGCTGAAGCCCCTTGAGCTTGAATACCTCAATGGGAGCCGCGATCCCACGGATGGTTTGAAGTCCCAGCGGCTCGACCTCTACGAATTGTTTGGAAGCTGTGTACGTCTCTTTCGAGATTAAGATCGCACTTGCGTCCGCCAGTTGCTCCAGGCGGTTTGCAAGGTGCACGTTTGCGCCTGCCGCATCGTAGGTTTGGTAAATTCCGTGTTCTACCGCTTGAACAACGACCTCACCCGTATGCACGCCGACGCGGACTTGCAAATCCGGATCACCGAAGCGTATCATTCCATCTTGCATTGCGAGAGCTGCAAGGCACCCACGGACAGCATGATCCTCATGGGGCTGCGGGGCTCCGAATAACGCCATCACTCCGTCGCCCTGTGATTTATTGACGACGCCATCGTATCGAACAACAGCTTCATTCATTAGATCGAGAACGGGTTGCAAGCGTCGCATTCCCAGCTCGGGATCACCTAGACTGTCAATGAGTCGGGTAGAGTTGCGAATATCCGCAAACAAAATTGTAAGGCGTTTGCGCTCCCCACCTTTTGCGTTGAGAGACCTTAAGACCTGTTGCCACGACTGAACTGCAGTTCCCGCCGTATCGTTTAGTGCGGTGCTGCAATGCCCGCAAAAGCGAGCCGTCGGCCCATTAAGGTTGCCGCAGGAACGGCACTCGATACCGAGAGCAGTCCCACATCCTCCGCAATACTCATTGGTCGTCTTGTTCTGGCAACCGCAACGCAAACACTGCATCAGTGCCCCTTAGATGTCAGTAGAATGGACTGCATCCAGGGGGTCGTTATACCTTGGCAGGACGATTAATTCTATGCCGCTCTGCAACAATAAGAATTTTTTCCTCCGAACTCCGAAGAGTCCTTTCAGTCCAGGATACAGGCAGCGCTACATTGCGAAATTTCTGATCTCATGGGCGGCACACCGAAATTCGCCCTTCACGACCAGAATAGGATCCACCTTCATTCTTCCTCCCGTGTTTTGGTCTGGTATCCCAAAGGTGTTGACGAATGAGCTTTTTAGGTGGGCCTGTCGAACGGAATTCGCTCAGTCAGCACAGCCTCCGCCGACGAAGGAAGATTGCCCTTAACTTGTTGGATCAGTTCGGCAAAGTATTTCCGCAAATTACCTACGAATTGTTTTGGGAGTCGACGTCTGTCAATGCCCAAGCCTGGTGCCTGGGTACGGCTCGGTACGTTCGGGTCTATGGCGGGCTGGTACGCCATGAGGCGATCTCAAAATACGGATTGTCCCTGATGCTGGCGCACGAGACGGGCCACCATTTGGGAGGCCCGCCATGCGACCCCGCCATGCCATGGCTGACGTGGCAAGGTCAGGCAGACTACTGGGCAGCTCGGACAGCCATGCCAAGGGTCTGGGGACCGCGGGCATGCGGAGCGACCCTAAGGGCCGCCCGGGAGATGGTTGAATTACATAAACTGCTTGCAAGCCAATTCGGGGATGACGAACCCGATCTGTCCCCGGACTGCCGATATAGCATTTGGTGTTCGGGAGCGCAGGGCAAGGACATGCCAAGCTGCGCGCGAGAGGCTTTGGCCTCGATTCTAGATGACACCTAGTGATTGGGTGAATAAAGTTCCCAACTATTAAGTTTTAAGTCTTTTGTTAAGGAGGCGACAATGGGCTCACTTATTCAGACAAAGGGGACGCAGCGGCTTGCTCGTCTGTTCAATAATCGCTTTGACAAAGGATCGATCGATCAAACCAGAGCAGTTAAAAATTCCTCTGGTACCCTTCTACAAACTGCGTTCGCTACTCTCCCCACTCTGCTCACTATTTCGGATGCCTTCATCGCGCAATATTCAAGCGCCTATTGGGTTCTGAAAGGGAGAGACGTTCTCTATCCGGCAGCTACGTTGGTTGCTGTGCAGGTTGCGGGAAAAGATATCATATTTAATGATCCTGGTGGCACTTGGCCAGATTTGATAGCGATCGGTAATAGCGCAGCGGATCTAACTCATAGTGCAGGGGTGCCAAAGGACGCAAAAGTAAAAAAAGTCGACCGTGGAAATCCGACGGCCGGTCAAACCACAGTTAGCTTCGATGTAGCGGTGACTGCGCAGAATGGTGATTGCATAAGCTTTTGTCCTCCAAAGCACCAAAATCTTGTCAAGCGTTGGCGCTACTATCTCGGGACCGAGTTGCACTCGCCAAATCAGACTCTCATTCAGAAAGCGGTTTTAACGGCACTCACTGACCCTTCAGTGACGTGGGTCAAATTCCAAGCTATTGAGAGCACCACTCAGAGTGCATTGATAGAAACGTTACTTGGGACGACAGACGATGATGATGACAACTTGGATCCCACGAAAAAATCTTTGTTCATCGCTCTATTGACAGCTCAAACGAATGCCCCTGATCCTGTCGACGCCCAATGATTGACGCGAGCAGAGCGACGCTGATAGTCGAGGCTCCGGCTGCAATGTAGTCAAGTCACTCGGCTCCCGCATCATTCCCGCCATACCTCATTGACGAGATTTGGTGCTAGCGTATCGGTGTCATCTTGGTGTCGCTCGCAGTTAAAGGGCCGCCCGTTGGGGAGAGACTTATTGCCAGCTTGCTCGTGGCATACCGTAAAAAGTGGTCCCAATCTGGTCCCACTGCCGTTGATTACCGGACATATTGCATAGCTCACGACAAAATCGTAAGCTGCGTAAGCAGCTGTTTTCTTACGATTTTTCGGTCGAGCCGAAGGCGAGACAAGGGAGAGCGTTCCCTTCACACGGGAGAGGTCCAAGGTTCGATCCCTTGTGCGTCCACCATTGTTTGTAGCCGTCTCGTTCACCGCCATTCTGTTTGCACGTAGCGATTGTCGAGCCGACATGACCCCTCAGAAACTCGCCATCACCATCACCACCCTTTTCGGTGGCACGGTCGGGTTGTTCGCGCCGATTGGCGTCGTCAAATGGCTGTTTCGCACCGACCCGGAAGACGCCGGAATCCTGACGCTGTTCTTCTTTCCGGTGTGGTGTCTGCTGGTGGTGCTGGGCCTGTTGATCGGGCGCAGGCTGGGACTGCTCATGACCGGCGGCAAGCGGGTCGCGCAGCGATAACGCTAGCGCCTTAGAATCTGGGCATAATCTCTTCCGAAAACCGGCGTCCACTTTTCGGGATCATGCCCTAGATCGCAAACACCCAGATCGCGACGATGGTGCCTAGCGTTGCCAGGCCGCTGATGGTCCATCCGGTTGCGTAGAAGATTTCCTCGTCGCCGGTGCCGCGCATCGCGTCGGCTTCCGTGGTTGCTGAGCGCCACTGCATGGCACTGCTCCTCAAAGCCCTGCCTGCAACCATAACGCCGGCCGAGGTCGCCGGTTCCATCTCAATATGGACAGAGCTTTGCTCCTGGCTAGCCTATCGCAGCCAGGGCCGGAGAATCACGCGTAAGCCAACATCCGGCGATTGGGCTCAGTGGGCGGAACAACTTCCTGGTCACGAACGATGATGGTGACTTCCCAACCTTCGCTTGCCCAAACCCGTGCCTTGGCGACCGCCATCAGCGAGCTGGATCTATCCATTCTGACGGTCTCGTTTCCCCGTTCCGCGACGATCCTGTACGCCATGCCACAACCCCTTACACACGTGAAACTACGGGGGATTTTCGGTTACCGCTTTGTCCGCAATTTGCCGACAATTTGACCAATCAGAGGCATGGTTAACGGCGACAGGGTGGCTATGAGGGCCTTTTCGGCCCTATTTGGCGGCTTTTCGCACCTGCAGCGCCGGTTTGGTCACGCCATCGAGCCCGGTCAGCATCAGGACCGTCAAAAGCGCGTTTTGCGGGCCGTACCAGGCGTTCACAGGCTTGTACCATTCGTTGCGCGAGTGCCAGTTGCCGCCCTCTCCGCCGCCGCCGATGGTGACGGCGGGAATCCCGAGCGACATCGCCATGTTGGAATCGGTCGACGAGCCGGCAAAGGTCACCTGAGGTCCGCGGGCCACGGCCGCGACCGTACGCTGGGTGGCCTGCACGATCGGGGAATCCATCGCGACGATGCCGGCGGGACGATCGCCGATCAGCTTGATTTCGAGCGTCATCTTGTCCGATTTCCAGCGCGCGTTTTCTTCCACCACTGCCAGCTTGACGAGGTCGAGCAGCTGCGCCTCGAGCTTGAGCAGTTCGTCGGTCGAATTCGAACGCATGTCGACCGCCATCCGCGCTTCCGCGGCAATGGCGTTGACCGAGGTGCCGCCGCTCACGGTGCCGACGGTGAAGGTGGTCCTTGGATCGGACGGGGTCTGCAGCTCGGAGATTTTCGCGATCGCCCGGCCCATCGCATGGATCGCGCTCGGCAATCCGAACTCCTGGAAGGAATGCCCGCCGGGGCCCTTGAAGATGAACTCATAGCGATGGCTGCCGGTCGCCCGATTGACGACGCGGGTAATGCCAAGCCCGTCGATCGAGATGAACCCGTCGATGTCGGTGTGATCGCGGAACAGCGCCTTCACGCCCCGGAGATTGCCGAGTTCCTCCTCGCCGACCGTGCCGACGAACAGGATGTCGCCGACGGTGGCGATCTCGTTCGCGTTCATGGCCTTGATAAGCGACAGCAACGCCGCAAGCCCGCGCGAATCGTCGCCGATGCCGGGCGCGACAATGCCGCCGTCCTTTTCCTTCACCGCCACGTCGGTGCCCTCGGGGAAAACCGTATCGAGATGCGCGGACACCACGAGCTTGGGCCGGCCGCCGCCGGTGCCCTTGCGCAGCGCGATCACATTGCCTTCGCCGTCGATCGACGCGTCCTTGAAGCCGAGTTCCTGCATCCGCTTCTGATAAAATTCGGCGCGGACTTTCTCCTTGAACGGCGGCGCCGGGATTTCGGTGATGCGCTTTTGTTCGGCAAAGGCGCGCTCGTCGTCGGCCTTGATGTCATCGAGCGTCTTGACGATTTTGGGATGCGCGACGATCGCCTCCAGATCGGGCGCGGGAGCGCCCTGTCCCCAGGCCTGCGGCCCCAATGCCTGCTGCGTAACGATCACAAGCGCCAGAGTCAGGATCGATCGTGTGACGTTCATCAAGTACCCTTTCCTCACAGGTCTCACCCTGCCCTTCAAGCCAAACCCGAATCCTTGAGCCGTTCGGCGAACCAGCCAGACAAGGTCCGGTCGAAAACACCGCTGGTATAGACTTCCGACATCGTCACCTGCTTCTTGCCCAACGTCAGGAACACGCCGACCCAGTAGGCGAACCACAAATGCGGATCGGTCAGCGCCCGCAGCTTGTGCTGATCGTGTTCCAGCGGCTGATGATTGCCTGATTTCCTGACTTCGACCGCGAGCAGATTGTTGGGAATCTCGCGTTGGTGAACCACGATATCCGGATAGATGGATTTCGCGAGATGGTCGTCGGTCGAGACGATCGAGCCGTGCGGAAGCCGCAGCGTCCGGTCGCCGAGCCGGTCGTAATCGCAGTCGATCTCCCAGCCCGGGAACTGCTTTTCGAAATGCACCGCCAGCCGGTGCGTCAGTGCGCGCTCGCCGAGATCCTTTTCCAGCAGGAACACTTCACGCGCATAAAACTCGTGAAGTGCGACGATGACCTTGTTCAGCTCGGTCTGCATGACGCCTCCCAGGAAGGCGAGAGCATGATCCGGAAAAGTGGGCACCGGTTTTCCGAAAGGTCATGCTCAAACCAAAGAGATAGATGGCCGGCCTTACATCTGCACTTCGATCAGCCGCGGTCCCGGCTCGGCGATGGCTTCCGCCAAGGCCTTGACGAAATCGTCGGCGGTGGCGACCGCGCGGCCCGGCACGCCCATGCCCTTGGCAAGCGCGACGAAGTCGATGGTCGGGCGGTCGATCTTGAGCATGTCGAGCGCCCGCTGGCCCGGCTC
>Ga0137407_10003613_pt1 | contig 10293 bp, 7 predicted proteins | sample CZOMad2_2_16fung_FD_108410 | JGI IMG/M metagenome (GOLD analysis project Ga0137407, IMG submission 108410) | Vadose zone soil fungal communities from Angelo Coast Range Reserve, California, USA - CZOMad2_2_16fungal (Illumina Assembly) | ecosystem: Environmental > Terrestrial > Soil > Vadose zone...
CTCGAGGAGATCCAGGCGGTGGTCGACGAGGCGCACGGCTGGGGGCGGAAGGTCGCGTGCCACGCGTACGGAGGCGTCGGGATGCGCCGAGCCCTCGACGGGGGCTGCGACTCCATCGAGCACGGCCTCGATCTCGACGACGCCGCCGTCGCGCAGATGGTGAAGCAGGGGACGTGGTACTGCCCCACCCTCTCGCCTTACTACTACTGGTGGTCGCCGGCGGACACCCCCGAGGGGAAGCGCGACCGCGCGCGCGCGGCGGTGCACGGGCCGTCGTTCCAGAGGGCGTTGAAGGCCGGCGTGAAGATCGTCTTCGGCACCGACGCGGGGAGCTTCGAGTGGACCGATCCGAACTCCCCGATCGCGATGGAGTTCGGCCGCATGGTGGAGCTCGGCATGCCGCCGATGGCGGCGATCCGGGCCGCAACGTCGTCGGCCGCCGAGATGCTCGGCATGGCGGGACAGATCGGAGTCGTCGCCCCGGGGGCTTACGCCGACGTCATCGCCGTGGCCGGCGATCCGCTGCGCGACGTGGCGGCTCTCAGGACCGTCGGCTTCGTCATGAAAGACGGCGAGGTCGTCCGGAACGACCTCAGGTAGCCGGCTCGGCCGCCCGCTCCGCGGCCGGCGTCCGCGACGCCCTTCGCGCCCCGCGCGAGGAGAGCCGGCTCTTGAGCGCGTGCGCCGTCTTGGCCATGCTGTACCGGCTCATGAGGTAGTTCGAGACGACGTGGTGCACGAGGCCGGTGCGGCTCGAGGCGGGGGCCGCGTCGTAGCGCCGCACGATGCCTCGGAGCGAATACGACTCCTGGAGGAACGTCAGATACCCGTCCTGGAGCTGATCCTCCGTCATCCGCTTCGGGCGGATCAGCACGTGGCCGCCGTCGAACAGGGGCCAGTTGTAGTCCATCGAGACGTCGGAGTCCGCGGGGCACGCCGTGCAGGGAAGAAGGTCGCCCGCGGCCACGGCGTCGTCGAAGGTGCCCGTCCCCGGGTAGGGCTGGATGATATTGGCGGTGATGTAGTCGATGCCGTGGCGTCTCACGAACTCGAGCGTGCGGTCGAAGACCGTGGCGTCGTCCTCGTCGAGGCCGAAAACGAAGGCCCCCATCACCTTGATCCCCGCGTCGTGCACGCGCTTCAGGCGCTCGGTCATGGACTCGGCCTCGTTCGACCACTTGTCGAGGGCCCCGAGGCTCCCCTGGTTGATCGACTCGATCCCGAGGAAGAGCTCCCGGCACCCCGCGTCGTACGCCGCCTTCAGCAGATGCGGCTTGTCGGCCATGTCGATCGTGAGCTGCGCCGACCAGGTGCGGCCGAGGGGGCGGATCACCTCGAAGAGGTGCTCGAGGGCGCCGGCGGCGTTGTAGAGGTTGTCGTCCCAGAAGAAGAAGCGCTTCGTCGAGCCCGGACCGAGGTTGCGGACGAGCGTCTCACCTCGGCGGCCCCTTAGACCCGGCACCCGCGTGGCGAGCCTGAGAAACGAGTTGAAGGGCCCGGGCGGCGCCTGCGCGATGGTCTCGAGGGTGTAGCGTCCGTTCTGGCGGTTCAGCTCGTCGACCACGTCCTCGGCATCGCGGTTGCGGACGAGCGGGCCGTTCACGATTTTCACGGCGCAGAAATGACAGTCGAGCTTGCATCCCCGGGCGAAGGTCGCCGACCCGAGGAGCTGCTGCGGCGCGGGATCGAGCCCCTGCCAGATGTCCATGTCGATGCGCAGCGTCCCGCGATCGCGGATGCGCTGGAAGCCGGCGTTGTACACGGGCTTGAGACCGCGCCCCGCCTCGAGGTCCGCGAGAATCTCGGCGACGGCCCACTCCCCTTCCCCCACGACGGTCGCATCGACATGGCCGTGGCGCGTCCCCTCGTCCGGAACCGCGGAGGCGTGGGAGCCGCCGAAGACGATCGCCACCTTGCGCCCCGCCGCCTCGAAGGCGCGCCGCGCCTCGCGGGCCCGGCGGTACGCCTCGCGCGCCGAGTTGCTGTACGCCGTGATCATGACGACGTCCATGTCGCCGCGCGAGAGATCGGCCTTCCGGCTCAGGATCCGCTCGAACGAGGTCGGCCCTTCGATCTTGTCGTGCTGCACGACGACGCGGCACGTCGCCGGGAGGAGCCCGTTCTGCCTCAGGAACCCGACGATGTAGGGGAAGCCGATGCCGGGGCTCCGGAGAAACGGGCCCGTGAGGCGCTCGAGCCTCCCGAGAAGACCGTTCCGAGCCGGCGGCGCGTCGACGACGTACGAGTCACGCGGGGTCAGGCAGATCAGGTTTCCAATCGAAGGCATGGGGAGATCCTCCGAAGCAGGTGCCGGGAGCGGAATTGCCGCTTCGGAGCGCCCAGAATAGAAGCGGTGCCAACGATGCGCGGGCCGCGCACGGTCGCACCATACCGCCGCGGCGCGACAAAAGCGACGAATTATTGGCTGGAGGGCGCCGGCTACCTCCGCTCCCGCGCGACGCGCGCCAGCGCCCCCGCGACGCCGCGGGCGAACTCCGGCGCGGAGAAGCGCAACTCGGCCCGCGTCCGCGCCGCGATCCCCCGAACCGCGAGCGCCTCGGAGGAGCACGACAGGGCGCGCCGCAGCGTCGCCGCCAGGGCCGAGGCGTCGCGGGGCGGCGCGAGCCACCCCTCCGGCGTCGCGCCGCCCTCCCCCGCCGCGCTCATGATCTCCAGCGGCCCTCCCTCGGCCGCCGCGATGACGGGAACCCCGCACGCCATGCTCTCGAGGATCACGCGACCGAACGGCTCGGGCCGAAGCGAGTAGTGGAGGGAGAGATCGAACTCCGGATAGGCGAGCTCGACGTTCGGCTGGAAGGGGAGAAGGGACGCGGGGGCGCGGGGATCGGGGAAAGCCTGCTGGAGGGACGCGGCCAGCTCCTCACCGTACGTCCGCTCGGCGACCGTGTCGTAGATGCTCCCCCCGACGAAGACGAGGTGGACCGCCGGAAACTCCCGGTGGATCTCCGCGAACGCGCGGAGGACCTCGAGCTGCCCCTTCCACTTGGCGAAGACGGCGGGCATTCCGATGAGGCGATGCGCGCGAGGCACCCCGAGGCGATCGTGGATCCAGCCCGTGCGCGGCCCGGGCCTGAATCGGGCGAGATCGACGCCATTGGGCACCGTCGTGATCTTTCCACCACCCCCCTCCGGTCTTCCCCACGCGGCCGCCACCGCCCCGGAGTTGGCGATCAGCGCGTCGGGAGATGCCCCGGCGAGGAACTTCCAGAGGGCCCCCGTCGCCACCGGCGGAAACTCGTGCAGATGCCAGACGACGGCCCGATCGTGGCGCAGCACGGCGGCCATGTGGGCCTTGAAGGCCACGGTGTAGACGACCCTGGCCTCGGTCCAGAACCGGTGCCGCGAGAGCGCGGAGGCCCAGCGCGGCAGCGCGAGAAGCGCTGGCGCCAGCGACGCGATGCGGGAGGGCTGCTGGGATCCGCGGAGCAGGAGGGCCGGTCCGGGGACGACCTCGGCGTCGACGCCGAAGCCGCCGAGGGAGGCGATGAGCGGGCCGTCGCGGGGCGAAAGCACCCGCAGCTCGACGTCGTTCTCGCGGGCGTGGGCGGCGAAGTCGATCAACACGCGCTCCGTCCCGCCGAGCTGGGCGGAGGCGGTGATCGCGGTGACTCTCAGCGGGGACGGCCCTCGCGTCACACCAGGCTCCGATAAAGCTCCGCCATCCGGCGCGCGGTGTCGGCCCAGCGGAACCGCCGGGCGTGCTCCGTGCCCCGCGCGATCACCTGCTCGCGCCAGCCCGGCTCGGCGGCGAGACGGCGCAGCTCGGCCACGTAACGATCGACGTCCTGATCGCCGACGACCACCGCGGCCCGGCCCGCGGCCTCGACCAACCCTCCCAGCCCCGAGGTGACGACGGGAAGACCCGACGCCATCGCCTCGAGGACCGGGAATCCGAACCCTTCGTAATGGGACGGGAAGAGGAGGACGTCCGCCGTGCGGTAGACCGCGCGCAGCTCCGGCTCGCTGGTCGCCCCCAGGGCCTTCACCCGATCCGCCATCCCCCGCCCCTCGACGTCGTCCTGCTGCTCACGGGTGAGCGCGTCCCCCACACGGACCAGCCATGCGTCCGTGCCCGCCACCCGCAGCCCGTGCACCGCCGCGATCACCCCGGGCAGATTCTTCCGCGGCGCCACGTTTCCGACGTGCAGCACGACGAACGCGCTCGACGGGATGCCGAGCCTGCGGCGGACCGCCTCCCTCGGCTCGGGAGTCGGGGTGAAGAAGTGATCGTCCACTCCGAAGGGGATCACGTGAATCCCCTTCTCATGGCCGAGCCATTCGGCGAGCCCTCCGCGAAGCCACTCGGTGCCGACGACCCACGCGTCCGCGCGGCGCAGCCCCGACAGCACCCAGCCGAGCAGCCGGTCGCGAACGCGCGCGCGGAGCCCCGTGTCGCGTCGCGCGACCGTCATCACGGGGAAGAGATCGTGGACGGTGACCACCCGGATCGCCCGCGTCACCGAGTGCACGACGTGCGCGTACGAATGATCGAGCACGTGCACCAGATCGACGCGCGCCGCCCCCACGCGGCGGGGGTAGGTCAGATACCGGGACCCATAGCGCCCCAGAGGACCGAATCCGGGGAGCGGGAGCCTCGCCTCGCCGGATGCGTCGGAGACAGGCGTGTCGGTCCCGGGGGTGAACCCGGGGACCTTGCTCGAAAGATCGATCTGGAGATCCGCGGCCTCGCGCGGCAGGTGCTGCGCGACCCGCGCCGCGTAGCGATCCATCGAAGGCCACCGTTCGGCGGGGAGGTCGGGGACGAGGAGGATTCTGCGCACGCGCGCGAATTCTATCATCCCGCGAACGGGCGGCGATTCGGCCGCGGAGCGCGCGCCGGCACCGGATATTCGTCACACTTTCGTCTGCGCCGCCCCTACATATATATATGCCGCGCACGGGGGCCCGTTCCGCGATCCCCTCGACGAGCCCCGCATGGGGTGGCCGAGGCGGGCGGAAGGGGCCGCTCGAGCATGCACGTCGTGCATGCTCTGGATGCGGAGTTTTCGTTGGATCGGCCCGCGAGATCCCGTTACGCTTCAAGCTCCCTCGCCTCCACCGAGTCGAACCTACAGGAGCCCGCCATCATGATCCCGCCGAAGAGTCCGCCCCGCCCCGGGGAGTGGCCGCCGTTCGACGGCGCCATCTCCCTTCCCATCGTGCGCTCCACGACCTTCGTCGCCCCGTCGGCCGACGCCCATCGCGAGCGGTTCAGGGCCCACGATGGACGCTTCTACCAGCGCTTCTTCCACCCGACCCTCGACGCCGCGGCGCAGGCGGTGGCGCGGCTCGAAGGGGGGGAGGCCGGGCTCGTCTTCTCCTCGGGGATGGGGGCGATCTCGACGACGCTCGTCACGCTCCTCAAGGGAGGTGATCACGCCGTCGCGCACCACGAGATCTTCGCGCAGACGAAGACCTTCCTCACGACGATCCTCGCCTCGTACGGCGTGACGACGACGTTCATCGACGCGCGGAACCCCGCGGAGATCGCCGCGGCGATCCGTCCCGGGACGCGCCTCGTCTACATCGAGACGCCGTCGAACCCTCTCCTCCAGGTGATCGACATCGCCGCGACCGCGCGCGCCGTCGCCGGTGGTCCGATCGAGGTCGTCGTCGACGGAACCTTCGCGAGCCCCGCGCTCCAGCGGCCGCTCGAGCACGGGGCCACGATCGTCGTCCACTCCGGCACCAAGTACCTCGGAGGGCACTCCGACCTCATGTGCGGCGCCGTCGTCGCCCGCGCCGAGATGATCGAGCGCATCCGGCGCACGCAGATCTTCCTCGGCAGCGTCCTCGATCCGGAGGCGGCGTGGCTGTTGCACCGCGGCACGAAGACCCTCAGGCTGCGCGTCGAACGGCAGGCGGCGTCGGCGCTGGCCGTCGCGACGAGACTCCGCGACCACCGGCTCGTGGCGGAGGTGCGCTACCCGTTCCTGCCGGGGACTCCCGAGCACGCGATTGCCGTGCGGCAGATGTCGGGAGGGGGAGGCGTCGTCTCGTTCGAGGTCGAGGGTGGCGGCGCCGCGGCTCGACGCTTCGTCGACGCGCTGCGCCTGATCCCCATCGCCACGAGCCTCGGAGGCGTCGAGACGGTCGCGGAGCTCCCCTACGACCTCGATTTCGACTCGAGCGAGACCGGCGGCGACGCGAAGCGCGGCCACGTCCCCGGGATGGTGCGCCTCTCGGTGGGATTGGAGGATCCGCCAAAACTGATCGCCGATCTCGTCCAGGCTCTCGACGCGATCACCTCTTGAGACGGTAGCCGGCCTTCCGCGCGGTCAGGATGTGGCGCGGGGTGGCCGGATCCTCCTCCAACTTCCGGCGCAGCTCCGCGACGTGGGTGTCGACGGTGCGCGAGACGACGTCCGCGGAGTACCCCCAGACCTCGTGCAGGAGATCGAGGCGCGAGACGACGGCCCCGTCGTGGCGCAACAGGGCGAGAAGGAGATCGAGCTCCTTCGGGGTGAGCTCGATCGGCTCCCCGGAGCGCGTGACGGTGCGGTGCGCGGGGTTCACCTCGACGTCGCCGAACCGGCGCACCCCGTCGTCGCCGGCGGCGCCGGTCCGCCGCAGCAGCGCCTCGACCCGCGCGAGGAGCTCGAGTAGACCGAAGGGCTTGGTGACGTAGTCGTCGGCCCCCAGGCGGAGCCCCCGCACCTTGTCCGCCTCCTCGCCGCGGGCGGTGAGGATGAGAATCGGCGTCGCGTCCCCGGCCTCGCGCATCGAGCGCAGCAGGCGGAAGCCGTCCATGCCGGGAAGCATCAGATCGAGGATTACCAGATCGGGGCGCCATGTCCGCGCGCGCTCCCTTCCCGATCGACCGTCGCGCTCGACGGCCACCTCGTACCCCTCCACCTCGAGATTGTTCCGGAGGCCGAACGCCAGATCCTCGTTGTCCTCGATGACGAGGATGCGCTTCATGCGGGCAGCTCGACCACGAAGCGCGCGCCGCCGCCGCTCGCCTCCTCGACCCACGCGCGCCCGCCCTGGAGGGCCGCGAGATCGCGGACGACCGTGAGGCCGATTCCCGTCCCCGCGACGGCGCGATCGCGATCGCGCGGGAGCCGCTCGAAGCGGTTCCAGATCCGCGAGCGCTCCGCCTCGGGAACGCCGGGGCCCTCGTCCTCCACCCACACCCTCACCCCGGCGCCTCCCCTTTCGGCCCCCACGACGACGCACTGGCCCGCCGGGCCGTACTTCACGGCGTTGTCGAGGAGGTTCAGGAGGACCTGGCGCATCGCGTCGTCGTCGAGGCTGGCCACGGCGGCGGCGTCGAGGCGCGTTTCGACCCGGACGCCCCGCCCGCGCGCGAGCGGGAGGAACGACGCCACGATCTCCCTCACCAGGGGGGCGACGGCGCGCGGGCGGGGAGCGAGGTGGATGTCGCCGCGCTCGCCCCGCGAGAACCGGAGGACGTTCTCGACGAGGTCGCCGAGCCGCCGCGCCTCCTGATCGATGATCTCGAGGGAGCGTCGCCGTTCCGCCTCGGTCCGCGCGCGATCCAGGAGGAGGGTTTCCGCGAACATGCGGATCTGCGTCAACGGCGTCCGCAGCTCGTGCGAGACCCGCGCGATGAACTCCGACCGGGCGGCGGCGAGCGCCCGCTCACGCCGCAAGAGCACGATCGCGGCGACCACGAGCCCCGCCGCGACCCCCTGCAGCGCGAGGAGGAGGGGCACGTGCGACTCGGGGAGCCCCCCGATGACGAGGCGGGGAGCGGCCGCCGGGTCGATCGAGACGACCGCGACGGCGCCGTCGAGGACGCCGCCGTACGCGTCGCCGAAGGGCACGCGGGCGCGCAGATCCCCTCCCCTGCCCTCCCCCGATCGGAAGAGATCGCTCCCCTCGGGATCGATCACGCCGACGTCGAGGAGGTCGTTCGTGAGGTGGCCGTCGCCGAGCGAGGCGGGAAGGAGCGGGCCGCGCTTGACGGCGCGATCGATCCACGCGCGAAGGACGGCGCGGTCCATCTCGAATCCCACGAGGACGGGGCCCGCCGAGGCGACGACGAAGGCGCGGGTGCGTCCGCCTATCTTCGCGCTCGCCGCGGTGAAGGACCTCGCGAGATCCGGTTTCGCGGCCGCGACGGCCGGCAGGCTCGCCCGGATCCAGTCGGCCGCGGCCGCGTCGAGCGGCGCCCCGCTCGAGACGAGCGAACCGCGCGCCGGATCGAGCGCCCTGCCGGCCGGATCGAGGATGAAGAGCGACGGCGCGAGCGCGAGCGCGCGGCGAAGACCCTCGTCGTCGGCGGCGCCGAGGGCGGCCGGCTCCGGGAGCCCGCCGCCCGGCGCGGCGGCGGCGCGGCGGAGGGCGGAGACGATCGGATAGCAGCCGTTGTAGCCGATCTCGTTCGCGGCGCGCCGCACCAGCTCGTGCGCCGCGAGGGACGCGTAGTCGGTGAGAACCCCCTCGGCGACCCGGCGGTGGGAGCGCGCGGCGCCGTACGCGAGGCGCGCGAGGAACGCGACGAGAATCAGGCTCAGGACGAGAAACGAGGTGATGAAGACCGAGCCCCATCCCGCGTCGAGCGGCCGCCTTGAAATCCCCATGGAGCGGGGATTGTAGCAGCGGGCGCCGCGCCGGCCGGCCGTTCCTGACCGTTTCCTGACAAACCCCTCACCCGCCGGCGACCCGTCGGGTCTTCCCCCCGGCTACGCTCCGGCATCCACTCTCAGAGGAGGCACGCGATGCAAATCATGGGACAGAGGCCGGCGACGCTCGCATGGGTTCTCGCGGCGGCCGCGCTGCTCGGCGCCGGCTCCGCGAGCGCGCAGCTCCCCGACAAGTACAAGAACCTGCAGGTTCTGCCGAAGGACATCTCGAAGGCGGATCTCGTGGAGTCGATGAAGCAGCTCACCAACGCCCTGGGCGTGCGCTGCACGTACTGTCACGTCGGCGAGGAGAAGGCCGGCGTGCCGCCGTTCCAGGACTTCAAGTTCGACTCCGACGACAAGGCGCCGAAGGTCACCGCCCGCGCCATGATGAAGATGACGGCCGACATCAACTCGAAGTACCTCGCGGAAATCAAGACGGGGCGCGACAGGAAGCTCCAGGTCTCGTGCATGACGTGCCACCACGCGGTGGCGATCCCGCAGACGATCGGGGAGATCCTGATGGACGTCGTCGCCGACAAGGGCGGCGCCGCGGCGGAGCAGAAGTACCGGGAGCTGCGCAAGCAGTACGAGGGGCGGGCCGCGTACGATTTCGGCGAGTTTGTCCTCCACGACGTCATCCGGACCCTCGCCAACAAGGGCCGGGTGGACGACGCCCTCGTCCTCGAGAAGATGAACGTCGAGTTCCACCCCGACTCGTCCCGCGCCTTCTTCACCCTCGGCGAGCTCTACGCCGGCAAGGACGACAAGGCTGCAGCCGCCGACGCCTACCGCAAGGCGATCGCGATCAGCCCCGACAACGAGCAGGCGAAGAAGCGCCTCGCCGAGGTGACGAAGGCGGGGAGCTGAGGAGCGGCGTGGTCGTCAGTCCGCGAGCCACCCCGTGCCCAGGACGGGCCGGCCCGCGAGGGCGACGTAGAACCCGATCCCCGCGAGAGCCATCGTCCAGAGCAGGGAGACGATCTCCCCCGACGCGTACCACGCGGCGAGATCGGTGGTGAAGAGCGTTCTTTCGAGCGCGCTGTAGACGGCGAAGACGACCGTGGTGGAGAGGAGGCCGAGTCGCGTGAGGGAGAGGAGCAGGGCGCCGAAAAAGACGAGCGTGCCGGCGACGTCGAACCAGTACGTGTACCCGGGAATTCCCACCACGGTGAGCGCGGCGAGAACGACCGCACCCGCGAGCCACGTCCTCTTCACCGCGATCGAGACGAGGAGCAGCAGGATCAAGAGCGCCATCGGCGGCACGATCGCGTGCACCTGGCTGTCCAGGAGCTCTCCGAAGATGAAGCGCGTTCCCGCGAGAGCGTGCAGGCGGATCGGCGCCGGCCGCCCCGGCGCCAGCCCGAGCCAACCGGGGAGCTGCAGGCCGAGCTGATCCCAGAGCCTGAGGGCGATGCCGATCAGGCAGCCGAAGAGGATGTCCCTCCCGACGAGGGGATCGCGGAATCGCCCGGCGAGGCCCCTCGTCCTCCAGACGATGGTATCGGGCCAGCGCCTGCGGACGAACGGTTCCAGCGCGAGGTAGAGGGAGAAGATCCAGAGCCCCTCGAAGAGCGTCACCGCGAGCGTCGAGATGAAGGCGAGGACGATGTCCCCGAACTCGCCGGCGTGCTTGGCGTAAAGAAGCCACGCGAGCATGTGCAGCGGGACGATGACCCCC
>Ga0137407_10003617_pt1 | contig 10287 bp, 12 predicted proteins | sample CZOMad2_2_16fung_FD_108410 | JGI IMG/M metagenome (GOLD analysis project Ga0137407, IMG submission 108410) | Vadose zone soil fungal communities from Angelo Coast Range Reserve, California, USA - CZOMad2_2_16fungal (Illumina Assembly) | ecosystem: Environmental > Terrestrial > Soil > Vadose...
ATCCGGCGTTGCTCCTGCGTTTCAGTTGCCTTCCACGCATACGCCATAGCTACGCAGTCAACTAACCTCCTTCTGCGGCAGGATTTTCACCTGCAAGAAACTGAGCGATTTAACAGTTCGCTCAGAACGGGATATCTTCGTCCGTGATCTCGGCAGGAGACGGAGCCTGGGCGTGCTCATCGGCGTGGGGTGTGCGCTGATCGAAGGATGCGCTGGCCCCTCCTCCGCGCGAAGAGCCGGAATCGCCTTCACTGCGGCCGCCCAACAGGACCAGTTCCTGGGCCACAATTTCAGTGCGATATTTCTTTTCCCCGCTCTGCTTGTCTTCCCAGCTCGAGGTCTGTAGCTTGCCTTCGATATAGACCTTGGAGCCTTTTTTGACGTATTCGCCAATGATCTCAGCCAGCCGCTGCCAGGCCACAATGTTGTGCCACTCCGTGCGGTCCTGCCATTCGCCGGCTTTGTCTTTGAAGCGTTCATTGGTGGCGATGCTGAACTTTGCCACCGGAACACCGCTGGGTGTGTACTTGACCTCAGGGTCCTTGCCCAGATTTCCTACAAGAATGACTTTGTTAACGCTCTTCGCCATGGGGAGACTCTTCCTTTTACAAAATTTTGTTCAGAATACCAGTGGTCTGCAATTCCTGACAGTGGAAATCAACGTACCTATAAATCACGCGTGGGCGCCGTAGATTTGGTAGAGCATTATATAGACCACCACACCGGTTATCGAGACATAAAGCCAGACCGGGAAAGTCCATCGGGAGATCCTCCGATGCCGGTCAAATCGTGAGCGCAAGCCATAACTCAGCGAAAACAGCACCAGCGGCACCACCGCCGCGGCCAGCAGGGTGTGTGTAATCAGAATCGTAAAATAAACCGGTCTGACCCAGCCCTGGCCGGGGAAGTGCACGGACCCCACATGCGCGTGGTAATAAAGATATGAGGTCAGGAACAAGCTGGACGTAACCACCGCCGCGATCATGCAGGCGCGGTGCAGGAGCACCTGCTTGCGGCCTATCAGCACGCGGCCGGTCATGATCAACACGGCGCTGGCTCCGTTCAGCGTGGCATTCAAAGCGGGGAAGATGCTGTAGTCGGCCATTTAAGTTATGGGTGACCTACATTGAGCATCATCAAAGCGAACAGCAGCGGAAGGTAGAGCACGGAGGCCAGCAGCAGTTGCCGGGCAAATTTGCGCGAATCGGGCGAAGTGGTGGGCAGCTTGGTCCGCGCCAGGCGGAAGACGAACCAAAGAAAGAGCAGCCCCAACACCAGAGCGCCTGCCATATACACTCTGCCCGACATCCGAAGCAGCGCCGGCACCAGACTCACGGAAATCAGAGTGGAGCAGTAACCAAGCATCTGTCGTATAACGCTGTGGCCAGCCTTGTCGACTACAGGCAGCATCTTGATTCCGGCGGCTTCATAGTCGTCGCGATAGAGCCACGCAATGGCCTGAAAGTGAGGGAACTGCCAGAAGAATACGATAAGAAAAAGCAGAACAGCCTCAAGTTCCAGCTTGCCCCGGACCGCGGTCCAGCCGAGTAGTGGCGGCATGGCCCCAGGGAACGCGCCGACGAACGTTGAAATGGGAGAAAGCCTTTTCAGCGGCGTGTAAAACGCCAGATAAGTCACGGCTGTGCCAAGCGCCAGCGCGCCGGTCAGTGCGTTCGTGGTCAGCGCCAGATAGACGGATCCGCCAAGCGTCGCCGCAAGGCCGGCAGTCAGGCCGGCAGCCACGCTCATTCTTCCCGAAGGCAGCGGCCGATTTTTTGTGCGCCGCATCAGGGCGTCCACGCGACGTTCCAGGACTTCATTCAACGCAGCCGAACCGGCGCACGTTAACCCAATCCCAAGGAGTGTGTGGAAGAGCGTCCAGGAAATGGAAGGCACGCTGCTCTTGGCCGCGCCCATGTAAAAGCCGGTCCACGCCGTCATCACAATGAGCGAGGTCACGCGAACTTTGAATAGCTGCGCGTAGTCGCCGAACAAAGAATGCTTGATCGCCGGGACTGCGGCTTCAGTCTTTGCTTCCACCAGTGGCTGTGCGGCGCTGCTCATGCTGTGGCCGCCTTGCTGCGGCGATCAAACGCGAGCACCTGCGCGGAATCCCAAGAGTGCCGATACCCCTGTATGGTCAGGACCACAGCCAGTGCCAGGATGAGTGCGCCTACAGCCATATGAGCAACTGTTATGCCGACCAGCGCCAGCGTCGGTTGCGCTTCGTCAATGCCTTGGACCACGCGGACCACATACGCGCTCACGCCTAGTAGAAGTTGCGCGATCAGCAACACCAGTAGCCATACCGCCGGGCGTCGCAGATGCGGGATATTCGGATGCCTGGTAAGTGCGCGCACACCCACGTAGAACACCAGCGCGGTGACAACAAGGGCATTCAAAATATGCGGATAAAGCAACGTGTGTACGATCTGCTGCACCGGCCAGTGATTGGAGCCAAAAGGCCCCCACTTCGTCCACACATGGCGGAATGCCGCTCCCAGGACCAGTTGGAGATAGAGGAAGCCAATCAGCATCCAGCAATAGCGCAGCAGCGGGCGCGCGTCTTTTGCAACGATCTTTTCTGAAGGCTCTTGCATCCAGCTACGGCTGGTAAAGACCGCAATGGCGGTCAGCGCGCAGAACATGGTCTGTCCGACCGCGGCATGTGCGGTCGAGATGGCCGGAGGAAGAAAGTTCAGCACGGTCAGGCCGCCAAGAATCCCCTGGAAGACCACGCCAGCCACGGCGCCAAGGGTAAGCCCGCGCATCCAGCGGCGTTGGTCCACACGCCATGTCCAGAAAGCCACGATAATGGTCAACAGCCCGACAAATTCCGCCACCATGCGGTGGGTGTGTTCGAATTTCACTCCGCCGATCATCTTTGGAATCTTGAACAGATGTCCAAAGCTCGTCGGCCAGTCCGGTACGGACAGACCGGCGTTGTTGCTGGTGACAAGCCCCCCAGCGACGAGCAGTAAAAATGCCAGCACAGCCACAAAAACCGTGAACCAATGTTGAACTGCGTTGTAGCGAGATGAATTCAGAACCGCTCCCTGGGTAACCGACTATTTTAGCACCCAGTTTTCGCTGTGAAGGCCAAATCCAAAATCTTGGTAATGGGTCAGTTTGAAAAACTGATCCATTAGCAGTATCAGCGTCTAGCGATTCGCTTGCGAATCGCGGGCCTTTAGGCAGACGTCATCGCGCCAGCGATGAGTTATCGACAAACTGTACCACTACCAAAATCTTTGAAACACGGAGGAGAGGAGGAAGTGGAGGTGTGATTAGTATTGCTGGATCCTCCGGTTACTCCGTTCCTCCGTGTTTCAAGGTTTGCTCTACAGAGCGCCCTGAGAGAAGATGAACGGCGCCTTCACCGCCTGCTTTGGTCCCACTTTTACTTTCATCACTTGCTCGCCGAACTTTTCCTGCACGGCGGCCAGCGTGTATTCGCCCGGAGGAAGGTTCTTGATCTCGTAGCTGCCGTCAGCCGCGCTGACGGCAAAATACGGGTGCTGCATTACGCTGATGTAGGCGCGCATCCAGGGATGCTGGTTACACTGCACCGGAATCATCATCTCCGGCTTGGCGAACTTCTTGATGATGGGCTGGTCCGTCGGCATTTGCGATTCGTTCCATGGCGGATTGTTGGTGGGCATGTCATGTATGTTGTGGTCGGCTGTGTCAGAGTTAAGGACCTTGAGCGGCTGCCCGGCCATAATGCCCAGGACGTGCGGGTTATAGCGGCAGCCTTTCTGGTCAAGCACCACTGGTTCGCTGGGGATGGCAAACGTTCCCTGCGGCAGACCTTCCTTTACATAGATAAAGACATTGGCCAGTTTATTTCCGTTCAACGCCACCACTTCAGAAGGCTGCGGCTTCGGTGGACACCCCGGATCGGCGCTCATGTCCAGCGTTTTCGTCTTCTGCGGCATGCCCGCATAGGTCACCACGCCCGTGATGGTGCCGGACGTTGAAGTATCCACCGTAATGCTGGCGGCTTTGGACGGCGCAGCGGGTGATTCCTGCGATGCGGGTTGTGATTGATTGCAGCCCAGCGCGAGCAACAGAAGAAGTCCAGCAATTAGCAAACGGGGGTTGGGGTTCATCTTTCTCCTTCCGATCTAACTTTATGACTATAAAGGATATTACCCCATTAGAGAAAAAGTCGCCTTGACTGTTGGATATCTTTGTGATATCACATTGATAACAAGCGGTTGCTTGTGAAGGAAAACGAAAATATATGACTACCAATCAAGTTTCAGTGGTGAATCACGAACGCGTGGTGGGCCTTTTCAACGGCTGGGTCATGCTGGTGGTGTTGGCCGGAGCTTTGCCCGCAGATTTCGCGATGGTGATCTTCGCCATCAAAGACGGAGCGGAAACGATCGGCCATCCGCACTTCGAGTTGTTGGTCCCCGGCATGTTGTTCCTGCCGATCCTGGTCATCATGCTGACCGGCTTGTTCACATTACAGCCGAATGAAGCCCGCGTGCTGGTGCTGTTTGGCAAATACAAAGGCACGGTGCGGACCAGCGGATTTCACTGGGGCAATCCGTTTTACTCCAATGGACCGATGCAGGCTGGGTCGCTGCATGCCAGGCGAGCGGCACTGCGCGGTAATGCACCCGCTGAGTCAGCGTCCGGACGAAAGACCATGAGCCGGAACAAGATCTCACTCCGCGCCCGAACCTTGAACGGCGACAAACTCAAGGTCAACGACAAGGGCGGCAATCCCATTGAGATCGCTGCGGTGGTAGTGTGGCGCGTGAACGACTCCGCACAAGCCATGTTTGACGTGGATAACTACGAGAACTACGTGACCATGCAAAGCGAATCGTCGCTGCGCCATCTGGCCAGCCAATATGCTTACGACCACGGCGAGGAAAATGAGCCGACTCTGCGCACGAACGTGGAAGAAGTTTCGCAGGCCTTGTGCACGGAGCTGCGGGAACGTCTGGCCAAAGCCGGCGTAGCCGTGGATGAAGCGCGGCTCACGCATCTTGCCTACGCTCCGGAGATTGCTCAGGCCATGTTGCGCCGCCAGCAGGCGGAAGCCGTAATCGCCGCGCGGCAGAAGATCGTACATGGAGCCGTCAGCATGGTGGATATGGCGCTGAAGGAGCTGGCTGAGAAGAGCGTTGTCGTTCTGGACGACGAGCGCAAAGCCGCCATGGTCAGCAACCTGATGGTCGTGCTCTGCGGCGAGGCCGAGGTGCATCCTGTAATCAACACCGGCACGCTTTACAGCTAAGGGGTCGAGTAATGGCAGAACGCAAACCCTTTTTGCTGCGCATCGATCCTGCGCTCTGGTCTGACCTGGAGGCCTGGGCGCAGGCCGAGTTGCGCAGTGTCAACGGCCAAATCGAATACATCCTCCGCCAGGCGGTGCAGAAGCGTAAGGGAGCGCCGCCGGCGGAACGGCCCACCGCTGAGTCAGGAAACGCCTAACCGCCGGTAGCGACAGTCACAGCTTCCAGGTTGGCGATGACCGCATCGGCAAATTCACTGGTTCCCTTGGTGCCGCCGACGTCGCGCGTGAGGTGTAGTTTTTCTTTGTAGGTCTTTTCCAGCGCGGCGTAGATTTTGTCCGCTGCTTCAACTTCACCGATGTGGCGCAACATCAAAATGGACGATTGAACCACCGCCGTGGGATTGGCAATGTCTTTGCCGGCAATATCCGGCGCGGAGCCATGTACGGCCTCAAAGATGGCGCATTTCGTCCCGATGTTGGCGCCCGGTACCAGCCCCAGCCCGCCAACAAACGCGGCGCACAGGTCAGAGATAATGTCGCCGTAAAGGTTTTCCATGACCAGCACGTCGAACTGATACGGGTTCATCACCAACTGCATGCAAGTGTTGTCAATGATGGATTCGGCATACGTAGTTTCCGGATACTCCTTGGCCACGTCGCGGCAGCAGCGCAGGAACAGCCCATCACTCATCTTCATGATATTGGCTTTATGAACGGCTGTGATGCGTTTGCGCTTTTCCCGGCGCGAATATTCAAAAGCAAAGCGGGCAATGCGCGTAGAAGCTTTTTCCGTAATGATTTTCAGCGACTCCACTACGCCCGGCACTACTTCATGCTCAATGCCGGAGTATTGTCCTTCTGTATTTTCCCGGACAATCGCCAGATCCACGCCAGGATAGCGCGTAGGCAGGGAAGGCAGGTTGCGGATCGGGCGGAAGTTGGCGAATAGCTCAAACTGCTTGCGCAGGGCCACATTGATGCTGGGGAATCCGCCGCCGATGGGCGTTGTGACCGGCCCCTTCAGGCCCACGTTGGTGCGCTCAATGGATTGGGTCAGCTCTTTGGGAATGTACTCGCCGGATTTTGCAAAAGCCGCGGAGCCGGCATTGAAAGTTTCCCACTCAATCTTGACGCCGGCAGCTTCCAGGATGCGCACCGTCGCGCCGGTGACCTCCGGCCCGATGCCATCGCCCGGAATCAATGTAACTTTGTGGACCATAGACCTGCTTTATTTCACGATGGATTTTGTTTTGACTGGTTTTTGTTTGTCTTCTTTGGCGGCATGCAGGTGTTCCAGTTCGGACTGGAACTCGCTTACGTCCTTGAAGTCGCGGTACACCGAGGCAAAGCGTATGTAAGCCACTTTGTCGATCTGTTTCAGGCTGGCCATAATCAGCTCGCCCACTTCATTCACGGTGCGCTCGCGTTCAGGGGAGTCGACCACGAACTGCTCCACGTGATTTACAATCTGTTCCATCTGTCCGATGGAGATGGGCCGTTTCTGGCAGGCGCGGATCAGTCCGTCCAGGACTTTTTTGCGCTCAAACTTTTCCCGGCGGCCGTCTTTCTTGACTACCATGTAGGGGATTTCGTCGATGCGCTCGTAGGTGGTAAAGCGCTTCTCACACTTCATGCACTCGCGTCGGCGGCGTATGGAACCGCCTTCTTTGCTTTCGCGCGAGTCCACCACTTTGTCATTTTCGAACCCGCAAAACGGACATTTCATGAGGTTTAAGAAATCAGCAGAACAACTGATTGTAGCAGAAGGGCATTTGGCCTGGTGATTTGCAATTTGTGGTTGCTGAATTGCGATTTTCGATGCTAGTGAAATCACAATTCACAATTCAAAAATCGCAAGCTAACCTTTCTCCTTCACTTTCTCGCCTTCCTCCATGCTCTCCTCTTCAATGCGCATGAGTGAGACATGTTCGGAGCGCGCCAGCAGCAGCCCTGCTGGAATCACAGCTATAAACATCACCAGCCAGAGCATGATGCCGCAACTAGTAGAGAGTTCTGGAGAAAGAATGAAAACGCCGCGCAACATGCCGATCGTGGCCAACTGTGAGCCTCCGCCAACCACGGGCAGTTGCAGCACGCCTCCTACTACGCTGGCCGCAGTCAGAAGGAAGACGCTGGACAAGGTCATTTGGGAAAGTCTGTGGATGGAATAGGCGTGAGTCACCGCCAGATAAGCAAGGCCTATGAAGGCCCAAATGACGACGGAAAGGCCCGCGAGTTGGAAGAATGATCCCACGTCTTTCACCGTATTCAGTCCTTCGCCGAACGCTTGCACTCTTTTGCCCACCGCGCTGCCCGCTCTCAGGGAGATCCTGCCAAACAACTCCACAAAAAACTTTGACGCCGTGGCCGGGTTCTTTCGCACCCAGAATGCCACCAGCGCCACCAGACACACAGCTGCAAACAATGCGACGAAAAAAGCCTGGAAGAAGGCAAATGTGGAAATCTCGTAGCCCAGGAAATGCCGCGTTGCGGAATTCGCAAATCCCGGGAGCTTCCTGAGATTGTCTCTCGACCACAGAACATTTACCGCCATGATCAGCGCGAACGCGCCAGTATCAAAGAGCCGCTCCACGGTCCACACCGCAACCTGCGATGACATACTCAAGTTGTGCTTGCGCGCGATCAGGTAAGGCCGTATGAACTCCCCTGGGCGGCCCAGCAGCGCAAGGCCAGTGAAGCCGATCATGGTGGGCGCTACCAGGTCAGAAGTTTTGGCTTTGCAGACGGGGCGCAGCAGGATCTTCCAGCGGACGGCGCGCAGAATGTAATCGGCGTAGACCAGTGCGACTCCGGCGACCAGATAAAGTTTATTGGTATTGTGGGTCGCGGCCCAGAAGCGGTGCCAGTCAAACTTTCGCCACGTTCTTACCTGCAAGTACACCAGTGCGGCCAGGATGACCAGCACGAAGGCCGTGATCAGAAATCTTTTCTTATTCATGAATTTGGCGCTGGAGTTCAAAAGGGTCGTACAAAAAAAGCGCCCTGCTTTTCAGGACGCATAATTTTATTCGACGGTTGTCTCATCCTATGCGGGATTTACCGGCTTGGTCACGCTGGCCTGCTGTGGCTTCTTCTTTCTCGTAGTCGCTGTAGTGGGAGCCTTAGTTTGGGATGGGGCCGGCTTTGCCGCCGCGGCAGCCTTCATCTGCGCCCGCTTCTTGGTATTGAAGTCATGAACAATCTTGGCCACGTACGCCTGCGTCTCATGATAGGGCGGGACGCCATGATACTGCTCTACCCGGTGCGCGCCGGCATTGTAAGCGGCCAGGGCTTTGATGGGATCGTTGTGATATAGGTCGAGTAAGGAACTCAGGTGCGCTGTGCCTGCCTCAACGTTGGCCTTGGCATCAAACGGATCAGTAACGCCCAGCTTGGACGCGGTAGCCGGCATCAGTTGCATCAGGCCCTGCGCGCCTTTTTTTGAGACCGCCCTGGTTTTGAAGTTGCTCTCCGCTTTGATCACGCTGTTCACAAAGTCAGGATCAAGCTGGTAACGGAAGCTGGCTTCACGTACGACCTGGTCTATGTCCACTGGAGCGCTCGGCGTCGTCTTCGCAGTGGGCGTGGTCAGAGCCACCGGGGCTGCCTGCATTGGTACTGTCTGCGTCGGTGCAGGTGAACTCTGGGGGACGGGTTGGGGCGGCGGTGTTACGGGAATTTCCTCCGGTTCGTAAGACAGGATCTCTTCTGTGGGAACGTCCATGAACCCGGAACCGGTATAGAGCCGGGTCACCTTGCCAAGCGTTTCTTTGCGCTCAATGTGAATGGAGAAGCCATTGCGCAACACCGCCACTTCCGCGCTATAGGCGGAAAGCTGGGCCGCAAGCAGCACCAGTGCGATTCCAATTGGCTTCAGCAGTCTCATTGACATCTTAATCCTACATTATTGTCCCCGAATTGGCTGCTGAAAGCCAGCGCCAAGTAGCTCTTCCAGGACCACGGCAACACCGCTTTCCGCGTTCGTCGCGGTGACCTTCCAGCCGTTTTGCTTCATATCTTCAGATGCATTTCCCATGACGACGGGAACTCCCGCAAATTCAAGCATTTCCAAGTCATTGTAATTGTCGCCGATGGCCATGATCTGGTCCTGGGGAATGGTGTGGTGCTCCGCCCATCGCCGCAAAGCATGGCCTTTGTTGCATTCGCGGTTCAGAACATCCAGGATGCAGAGATCGCGGTGGTCGTCCTGTGTTTTCAAGATAGTAATTTCCTCCAGGAAGTCCGCCTGACTGAGCCGTTGCTGGGCCTCTTCCATGCGCGCCACCCGGCCACAGTACATCGCCTGGATAGGATCTTCGTTGAGTGCCGATTCCAGAGGAGAAATATACTGAATAAACTGCGAGTTCATCTCCAGCCAGCGCGAGATGCTCTGGTTCAGTTCCTCAAACCGCTCCAGCACCAACGCGTCCTGGCCCTGGCGATCAAAAGTAAGCACGGCATGACCGCGGAAATCGTCCATGTATTGAATCAGCTTGGCAGCGGTCTTTGCCGGAAGGCGGTTGGTATAAAGAGTTTCACCGGTACTGGAACGGACCAACGCTCCGTTGGAACTGATCATGCCCACAGGAATCCCCATCTGCTGCGCTACCGGCAAGGCATAGTCATGGCGGCGTCCTGTGGCCAGCAAGATCTCCACGCCCGCCGCATGGGCTGCGCGCAAAGCCGACAGATTGCGTGCGGTGATCTGAAAATGTGGATCGAGCAGTGTTCCGTCAATGTCGATCGCGACCAAGCGTATGGGGAAAGTCACTCTAGAGATTGTAAGCTAGAACTATCGCAACGAATTCGACGCACGAACCGTCAGCGACGAACTGCTCCCTCATAAGCGTTTTCGCAGAGACTCACGGCATTCGAAAGTGGTTCCTACGTTGGTGTATCCTAAGTTCTATGGTGTCTAAACCCAGCCGAGGGCGGCTGGGCCACAAAACTTTCGTTGTTCATAGTGCTTGGTACTCCTAGAGTCGTGTGGCACCGCCGCCCCCGGCGGTGAGTCTTTTCCAGCACAGCAA
>Ga0137407_10003620_pt1 | contig 10282 bp, 8 predicted proteins | sample CZOMad2_2_16fung_FD_108410 | JGI IMG/M metagenome (GOLD analysis project Ga0137407, IMG submission 108410) | Vadose zone soil fungal communities from Angelo Coast Range Reserve, California, USA - CZOMad2_2_16fungal (Illumina Assembly) | ecosystem: Environmental > Terrestrial > Soil > Vadose zone...
CAATTACCGCGACGTTCGGAGGCACATCGGAGTCGTTCTTCAAGATAATCACATGTTTAACGAGACGATCGCCCGCAATATTTCCTTTGGCGATCCAGAGCCGGAACTTGATCGCGTACTTGCCGCCGCCCAAGCCGCCGCCGCGCACGAATTCATCATGCGCTTACCACTTGGTTACGAGACAAAGATTGGCGAATCGGGTCTTTCGCTCTCCGGTGGGCAGAAGCAACGAATCGCCATCGCGCGGGCGATCTACAATAATCCTCCGGTGTTGATCTTTGATGAGGCAACAAGCGCTCTCGACACGGAATCGGAACGCGCGATCCAGGAAAATCTCGGTCGATTAATGGCCGGCCGTACAACGATCGTGATTGCGCATCGACTCAGCACGATTCGCGACGCCCATTCGATCGTGGTCCTCGAACAGGGAAGCGTCGCCGAAATTGGTACGCATGACGAATTGATGGCGCACCGTGGGCTTTACTATTACCTCTCAAGCCAACAATTGGGAATCTGAGTTAGGTTTTCCATGAGCTCGCAATTGACGCAACGTGGCTTTCTTGAAACGGAATCCGAAATGTTGCCGCAGGAGCCGCCGCCTTGGATTGTCAGGGCAACGGCGTGGATTTTAGTAGGAGCGTTTCTCTTTGCATTGTTCATCGCGATCGTGATGCGATTGCCGGAAAGCGTACATTGCCGGTTCATCCTAATTCCAGCCACGGGCGCCGATCCAATCCAATCACCCCGGCAAGCTATCATTAGCCGAGTCGCGGTTGAGGAGGGTCAACCCGTGAAAGCGGGCGAGGATTTGTTCGTTCTACGCTCTGACGAGATCCGGGGCTGGGACACCCAGTTTCGGACGTTCACCGAGGATTTACACACCAAGGAAGAAGGCCTCACCCAATATGAAACTGCTTGCGCCGCGCAACTTGAGATAAAAAAGGCCGAAATCGAGCAGGCAAAAAGCGAAGTGAAATTCCGTGAGAATCACGCCGCTACAAGCCGCGACCTGGTCACACGGATGGAGAAATTAGCAAAGCTGGGCGGCGAATCGGAAATCGACCTTGTAAAGTTGAAGCTCGATTTAGCCGGTTCCGAAAAAGATTTGAGCGTTGCTCAGAGAACATTGCAGCAGGTGAATCTCGATCGTCAGCGAATGGAAACCGAGCACGCGCGTCAGCTGCGCGAGGAACGGGCGGACATTGAGAAATTAAAAATGCGGATCGGCGCTTTGAAAGCAGACCTGGAAAATACTCAGCAAAACTTACTCACACTCCGCAGTCCCTATGAAGGTGTGATCATTTCCATGGATCAGCGTACAGTCGGCAGTTTTGTGCAGCAGGGACAAGTACTTTGCCAACTGGCTCCCAAAGATGCGAAACCACGTGCCCGGATGACCTTAAACGAAGCTGGCCTTCCAAAGCTCGGCGTTGCCCAGCGTATACGGTATTTCTTCGATGCGTTTCCTTACCAGCGTTATGGTGCCGTGACGGGAAAACTTGACTGGATCAGTCCATCAGCTGTTACCACCACTGATGGTTCGCATTTTGTTGCGCTGGGATCTCTCGATCGTTCTGAGATCTCTCCGCGGACAGGACAAACCCTGCCGTTGCGGGTCGGAATGAGAGGAGACGCACATATTATTGTTGGTGGCCGGACCCTGATTGAATATGCCTTTGAACCAATTCGCCAGTTGCGCGAGAGCATGAAGCAATAGGCCCTATATGGCAACTCAAGCGCCGCTTTCCAAACTAAGAATCGAAGACCTGACAACAAGCAATGAAGCAATGGCGCGTTGTTTGCAGCTCGCAGCGCTCGCAGCGAAGTCCGATGTGCCAGTGGTGCTCCTCGGCGAGACAGGCACCGGCAAAACTTTGCTCGCCCACGCAATCCACAACTCGTCAACTCGGGCAGGTCGGCCGTTCATTGCATTTAACGCTTCGGCAATTAGCGATACGTTGCTCGAAAGCCAGCTGTTTGGTCATGAGCGTGGGGCATTCACCGGCGCGCAACAAAGCGTCAAAGGAAAATTCGAACTTGCTGACGGTGGCACGCTTTTTTTGGATGAAATCTCCGAAATGAGTTCCCTTGCTCAGGTGAAAATACTGCGTGTTCTCGAATACGGCGAATTTGAGCGACTCGGTTCTGAACGAATGCTCACATCCAATGCGCGAATTATTTGCGCATCGAACTGTTCTCTGCGGGAGCGAGTAAGGCATGGAAAATTCAGGGAAGATCTTTATCAGCGTCTCAACGGCCTCACCTTACTGATTCCCCCACTCCGCGAGCGGCGGGAGGAATTGCCGGCGTTGATTGCTGCTGAATTAAAGGCGGCTGGGTTAAAAGAGGGCAAAAACATCACCGCCATTCATCCCGAAGCGATGCAGAAGCTGCTGCATCATGAGTGGCCGGGAAACCTTCGAGAGTTAAGCCACACGGTACGCACGATGACTTTGTTTTGTAATGGTTCGGTGATCCTGCCCGAGCATGTCGTTTTCCCTCCTGATCTAGACTCCAATCGAGCATTTCTTCCCGAAACCGGAAAATCGGTTTCCGATTTTACGAGTAATAATCAAGAGCATGATTCTGGTAGCGATCTTTCACTGGACGGCGCCATGAAAAGGCACGTTCAGTTCGTTTATGAGCACGCAAATCGGAACCAGCGGCGCACGGCAAAGTTGCTCGGTGTTTCTCGTTCGACCCTCGCACGTTATCTGCGAGATATGGCGAAGAAGTGAAGCATGAGCTGTCCAAAAATGAGTCTAGGCGGCCTCAAATCAGCTCAACCATCTATTCCAGCCGGTATGAAATCTCGTCGATTTGAGCAGAAGAATTTCGAATTCAAGTGCTTCTTATCGAGCGACTAATGGGCACTCGATATTGTTTCAACCAAGTCTTTCGCGGACTTGGCACGGATGCTGATAATATGCAGGACGAAAAGTGAGTGCATCGAAGAACAAAAAGAATGCGCCCGCCGGAGAGTCAGGAAATCAAAGGCCCAAGCGCAGCAAAGAAAAGTTGATTCGTCTCGATGACCTGATTCCAAAACAGGACGTTACAGGCGGCCGTCAATTGTTGTTCGGTGTCTCTGACCCAACCCAAACAAGAAACAATCCCATAAAAGAGAGCTAAAATGCCAGACATGAAAAAGAAATCCAAAAAGCAAATCAAAGTGCAGGACCTGAAACCATCAAAAGACGCCAAAGGCGGTGTCGTGGCGAACGTCAATGTTGGCCACAACGTCCAGCGCCCCGGCGTTCAAAACCGCAGTGTTTCGGGAGCTGGCCACCAGCAAAATATTCATATTTAGGTCTTAAGGCCACAAGCCGCGCCACGGGTTCGATCCCCTCGGTGTGGTAGTTTGAACGTGCGGCTGTTCCCTCCAGTTCCCCCCAAACCGAAGAGGTCGAATTCCAAGTCTAATCGGACGAGGCCAGCTGCGGTGCGATACTAAATAACGCGCGCAACTCGCCGCGTGGAGGTATTCTCTGAATCCCTTGCTTGTCCTCAAACGCGCGCTGTTCGTGATGATCCGTCAAGCCCCAACAGGGCTCGATGCACAAGAATGGTCCGCCATCAGACCACAACGTTAGATACGGTACACCCGTCAAATCGAGTGTGACCCAGCGGCCACTCGGCGGATCAACGTAGGAGAACTGTCGCCGCGGAACATCAACTAACTCGAGAATGATCGAGCCGGCCAATTCGCTTTTCGAGAACGGCATTTCACCGCCGCTGAATTCGATCTCGCGCGTTTCGCCTGACAAATAATTGCCGGGCGAAAAATATCTACGGTAAAGACCCTTCGGCATTTGAAGATGAAAACTTTCGAACGAGGTCGCTGCGAATCCAGGATGCAATCCAAATGAAACATGCGCCGTCAGTTCAGGCTCGTGGTTCTCAAACTCGAAAAGAACGCTGACCGTGTTCGACTCGATTTCGTAAGTCAGATCGACGCTGACTTTCAACGGATATTCAACAGACGAGAAATCCTCAGGCGTAATCGAATATCTCAATGAAACACCGCTGCCCTTATCGGAGGCTCCCGCTAAGCGCCACGTCTTCGAGCGCAGGAACCCATGATTGCCGCCTTTGATTTCACGGCCCCGGTAAAGGCTGCGACCATTCTTAAGCCGATGAAGATAATACCCCATGACGGTCGCGTGGTTTGCCCAACCCTTAGACGGTGCTGACAGGTCATTGTCGCGATAGAGAAAACCGGTCCAATTCCCGGCTTCGTTGATTCGCGCCAGACTGATTAACTCTGCCCCAAGACGCGAAACAACAATGCGCAGACCGTTCTCCTCATCGGTTAGAACATCGAGCTGTCGATCTTCCCGCGTTTCTTCGGAATAAGAAATTTTCATTCGGCTGCGAACTCGTGGGACGAGGGTTCAATCGCGTCAGCCACGCGGAACTTCGATCACCTCACCTTATTCCTCTCCCCTTGGCAAAAGGAGAGGCATGAATCCGCAGGTCAAGGGACCCTTTATCGCTACTCATGGGAACAACCCGCGCACTTGTTTAGCTTTGATGACGCGTTCGACGCCGATGGCCATCGCTGCTGTGCGATGCGAAATTCTGTGTTCCTTGGCTCGCCTGATCACTTGCGCAAAGGAATGCTCGAGAATTCGGAACAGTTTGTCCGTCACTTCCATTTCCGACCACAAAAACGCCTGCAAACCCTGCACCCATTCAAAATACGAAACGATCACGCCGCCGGCGTTGCAAAGAATGTCTGGGATCACGAAGATTTCATCCCAGTGGTTTTCGAGAATCAGGTCTGCCTCTGGCGTGGTTGGGCCGTTGGCAGCCTCAGCAAGGATGCGGCACTTCAGTTGCCCGGCGTTTTTGCCGGTAATCACTCGATCGATCGCCGCCGGAACAAGAATGTCGCACGGCAGAGTGAGAAATCCCCTTGGATCGACATGATCGTCTTGAGCAAACGCCCGCAGGTTTCCCTTCTTCAGCATGTGCTGTTCGGCGGCTTTAACATCTATTCCCTCGGGATTGTAGATCGCGGCAGTGTGATCGCTGATTCCAACAACTTTGACGCCGCTCTTGTAGGCCAGCGAAAGAGCCGCCACTGAACCAACATTTCCGAATCCCTGCACAATGGCGGTACACTTTTCAGGATTCATCTTCAGGATGTTCATGGCGCGCTCGATCAGGTAAACAGCGCCGCGGCCGGTTGCTTCGCGTCGACCTTCGGTCCCGCCAATGGCGACCGGTTTACCCGTAACGATTTCATTAACAGCGTAGCCCATGTAAACGGAATACGTGTCCATGAACCAGGCCATGATTTGTTCGTTCGTGCCCATGTCGGGTCCCATGATGTCGGTGTGCGGGCCCACGAACGGGATCATTTCCTGCATGTACCGGCGCGAGACCGCCTCCAGCTCGTTGCGCGACAATTGCGTGGGATCGATGGCTACTCCTCCCTTGGCGCCGCCGTACGGCAACTGCGCCAGCGCGCACTTCCAGCTCATCCACATCGCCAGCGCGGCCGTTTCGCCCATCGATAATGAAGGGGCAAAACGCGTGCCGCCCTTGGTCGGGCCGAGCGCGATGTGATGTTGGACGCGGTATCCCTGGAAGGCCTGGGTGCTCCCATCGTCCATGTGGACCGGCAAGGTCACGGCGATGGCGCGCTTGGGATACGTCGCCCATTCGCGGTCGCTTTTGTCGATGTTCAAATAATCGGCGATGACCCTGAACTGGTCGCACGCCATTCTGAAAACCTCGTCATCGTAAATCGTCGCAGATGAATCTGGAGAAACTTGGGCGTCCATCGGAAACCTGCTATTTGCGCTTTGCGAATCGACCCGTCAACCCCGAAAACTTTGGTGTAGCGTGCGCTGTCCTCAGCAGACTTGGGACGAGACTCCGCTGAGGACAGCGGACGCCACACCACAAAGATCGACAGTGGTGTTTCAAATTCAGTATCGTCACGCCCGAAATGAAAATTGAAACCTTAGCTGTTCATGCCGGGCATGGTGTCGACCCTGCAACCGCAGCAGTCGCCTCACCAATTTACCTGTCCACAACTTTCGAGCGCGACGTGGATGGGACGTATTCGCGCGGATTCATGTACACGCGTAACAACAATCCGAACCGAGAGGCGTTGGAGCGCGGATTAAGCGCACTCGAGGGCGGGGCTGTTGCAGTCGCCTTTGCCTCCGGCACCGGAGCAACGATGGCAATCTTTCAAGCATTGGCGCCGGGCGATCACGTCCTGGCACACATTGACGCCTACTACGGCACATCGCGATTGATCCGCGAAATTTTTCTGCGCTGGGGACTCGAAGCCGATTTCGTCGATATGTGTGATCTCGCTGCGGTGAAAAAAGCTTTGAAGCCAAATACAAAATTGGCCTGGGCTGAAACGCCATCCAATCCGCTGCTGAAAGTTGTCGATCTTGGTGCCGTCTCGGAAATCGTGCGTGATTCCGGTGCACTCTTGGTTTGCGACAACACTTGGGCGCCCGTGCTGCAACGGCCTTTCGATCTCGGTGCCGACTTAATCCTGCACTCAACGACGAAATATTTCGGCGGACATTGTGACGTTTTGGGAGGAATTGTCATCGCAAAGACAGACAATGATTTTGTCAGGCGTGTCCGCAGCATTCAATACGAGGGCGGCGCCGTCCCCTCGCCTTTCGATTGCTGGTTAATTTTGCGCGGCATGCGCACACTACCATGGCGGATGCGCGCGCATTCCGAAAACGCAATGAAAGTGGCGAATTTTTTGGCTACACATCCAAACGTAGCCAGTGTGCACTATCCAGGATTGAAATCGCACCCGGGATATGAGATTGCGGCTCGGCAGATGTCGATGTTTGGCGGAATGCTTTCATTTGAAATGAATGACGGGCGCGAGGCAGCGATGTCGGTTGCTGCGAAAACAAAAATTTTCATTCGCGCCACGAGTTTGGGTGGCGTGGAAAGTTTGATCGAGCATCGAGCATCGATCGAAGGACCCGGGACAACTTCAGCCGAAGGTTTGCTGCGCCTGTCGATCGGTCTTGAGAACGCGGACGACTTGATTGAGGACCTCGATCAAGCGCTCAGGTAACTTTACGGCGTTTGACTCCTTCCCTCCCGCTACTCAGCCACCGGCCTACCCATCAATGGAGCTCGGCGTTCACCGGCTCCGTTCTGCGAACTCCGAACGCTTTCGCGAGCTGGCACAGCGGCCCTACAATTTGCGTTTTCCAAGTCGGCTCTGGAAAACATCAATGATGTCATTCACTTCATTCACCCGCAACAAGAACGCCGCACCGAAAAATGTCGCCGCGGCAAACGCGATCGTCGCCAGGAGTGCACCTAATTTTTGGAAAAAGCGCAGGGTCGCCCACGAATCAAGCAACCAGTAGTTTGCCGCCCAGCACACGAGCGCCAGGAGCCCGCCTGCGAGACACATTTTCCCAAAAGCGACCAACATCTGGCTTGTCTCCAATCTGCGGGTGTGACGGCGCATCAGCATGTAAAGCAACAGAAAATTAATTGTCGCAACGAGGCTGGTTGAAAACGCAAGGCCGCGATGTCCCCAGCCGAGTCGGAAAGTAAAAAGCCAGTTGAGAAAGAGATTCGCACCGATTGCCAGAAAACTTACCACCATCGGAGTGTTGCGTTTACCGATCGCGTAGAACGCAGGCGTCAATACTTTCAAGGCCGCGTAGGAAACGAGGCCGACTGCATAAAATTGCAACGCACCTGCAGTTTGCTGCGTCATTTCGGAAGTGAACCGTCCGTGCTGGTAAATCACACTGATGATTGGCGGAGCCAGAATCGCCAGTCCGATCGCAGATGGAATCGTAAGCAAAAACGCGAGCCGCATTCCACGAGCCAGGATCGCGCGAAACTCGGCCGTGTTTCCGAGAGCGGCGCTCTTCGAGACCAGCGGAAGAGTGACGGTGCCGATTGCGACTCCGAAAATTCCCAAGGGCAATTGCATCAGGCGAAACGCGATGTTGAGCCAACTCACCGGCCCATTTCCAAGACTGGCCGCAAAACCACTGTTGACGAGGACATTCACCTGCACGGCGCTCGCGGCGATCACTGCCGGTCCCATTAAGGTCAGCACCGTGCGCACGCCTTCGTCGCGCCAGTGGAAATCCGGGTGAAACTTGTAGCCAACGTGCCACAGCGACGGGAATTGCCCGATCAATTGCCACGCACCCCCAATTAGCGTACCAATCGCCAATCCTACGAGCGACCGCGGCCCGAAATGCGGATCAATCCAGTAACCGATCGCCACGCCGCCAATGATTGAACCAAGATTAAAGTAGCTCGATGCCATAGCCGGCGGCCCGAAAACATGTTTCGCGTTGAGCATTCCCATCACCAGCGCAGCAAGAGACACCATCAACATGAATGGCCACATGATTCGTGTGAGCAAAATCGTCAGCGCGCTTTTGTCGGGCGACCAACTGCCCCATGTTAAGAGATCGATAAGCTGCGGCGCGAAGATGATGCCGAGCAGCGTGACTGCGCTCATGAAAACGGCGGTCAGTGTCGCCACCTTGTTGGCCAGCCGCCATGCCGACTGATCGCCTTCCACCGCGATCTTTTTTGAGAACGTCGTGATGAACGCTGTCGAAAGCGCGCCTTCCGCAAACAAATCACGCAGCAAATTCGGCAACCGAAATGCCATCAGGAAGGCGTCGAGATTTTTTCCGGCGCCAAACAATCCCGCAAACACCATCTCGCGTATCAAACCAAGAATGCGACTCGAGAGAATGGCAATGCCGACAACACCCGTGGCGCGGGTGCTCATTCGCCGGTCGTCTGCCGCAGTCATCGGCGAACACTTTGTAGGGCGTTTCTGTGAAACGCCAATTCTAAACTCGGGCTGTTGCTTACTCGGCCTCCGGCCTGCTCGTATGTATCGCTCGACGCCCACAATGGTCCGTTCTGTGAAACGCCGATTTCGAACAGGTCAGCGTCTGACACAGACGCCCTACAAGATTGGTGTTCATTTCGCCTGCCGCGCCAAGACGAGCGAAGGCAGGCGTTCATTCATGGTTAGGCAAAAAGAGAAAGCGCCGAGAGGAATTTCACCTCTCGGCGCGCCGATTCTCTGGGGGCAAGTCGTCTCCGGGCGTTACTTCACGGCGACCGTGAATTGGATGCTACCGACCCTAAGAGGGATTTGGAACGTGTAGGTGTAACCCGCATCGAGATTGGTAGTGACCAGGTTAAACTGCCAGTGATTACCAACCTGGTGGAAGGCAACGTCGGGAATATCTGTAATGCCCGTTTCGTTCACGTTGTCAACCGTGCCCCGCATGCGGGTCAGCGTGGTGATGGAACCACAACATCCGTTGAGAAAGACCGCGTTCGGGTCGGAGATGAAGTTGCCGCTGGCGTCGCACACCTTGAACTTTACCGGAATGGTGCTACCACCCTGGCGCTTGAACACGCTGCTGCCGTCGTTGTTGACCGGCGGCAAGATAACGCCTCCCGGCTCCGTCCCGACGCAGATCCCATAGCCGATGGAGTCGTGCACGGTGCCATTGATGTTATTGTAGTTGGCCGCGCCCGCGAAGGTCCAGGGGTCGCTGGGGTAATCGCCAGGCAGGGTATGGGTCGTGCCGGTTACGTTAACCGTGCCGACGGTCGCTCCTGTCTCGCCGCACACCCCGGTGACTGTTCCGACCGTCGCAGTGTGGGGCTGGCCGTCATAAATTACATTATAGGGCGTGACCGTCACCGACGGAGTCGCCTTGCTGATGGTTAACGAGTTGGTTCCGCTGCTGGCGGCGAACGAGCTAGCACCGCCAAAGCTTGCTGCAACGCCCGTCGGATAGCTTCCGGCGTTATATGCACTCCCACAAAGAGGATTCACGCTGACGGTTGCTACGCCGCTGCCATTGGTCATCGCACTTCCCGCAGGGTTGCCGTTCAGAGTGAAACTGATGCTCTGCCCGCTAACTACAGATAAGTCGGACGTCTTGGTAAGAGTTGCGGAGAGATTTACCGAACCGCCGTAGGTGCTGGAGGCCGGGGACACCGTGAGGGTCGTTGGCGGGACGGTCGGCGTGGGTGTAGGGGATGCCGCAGGCGTTCCCGTAGCCGCTGGTGTAGCCGTAGCAGTCGCTGTTGCAGTAGCGGTTGCTGTAGCAGTCGCGGTTGCTGTTGCAGTCGCAGTTGCAGTCGCGGTTGCTGTTGCAGTGGCGGTCGCCGTAGCAGTCGCGGTTGCTGTTGCAGTGCCAGTTGCTGTTGCCGTCGAAGTCGGCGAAGGGGTTGAAACCGGGCAGTCAACGAAGGTGGAGCCCTC
>Ga0137407_10003622_pt1 | contig 10280 bp, 6 predicted proteins | sample CZOMad2_2_16fung_FD_108410 | JGI IMG/M metagenome (GOLD analysis project Ga0137407, IMG submission 108410) | Vadose zone soil fungal communities from Angelo Coast Range Reserve, California, USA - CZOMad2_2_16fungal (Illumina Assembly) | ecosystem: Environmental > Terrestrial > Soil > Vadose zone...
ACAGCCGCAGCTGCCCCTGAGCTCGAGGCGGACGGGCAGTTCTACCCTCCGCGGGGGCAGCTCGGCGCCGCCGATGCGCTCCTCGAGCATCGCCACGGCGGTATCGCCGAGCGCCGCCATCGGCTGCACCACGGTGGTGAGGCTGGGACGCAGGTGGCGTCCCAGCCGGATGCCGTCGAACCCGGTGACGGCCACGTCGCCCGGGACGCTCAGCCCCGCCTGCTGCAACGCCGCCATGACCCCGATCGCCGTCTGGTCGTTGGCGCACACCAGGGCCCGCGGCACCCGTCCGCCGGCCAGGATCCGCTCGGCCACCCGCCGGCCGCCCGCGGTGGTGAAGTCGCCGTAGTGGACCAGCACCTGGTCAAGGTCGGCGGTGGCTCGCCGGAATCCGTCGAGCCGGCGGCCCGAGTCCGGCGAGCCGGGCGGGCCCGCGATGAAGCAGATGTCGCGGTAGCCGTGCATGTCCGCCAGGTGCTCGGTCACCTGCCAGGCCCCGGTCTCGTTGGCCACGGCCAGGTTGTCGATGGCCCGGTCCGGCCGGCCCCCGCCCTCCCCGGTGGCCAGCAGCACGACCGGGATGCGCGTCGCGACGTGCTCGATCATCGCCAGCGGCGCGGTGCGGGCCAGCACCACCAGCCCGTCGCACCGCCCCGCGATGCTCAGCACCAGGCCGCTGTCGTCGCGGCGGTGGCTGGCCGCGATGAGCATCGCGTACCCGCGGCGCCGGGCGGCCCGCTCCATGCCCCGGATCACCTCGTCGTACCAGTACGCCGCGTCGCCCTCGTCCTCGCTCTCGCCCTCGTCCTGGTCCAGGTCGGGGAAGCACAGCCCGAGCACGCCAGTGCGCCGCGCGGCCAGGTCCCGGGCCGCGCCGCTGGGCACGTAACCCAGCTCGGTGACCGCGGTGAGCACCCTGTCCCTGGTCCGGGGCAGGACCCGCTCGTGCCCGGCCAGCACCCGCGACACCGTGGCCGTCGACACCCCCGCGTGCCGTGCCACCTCATAGACGCTCGGCTTGTCCCGCACCGGGAGACATCCTCTCATGTATGCGCATACATTAGCATTGTCGGACAACGGGCCCAGCTGAAGCCAGCGGCAGTAGCTGTTATTAATTCGTTATAAAGGGCGGCCCGGGCTGGCGTGGCCCGGAATGCGGCTCGGGCTGGGGCAGCGCGGAACGCGGCGATTCGTCGGGATAGATCGCGGCGTTCGGGGAAGCTGCCTGGCGACGCGTTCGACGCAGGGAGGCCGGGCATGACCCAGGATGATGAAAGTCGGCGTCTGGAAGAAGGCCGGCGTCTGGAGCTGGTCGGGACCGCCCAGCAGCAGTGGGTCGCGTCGCTGACCGACCTGGGCGGCCGGAACACGCTCCTGTACTACAAGGACCGGCGGGCGGGCACGCTCGACCTGGCGCAGGCCGACCCTGACGCCCTGGATCGCTTCACCCGGCAAGGCTCGATCAGGCTGACCAGGCTGTTCACGGACGCTGACCTGCGCGCCGACGCGATCAGGCGGGTTCACGCCATCCACCGCAAGGCCCGCGAGCTGTTCGAGGAGCGCGGCATCCGGGCCGGGTACCTCGCCATCGGGATGGCCCGCTGGGACGAGCTCTTCCTCGAGCCCGCCGCGCCGGTACTGCTCCGCGGGCTCACCATCACGCCGACCCGGGCCAGGTATGACGACTTCGACCTGGTGCTGGACGACGAGGAGGAGGTCAACCCGGTACTGGCGCACAAGCTCACCAGCGTGTTCGGGGCGGAGCTTGGCGGCCTGACCGCGCAGGACGCGTCCGGCCAGCTGCAGGCGGCCGCGTCGGCGGCGGAAGTCCCCGGCTTCGAGATCACCCCGCGGCAGGTCATCGGCACCTTCACCTACGCCAAGCTGCCCATGGTCAGGGACATGGAAGCGGCCGGGGACCTGCTGGCGGAGAGCGATCTGGTGGCGGCGATCGCCGGCGACCCCGAGGCGCAGCAGCTGATCGCGGCGGACTACCCCGCGGCGGGCCACCCGCCGGCCGGCGATCCGGCCGGGCCGGATCCGGCGGCCGACTCTGCGGCTGACTCTCCGGAGGACGACTACTCGGTCCTGGATGCCGACTCCTCGCAGCGGCACGCCATCGACACCGTGCTGGCCGGGCAGAGCCTGGTGATCCACGGACCGCCCGGCACCGGCAAGAGCCAGACGATCGCCAACATGATCGCGGCGCTGGTCGCGCACGGCCGGAAGGTGCTGTTCGTGGCGGAGAAGCGCGCCGCCATCGACGCCGTGCTCTCCCGGCTCAAGGGCGTGGAGCTCGGCGACATGGTGCTGGACATCCACGAGGGGACCCGGGACCGGCAGCGGATCGCCCGCGACCTCGGCGCCGCGCTGGAGGAGGCCGCACACGCCGCCCCGGCGGATACCGGGCGGCTGCACCGTCGCCTGGTCGACCGGGTACAGCGGCTCAGCAAGCACGTCAGCGCGCTGCACGAGGTGCACAAGCCGTGGGGCCTGACGCCGTTCGGCGTCCAGGCGGCGCTGCTCGGCATTCCAGCGGCGGCCCGTACCCGGGCCCGGCTGGCGGATCCTGAGCGGCTGGACTCCGAAGCCGCCGAGGTCATCCGCGACGAGATCAGGGAGTTCGCTCACCTCGGCGCGTTCACCCTGCGGCCGGACAGCACGCCGTGGTACGGGGCCCTGACCCGTACCACCGCCGACGCGCGCCAGGCACTCGATCTGGCCGGCACGCTGGACTCCGAGACGCTGCCGACGCTCGCCCACCGGGTGGAGGCGGCCAGGACCGAGACCGGGCTGCGGCGCCGGCTGGACTACGCCCAGCAGGCCGGGCTGATGCGGCTGTACGCCGCCATCGGGCAGACGCTGCGCACCTTCGACCCGGCTGTGTACGCCTCGTCTCCGGAGATGCTCGCGGCGGCGACCGGAGAGGGCGGCGGCCTCGGACTGCTGGAGCGGCGGCGGCTACGCGCCCAGGCCAGATCGCTGTGGACCGGAAAGGAGATCGGAAAGGAGATCGCAGAGAAGACCAGAGAGAAGCCGGACTGGGCGGAACTGCATGCGGCGCTTTCCGCGGCCGCCCGCCAGCTGGAGCAGTGGCGGGAGCTCAGCGAGGGCACGCCAGGCCCGCCACGACTGCCCTCGGGGTACGGCACGCTGACTCAGCTGCACGCCGAGGCCGAACGCCAGCTGGCCGCGCTGCGCGCGCTCGTCCCCGCGCTCCCGTCGCCCGGCACCGGCGAGGCGCCCGGCGAGGTGCCCGGCGAGGTGCCCGGCGCGGTGCCCGGCGCCGGCGAGGACCATGCCCGCGCGGTCGACGCCATGATCCGGGCGCTGGCCGCGGACCAGGACACGCCGTGGAAGCTGCCCCGGCTGTACGAGCTGATACTGCGCTTCGACCGGCTGGGGATAACCCCGTTGCTCGACGAGCTGGCGCGCAAGGAGGCGGACGCGGACCTGGCCGCGGCGGCCTTCGACCATGCCTGGTACGCCTCGATCATGGACCAGATCAGGGTCCGCGACCCGCGGTACGCGGCCGAGCGCGGCGGCGCGCTCGACGAGATCGCCGACGACTTCCGGCGCCGGGACGTGGAGCACCTGGCCGCGAACCGCTCCCGGGTCCAGCGGACCTGGGCGGAGATGACCCGGGACGCCGAGAGCCGGCATCCGCTGCAGGCCCGGGTCATCCGCAAGCAGGCCGCGCTGCGCCGCGGCCACCTGCCGCTGCGCCGCCTGCTCGACCAGGCGGCCGACGTGCTGTTCGCGGCCAAGCCGTGCTGGGCGATGTCCCCGCTGATGGTGAGCCAGGTGCTGCCCCCCGCGCGGCTGTTCGACGTGGTGATCTTCGACGAGGCCAGCCAGATCGTGCCCGCCGACGCGATCCCCTCGATCATCAGGGCGCACCAGGTGGTGGTGGCCGGGGACGACCACCAGCTGCCCCCGACCAGCTTCTTCCGGCAGTTCATCGACGCGGACTCCGAGGATGACGAGGAGACGGTCTCGTTTGGTACCGGCTTCGAGTCGGTCCTTGACGCGCTCAGGCCGCTGCTGCCGACCGCCCCGCTGAACTGGCACTACCGCAGCCGGGACGAACGGCTGGTGGCCTTCTCCAACGAGCGCATCTACGGCGGCGCGCTGACCACCTTCCCCGGCGTGCTCCGCGACGACTGCCTGCGGCACGTCGTGGTGAACCAGGACGCGCGGCCCGGCCAGGACACCTCGGTGGCGGCCGAGGTGGACAAGGTGGTCGAGCTGGTGCTCGAGCACGCCAGGACCCGCCCGCATGAGTCCCTGGGCGTGATCGCGCTCGGCGCCAGGCACGCGGAGCGGATCGACCTGGTCCTGCGCGCGGCGCTGGAGTCCGTCGAGCCAGGCGTCGAGACGTTCTTCGCCGACGACGTGACCGAACCTTTCTTCGTCAAGAACCTCGAACGCGTCCAGGGGGACGAACGGGACGCGATCATCTTGTCCATCGGCTACGGCAAGCACCCGGACGGCCGGATGCGGTACCAGTGGGGGCCGCTGCTCCGCGACGGCGGCGAGCGCCGCCTGAACGTCGCCGCCACGCGCGCCAAGCACCGGCTCACCCTGGTCAGCTCGTTCTCCAGCCACGACGTCGACCCCGCCCGCCTGACCAAGGCGGGCGCGCGGATGCTGGCCGAGTACCTGGAATACGCGGGCACCGGCGGGACCCCCGTGGCGGCCGCCGGGGCCGGGACCGACGACCCGTTCGAGGCATCGGTGCTCGCCCGGCTGGCGGAGTACGGCATCACCGTCGTCCCGCAGTACGGCGTGGGCGGCTACCGCGTCGACTTCGCCGCCGCGCATCCCGACGACCCGTCCCGGATGATCCTGGCGGTGGAGGCCGACGGCGCGTCCTACCGTGACTCGGGCAGCGTCCGCGACCGGGACCGGCTGCGCCGGGAGCACCTGGAACGGCTCGGCTGGCGTTTTCACCGGCTCTGGTCCACCAACTGGTTCCACGACCCCGACACCGAGGTCGCCAGGCTCCGTCAGGCCTACGACCAGGCCGTCGCCGCCTCACCCCCGGCGCCGTCGGCACCCGAGGAGCCCCTGCCTGAGGAACCCGCCGGGGCGGCGCCGGCTGAGGCACGCCCGGCCGCCCCCGGCGTCGTCGCCAGGCGACCAGAAGTCGCCAGGCGGCCTGGTGCTGGAACGCCCTGACCACGAGCCAGCCCTCCTGCCGCCGGCGCGCCGGGGTATTCACGCAGGGCGCTCCCCAGTTACCGTAAATAGCGTGGAGGTGGGCCCATGACAATGCGGGCGCTGCGATCCCTCGACGCCTTCCAGTGGACCTCGCTTGAACCGCTGCTGCGCGGCCTCGGCGTCCGCGAACTGATCGGCCTGCCCCGGCGGGCTAACGCCGCCTAAGGACCAGCACTCGCCAGCCGAGCAGGAACAGGCCGAGGAACACCAGCGCGACCACGATGAACGCGATCGCGGTGCCCTGCCCGGACACCACCCGCAGCACCATCCCCAGGGCTACCGTCCCGAGCCACGCGCCGACCCCGGCCGGCCACAGCAGGTAAGGCCGCCACGCCCGCCCGGCGAGACCGGCAGTGACCAGCCAGCCGCCCGCCAGGCCGGCCAGGAACGGCCACGCCGTCGAGGCGACGCCGGCCAGGCTCTCGCCCTTGGTGTGGCTGGCCCGCCCGATGACGACGAACAACAGCACGCAGCAGCAGTCAAGCACCACCGCGAGCCGCACCGAGCGCATCCGCTCACCCTACCGCTGTGGTTTTTTATCTCTGCGGTTCGATGACCGCCTTGAGCCCGGTGCGCCGGGCCGCCGCCCCGAACGCGTCCGCGATCTCGCCCAGGCCGTACGTGCTCGTCACCACCGACGCGAGGTCCACCTGCTTCCGCGCGGCCAGGCTGATCGCCCGCGGGTACACCTCGTTCATCCGCCGCACCATCGCGATCGTCAGCCCCTTGCGCCGCGCGAGCGAGGCCCCGAAGCTGATGGCGTCGTCTCCTGGGATCCCGATCAGCACCACCCGGCCGCCAGGCCGGACCGAGGCCATGGCCAGCGCGACGCCCTCGTCGTTGCCCGCCGCCTCGAACGCCACGTCCACGCCGGCCTCACCGAGGCTCGCGGTGGCCTCGCACACGTCGTCGGCGCCCGCCCGTTCGGCCGCCTCCCGACGGTGGGCCATGGGCTCGACCGCCAGCACCGAACGGGCCCCCGCCACCTTCAGCAGCTGGATGAGCAGCAGCCCGATCGGGCCGCAGCCGATGACCGCGGCGGTGCCGGCGAACGGCAGGTGCCCCAGGTCGACCGAGTGGATCGCCACCCCGAGCGGCTCGAGCAGGGCGCCGTCCGGGTCGGACACCCCGTCGGGCAGCGGGTGCAGCAGGTGCGACGGCCAGGCCATGACCTCGCGCAGCATGCCGTCGGTGTCGCCGTGGCCGGAAAACCTGATGTGATAGCACAGGTTGCGGTAACCATCCCGGCAGGCCCGGCATGTCTCGTCCGGGATCGCCGGGTCGATGGCCACCCGCTCCCCCCGCCGCGGCCCGTCGGCGATCACCCCCGCGCCCTCGTGGCCGAGCACCAGCGGGTGGGTGAGCTTGGCGTCGCCGATCGCGCCCTCGTCCCACCAGTGCAGGTCGGAGCCGCAGATGCCGACCGCGGTGACCCGCACCAGGCTCATGTCCGGACCCTGATGCCCTTCGATCGCCGGCTCGGGTTCCTCCGCGACCCGCAGGTCGCCCACCGCGTGGAGTCTTGCTGCGCGCACGGTTCATCCTCTCGCCCGCTGTCACGTCAAGTTTTATCCCGAACGGGGCCGGGTTACCCGCGGCCCCCTCACCCCGTGCTCTGGAGGGCCGGCGCCTCGGCGGGTGCTAAGAAAACGACACCGGTGATCCCCGGTAGTTAACCGGGGATCACCGGGTGCGGTGCTAGCCAACGGGGGGACCGCTCGCGGTCCTAGCTAGCGCCGGGGCTGGTCAGCAGGGATGACGCCCCGGGGTCTGGCCTCTGCGCGGCGTGCCTCTGCGCGGCAGGCCTCTGCGCGGCGGGCCGCTGACCGCTAGGCGGCCGGGCCGGAAGCCAGGGTCACGGTCGCGCGGTGCGACTGGCCGGACTGGTCGGCCCACCCGACCGAGATCTTGTCGCCGGGGTGGTACTTGACCAGGACCTGCTGGATGTCGCTGGCCGAGGAGACCGACTGGCCGCCGACCGAGGTGATCGTGTCGCCCGCGCTCAGTCCCGCGGCGGCCGCCGGGGAACCGGACAGGGCGCCCGCGATGGTCACCCCGCCGCCCGAGCCGGTGCCCTGGCCCCCGGCGCCGCCGAACCCGCCCGAGCCGCTCCCCGAGCTGCTGCCGCTGGTCTCGATGCCGAGGAACGCGGTGGTGCCGATGTGGACGGTGGAGGACCCGTTGCCGCTCTCGATCTGCTTGGCGACGGTCAGCGCCGAGCTGATCGGGATGGCGTAAGCCTGCTCCTGGCTGCCCTGGGACTGGGACTGGCCCTGGAACTGGAAGCCGGTCGAGGCCGCGGTGTTCATGCCGATCACCTGGCCGTGCGAGTTGACCAGGGCGCCGCCCGAGTCGCCGGGCTGGATGTCCGCGTTGGTCTGGATCAGCCCGGTCAGGTTCTCGCTGACGCCTGACCCCTCGTCCGAGGCGGTGATGGACTGGTTCAGGTCGGTGACGCTGCCGCTGGCCACCGACGGGGTGCCGCCCTTGCCGCCCGCGTTGCCCAGCGCGGTCACCGTGTCGCCGGTCTGCACCGAGGAGGAGTCGCCCAGGCTGGCGGTGGTGAGGCCGGACGCGTTCTGCAGCTGGATGACGGCCACGTCGTCGCTGGCGTCGTAGCCCACGACCGTGGCGGTATAGGTCTTGCCGTTGCCCACGTCGGTGACCTTGATCGAGGTGGCGCCCCGGATCACGTGGTTGTTGGTGAGGATCTCGCCGTTGGAGGTCAGCACGATGCCGGTGCCGGCCGAGGTGGCCCCCTGGTCGCCGTCGGTGGACACGATGTCCACCAGGGCCGGGTCGACCCGCTGCGCAATCTGGCTGGCGCTCAGCACCGTGTTCGAGGTGGCGGTCGCCGTGCCCACCACGCCCCTGTTCATGCTGCCGATCAGCCCGCCCGCGGTGGCCCCGGCGGCCAGCGCGACCGCGCCGGTGATGATCAGGCCGCGCTTGTGGCTGCGCCGCGGCGGGGGCGGCGGCGCGCCGGCAAAACCGGGCTCGCCATAACCGCCATAGCCGCCGTAGCCGGCCCCCCCGTAGCCAGCGCCGCCGTAACCAGCCGTGCTGTAGCTGCCTGTCCCGGTGGATCCAGGCCCGGCCAGGTGGCCCTGCCCATGTTCCGGGTAGTTCGGGTCGTAGGTCTGGCTCATCGGTCTCGCCCTCAACTCACTGCCGTCGTGCGGCTTCGTCCCTTCGTTACGATCTGATACTCGGTTCCGGACCTTGAGGCGAGCCAAGGGCTACCGCTCGTAAAGCTCTAAGTTTCCTGAACGTCTGCTTAAGGCGTTCAGGTTCACCGGCTCCAGCCCTGGATATTCCAGTTCCGTACTATCCGGTTCCGGAACGTCGCGGCTGAGCCCGAGCCACTCCCGTACCGCCAGCCCCACCAGGGCGGGCACCAGGTCCCGGGACCGCCGGACCAGCCAGGCGGTGCCCTTGGTCGCCATCCAGCGGGTCTCGTCCCGCCTGGTCGGCGGCGGGCTGGACGGCTCGGGGTCGGGACCGGGGCCGACCGGGAACCCGGACGCGGCCAGCAGCGCGTGGAAACGGCAGGCGATGAAGCGGTGACCCCGTTCGTTGGGATGCAGCCGGTCCACGCTCCAGTAGCGGCGCTCATAGGTGGCGGGGTCCCGGGCCACGTCCAGGTGCAGCGTCCCGTGCCGCCGCGCCACCTCGTCCACGACCGTGTTGACCGCGCGCATCCGCCGCGCCAGCGGGCGGGCCAGCGCGCCCGGCAGCCCGAACATCTGGCCGGGATCGGGCAGCCGGATGGTGAGCACCTGCGCTCCGGCCTCCCGCAGGCCGGCCACCGTCCGGCCGATGGCCGCCCCGGTCCGGGCCGGGTCGAAGTCGCCGCGGAGCGTGTCGTTGATGCCCACCACCACGCTGGCCAGGTCCGGGCGCAGGGCCGCCGCGGCCGGCAGCTGGACGCGCTCGACGTCGGCCGCCAGCGCACCCGAGATGGCCAGGTTGTGCACCTCGGCCTGGGGGAGCGTACCGCCCAGCAGCGCGGCCCAGCCGCGCCAGCCTCCGCCGGGCACCGGGTCGCCCATGCCCAGCGTGATCGAGTCGCCCAGGGCGGCGAACCTCGTCATGCCGGCCTCCGCCCGGCCTCGACTCCGGCCCCCAGCGCCGTGCCCCCCAGCGCCGCGGCCCCGTACCGGGCCTGGCCGTGGACGGCCAGGAAGCCGCGGACGGCGGTGTCCCAGTCGTACCGCTCGGCCCGGGCCCGGGCCGCGGCCCGCCGGGGCCGTTCCGGCCGGGCCAGCACGGCGCGCACGCCGGCCGCGAGATCCTCGCCCGGCACGCTGGCCCCCGCGTCGCCCACCACCTCGGGCAGCGCCGACTCCGCGCTCACCACCACCGGGGTCCCGCAGGCCAGTGCCTCGAGCGCGGCCAGCCCGAACGTCTCGGCCGGCCCCGGTGCGATGGCCACGTCGGCGCTGGCCAGCAGCGCGGCCAGTTCGGCGCGCCCGGCCAGGAAGCCGGTGAAGGTGACCGGCAGCCCGGCCCGCGCCGCCCGCCGCCCCAGCCGGGTGCGCAGCGGGCCGCCGCCGGCTATCACCAGCCGCACGGGCATGCCCTCCGCGCGCAGCGTGGCCAGCGTGTTCAGGGACCGCTGCGGCTTCTTCTCCGCCGACAGCCGCCCGCAGTGCACGAGCAGGGTCTGGCCGGCGCCGGCGTAACGCGCCCGGACGCTCCCGGCACCGGGGCAGAACGTGGCCAGGTCCACGCCGAGCGGCACGCGGGCCAGGTTGGTGCTGCCGATCCGCTCGAACTCGGCCGCGGCCCAGGCGGTGGTGCAGATGACCTGCTGATAGGCCCGGGCGGTGCGCCGGTTGAGCCAGTCCGCCACGGTCCGGGAAAACGCCGACCGCAGCCGGCCGGGGCTGACCCGGGCCAGCTTGAGCAGGGCCGTGACGCTCTCGTGGGACACCATGACGGCCGGGATGCCGTGCCGGCGCGCCCACGTCCCGGTCCAGCGCAGCGTGGTCCGGTCCGATACCTCCAGGACGTCGGGCCGCAGCCCGGCCAGCAGCCGGGCCAGCCGCCGCCGG
>Ga0137407_10003627_pt1 | contig 10271 bp, 8 predicted proteins | sample CZOMad2_2_16fung_FD_108410 | JGI IMG/M metagenome (GOLD analysis project Ga0137407, IMG submission 108410) | Vadose zone soil fungal communities from Angelo Coast Range Reserve, California, USA - CZOMad2_2_16fungal (Illumina Assembly) | ecosystem: Environmental > Terrestrial > Soil > Vadose zone...
AGCAGGCCGACCTTCTGCGCACCCTGGCCGGGGAACAGCAGGCCGATCTTCTGGCCTTCGAACGGTCCCTGCGCGAACACCGCACCCGGAAGGAGCTGAGCGGGGGGGGTGGGCGCAGGAGGAGCCATGGCGTCGGCCGCGCCGTCGCCGCGCTTCTCCAAGGCTTCCGCGCAGGCGATCAGCTTCTCGCCGAGCGCCTCGAACGAGTCGGCCACCACCGCGAGCCGGGCCTCCGCATGGGCGCGCCGGGAGAGCGTGTACGCGACGTCGGCCAGCGTGCGTCCTTCGCGCCGCAGTGCTGGGATCGCGGCCGCCAGCTGCCGCGCCGACTTCGCCACCAGCGATGCCCGCGCGCCAGCGATCAGGAACAGCTCCGCGCGCGCTTTCCGCGGCGCGGGCAGGCTGCGCCGCTGCCAGGCGGCAGCCGGGGGCTCCTCCAGCACCAGGTGCGCGTTCGTGCCGCCGAATCCGAAAGAGCTGACTCCAGCCCTTCGCGGCGCCCCGTTCGACTCCCAGGGCATCGCGGTCCGGGGCAGGAAGAAGGGGCCCGTGGCCAGCTCGAGCTTGGGGTTCTCGTCGAGCACTCCCGCCTGCGGCGGCAGCGTCTGGTAGTGGAGTGCAAGAGCGGCCTTGATGAGCCCGGCGATCCCCGACGCGGACATCGTGTGCCCGATGTTGGCCTTGACGCTGCCGAGCGCAGTGTGCACGCCGTCGCGCGGCGTCCAGCCAGCTTCTTCGAACAGCGTCCTCAGGGCGCCCACCTCGACCACGTCGCCGACAGTGGTCGCGGTGCCGTGCGCCTCCACGTATCCCAGGGACGCCGGCGAGATCCCCGCGTCCCGGTACGCCATCCGCAACGCCTCGAGCTGGCCGCCCTGGCGGGGCGTCATCGGGCCTTCGCTGCGGCCGTCGTTGTTGGCTGCGGCGCCCTTCACCACGGCGTAGATGCGATCGCCGTCGCGGAGCGCATCATCCAGGCGCTTGAGGATGACGGTGCCTGCGCCTTCGCCCATCACGAACCCGTCGGCCGCGGCGTCAAAGGGCCGGCATTCACCGCGGCGGGAAATGGCGCCAATGCGGCTGAAACAGACCAGGTTGTCCGGGAGCAGGTTCAGGTAGACCCCGCCAGCGATCGCGAGGTCGATGGCGCCGGCGCGGAGGTTCACGATCGCCTGCTGGACCGCGACCAACGCAGACGAGCAGGCCGCGTCGATGGCCAGGGCGGGCCCGCCCAGGTCCCAGGTCTGGGCCACGATGGCGGCGGCCATGTTGAGGAGGCTGCCGGGCATGGAGAACGCGCGCATCGGCACCACGTGCTCGATCAGCGCGTCCTTCAGAATCTCCGCCTCGGCGCCTGGCATTGCGCGCCCGAACGCGCCGTCGAAGAGCTGCGTCGCCCGGACCCGGGAGAGCAGGATCTCCTTGTGCTCGCTGACGCTGGTACCCACGAACACGCCCGCCCGGGTTCGCTCCCATGCGCGCCGCTCGTACCCGGCGTCCTGGAGCGCGGCGCGCACGGAATCGAGCAGGAGCCTGTGCTGCGGATCGGTGACCTGGACGCGCCGGGGAGCGATCCCGTAATGCATCGAGGCGAACTCGCGCAGCTCCCCGTCTTCGAGGAAGGCCCCTTTGTCGATGTAGGCCTTGTCGGGAATCCGGGTGGTCGGGTCGTAGAACCGGGAGTGGTCCCACCTCGAAGGCGGGATGGGCCGGAAGGTGACCGTGCCGTTGCGGATCAGCTCCCAAAACCCCAGTGGGTCCCGGGCCTCGGGGAACCGACAGCCCAGCCCGACGATCGCTATCTCCAAACCGCCTCCAGACCAGCCTGCCGAGCCCCGTCCTACGGCGCTTTGATGCTCTACGTCAAGGCGCGTTCCGCAAGTTCCCAAAGACCTTTTGGCCCCTGCTTGCGGCCACCTGCGATATACGGGCGCCCCATGCGGGTATTGCTGACCGGGGGTTCAGGCTTTCTGGGGTCCTTCACGGCCGAGCAGCTGGCGGCGGACGGGCACGTCGTCCGGGCGCTGGTCCGCCCGCGCAGCGACAAGCGGGTGCTCGAGAAGCTGCCCCGGGTCGAATTCGCCCCGGGAGCGATCGAGGACCGGGCGTCGCTGATCCCCGCGGTGGACGGCGTGGACGCGGTGGTGCACGTGGCCGGCATCGTGAAGGCCCGCAGGCCGGAGGACTTCTTCCAGGTCAACACGAAGGGGACCCAGAACCTGCTCGACGCGGCGGTGGAGCGGGGCGTCGGCCGGTTCGTCTACGTCTCCTCGCTGGCGGCCGTGGGGCCCAGCCTGGACGGGACGCCGGTGCCGGACGACGCGGAGCCGAGGCCCGTGACGCACTACGGCCGCAGCAAGCTGGAAGCGGAGCGGGCCGTGATGGTGGCGAAGGACAAGCTGCACGTGACCGTGTTGCGGCCGCCGCTCATCTACGGGCCGCGCGACCGGGAGACCCTGGCCTTCTTCACCTCGGTGCGCAACGGCGTGCTGCCGATGACGGGGGATGGGAGGAATACACTCAGTGTCGTGTACGTAGCCGACTGCGCGGCCGCGATCGTGCGCGCGCTGACCACCGCTGGCGCGCCGTCCGGGCGCGCGTACTTCGTCGACGACGGCGCGGTGTACGTGTGGCGCGACGCGCTGGCGGACATCGAGAGCGCGCTCGGGCGCCGCGCTTTCGTCCGCTTCGGCATGCCGATGGGGGCGCTCAAGGTGGCGGCGGCGGCGACCCAGCTCTGGGGGAAGGTCACCAATACCGCGCAGATGCTCACGCTCGACAAGGTGAACGAGCTCACCCAGCCACACTGGGTCTGCTCCGGCGCCGGCGCGCGCCGTGACCTCGGCTGGGAGCCGCGCGTGCAGTGGCCGCAGGGCGTGCAGGAAGCGGTGAAGTGGTACCGCGCCGAAGGCTGGTTGTAGCGTTCAGGCCGCGAACTGCTTGTCCGGGGCCAGCCGCGCGATGGTGTCGCGCAGGTCGCGCACCGTCCGGATCTTCGACAGCTCCTCGTCCGGAATGCGCACGCGCAGCTTCTCCTCGAAATAGCTGACCAACTCCATCACCGCGACCGAGTCCATTCCCAGCGTGGCGATGACCGTGTCGGCCTTCAGCTCGGGCAAACGGCGGTTGTCCACCTCGAAGGCGGCCTGCTTGAACATCTCGATGACGTCGATGCTGTCGGCCATCCCTCACCCTCCCAGAAGCTTGCGGACTTCATGCCTCGCGCGGCCGACCAGCGAGAGCGCCAGGTGCTTGGCGACGGCCAGCCGGCTGCTGCCGCCGCGTCCAGAGCGGCCGAGGCTGCCCTTCAGGTACTGCTCGCGCGTCTTGCGCCGCTGCAGCTTGCCGGACGAAGTCTTCGGCAGGGTGCCGGGCGGGACCAGCGCTACGTCGGAAACGGCGAGCTGGAACTCCTCGCTCACCCGGGCGACGATCTCGCCCTTCAAGGCAGCGACGTCCTGGCTGCGCGATTCGGCGGCCACCACGATCTCCTCGGAGGCCGCGCCGGGCCGGGTGAACACCACCGTGCTGCCCCTGCGGACCCCGGGGATCTCGTCGACCAACCACTCCAGGCGCTGCGGATAGTAGTTCCGGCCGTTGACGATCAGGATGTCCTTGATGCGCCCCGAGACGAACACGTCTCCGCCGACCAGGTAGCCGAGATCGCCCGTGTGCAGCCATCCGTCGCGAAACGCGGCTTTCGTCGCCTCCGGGTTCTTCCAGTATCCGCCGCTGACACTCGGGCCGCGGAAGCAGAGCTCGCCGACCGCGCGGTCGGGAAGGATCCGGCCCTGCTCGTCCTTCGCCACCACCTGGTGGCCTGGGAACGTGCGCCCGCAGCTCACCACGTCGAGGAACGCCGCCCCGTTGGAGACCGGCACCGCCTTGGCCTCGCCATGGTAGCGATTCGAGTCGATGCGATCGGTCCGCAGCGGCTCGTCGAGGCGGACGAAGGACATGGCCAGCGTGGCCTCCGCCATCCCGTAGCAGGGCAGGAGCGCCTCGGGTTTCAGGCCCGCGGGCGCCATCGCCTTGACGAAGGCCCGCATCGTGTCCGGATTGATGGGCTCCGCGCCGCACCCGAAGGCGCGCATGCTGGAGAGGTCCCAGCGCGCGATCTGCTCCGGCTTGGCGCGCTTGGTGACCAGCGCGTAGGCGAAGTTGGGCGCGAAGCTCAAGGTGGCGCGGTGCTTGTGGATCATCTCCATCCACAGCGTCGCGTTCTTGATGAAGCTCAAGGTGGGAATCAGCGCCGTGGAGATCCGGTAGCACAGCGGGGAAAGGACGAATCCGATCAACCCCATGTCGTGGTACAGCGGCAGCCAGGAGACCGCCATGTCCACGCGGCCGTTTCCCGCTTCCAGGCCGTCGAGGATGATGGCCTTGCAGTTCGCCGCCAGGCTGCCGTGCGTCACCATCACGCCCTTCGGCAGCGCCGTGCTTCCGGAGGTGAACTGGAGGAACGCCACTTCCTCGTCGCGCAGATCGGCGGCCGGCGGCAGCACTCCGACAGGCTCGTCCGCCAGATCCTCGGTGCGGATCACTTTCTCGATGCTCGGGATGCGGCCCACGGCGGACCAGAGCACCTTCCCGACCCGATCGGTGGTCACCAGCACGCGCGGAGTGGCGACGTTGAGGATGCCGACCAGCGAGTCCATGAAGGCGTCCAGCTTGCCGAGCGAGACCGGCGGGTAGAGCGGCACTGGAATCAAGCCTCCCCAGAGCGCTCCCAGGAACGCGGGGACGAAGTGCTCTCCTTCCGGGATCACCAGGGCGACGCGGTCGCCGCGCTGGAGCCCGGCGGCCGCATAGTGCGCGGCACGGCGCTGCGCGGCCAGGCGCAGGTCGTGGAAGGAGACGAACAGGTCCTCGCCGGGGCCTTTCGCCCCGACGAAGGTGAACCCTCGCGAACGCTCGCCTTCGCAGTCGTTCAGGGCAGGAATGACGCCGATCATGCGGGGCCCCGTGTAAATGGCGCCGGGCTCGCTCGTCAAGCGAAGTTCACGGTCGCACCTCGAGCGGCTGCGGGCGGCGGCGCGGTGGTTGCATCAGCTTCATCAGCACCACGCCGGCGACGAAGCCCCCGATGTGCGCCCAGACCGCGACGCCTCCGGTCTCCACCGGCGCGCCGAGCGAGCCGACGCCTTCCAGCAGCTGCATCACGAACCAGAGCACCAGGTAGACGAACGCCGTAATCTCGACGAACCACGGGATGATGACGATCGGGATCAAGGTGAGGACGCGAGCGCGGGGGAAGGTGACCAGGTAAGCGCCCAGCACCCCCGCGATGGCGCCCGAAGCACCCACGGTCGGCAGCGCGGAAGCCGGACTGAGCGCCACGTGCGTGAGCCCGGCCGCGGCGCCGGCCACCACGTAGAAGAGCAGGAAGCGGAGGTGCCCGAGGCGGTCCTCCACGTTGTCGCCGAAGATCCAGAGGTAGAGCATGTTGCTGATCAGGTGCAGCCAGCCGCCGTGCCAGAACATGCTGGTGAGGAGCGGCAGGAAGCGCAGGGGATCGAGGGGGTCGCCCGGCCAGTAGACCAGGCGCCGCGGGATCAGGCCGTAGGCATGGACGAAGCGCTCCACGTAAGGCCCGAGCGCGATCTCGTGCAGGAACACCAGCACGTTGACGATGATGAGCGCGACCGTGACCACCGGGGCCGTGCGCGAGCGGATGGTGTCGCGGAGCGGGATCACTGGACATCCATAACGCGCCTCGCCCGGCTCCGCCTGTGTCGCGTGCGGCCGGCGAGGCTCACCTGGCCTGGTCGGCCAGCTGTGAAAGGTCGTCGAGCGCCAGATCGGCGGGGCCCGGCCTCGAGTGCGGCCGTTTCACGAACACGCAGGTCAGCCCGAGGGAGCGCGCGGTCCGGTGATCGTAGTCCGCGTACGCGGAGACGTGCCACCACCCGGGCCCCGGCTCCGTGCCCATGCGGCTCGCCGCCGCCCGCCACATCCGGGGGTCCGGCTTGTATGCCCCCACCTCCTCGGCGCAGATCCAGCCGTCGAGCGCAAACCCGAGCTGCTCCTCGATCTGAGGGCGGTGGGCGAGGTCGCTGTTGGTGATCGCCGTGCAGGGTGCCACCGAGCGCAAGCGCCGCAATCCATTCGCGGAATCTGGAAACAGGGGCCAGGTGCCGGCCGCCGCCCCGATCCCGGCCGCCTCCTGTGCTCCCAGCCCCAGCTCCTCCACCAGCGACTGGGCAACGATGTCCGCGTAGAGACGGAAACCCTCCTGCTCCAACTCCCCCTGCCGGTCGACGATGCGGTCGAACGCGGCATCGGAAAGGCGGCCGCCCAGGGCGTCGCGGAGCCCGCGCCGCCAGTCCAGAACGGTCCCGAAGACGTCGAAGGTGATGAGCGCGATTGACAGGTTGGCGCCAGTTTGGCACGGAACCCCTGTGCCATCGCAAATGAAGTTCTGCCCATCCTGCGCCAGCCCCTTGGTGGGCCGCGAAATGGGCGACCGCACGCGGCTCGCATGCTCGAGCGAGTCGTGCGGCTACGTGTTCTACGACAACCCGGCACCGGTGGTTGCCGCCCTCCTCGAGCACGGAGACACGGTCCTCCTGGTCCGCAACAAGGGCTGGCCGGAGAAATGGTACGGCCTGGTCTCCGGTTTCCTGGAGAAGGGCGAATCGCCCGAGGAAGGCGTTCTCCGCGAAGTGAAGGAGGAAGTGGGTCTGAAGGGCGAGATCGTCTCGTTCATCGGCGCCTATCCGTTCTCCGAGATGAACCAGCTGATCCTCGCCTACCACGTGCGCGGGCATGGCGAGATCGTGATCGGCGACGAGATCGCGGGCGTGAAGGCGGTGCCGCCGGACAAGCTCCGTCCCTGGCCGCTGGGCACGGGGCAAGCGGTTCGCGAGTGGCTCGCCGCGCGCGGCGGGCTCGGACCGACGGTAGCCTGACCTTGAGGCTGGCGGTCTTCGTCCTGCTGGCCGCGATGCCGGCGCTCGCGGTGGATCCGTTCGAGATCCAGGTCTACGACGGATCGGCCGACGCGCCGGGACAGGCCGGTCTGGAGGTCCACGTCAACCGCCCGAAGGGCGGCCCGCTCCACTTCACCTTGGAGCCATCGTTCGGAATCACCCCGTTCTGGGAGCTGGGCGGGTACTTCCAGACCTCGGACGGGCATTACGCGGGCGTGAAGCTGCGCAGCAAATTCGTCACGCCCGATTCGTTCGATCCGAACTTTCGCTTCGGGTTGAACTTCGAGCTCTCGAAAATCCCGGACGAAGGCTGGGGTGGCGAGATCCGGCCCATCCTCGCCTGGGAGAACGATCGCTTCCTGTTCGCGGTGAATCCGATCGTCAGCTTCCCAGTGGCGTTCGAGCCTGCCGGGATGGCGAAAGTGAAGTTCGGCATCTTCGGCGCGGGCCTGGAGTACTACGCGGCGCTCTCCGACTCGGAGCAGTACCTGTACCAGACCTTCGATCTGCTCGGCCTCAAGGGCGTGGAAGTCAACCTGGGCATCGGCGAAGGGCTGACCTCCAACAGCAACTCCCTGACCTTCAAGATGATCCTCGGCTACGGTTTCTGAGCATCTCATCGGGTTGGCCCGAGAATCTGGCGAAGGCTCTCGCCCATGGCCTTGCGGAGATCCTCCAGGCTGTTTCCGGTGGCCGTGACCTCGCGAACGCCACCGTGCCGCGTGCCGACCAGGCAGATCCCCACGCGGTAGCGCGTCGGACCCCGCATCTGGACCGCGTGCGCGTAGATCGCGAGGCTCGCGCCTGAGTCGGCGGCTAGCTCGCGCGCTCCCTCCGCGCCTCGGGCGAGGCGATTCGGGCGAATGACCTTCAGTTCCGGAGAGAGCTTCTGCGCCCATCCAGCGATGTCCCCCGCCCAATGGCTTGCAGCCTCGCGGTCGTCGCAGGTGAGGCATTCGAACTCGAACACAGCGAGCGTTTTCGGGCGACCCAAGTCGGCCAGCGGGGCTGCGGGCTGGACCGGCAGGCGCAGCTCCCCTTCGACCGTCCCTTCGCGCAGGGTCCAGTCGAATACCGCCTGCTGCAGCGCGGCGGGACGCTGCTGGAAGAAGCCCTCCAAGGCCTCGATGGTCGTGCTCTCATCTCCCTTCAGACGCAAAGTGGTGCGAATCAGGCCGGGGATATCGAGGATCGCGCCGCGGGAGACGATGATCGAGCTCCCGACCGTGGCGACGGGAGCAGCGCGCTCCCCCAGATCGTCGCGCAGAGAGCGCGCGTTCGCCTGCGGTCGCAGGACCGCGCCGAGCGGACCCAGCTCTTCCGGGGTGGCTTCCAGGGGCCATCTCGCCGGCCGGGCTTTCTTCGCACCCAGCCGGGTGGCGTCGGCGCTTTCCTTCACCGCGGCACCCTTGTCGGCGGGCAGGTCCAACGCGACGAAGAGACGCTCGTCTCGGACGGCGGCGATCAGCCGGCCCCCGGCAACTCGCCAGACCGGGAAGCTTCCCACCCTCCGGCGCTCCACAACTGTCGCGTGCCGCTTCGAGAGCTTTTCCAGGCCGCGGTCGAGCACCGCCTCGATGGATCTCTCCTTTCCCGCGACGAGCTCGCCGACGACCAGCAGCACCGTGCGGCTACCCGGCGGGGGCGCATCCGGCGATTGAAGATGGGCCGTGTCCGGATAGAGCGCCATCCCGAAATGGCCGGTGAAGCTCGGGAGCACCTCCCGATCCGCCTCGGCTCCGAACAGCGCCTTCAGTCCCTCGCCGATGCGCGCCGGATCCATCTTCGTGTTGCGCACCGTCTCCCGCCAGAGCAGCGAAGGCGAGCCGGAGGTCTGCGCCCAGAAAAGCGCGCCCGTGGGGAGTGTTCCGGCCAGGTCGCTGCGGAGATCCGGCCGCGGAAAGGCACCCGCCCCGGCCTCGGACGGGGTTCGCCGCCGACCCCAGAAACGCATGCGAATGGAGTCAGGAAGCAGGCTGACCGCGAACGCCATCGAACCCAAGGCGCTCGTCTCGGCCGAGGCCGTCAGGAATTCCGGACGGTCCGGCCTGTACACGAGGAAATCCGCGCTTCCCAGGGCGCTCGTCGCTTCGCGGTACCCAGGCGCGAGCTCCAGGCTTTCGTCGGAGCGCCACCACGCGACGCGGAGGAGCGCGGGCATCGGGTCACTGGCGCTCATGGCCCGGACGTAGAGACATCCGCCCCGCAGGAGATAACCGGTCTGCTCTTCGGTGCCCGCGCGCTTTCCCACCATGATCTGCGGTCCCGACGCGCCCGGGACAGCCTGGAACCTGACCTTCGCCGTGGATCGCGTGGACTCGAGGCGGCTCAGCAGCCGGAGCAAGGTCTGCTCCGCGAGCGCGGGCTCGGAGATCCCGAAGACCAGGACCGGCTCCTCGTCCTTGGCGAAGCTGAAGAGTGCGAGACCGGATTCCGGATCGAACCCGTAGCGCCGCAGCTCCGCCGCGTCGGTCGGATCGAAGCCGGCGATGCCGCTCGCGATCAGGCTGAGCCTCGCGTAGAGCTCGCCGCCGCCAAGGTCCACTGCGGCGTCCCGCAAAATCGCCGTGCGGCTCCAGAGCCTTTCGGCGATGAGCGCCATCCGGGCGTCTCGTGGTACCGCGGCTGAAAGCGATCGCCGCGGACCGCCGCACAAGGTCTCCGACTTGCTCCCGGTTCCGGTGGGCGCGCTGGTGGAGACCGGCTGCACGCGAGCGCAGGCGATCAGACCCGAGCCGAGCAGCAATGCGGTGGCGATGGAGTGAACGATCGCCGGAGGCATGGAACCGCTCCTCCTCGAGACGAGGTCATACTCCTGGTTTCGACCCTGAGCGACGATTTTGCAGGATCTTCAGGAACGAGCGGCTGCGGAGCTCGTCGAGCGTCAGCCCCGTCGCCAGCGCCTCTTGCTCGGTCAGGGCCCCGCAGTTCACGCCGCGCAGGAAGAAGTTGAGCAGCCCCTGTCCGGTCGCCGCGTCGTCGAAGGTGTCGCCGTGCAGCGTCGCCTGCGCGGCCTTGCTGATGAAGTTCTTCAGCCGCTCGCTGGTCGCGGGAAGGCTGCGGAGGAAGAAGGCGTACACGGTGCCGTAGCGGCTGGGGAGCTGCCCCGGGTGCAGGTCCCAGCCCTGGTAGAACCCGTTGACGAGAGAGTGTCGGGCGTCGTCGGCGTGAAGACGCCAGGCCGAGTGCACCGCGCGCGCGTTCTCCCGCTTCTGATCCTCGGTCAGCGACTCGCCCTTGTGCGGCGCGACCGGCATGGTGGTGGTGGCGCCGTCGGACAGGAACACGCCGGTGCCCGCGTACGCCACCTTCATCATGTGCTTGGCGAAGTCGCAGGCG
>Ga0137407_10003628_pt1 | contig 10269 bp, 8 predicted proteins | sample CZOMad2_2_16fung_FD_108410 | JGI IMG/M metagenome (GOLD analysis project Ga0137407, IMG submission 108410) | Vadose zone soil fungal communities from Angelo Coast Range Reserve, California, USA - CZOMad2_2_16fungal (Illumina Assembly) | ecosystem: Environmental > Terrestrial > Soil > Vadose zone...
CACTTCGACATGACAACGATCGACTACCGCGGCAGGAAAATCCGGCTGGACGATGACATGCCGCGGCTTTTGCAATGGGCGCTCGAACGGTCCGGCCGCTGGGTAAATGGATCGCCGCCGCTGATTTCAATAGCGTGACGGGATTCCTAACTCTCTTGTGTTCATGACACTCACCCAAGCAGCGGCGATTCTCAACGTTACCGAGGGCACGGTGAGGGCATACGCGAGGCCGCGCGCGAAAGAAAAGATACGCCGCCTGTCTTTTACTTATGGTCTGCGCGGCTAAGCAAATCCGGTTCTGATTTGACTTACAGCGATCTTCCGTGGAATGCGCACCGCAGTGCTCATATGTCCTTATCTGCGAGAGGAACCTATCTGCCACACTGTGTCGCGTTAGGTTTCGTGGATGGCCTTGCCATCGCTGTAATTCAAGTATCGAGCATCTTGGAGATCGTCTGGAAACGGTTCAACTAGGTATTAAAATACTTCGGAGAATTGAATCATGAGTTGGGCGCTGGTCTTCCTGATCTACACCGCACACGGAGCCGTGCACCGCGACATCCTGCACGGGTACGGCAGCAAAGGTGACTGCGAGCTGGAGGCTAAGGCTTTCGGGCGCCGGTTTGACTTGATCAACTGGGAATGCATTCGAGACGAGAGCGCCTTAATCGCGGCCCTGAAGCCCTAAATCGAGATGACGACGAAACCGAGAGGAAATATTTATATATAAATCATGTTGTTATGATTCATTAGACCTTGCAGGTTGTCGGGTTTTTGTATATCAGTTTGTCGGGTTTTTGCGAGATGATTGAATCATGGCTGCCCGAAAAACATTGCGCGAGAAGATTGAAGCACGGGTCGCCCGGAAGGGGGACGCTGTGTTCCTGCCGCGTGAGTTTTCGGATCTCGGCGGTCAAGATCAGGTGCTTCGGGCCTTGCGGGAGCTGGTGCGGGAAGGGCGCCTGATTCGACTCGGCTACGGCGTCTATGGTCGCGCCGAGCGCTCCAAGCTCTCGGAGCAGCCTATGCTGGCTTCTCCTGATGGCTTCGTCGGCGCCGCGCGTGCCGCGCTAACCGAGCTAGGTGTCGCGTGGGGGCCAACTGAATGGGAGCGTGCTTACGATGAAGGTCGATCGACCCAAGTGCCAGTAAACGCTGTCGTCCGCGTTAAAGGGCGCTTTGCCAGGCGCCTTGGCTATCGGGGCAATACTCTCAAGCTCGAGCGATAGAGTTTGATTTACGATTCGGCTGACATACTTGCCCCGCAGGATCAGGTCGGGTTTGCGCGCCCTGGGGAACTCGTATCGAGTATCGATCGTGTCCTGGCCGCTTGGTGATTCCTGACGGGGGTGTCGCCCTTTTTACCGGGCGACCCGCGGAGTGTTCAAGAGCGGGTAACCCGACGACATCGACCGCCTGCGACGTGAATCCCAAGCCCGGACACCGTTTTTTGCAGCGCGGGGCGTCTGTGGTAAATTCCGTCAATGTACAGCATGTTAGACAACCCTCCTGCCTGTGCCGCCATGAGCACGAAGCACTACGCGACCACCTGTCACAAGCGGCGGCAATCATGACCGATATGCAAGACAGAAGTAACCTCGAGCGATTGTTGCGTCCGCTGCGTCGTGAGTTAAACGCTGAATTCGCGGCCGCTTTGCTGCGCATGCAAGCCGATGACGAACTCCAAACTCGCTACGAATACTTGGCAGAACGGAACACAGAAGGTCTGCTGGATGCGGAAGAACAAATCGAGCTGGCATCATTGGTTCGAGCGAACACGCTGCTAAGTGTGTTGAAGGCCGAGGCGCGCGCTTTTCTGCAACATCCCACCGCCGCGTAACTTAATGGATGTCAAGCTGCGCCAGTTTGTCCGTATGCGGGCGGGCCAGCACTGCGAGTACTGCGGGCTTCCTCAAGAATTTTCCGAACTGCGCTTCCACATGGAGCATGTGACTCCTCGCCAACATGGTGGGGATGACGATGCAGACAATCTCGCTCTCGCCTGTCCTGACTGCAATTTGCGCAAAGGCCCAAATTTGACGGGGATTGATCCGCACACCGGCGAAGTTGTGCGCCTGTTCCATCCTCGCCGCGATCGGTGGTTCGACCATTTTGCCTACGAGGAACAATACGTCGTCGGGACCACGTCTGTAGGCCGAACGACTGTGTCGCTGTTAGAAATGAACGATCCGGAGCGTCGACGTATCCGCGAACTCGTTGCGCAGATTCAGAATTAGATGTACGCAGGATTGATCCAATGGCTCCCCAGGAGAGATTCGACTCCCGACCAACGGACCAACAATCCGTTGATCGTGAACAAAACGTAGCTGCGACAGTCAGCAGCTCACGAGATTTACATCGAGAATCAGTGCATTCTCAGTGCGACGAACCGGCAACTATAGGGTAAGTACCTAAGCCGATTCGGCGGTAAATTAAAGATCAAATATCCCTTATGACCTCCGCATTTTGGGGGCGTAGCATCGCGACGGCGATGACACTTTACGGCTTACTCGTCGGCTGACAAAAACCGGACAAACGCTTTGTGAAGATTCTAATTATCGGACGTAAGCTATTGATTTATTGGCTCCCCGGGACGGATTCGAACCGCCGACCAACGGATTAACAGTCCGTCGCTCTACCACTGAGCTACCGGGGAATTCGGAGGAGGCGCGGATTGTCGGGAAGCCGCTCTCCGAAGTCAAGGAATCAGGAGTGTCCGACGATGGCGTGAGGTATGTACGGTGCTTCCAAACGCGCGATTTCGGCCGGTTCGAGCTTGAGGGACAGGGCGGCAACGGCGTCTTCGAGATGTTGCGGCTTTGACGCGCCGACGATGGGCGCCGTGACGAAAGGCTTTTGCGCAACCCAGGCCAATGCGACCTGTGCCTTCGGTACGCCGTGAGCTGCCGCGATGTCTGCGACTTGCTCGACGACCCGGCGGTCGCCTTCGACCGTTGACACGTACAGCTTGTTGCCATACTCGTCGGTCCGCGAGCGTGCGGTCTCCGTGTCCCAGGCGCGGGTCAGGCGCCCGCGGGCGAGGGGGCTCCACGGTACAACCGCGATTCGCTCAGCGGTGCACAACGGCATCATTTCGCGTTCTTCTTCACGGTACAGCAGGTTGTAGTGGTTTTGCATGCTCACGAACGCGGTCCAGCCGTGCTGCCGGGCGAGATACAGAGCCTTGCTGAACTGCCAGGCGTACATCGACGAAGCGCCGAGGTAGCGCGCCTTGCCGCTCTTCACGACGTCGTGCAGGGCTTCGAGCGTCTCTTCGATCGGCGTGGCGTAGTCCCAGCGATGGATCTGGTAGAGGTCCACGTAATCGGTGCCGAGCCGGCGCAGGCTGGCGTCGATCGCTGTGAATATGGCCTTGCGGGAAAGCCCGCCGCCGTTCGGGCCCTGGCTCATCGGAAAGAAGACCTTGGTGGCGATCACGACCTCGTCGCGCCGGGTGAATTCCTTGAGTGCACGACCGACGATTTCCTCGGAGGTGCCGTCGGAGTAGGCGTTGGCGGTATCGAAGTAGTTGATCCCGGCGTCCACCGCCTGACGTATCAGGGGCCGCGACTGTTCCTCCGGGAGGGTCCATGGATGATCGCCGCGCTCAGCAACACCGAAAGTCATGCAGCCCAGGCAGAGTTCCGAAACCTTGAGGCCGGTGTTGCCTAGATTCTTGTATCTCATGCGTTCGTTGGTCCTATCGTAGCTGCGGCGGATCAACCGGAGAGACCACACCCGCGGCACCAAGCCGCGCCGTGTAGCGCACGGGCGCGACCGCTCGGCGCGGGGCGTCAGGCGCGCTTAGCTACCGCCAGGCTCAGCACTCGTCGAATGCGACCGAGTGCGTCCTCCAGGGTCTGCATGCTGCAGGCAAATGAAATGCGTATATGCCCCGGAGCTCCAAACCCTGACCCGGGGACTACGGCGACGCCGGCTTCCACCAGAAGGTATTCGGCGAAGTCATTGTCATCCTTGATCCCCAACGCGCGCATGGCGCCATTGACCTCCGCAAAGGCGTAGAACGTGCCGGCCCCAGGCAGGCAGGAGATGCCGGGAATGGCATTCAATCCGGCGACCACGTAGTCATGCCGCTGCTTGAACGCCTTGTTCATCTCAGCCACGCAGGTTTGGTCGCCGTTCAAGGCGACGGTGGCGGCACGTTGCGAAATGCTGGAGGCATTGGACGTGGATTGGCCCTGGATCGTCGCCATCGCCGCCACGATTGCCTTGGGTCCCCCGCAGTAGCCGATGCGCCAGCCGGTCATGGCGTAGGCCTTCGACACGCCGTTGATGGTGATGGTGCGATCGTAGAGCTGGGGGTTCGCCTGTACGAAGCTGGTGAACGGCTCCGCCGCCCAATAAATGTGCTCGTACATTTCATCCGAGGCGATCACCACCTGCGGGTGCTTATCGAGAACGGTCCCGAGCGCCTGCAGTTCGGCCTTGGTGTAGGCGGCGCCCGTGGGGTTGCTCGGGCTGTTGATGAACAGTAGCTTGCTGCGCGGCGTGATCGCGGCGGCAAGCTGCGCGGGGGTGATCTTGTAGCCCTGCTCGGGCCCGGCGTAGACGCTGACGGGCACGCCGTCCGCCAGCAACGCCATGTCGGGGTAGGACACCCAGTAGGGTGCGGGAATCACGCATTCATCGCCTGCATCCAAGAGCGCGGCGCAGACGTTGAAGCAGGTCTGCTTGGCCCCGGAGGACACGAGGATTTGATTGCGCTCGTAGGTCAACCCATTGTCGCGTTTGAACTTGGCGATGATGGCGTCTCTCAGTTCGACGGTGCCATCGACGGCCGTGTAGCGGGTGATCCCCTTGCGAATGGCGTCGACGCCCGCATCTGCAATAGGCACGGGCGTGTCGAAATCCGGCTCGCCGGCCCCCAAGCCGATGATGTCCTTGCCTTCTGCCTTGAGTTTGGCGGCCCGGGCGGTGACGGCCAGGGTCGGGGAGGGCTTAACCTTCTGAACGCGCTTGGAAAGTGTTACGGCCAAGGGGAAGTTCCTGTGAGTAAACGGCGAGCGAGTGTACGAAAAATCGCCAAGGGGCGCCAGAAGTGCGCCGGACGGCACATGTCCTGCGAAACCGGGCTGTCGGCGCAGTCCTACGCCGGGCGGGCGTGCCGCGCACGGGCTCGACGTGAGACCAGGGGCTCGACGTGAGACAATGCAATCATGAGTTTTGAGCTGTATTCGGATTACCTTCCGGCAGGCGATCAGCCGCAAGCGATTGAAAAACTGGTGGATGGGCTTACCAGCGGCCTCGCTCACCAGACCTTGCTGGGAGTGACCGGGTCCGGCAAGACATTCACCATCGCCAACGTCATCCAGCAGGTGCAGCGGCCGACGCTCGTGCTCGCGCACAACAAGACCTTGGCGGCGCAGTTGTACGGCGAGTTCAAGGTGTTCTTTCCGAAGAACTCGGTGGAGTACTTCGTTTCGTACTACGACTATTACCAGCCCGAGGCCTATGTGCCCGCATCGGACACCTTCATCGAGAAGGATGCCTCGATCAACGAGCACATCGAGCAAATGCGTCTGTCGGCGACCAAGGCGCTGCTGGAGCGGCCCGATTCCATCATCGTGGCGACGGTGTCGGCGATCTATGGTTTGGGGGATCCGGAGGCCTATCTCAGCATGGTGCTGCACATGTCCCGCGGCGACCGGCTGGAACAGCGCAAGTTGTTGCGGCGTCTGGCCGACATGCAGTACACGCGCAATGAAATCGACCTGCAGCAGGGTACCTATCGTGTGCGCGGCGATGTCATCGACATCTTTCCCGCGGAGTCGGAACGCGAAGCGGTGCGGGTCGAGCTGTTCGACGATCAAATCGACGCGTTGAGTTTCTTCGATCCTCTCACCGGCGAAGTGCTGCGCAAGGTGCCGCGTCTCACCGTGTATCCGTCGTCGCATTACGTGACGCCCAAGGAAAGAGTGCAGAAAGCCGTGGATGAGATCCGCGGCGAGCTGCGCGTGCGGCTCCGTGAACTGCACGATGCCGGCAAGCTGGTCGAAGCGCAGCGCCTGCAGCAGCGCACCTTGTTCGACCTCGAAATGATGAACGAGGTGGGGTATTGCGCCGGCATCGAGAATTACTCGCGCTATCTGTCCGGCCGCGTCGCGGGCGAGCCGCCGCCGTGCCTGTTCGACTACCTGCCGAAGGAGGCCTTGTTGGTGATCGACGAGAGCCATCAGACCATTCCGCAGCTGGGCGCGATGTACAAGGGCGATCGGTCGCGCAAGGAAACCTTGGTGGAATACGGCTTCCGCCTGCCCTCGGCTCTCGACAACCGGCCGCTCCGATTCGAGGAATTCGAGCAAATGGCGCCGCAGGCCATCTATGTCTCGGCGACTCCGTCGGCCTATGAGAAGCGGGTATCCGCACAAGTCATCGAACAGGTGGTACGGCCCACCGGCTTGACCGACCCGGCGGTCGAGATCAGGCCGGTGCGCGCCCAGGTGGACGACCTGCTGTCGGAGATTCGAATGCGCGCGCAGGTCAATGAGCGCGTGTTGGTCACGACGCTCACCAAGCGAATGGCGGAGGATCTGACCGAGTATTTGAACGAACATGGGGTCAAGGTCAGATATCTCCATTCGGATATCGAAACCGTCGAGCGCTCGGAAATCATCCGCGATCTGCGCTTGGGAAAATTCGACGTGATCGTCGGCATCAATTTGCTGCGCGAAGGGCTCGACATGCCGGAGGTGTCCTTGGTCGCCATCTTGGATGCCGACAAGGAAGGGTTTTTGCGATCGGAAGGATCCTTGATTCAGACCATCGGCCGGGCTGCGCGCAATGTGCAAGGCAAGGCGATTCTGTATGCGGATGTGAGGACGGGCTCGATCGAGCGCGCCGTCGCGGAAACCGACCGGCGCCGCAACAAGCAGATCGAGTTCAACGCGGAGCACGGCATCACGCCGCGTACCATCGTCAAGGCGGTCGCGGACGTGATGGAAGGCGCGCGCTCGGTCCAGGAGCGCGAGCGCTCAGGCTCCGACGACGATGCGTTGGCGCTGGCGCCCGAGCAGGCGTTGAAGCGCATCAAGAAACTCGAAGCCGACATGATGAAACTGGCGCGCAATCTCGAGTTCGAGCAGGCCGCGCGGTTGCGCGATCAGATACAGAAGCTGCGGCATGCAGCTTTTGGGGTACCCGACACTCGGGCGGGCTAGCCGAGGGATTTATGGCACAGGAATACCTTCATCCCCCGGAGTCGGATCTCGACAAGACCGATGAGTTGCCGATTCTCAAAGACATCGTGTTCGATCTTGATGTCGAGGACGATGCGGTGCCGCTGGACCGCACCGCGATGTTGCAGGGCCCGCCGTTGCACGCCGCGGCCGGACGGCCGGACTTTGTCCGGCCGTCCGGCGCCGATTTGCCCTCGCTGGCGGAGAGCGTGCGCTCAGTGGAGGAGCGCATCTCCCGTCAACATGCCGAATACGAGGCGCTGACTCATGCCTATGAGCGTGCGCGGGAGGCCGAGTCGGCCGCAGGTCAGCGCGCCAATGCGCTGGCGGTGGACCTTGCGGCGGCCCGGGCGGCGCTCGAATCGGAGCAAAGCCGGTCGCGTGAATTCGAGCGCGCAATGGCCGACAGGGCCGGTGCCGTTGAGGCAGCCCGGTCGCGCGTCGAAGAGGCGCTGCGTGAGTCGGCGCGCTATCAAAGCGAATCGCGGACGCTGCGAGATTCGCTCGCGGCGCGCGATTCCACCATCATCCAGGTGCTGCATGCTCTCGGTGAGCGCGACGCGCAAGTGGCGGCGCTGCAAGCGGAGCACGCGAAGATCGTGCCTGTGCTCGAGGCCACCTCGAAATCTACGTCGCAGCTGGATGCGGAATTGCAGGCGTCGCGTGCGCAGACCAATGTGCTCGCAGCGGAGTTGCAGACCGCCCGGGAGACGGTGGCGGCGCTCAACCAGCAGATCAAGCGCGGCGAATCCGAAGTGAACGCCGCGCGATCGGAGCTCGGCGCCGCGAAGACTCAGGCGAGTTCCTATCTCGAATTGTTGCGGACCCGCGAATGGCGCCGTGGATTCGATCAGAATTTGATCCGCGAATTGGATGCGCAGGTCGGTGCGGCGCACGCCGGACACGGCGCGCTCGAGTCGGAGCGCGATCGGTTGCAAGGCCGGGTGGCCGCGTTGGAAGCACAACTGACCGAACACTTGGCCGCGGCCGAGACTGATCGGACCCGTTTGACGACGGAATTGGCGACGCTCGATCGGGCGCTTGCGGAGGCGCGCGAGCGGGGCAGCGGCGACGCACGCCGGATCGCGCAATTGCTGGAGGCCGCGGAGCTGCGCCAGGCCGAAATGGCCACGCAAATGGCGCAGCTGCGCGGCGAGCAGGCCGCGCAAATTGCGCAGTTGCAATCCGAGGCGCAGACGCACGAGGATGAACTGACGGTTCTGATGGCGCATCTGCAGGAAGCGCGGCGGCCGATCAAGTCGATCGAGGCCGACATCAAGCGGTTGACCGACGAGCTCGCGGCCAAGAACGCCACTTGCGCGGCACTCGAGGAGGAAAACCGCAACCTGCAGGCGACGCTGGAGCGAACCCGCGGTGCGCTCGAGGAGCGCGAATTCCTCATCCGCCGGCTGGAACGCAGCGAAAGCAACAATGCGACCGTGCTCGGACGACTTCAGACCAGCATCGAGAGACTGGGATCGGTTCCGGTCGGCCCAAGCACCGGCGCCGCTCAAGGACCGGCGCCGGATTGGTCGGCCGAGTTGATCAGGATCGACGGCGAGCGGGCCGTCACGCACGTGTTGTCGCGGCGGACACGCATCGGCCGGGCGGCCGGCTGCGAACTGCAGATCGATTCCGGCTCCGTGAGCCGTCACCATGCGCTGATCACGGTGGGGCCTCGCGAGTCCGTCATCGAAGATCTCAACAGCACCAACGGAGTGCTCGTGAACGGCCGCAAAGTCTCGCGCCAGGTGCTCTGCGACGGCGATGCCGTCACGATCGGCGAGACTCAATTCCGCTATTTGGCGAGGCCGCTGCATCGTTCGCCGGAGCTGAACCCGACGGAGACGACCCCCAAGACGTGATTTTTGGCTCAAGGTGCGGTATCTTTCGCGCCCTTCGAGCGCGCTTAGCTCAGCGGTAGAGCATCACCTTGACATGGTGGGGGTCAGTGGTTCGATCCCACTAGCGCGCACCATCCTTGAGATAAGTGCCGGACCCGTGAAGGACGGCACCAGAGCCGGGTTCCCTTTAGGTAAGATGCGTGTATGCCCGTTATTACTCTTCCCGACGGAAGTCAGAGACAATTTGATCGCGCGGTCTCCGTGGCGGAGGTCGCCGCCGGCATCGGCCCCGGACTTGCCAAGGCGGCGCTCGCCGGCAAGATCGACGGGAAGCTGGTCGATACCTCGGCGCTCATCGAGCACGACGCCGCCTTGGAGGTAGTGACCGACAAGGACCCCGACGGTCTCGAGATCATCCGGCATTCCACCGCGCACCTGTTGGCGAATGCGGTGCAGGAGTTGTTTCCCGACGCCCAGGTCACCATCGGCCCGGTCATCGAGGACGGCTTTTACTACGATTTCGCCTACAAGCGGCCGTTCTCGACCGAGGACCTCGCGGCGATCGAAAAGCGCATGGCCGAGATCTCCGCCAAGGATCTGCCGGTGCACCGGCGCGTGCTGCCGCGCGATGAAGCGGTGGCCCACTTCAAGAAAATCGGCGAACACTACAAGGCCGAGATCATCGGCGCCATTCCGGCGGGCGAGTCGATCAGCCTGTACGGACAGGGCGATTGGGAGGACCTGTGCCGCGGACCGCATGTCCCGAGCACGGGCAAACTCAAGGCCTTCAAGCTCATGAAGGTGGCGGGCGCCTATTGGCGCGGCGATTCGCGCAACGAGATGCTGCAGCGGATTTACGGAACGGCCTGGGCTAGCGAGAAGCAGCTCAAGGAATACCTGACGCGGCTGGAGGAAGCCGAGAAGCGCGATCACCGCCGTATCGGCAAGGAACTGGATCTCTTTCATTTGCAGGAAGAGGCGCCGGGAGCGGTGTTCTGGCATCCCAAGGGTTGGGCGCTGTTCCAGCAGCTCATTGCCTACATGCGCGAGCGTCAGACGGCGGCGGGGTTCCTGGAGGTCAACACGCCTGAAGTCATGGACCGTGAGCTCTGGGTGAAGTCCGGCCACGTCGAGACCTTCGGCGAGAACATGTACATGACCCACACGCCGGATGACCGCACCTTTGCGATCAAGCCGATGAATTGCCCGGGTCATATCCAGGTGTTCAG
>Ga0137407_10003630_pt1 | contig 10267 bp, 8 predicted proteins | sample CZOMad2_2_16fung_FD_108410 | JGI IMG/M metagenome (GOLD analysis project Ga0137407, IMG submission 108410) | Vadose zone soil fungal communities from Angelo Coast Range Reserve, California, USA - CZOMad2_2_16fungal (Illumina Assembly) | ecosystem: Environmental > Terrestrial > Soil > Vadose zone...
CCAGCAACTTGATTCATATCTAAGCAATGAACTTCTGGTGGAAACCGCGACCGAAATAGTGCGTCACCTGGAGAGTTGCGAAGCCTGCTCGCGCGATCTGGAATCACGTATGCGGGTTCGCGACGCGTTGCAGCGAGCTGTTGCCAAACAACCCGTGCCCGACTCCGTCCGTGCGGGTGTTCTGCGCAACTTGCGTGAGTCTCAGTCCAGGTCTCTCGGCACAACTGGAAGGCGCTGGGCTGTCGGGCTGGCTGCTATTGCATTTCTTCTGTTCAGCCTGTTCGGGGGAGAGTGGTTAAGTTTGCGTCGTGGCCAACAGGTAATCGCAAGCATTCTGAAGCTTGGTATAAGCGACCATCTGATTTGCGCCATTAAAGGCCATAACTATCCGGAGCTCGCCAATTCGCCGGACCAGATTCGCAAAAAGCTAGGCGCTTCGTATGCCCCTCTCCTTCGGGTTGTGCAGGAGCGGCTGCCCGGATTTGAGGTTCTGGAAGGACATGTCTGTTCAGTACCAGGCAGTGACCGCAAGTACGTTCACTTCATCACCCGAGGCCAGGGGACGATTCTCTCCGTAATTCTCACCGAAAGGAACGGAGCCAGCCTTCCGAAGGGGAAATTCCTCGCGAGTGCCGAGTCCGCCGGACTCAGCATTTACGAAGATCACCTGAGTGGGATGGAAATAGCGGGATTTGAATCCGCGCAATACTTCGCCTTTGTTGTCTCCGACCTTAGTCAACACCAAGTGCTGCAGGTTGCACGGGAACTGGCCCCAGCCTTAAACGAGAAGCTCCATGTGACTGGACACATACTCACGCCAATTGCGAATGACGGGGTTGCTGATAGCATGAATCTCCGTATCCTGACAGAAACTACCCAATGCGATGAAAAGAGCCGTTGTAGAGTTCAAGAGCAACGACAAAATGCTTGAAACAAGGTTCAACTTAAGATCCAGCCTTCGCTGGATCGGCTTTCTATTCTTGGCATTCCCAGTTGTTACGTTTCCGGTTCTGGCTCAGAACCACGAAATAACTCTGTCGCTCGGCGGAATTCCCAGTCAGTCGCGCAATTTTCAAGGCCCGGCCGTGGGCTCGACCCAAATTTCCTCTGACGTCAGTTTGGGGGCCAACTACGGCCATCGCCTTCTGGGCACACAAGTCGCCGCGCTCTATGGCGAAATCGAATTTGTGGCTTTGCCTAATCGAAGCTTGGCAGCCACGGCTGCAACAGTCCCGCAAAACTACGCTTCGCTATATGTCATGCCCGGAGTGCGGCTGAAGATTCTTCCGAGTTCGCGCCTGTCGCCGTGGGTCGCCGCGGGCGGAGGATATGCCCTTTATGAGCAATCCGCAAAATTGTCGAATGGCCAGAGCACAACGAATAAGTTTCTGAGCCGCGGCGTGTTCGATTTCGGTGGTGGTCTGGACTATAGGTTGTATCGGTTCATTGGTTTACGCGGAGAGGTTCACGATTTTTTGTCTGGCAATCCAAATCTTAACGTGGCGCTGTCCTCGAGTACCCAGCACAACGTGGTGGCCAGCGGGGGCATTATCGTTCGCTTTTGATCTCGGAAATTTCGGAATGCTACGGGCATTTCGGTTCGACAGCTCGAATGAATCAACGGAATGAAGTCGAATCTGGAGCAAACGTGAAAGCTGGCATTGCTGTCCTGATCTCTTTCGGATTGCTTACTCTTGCGAGCGGGCAGGAAAGCCGCCAAACCAGCGACGCTGTTACTCGGCCAATTGGGCTCGCGATCGGCCAACAAGCGCCGGCATTCGCCCTGATGGATCAGTTCGGCCACGAACAGTCCAACAAGACATTGACAGGTCCAAAAGGGACAGTTCTCCTTTTCTTTCGTTCCGCCGATTGGTGACCCTTCTGCAAAGCGCAGCTCGTGCAGCTGCAAAACGCCAAAGATAGGTTCGAAAAGCAGGGGCTTTCTTTGGCTGCAATAAGCTACGACAGTCCAGCGATCCTCACGGATTTTGCTAAGCGGCACAAAATCGAATTTCCGATGCTGGCTGATCCCAATTCTCAGGTCATTCGCAGCTTTAACGTCCTTAACGCAGAAGCTAAAGGCATGACCAGAGGAATGGCGCACCCCGGCTTTTTCTATATCGACGTGAGCGGAACTATTCGCGAAAAGTATTTCGAGGCTAAGTACGCGAACCGCTTCACCGCCAACAATGTCATTGGGAAGCTTTTCCCCGAGTTAACCGAGGAAGTGAGCCACACCGTCGAAGCGCCGCATCTTCGAGTCACTCTTTCACAATCGGATCGCACTGTGGTCCCCGGTAGCCGGGTCACGTTGACCGCGGACATTGATCTTCCGCCTGATGTTCACGTCTATTCTCCGGGAGTGCAGGGCTACAAGCCAATCCAGCTCATCCTGCACAGCTCCGCCGGAATTGAACCAGCTCCTGTGCGTTACCCGCCGCCCAAGACCCTCTACTTGGAGCCAATTAAAGAAGAAGTGCCGGTTTTCGACGGCAACTTCAAAATCACACAGGATGTCACAGTCGTTGTCTCTAAAGTGAGAGATGGCGCCCGGGCGCTGCTCTCCGCCGGAAAGACAGTTTCTATTTTAGGAGAGCTGCAATATCAGGCCTGCGATAGAACGACTTGCTATCCACCTGCGTCGGTGCCGGTAACATGGGAGCTGCAGATTCGCCCGCTTGACCTGAAGAGATCTCCCAAGGCGATTCAACACAAATAGATCTTGGAATGACGTTACTCATGCTCTCCTCCTTCCAGAAGCCTCATCCTACTGAGACATCGAAGGAGAAGTTAACTCGTCGCTTTTCATCAGAACTTGCTGATTCTCCTCGGTCTAGCCTGTCTTCCGACAAGATTTGATTAAATAACGTCGATGGCTGTTAACCGAAGGGTTTAGGCTCCAAGCTTATAGCGTTACGTACAAGTTACGGACAACTAAGAGAGGAGAAATAAGGTCCCGTGTCCCGTAAGCGACGCCAGATAAAGCGTTTATGGGATTTAAGGACTTGGTTCGGGACCAGGAGGTCGATGGTTCAAATCCATTCGCCCCGACCATCTCTTTTAGAACTAATAATTTACAGACTCATAGATAGGTGAAGACCGCCTGGTGTCGGACCAGGAGGTCTTCGGTTCAAATCGAATCGCTCCGACTACGCTATTTCCCGTTCTCTCATAGACTTACATTGCGATTGCGTGATGTTTGGCAACAGGTGGAAATTGTCCAACTTGTCCAACACTTGTCTAACGACTTCACCAACGGACAAGGAATCCGGTTATTTGGAGGTCAGGAGTGGATGGCGAGTCTGTTTTGGAAAGTCAAATCTTTTTGACATCAAGTTATTACAAGGTTGGGTAGAGCATTCGGCTCGCGACCGAATTCTTGAGAATGTATTGCCGATTAGGTTGGCGGAAGTTGTTCAACGGGAAGTTCTTCGAACGTGTCCAGAATCAAGAAGCGTTGTCATAAAAACGTAATACCACGTCTGCATTCCCGGGTGGCAGGATCGTTTCTAGTGGCTGCAGCGCGCGCATTCTGACTTCGAGGCTTGTTCGACCATTCGGTCTGTAACCGGAGGTTTGGCTTGGCTGCGTAACTAGAGCGTCTGCCTCCCAAGCAGACGATCACAATTGAGAAGAGGAAATACCTCGTGAGCGGGGTCGCTGCCTTCGCCAAGTGGAATCCGTTTCGATGAGCTTGGATCCCATAAGCAGTGCTCCGAGTTTCATGAAAAATGCAGATGATTTTCGATTTCCTAGGCGAACTGAGCACCTTGGTTGTCACTAGTAAATGTGCGACACTGAAAGGTGACTCGGGGCGTTTCGCTGGCAGGAGCGTGCCGCGTGGGGTCGACAATATCTTCGCTCATCGGCGCAGCTGAAACGGGCGATAGCGCGGCCGCGGATAAACTGTTCAGCAGCCTGTATTCTGAATTGCACCGGCTGGCGAAACGGGAACTGGCACGACGGGGATCTCCGGCAAGCCTGAGCGTTACAACGCTGTTGCACGAGGCCTATCTCGACATCGCCGCGCGCGAAGGCAACCGCTTTCCCGACCGGCCGCGGTTCATGGGTTATGCCGCACGTGTGATGCGCGGACTGATCATTGATCACGCCCGGAGCCGCAACGCAATCAAGCGCGGGGGTGAATTCGAAATTACTTCGCTCAAAACCGACCCAGGCGAGAATCCTGTCGACGCCAAAGAACTCTCGTCGATCAGCGATGCATTGGACCAACTGGCGAAAGTCGAGCCTAAGCTGGCTGAACTCGTCGATATGAAGTTTTTCTGTGGGTTCACTTTCGCCGAAATCGCCGCCCTTGAGAACCTGTCAGAACGGACCGTACAGAGAAGGTGGGAAAAAGCGCGCATCTATCTCCATCGCAACATTCGCGCGGATTTGCCACTCTGAGGAATAGATGTCCAAGCTCAGTCCCGATCAATGGCAGGCTCTTAGTCCACATCTCGACCAAGCGCTGGAAATGACAGACGATGAGCGCTCGACCTGGCTATCTTCCCTCCAGAGCGAGAACCCAACTCTGGCATATGAACTGGAAATACTGCTTCGCGAGCACCGCGTGCTTTCTGAGGAAGGTTTTCTCGAGGCGAGTGCTTTGGAATTGCCCGGCGGGCCTGGCCTGGCAGGTCAAACTCTTGGTGTCTACACTCTGGTTTCGCAGATCGGCCATGGGGGAATGGGCACCGTCTGGCTGGCGGAACGAAACGACGGACGATTTGAGCGGCGCGTAGCGGTGAAGGTTCTCAATATTGCGCTGATGGGGAAGGGGGGCGAAGAGCGGTTCAAGCGCGAAGGCCGCATTCTGGGTCGCCTGACACATCCTCACATCGCGGAACTGATTGACGCAGGGGTCTCACTCGCCGGCCAGCCTTTTCTTGTTCTCGAGTACGTTGAGGGCGACCACATTGACCGCTACTGTGACCAAAACAAGCTCGACGTCAGAGCGCGCGTTCGGCTGTTTATCGATGCATTGCGCGCCGTAGCGCAGGCACATGCCAACCTTATCGTCCATCGTGACCTGAAGCCTTCGAACATTTTAGTGCGAACTGATGGTCAGGCGAAGCTTCTCGACTTTGGAATTGCCAAACTGCTGGAAGGCGATGGACAGACCGGAGAGTCGCCGCTCACGCTCGAAGGTGGGAAAGCCATGACGCCCGAATACGCGGCTCCCGAGCAACTGAAGGGTGAAGCTGTGACAGCTGCCACCGATGTCTATGCCTCAGGTGTTCTCCTTTATGTGTTACTGACGGGGCAACATCCGGCTGGCACCGGTCCGCACACGCCCGCGGGCCTGGTCAAGGCAATCTTGGACACCGAGCCTCCTCGTCCTTCGGATATCGTCGTCCCAACGCGGACCAATGGAGAAACCTCAGCCACGAATGCCATGAGGCGCGCCACGACGCCCGACAAGCTCAGCCGGCTGCTGCGCGGCGACCTCGACACGATTGTCGCGAAAGCGCTGAAGAAGAATCCGCAGGAGCGCTACCCCTCGATAAAGACCTTCGCTGACGACCTACAACGATACTTGCGACACGAGCCCATCAGTGCTCGACCGGACACAATCACCTATCGCACCGGCAAATTCATTCGCCGACATAGGAGCAGTGTTACGGCGGCGCTGCTGGTAACGCTGGTGCTGGTCGGCACCACCATCTTTACTTGGTTCTATCCCCGTCGCTCCGAACCTCTGCCCCAGTTCGATCAGCGAAAGCTCACAGCAAACGCCCAGGATTCGCCGGTGCTCAGTGCTGCGATTTCTCCAGATGGCAAGTATTTAGGTTACGCTGACCAGCAAGGCATTCATTTGCAGCTCGTCGCGACGGGCGCTTCCCAAGGTGTGCCCTTGCCTCCTGGCGTCCAACAAGGGACAGCCTCCTGGACGTTTGGAGGTTGGTACCCTAACTCCACACGATTCATAGCTTCTGCCAGCGTCCCCGGAAGGCCATCCATCATCTGGTCGATCCCGACTCAGGGCGGCGAAGCACAGAAACTTGCTGAAGTTGAGGATATGTTCGGGGGAGGGAGTGTTTCACCCGACGGTTCCAGCATTGCCTACGAAAGGCTGCGGAGCGCCGTCGGAACGCGTGAGATTTGGCTGATGGGTTCGCACGGAGAGTCTCCTCACAAGATACTGACCGCCGAAAACCAGGCCACGTTTAGGGGCATCGCTTGGTCGCCCACAGGAAACCGTATTGCGTATAGCTATGCGCGTTGGCAAGGCGACCACATAGACAGGTCGGTTCAGAGTTGTGACCTCAGTGGTGCAGACAAAACGACGATCCTCCAAGACAACCATTTGAGCGCATTCACTTGGATCTCGTCAGGACGGTTCATTTATTCGCGAAACACGGAAGTCGGCTCGGCGGAGTCCGATAATTTGTGGGAATTGAGAGTTGACGGCAAGAACGGAACTCCGCAGGGCAAAGCACGCCAGCTGACAGACTGGTCGGGATTTTCTGTCTATAGCTTCAGCGCGACGACGGATGGAAGGCAGCTGTCTTTTCTGAGAGGCGCTCAACACGCTTCTGTTTTTGTCGGGGACCTCGCCAGCAAAGAAGGCCGTCTCGTGAACTCCCGCCGGCTGACGCTCGACGATAATTACAATATTCCGGTGGCGTGGACGCCAGACTCTCGCGAAGTCATTTTTTCATCGCAGCGAACAACAAACCGCGTGATGTATCGGCAGGCGTTAGACCGGGACAGTGCTCCTCAACCCTTAACTTCCGTTCCAAACACAAATTTCTATCTGGCTCGGCTGAGTCCGGATGGAGCCTGGATACTTCTGGAGGGCGCGCCGACCGGCTCGCACAAGATGGGCTTCTATCGAGTTGATCTAAGGGGTAGCGTTCCTCAGCTCTTATTTAACACAGAGGGATTTGTGATGTTTTGGTGCACGAACAGGGCCGCCAACCTTTGTGTGTTTGGACGGCCGTCTGCAGATAAGACCGAGCTGGTGGTTGTTGCATTTGACCCAGTCGGCGGTCCAGGGAAGGAACTGCTACGGATTCCTCTTGACGCGGGCAGTAGTGCCGACATCGGATTTGACTACACATGGCAACTCTCTCCCGATGGTTCACGGATCAGCATTGTGAAAAGGCATGGGCATCAAATTCGGTTAGTGCCACTGAGCGGAGGTCAAACGAGAACGATTACGATAAAACGTTATTCCGACCTCATGGACCTCAACTGGGCAACGGATTCCCATGGCATGTTTGTATCAGCTCTGGAACCAGGTGGTGCTACCTTGTTGCATGTTGCCCTCAACGGCGATACCCAGCCTGTCTGGCAGCAGCCTCAATCGACCTTCACATGGGGTTTTCCGTCGCCTGACGGACGTCATCTCGCCATTTTGGACGCGAATTCCGAGTCGAACGTGTGGATGATTGGCAACTTTTGATCCGGGCAGCGGCCCTAGGCCGGGGGCATTCCCACACCCGCGCTGCCCGGCAGCTGACCGAACCAGGAACTCAAACGCAATAGTCTTTCAACCTCCTCCAGTCTTTCCTACCCGATGTCGTCTTTTCCCTTCCATTTCCGATATCTCAAGTAGGGACCAATAGTTCCAGTCTTACGCCGGCGCCACGATTCATGTGTCGAGCGTTGCGGCGAAATACGGGGCGAGGGTCCTCGAGGGACCGTGCAAATGCACACTCTAAGTCGAAAAATAAGGAGAAAGAAGTGAAAAACAATTGCAGTAAGAAGTTCCTGGATGCACTCGTGGTTTTCAGGAAGAATCTGCGGAAGGGCATTTGCCTGAAGAAAATCCTCGCGTTAAGTCCCCTCGCGCTGGTGTTGGTCTCCGGATGCGCGGTTGCGAAGGGTGACGATCCCCCGCCTCCGCAAACGCAACCAATCAATTACACAAACGTGATTCAAATTACGCCACACGACGGTGTGAAAGGCGACTTGGCTCCCATTGTGCGTATCGTCTCGCCGCTCGCCGATTCCAACGTCGCGCCGGGCGAAGGCAAAATTGGAGCAGGAAGCCCCAACGGCACCGGCTTCGCGGTCAACTTGGAGATTGTCACCCGCGACAAGACGCCGGTGATCCTGCGTGAGTCGACCAACATCCGGCGCGTGGACCTCCTCAATGTGGGCGCGCTCAACCCGAACGCACCGGGCTTGCACTTCTTCTTCGACACAGATCTTATAACTCCTGATGGCCGCGTCCTGCCGAAGTTCAACAATTTCGCTTCCGCGTTCAATATTGCTGGCACGGACGACACACCCGGCGACGGTGTCACATCCTGGCTTGGCTGGCACGTGCTCGAATCGCTGCCTGAGGGCGTGGACCAGTTCACGATGACGGCCGCCTTTGTGGATGATGCAGGCCGCATCGGCATGGACCGCATCACGCTGAAGGTGGATCGTTCCAAGTCTTCTGGCCAAGCCCTCACCCCGGAGCCTGTTGCCGTGAGTGGAACCGAAGGCGTTCCCGGCGCACCCGAAGTGACGTTGATCGCACCGCGGGTGCCAACCTCAATCGCGCTCGGTGCGCAGGACAATACGCTGAACGCTACCAACGGCGCCCTATTCTTCATTCAGGTCAGCGCTGTAGCTCACGACCATGCCGAGATTGCCGTCAGCGAGAACGGCATTCGCCAGGGCGTTGTGAATCCTACCATCGGGCTCATCGCCGATCCTTCACAGATCCCCAACCCAACGACGGGCGCGAGGGGCGGGCCGAATCGCAACTTCCCCGGCTTCGAGCTGACGTTCTCGGCTCCCATCCGTCAGGCCAACGGCAACATCGTTCCTGCGGGCGTGAACCTGGCTCCGCTGTTCAATATCGCCGGTTCGGAGATCGACGCAAACGGCCGCGTTCGCGTCACCGCGGACTGGGTGGTGGGTACGGCTCTCCTGCTGCCGACCGACGAGAACACAGTGACCATCACGGCTAAGGTTACCGACACACTCGGACGCACCGGGGCCACCCGAAACATCCTCACCATCACTAAGGCCCAAAGCGGGCAAAACCTTACGCCCAATCCCCAATAGTCCCCACGAAAGGGCGGAGGCGGAGGGGTCTCGGAACGGGGCCCCTCACTCCACAACCGGGAATGAGTCACAAAGATCTCTTTCACTCTGCTCGATATGCGACTCGCATTTGTAGTTCGACTCGGAAATGACACTCGGCCCGCCGACGGCTTATTCGAAGGCTAGGTCGAGGAGGTTGATTCCTGCACCGAGCGACGATTTCGCTCGACCGAGGAACTGCTGAAGTTTCTGGAGCAGCGGTTTGACATGGCTATGGCTGAAGCCGATAAGGCCGGAGGGAATAACAGCATCGAGCAGGGCTCCCATAGGAAAAGGAGCCTCCGTAAGGAAAGGAAATTGCCATGAACGTCATACGCATTCAACTTTTTCGCGTCTTCCTGCTAGTCACCTTGATCAGCTCGCATGTCTACCTAACGTACGGGAAAGAGAATACCTCTGTCGTTCAGATCGCGCGCAACCTCGCTTGGAATGACTTCATAACCCAGATCAAGTTCTTGCCGGACGATTCTCCGCAAGATTCGCTCGACAAAGAACTCCTCGTTATCCAGAAGTTTCTCAAAGCGCACGAGACCGAAGTGAGAGTCGGAATCTACGACCTCGAAGTGTTCAGGGCCATTGACCAGGCACGCGCTCGTCTACAGAAAGCGGATAGGGATCTGGAAACGCTACGAAACGAGCTGTCCTACAAGGAAGAGCAAGCAAATCTGGGGAGGTGACCTGTGGAATTCAGGACCGTTGTCATCTGTAGCAAATGTCAGCAGCCCATTCTCTCCGGAGCAGGCTTCGGCTACGTCTGCTTCAAGATTCCCGGCCAGGAGGGCTATCACTTCTTCCACCGCAGGTTTCGCAGCGGGGACTGCTGGGAAGCTTACATGAGCGAGAGCCGACAAAAGTAGGAACAGCTCTGACGGTCTGTGCAGGTTGGGAATTGGCAATAGTTATCAGAAGGAATCTTATGGCGATATTGACAGCAAAAGAGACAGAAGGCAATTTGACCGAAGCGGAAGCCATAGTGCGAGCCAGGGAAGGCGATCCCGCCGGTTTCGAATACCTCTACAAGGTGCATTGCAGACGCGTATACAGCCTGTGCTTACGCATGATCAAGAATCCGGCTGACGCCGAAGATTTGACTCAACAAGCATTCCTACGGCTCTTCCGAAAGATCGGCACGTTCCGTGGTGAGTCAGGTTTTTCGACTTGGCTGCACAGAGTGACTGTGAACATTGTGTTGATGCATCTGCGCCGAAAAAAGCCG
>Ga0137407_10003631_pt1 | contig 10267 bp, 5 predicted proteins | sample CZOMad2_2_16fung_FD_108410 | JGI IMG/M metagenome (GOLD analysis project Ga0137407, IMG submission 108410) | Vadose zone soil fungal communities from Angelo Coast Range Reserve, California, USA - CZOMad2_2_16fungal (Illumina Assembly) | ecosystem: Environmental > Terrestrial > Soil > Vadose zone...
AACGGCGCGAAGGCGCAGGTGGAAGCTCAGATCGCCAGCCTCGGCGAAAACGTGATCCTGATCTTTTCCGGCAGCACTACGTCCAGCGGCATTCGCACCGGCTGGGGCGGCGCCGGCACCTTGAAGATTGAAGACGCCGAAGCAATTCGGCGCGAAGTGCCAGGTGTTATCGGTGTAAGCGAAGAAGTTGTTTCCACGACGCAAGTTGCTGCCGGAAACCAAAATTGGTTTACGCGCATTTACGGTGAATCGGCAGATTATTTCGATATTCGACAATGGCCGCTGGCAGACGGCGCGCCCTTTACGGCTCAGGACGTGCGTAGCGCGAATAAGGTTTGCGTTGTTGGCCGCACGACTGCGACGCAGATTTACGGCAACGAAAATCCAATCGGCCAGATTTTGCGCATCAAAAACGTGCCGTTCACTATCACCGGCGTGCTCACGCCGAAAGGCTTAAGCCCCCAGGGCGTGGATCAGGATGATATCGTTGTCATGCCGTACACCAGCGCGATGAAACGTGTGATCGGCGGCACGACCTTACGCAACATCAATGTGCAAATCGGCGATCCGAGCCAAATCGCAGCAGCGCAACAGCAAATCATTTCGCTGCTTCGACAACGGCACAATATCCGGCCCGGTCGCGATGACGATTTTACCGTGCGTACGCAACAGGAAATCGCTGAAACTGCTACGGCAACTTCACGGGTCATGACCGTTCTGCTGGGAGCAATTGCTGGAGTATCGTTGCTGGTGGGCGGAATCGGAATAATGAATATCATGCTCGTGAGTGTGACCGAGCGAACGCGCGAAATCGGTGTGCGCATGGCAGTCGGCGCGCGCGGCAATGATATTCTCACGCAGTTTTTGATTGAAGCTGTGACGTTGAGTTCCGTCGGCGGCATTATCGGAATCATCTGCGGCATCGGCGCGTCCAGTGTCCTGTCGAGTTATGCGCATTGGCCGACGCTGATTTCGATCGGGTCGATTGCTATCGCATTCTTGTTCAGCGCAGCCGTTGGCGTCTTCTTCGGATTTTACCCGGCACGCAAAGCCGCCGCCCTCGACCCAATCGAAGCGCTGCGCTACGAATAAGTCGAAACTCTCAACCACGAATGAACACCAATGGACACTAATGAGGAGGACGAAGATTTGTGTTTATTCGTGTCCATTAGTGGTTAGAACTCTGTATGGCAGCACACACTCGTTTCGAAAAGCTCGTCGCAGAGGCGAAGAAGAAAATCACTGAGATTTCGCCACAAGACGCAGCTACGAGATCAAACAGTGGCGAAGCGGTGATCGTCGATGTCCGCGACAAAGACGAATGGGACGACGGACACATTCCCGGCGCGATTCACTTGAGTCGTGGCACCATCGAGCTCGACATCGAAGAAAAAGTGCCCGACACAAACGCTATGGTCATCTGCCATTGTGGCGGTGGCGGCCGCTCCGCGCTCGCGGCCGAGTGTCTACAAAAGATGGGCTACAAAAACGTCCGCTCCATGGCCGGCGGCTTCAAAGCCTGGAGAGCCGCTGGATTGCCAGTGACGAAATAATCAGGCTTATCAGCTGATGTTAAGCGACAACTAATCCTCGAAATCTGCCTGGACGACCCTGACGAACATCCGTCTGCTCGTACCTGCATTATCGGAAACCCTCGGACGCGCCAAGGCAGGAGCATTCACTATGGTGGACGGATAGAGATGAACGCCCGCTTTACAATCGGAGCGTATCAAGCGCTGAACGCGGCGCGACCCCGCGGAACTTTGAATCCGTTGGCGGCCAGAATGGCTTAGCCTTGATATTCGTGAAGTCGCGCCATCGGTTGGTGTCTTTCGATGATCCTAACCAATTTTCAAACCTCTTTGTAGATCAAAACCGTTGAAAACATAATTGGGATAACAGGAGCGGAGCCGAAGGAAAGACGTTGTTAGATGAAATCCTTACTCGACGCATTCTGCTTGTCCTATGTTTATTTCCTCACGGGACCTGACGAAATCGGCGGTGCGCGTTGACTACACAGAGCAACAGCGGCAATGGCTCTCGCAAAATTGTTTTGACGGATATGTGATTCCGCGTAAATGTGAGATTGCGTCAAGTTCGTTAGGCGTCTCTAGCCAAGCACCTCACCTCCTTCCCGCGGGGGAACCCGCGAATCGTATGGAATGGTTCGCATAAAATGAGCAGGCACTTATATGCCTACAATCCCTTGGAAATGGGCGGTTATTCTTTGTAAACTCAGTGATCGGCCCGCGGTTCCACAACAGTCGGATTACTATATACAGTTCTTTACCGAGAATGGAACGGGTGGAATTTGCGACTACTGGCATGCAGTCTCGTGTGGCTCGCTTGATTTGACTGGATCAAGAGTATTTGGTTGGCTTGATGCAGCGCATTCAACTGCGGACTATGATGCGCTTGTCGGGCGATTGGGAAGCGGATCTAGACCTCAGGTCATCCAATGGGGCGTGGATGCAGCGCTGGCAAGCGGTGCCAACGTTGCCGCATTTAGAAATACTCTCGTCATCATTAATTACAAACCACCGGTTCATGATCATGGCGCGACCGGTGGAAATGTGTTGCTGCTACACGGAGATCCCAATGTTTGCGAATTTGCTTTCCTCGGCCAGGAGATGGGACATGGGATTTTGGGGCCATCCCATTCCTGGGCTGCTAACCCCGATTCTGAATATGGTGATGCGTGGGATATCATGAGCGTTGCAACTACGATGTATCCTTTCACAATTACTTTCAAAGGAACGCAAGGCACGGCAGCGGGGGGATTGAACGCCCGGAATCTTGAAGCCCTCAATGCCATTCCACCAAGCCGTAGGTGGACCCCGGCTCAGGCTGACTTCAGTGAGCAGATTACTTTGGACGCACTACATCAGCCATGGGTTGGTAATCATGGCTTTTTGATTGCAAAGATTCCTCCGAATGCAACGCGACCAGCGCGCGCAAACAATAGCTCCTTTACTATTGAATTTCATCACAAAGCCGGTTGGGATCAGGGAATACCTCACGATGCAGTGCTGATTCATGAAATTAGAGCCAATGGAATTTCATACATCCAGCCCATAAGGTGGGCGGATTTTATTGTCGGCAAACAATTCGTTACACCTGAACCAAGAGTTTTCATTTGGATTACAGCGATTGACTCAAACAATGCGACAGCCACGTTGCGTCTGTGGGACATCCCGGACCGATGCCTGAGAAAGGAAGATTCCAACGCGAAGGTGTTTCTTATCGAAGGTGGCAACAAACGATGGGTCACCTCGCCGCAAGTCCTCGCTGCGCTGGGCAAGTCTTTTGCCGACGTTCGAGTGGTTCCCGACGGTGGTCTCGACAGCCTGCCCGACGGCCCGGATGTGAACGTGGTGGGAGTGAGCGTGACGCCGTATCCGGTGCCCGTCAATCGTGCTGTGAGCGTAAAGTTCACCACCAAAGATGCGACGACCGGAAATCCTGTCGCTGGAAAGGTCAAGAAAGACGGCGCAGTGATCGGCGACACAAACACGCAGTTGTCACACAACTTCCAGACGACCAGAAAACGTATCGATGAAGTTTGGGAGGTCATCTCTCCGGTCGTAACCGTCAGCGTACCCGGTTATCCAGAAATGGACGTGGATTGTGGGTTTCCTGAAGTATGACGACAACAAAGACTCTCTGGCCAAGCATTGACCCCTCTTCCCGTGGGGAAACCGCGATTCGCAGGGAGTGGTCCGCATAACCTCAAACAATTAGAAAGATAAAAAATCAATGAAATCTAATTCCCTTAATTATTGATTCTATCCTTCGGAGGTGAATATGCCAGTTCTAGCATGGCGCAACGACGCAGACGGTTTTGCATTCGAAAACAGATGGGTGTTTGACGCAGCCGAACGAGCTGCACTGACGGCACTCGCACAGCCGCTTGTACCGGCAGTCGTCGCTACGGTCGCGGCGATTGCACCTGATCCGATCCTGCTGACCGCGGTGGCCGCGGTAGCTGCGGGATACACTGCCTTCGGGCCGCTTGAAAAATATGGCCTTTGCGGTGGCATGGCATATTCTGCTCTCGATCACTGGAACGCGCGCGTTCCGATACCGCGCGGCGCAAATTCAGACGATCAGCCTGCCCGCACAGCTGTGGCGCCCACTGCGATACGAAACTCGATTTGGACACGGTTGCTCGACAGCCTCGGCCCGGGCGGAGTTTTGAAAAGGACATTCGATTGGTCGATTTTGCTAAATCAGATTCCTACTTGGTTCGGCGGCGGCGGCGAGGGGCTTAAGAAAAATACGCTGCCCGAATGGAATTTGATACGAAGCCATATCGACGGTGGCCGCCCGTGGCCGATCGGCCTGATATATACCAACAGAAACGTATGGGACCAACATCAGATACTCGTATACGGTTATGAGAATACCGGCACAGATCAAGGCAAGCTTTTCGTTTACGACAGTAATCAGCCAGCGCAATTCGGTGAAACCGACCATAAGAACGAAGTAACGCTCGATTTTCGTGGCCCGACGCTGGTGGCAAAGTCGCCGTCAGACGAGCCGCATGGCAGAGATATGCTCGCAGGATTTTTCTGCAGCAATTATTTCCCGTCTACACCAGTCGGAATGTCAAAAGAGTACGGCGAATTCCTAACTTGGTCGGGCGACCCGCGGACGTGGATGGTCACGGATGGAGCGCGAATGCCGGTCACGAGCGCGATGGAGTTGGGTGCGCTTGGCGGCACCGCCGCGAGTGTCCGTGCAACAAACTCGCCCTTTAGCGCGCAAAACGTGCGGCCGCGTGACGGCGCCTGCTTTAGGGAACGCAATTCGGCACCGGTTTTCGTATATGCAGGAGGCGCGCCGTTTCGGATTCCCGACGAGATGTGGATGGACCGCTTCGGCGGCTTCGGCCAAGTGCGGGTCGCCCCGGACAATACTATCGCTGCGTTTAACGGCCTTCCCGACGAAGGCACACTGCTTCGCGAATGGTCAGACGCGAAGGTCTGGCGCATTATGGACGGTGTTCGCCGCTGGGTAACTACCCCGACGGAGCTTGTTAAATGGGGCGGCTTTCCTTCCGTACGCGTTGTTCCGGACGGAGCCCTAGCGGCCATTCCCGCCGGCCAACTGCTGCCGACGCCGAGGACGAACGAATGCCAGGCGCTCAAGGCGAGAATCGGACAACTGAACGCGCAGATCACGCAACTTCAGAATAATATGGACAACCTTGAGGGACGGAAGCTCGCTGTAGCGAAGGTTCAGCTTCAAGATGCGTTTGGCGCCCGGGCTACCGCACAGGCGAGGGCGAATTTGCTGCAATGCCCGTGAGGCGGACAGCTCAATAACAAACAGCCTCAAGTGCTCGGGAGTGGATCATAATCCCTCCCCTGGACCGGGAAGATACAAAAAGCCGACACCGCCCAATGTTAGCGACTTTAAACTCCGGTGATGACCAGAAGCGACGAATGCCAAATCTAAAAGATAATGCGAGGCTTCCCAAGCCGTAATAATGTTTAATTAGCTTCCCACCGGGAAATACTCAAACGAGAAACATCCCTCATGAGAATAGAATTGGTCATGTTAAATTCTAACGGGCCGATCAAGCTCATTCTTATTGGCCTATTCATCGGCCTCGCGATATGTGCCTCTGCGCAGCCGCCCCCTCCGCAATGCATTACACTCGAAGCTGAGGTAAACGCCGCGAGAAACGAAGTAGATAGACTAGACATACCTGATAGCCATGGACACCCTCCTTTTGGACTCAAGGACGCCAAGGACAAGCTCGCTGCAGCCGAACAGGCGCTTGCTCAATGCATCGCAGACGCAACATCTCCAATTGCGGTAAAGTTTACGGCATTAGGTGGACCCGGTGGTTTTCTTGGCTCACCTGCTATCCCGCATGACAATTCGACGCCGGATGGCATTGGTCGCTACAGACATTACGAGCATGGCTCCATCTATTGGACGCCGCGAGCCGGGGCCTTTGAAATTCACGGCTACATCCGCGGTAAGTGGCAAGAGTTGGGTTGGGAACGGAGCTTCCTTGGCTATCCGATTAGCGACGAACTAGCGACCCCGGATGGCGCCGGGCGCTACAACCTCTTTCAACACGGCTTGATATACTGGACACCGCAAGCGGGTGCCAAGGCAGTTCCTAAGGCAATCCAAGATGTCTCGTTGGTGAAAGAACAGTCGAATCCGCAAGTGTATTTCATTTGTGGCGGCGCCAAACTGTGGATTCCCAGCATACAAGAATTCAATGCGGTAGGGTTCGACTTGGCAAAGGTACAGGTCGTGCCCGATGGTGCATTGAACGCATATCGATCGGGTCTCTTTTCCGCGCCAGTCGCTATCAAACCCAGCGACGTATTCTTCGATTGTTTTAAGACATATGACCCGGAACCCATCTGGGACAGGTTCGACGGACGATGGCAGTCCGATTGCAGAGACTCAAAATATTTGATCCGAAAGGATGTCGTGGTCGCTGGCTGGCTGAGAGTTCCTCCAATTGTAAACAACATGACCGGAGATCCACCCAAACTCACAGAGCACGGCGTAGAGGATATCCATTACAAGATAAAATTGGATCCCGACTTCGTTGACCGAATGTACGGACCAGGTGGTTTGTCGTCGGTACTTGATAGCGCGATTTATCCAGGTCACGCTGAGGCCAAACCCCTTCCTCCCTACAAGCCCCTGCCTTTTAGCGATATCGACGTTGACGGGACTTCGCGTGGAGTTACGTACAATTCATTTCTGCTCCCCGGGAATGACGATATTGACGGGGAACTCAACGCTTGGCACGTAGATGATACTGGCACGTTCTGGCACAGACATTTCGTAGGTAGAGGACCTGCGCCGGGAGGTTGGCGAAAAATCTCATTTAGCAATGACGCGAATGTCTGGTGGCCTTTCGATATTATGAATCCGGATGAAGGGTCGAGGCCGCTGCAGAAAGATGACTACGTGATCATGAAAGGTGCTTTGTGGCAGGATGGTTCGCATCCCCCTGGTGGCGACTTCAGTAAAGATCTTTGGCATCGCGGGAACACAAGAGGGCACGGTGGTTGGACTGAGATTCATCCTGTTGACTGGATCGTGAGGGTGGACGAGCCGAAGCCGGCTTATCGAAAAACAGTCGACCGGGCGGCTGTGCTGACCCCAGAGAATACCAGCGTACCTTTTGATCTTACCCCGACGGCTACCGGCTATCCTCCGACGCGGCGCTACACGGTTGGCGAGATACGCCAATTGATTGATGCACGCTTCACGGATACGTCTACCGTGTCTCATTACTCTGTAGACAATCAGAATACTAAGGTCGTCGTGCACGCCGATGTCAATGGAACGGCGACAGCGCAAGGTCGCCTCACAGCTAGCTACATCGTGGCTTGGCGAGAGACCGATCCCCGTGACGACGTATGGATTGACGACGGACGGCCCACAGGTGCGACAGTGGCCGGTGACCGGGAAGGTTGGAACTGGGTGAGTGGCAACCCGGCCCCGTTTTTTGGCGGAGCCGCACATCAGTCGAACAATGTGATGGGTATACACCAACACTACTTCTCGGGCGCAACCAAGCAGCTCCAACCTCAAACGGGTGACAGGCTGTTTGCCTGTGTCTATCTCGATCCTGCTGCTGTTCCTTACGAAGTCATGTTGCAGTGGAATGACGGCACCTGGGACCATCGCGCGTACTGGGGTGCAAACTTGATTGAGTGGGGCACGGATGCAACGGCAAGCCGCCGTTATATGGGGCCTATCTCAATCGTAGGCCAATGGGTGCGCCTGGAGATTCCTGCTAGCCTCGTGGGTCTGGAAGGCCGGATAATCAACGGTATGGCTTTTACGCTCTTTGGCGGCCGCGCGACATGGGATTATGCAGGGCGAGTTGCAGGGCCCTAGACCTTGCCTTCCGCGAAGTTTCGTAGCGATAGTACGGCGGCAATACCTAATCGGGTAACGCCCCTACCTAATCGATCTTGGTGACGGCCCGAATGAACTCGCCGGAGTCTTTACGGTTGCGCGCGGTGCGATTAAGCGCTTCGAGACGCGCCAGCGAAAAAATGCGCGCGTCGTTTCTGGCGGATTGAAGATCGACATCGTTCTTCCGTCTTCGTTTACGACGCGCCGCATCGAGCCATGCCGCACAAACTCATAGTACAAACCGCGTTCAAGATCGACATTGTGATATTCGAGATCGATTGATTGCAGCCATGGATCGCTCCAGGAAAGTTTCTCTTCCTCTTGCAACTCATTCAGAAGAAATTCCTTCGCGACCCAATCGACGCGGTCACGCGTCAAATTCACATTGCGCTCAAGATCGTTGAGAACGGACCGACAGGAATGCGGTCAAATCTTAAAAAAACGCAACCCTATTCATCCTTTGTCCTCTCATCCATTGAACGGCCTGCTTTGTAGCGCAGGGCCGGAGCGCGCCGCCATCATGCTGTTCGGTTTCAAATCTTGAGTATTCGAAGTTGGGTGGAGCGAGGGAACGTTGTCTTAACGTCCCGAGGCCAGTAAACTGTCGCGCATTTCCGAGCCGCACCACATGACCTCGCTGGATTATTACGCGATCGAAGACCTCCTGACGGATGAGGAACGCGCAGCGCGCGACCGGGCCAGGCGTTTTGTGCAGGAGGAAGGCCTGTCGGAGATCGTTCCGTGCCATCGTGAGGGAAAGTTCCCCGAACGTCTTATTCCGAGGATGGGCGCGCTGGGCTTCTATGCGCCATACCTGAAAGAGCACGGCTGCGCAGGGGTTAGTTACACAGCATACGGGCTTACCATGCAAGAGCTCGAACGCGGCGACTCGGGTCTGCGCTCGCTAGCGTCCGTGCAAGGCGCGCTTGCGATTCAGGCAATTCATTCGTTCGGTTCGCCGGAGCAGCACGCGTGCTGGCTGCCGGGACTAGTATCAGGCAAACTCGTCGGCTGTTTCGCACTGACAGAACACGGACACGGTTCAGATCCCGGCGGGATGGAAACTCGAGCCAGACGCGATGGTAATCATTATGTTTTAAACGGCAGCAAATGCTGGATCGGCAACGCGTCGATTGCCGACGTGAAAGTTATTTGGGCGAAAGATGACGAGGGGCGTGTTGGCGGATTCATCGTGGAAAAGGACGCTCCCGGATTTCGCGCGCAGGATATCGAGGGCAAATTCAGTCTGCGAATGTCGCGCACGTCGGAATGCTGGTTCGAAAACTGCCGCATACCTGCTGAGAACCGTTTGCCAAAGGCGTCAGGGCTGAGCGCGCCCTTATCGTGTCTGTCGCAAGCGCGAGTAGGAATCGCGTGGGGCGTGATTGGCGCGGCGATCGATTGCTATGAGACGGCACTGGCTTACGCCAAATCGCGCGAACAATTCGGACGCCCAATTGCCGGTTTCCAATTAGTGCAGCAAAAGCTCGTTTGGATGGCGCAGGAGATTACCAAGGCGCAATTGCTCGCGTTGCGCCTCACGCGGCTGATGGAGATCGGCGCGGCGCGTACTGCGCAGATTTCGCTGGCGAAACGCAACAATGTGTCGATGGCGCTGGAGTGCGCCCGCAAGGCGCGCGACATGCTCGGCGCTGCTGGCATCACGGATCGCTATCCCGTTATCCGACATCTCATGAACCTTGAGAGCGTCTCTACGTACGAAGGCACTCACGACATCCACACATTGATCGTCGGCCGCGACATCACTGGGATCAGTGCTTTTGGTGGGTGAGAGGGGCTATCCTGAGCCGCGAAGAGGGCGAAGGATCTTACGAAACGTTTCAGGAATATGGGCGAGGTCCCTCGCTTCGCTCGGGATGACAGCGTGGGAAGATCGGGTAAATTCATGAATATCATGAACGAAGTCTACATTCTCGGCGGCGGGCGTACGGATTTTAAGCGCAACCTGAAAAAGGAGGGTAAAACAATCCGGCACATCATCACTGAGGCTGGAAAAAAAGCGATCGACGACGCGAAGATTGATCCCGCCGAAATTCAGGCGGGCGCAGTTGGCAATTTCAACGCAGGCCAGTTCACGAAACAGTTGCAGCTCGGTGCGTTTATCCCGGAGATCGATCCGAAATTGCGCGGCATTCCAACAATGCATACCGAAGCGGCGTGCGCGTCCGGGGCGCTATCGGTGCTGCTCGGCACGGAATGGATTATGGGCGGCTTTTACGACGTCGTGCTCGTGGTTGGCGCGGAACAGCAGAAGACGATGTCATCGCTCGATGGATCCGATGTTCTCGGCGCGGCCGCCGATTATCACAACGAAAAACCGGAGTACGGCGATTTCATG
>Ga0137407_10003633_pt1 | contig 10263 bp, 10 predicted proteins | sample CZOMad2_2_16fung_FD_108410 | JGI IMG/M metagenome (GOLD analysis project Ga0137407, IMG submission 108410) | Vadose zone soil fungal communities from Angelo Coast Range Reserve, California, USA - CZOMad2_2_16fungal (Illumina Assembly) | ecosystem: Environmental > Terrestrial > Soil > Vadose...
CCTGCTTGATGGCCGCGCGGATGCGCGTGTAGGTGCCGCAGCGGCAGATGTTGCCGCTCATGGCCTCGTCGATATCGGCGTCGGTCGGCTTCGGGCTCCTCTTGATCAGGCCGGCCGCGGACATGATCTGGCCACCCTGGCAATACCCGCATTGGGGCACGCCCATGTCGACCCACGCCTCCTGCAAGGCTTTGCCGATGGGGTCGGTGCCGACCGCCTCGATGGTGACGATCTTCTTGTCCGTGACCGCCGCGATCGGTGTGATGCAGGAGCGCACGGCTTGACCGTCGATGAGGACGGTGCAAGCGCCACAGAGCGCCATCCCGCAGCCGAACTTGGTTCCGGTCAGGCCCATCTCATCTCGCAGCGTCCACAGCAGAGGCATCTCTCCAGGCAAGTCGAAGGTCTGCGACTTGCCGTTGATCTCGAGCCGGATCATCGGCTTCCCTCCCCGGATCTACTGGATCCGTCGGGCGTAGAACGCGCTTCCCGAGCGCGCCGGCGCGATGCAATCACAAAGCGGAGGAAACAGGAAGCTCGACGATGCGCAGCCAGTCCGTCGTTGCTCCACTCTGCGCGGTAATATGGCTGGCGTCGGCGGAGGAATCCATAATCTCGGGATTACGACCATCGTGGACAGCCGCATCGAACAGAATACGGCTACCTTCTCCGGTGGCGGCATCCAGAACACGGTGGTTGGTAAAGTGACTGCAGCGGAAAGCCGCATCGCCAGCAATACCGCTGGCGCGGGTGGTATATTCAATGGCGGCCTTGTCGAGCTAGTAGGTACCGAGTTCGATGACAACACGCCCGACGACTGCGTTGTCGTGCCCGTCGGTGGTCCGAAGGCAGGAGGAATGAACCACCGTTCCGTTCAAAAAACCCGCCCGGCCCACTGACCGTCGCACCGCTCCGACGAGCAGGACAGCGGCCACCCAGAGATTTTCGCGTGCCGGCGCGTACAACATGAGCGCCATGAGCGCGGTCCCCGCGATGCCCAGCGAAGGAGGTCTCACCACCAGGAAACTCATCCTCGACCATGATCGAGGCCGCTCGCAAACTGAGCGAGGAGCCTCACACCTATTGGACCGATCAGCTCAACAACCGGCACAGCATCGGCGGTTACCAGCCGCTCGGCGAGGAGATCTGGACTCAAACGAAGGGAGAGATCGACGCATTCGTGCACTGCGTGGGGACGGCCGCTTCTTCTCGCGGCGTCGCCAGCGTGCTCAAGCGGCACAGGGCCGGGATTCGGATCGTGGCCGTCGAGCCCGCCGAATCCTCGGTCTTGCTCGGCGGGCGCTCCATGTCTCCACGAAGTGCTCCGCCAGCGCGACCAGGCAATCTCCCGCCGACAACCAGCGCTTCGCCGCGGCGCGGGCAGCCCGGAACGTGGCCTTGACGACCTCCGCGACGCTCACCGGCATGCACACGCTGAAGGTGCCCCGCGCGCACATCTGCCCCTCGCGCTTGTCCTGCATCGCACGGCGCAGATCGACGCAGGTCATCGCCTCCCCCTTCTCGACCCAGCCCTGGACCTCCTCGCCTTCCGCATGCCGCGCGATGACGCGCGCCTTCTCGTAGCTGATCCGCTTCTCGCGCAGCGCCTGCCGCAGCAGCGGCATCCGATTCAGGTTGAGCTCGAGCGCGACGCGCTGCGCGACGGTGCGCTCGGCCATCCCCAGCCGCTCTTCGCAATAGTGACCGAAGCTAGCGAAGCCGAGCGGCTCCCAGGCGCGGCCCTTCTTGAACAACATCGCCACGTGTCCGAACACCTCGTCCCAGCGGTTGCGCTTCCCCACCAGGCCCTTCAGCTCGGCGTAGATGCGCCACGGATCGAGCTCCCCGCCGGACTGTGGCGCTTTGAGCGGGTCGACTGCCGCGAGCCCGGCCCATTGGCGGTTTTCCTGCTCCAGCCGTTCCTTGAGGGATTCGAAGTCGTCCTCGGAAGCGAACAGCACGTCGTCCTCGTGCTCGTCGGCAGGGGCAGGATGCGTGCTGTGGAATTCCTCCGCCCACGTATTGACCCGCTGCATCTTCGTCGCCGTGGCGCCGATGACGACTCCGGACACCCTCAATCCTTCGTCGAGCGATGGCCACTTCTCGGGCGAGACCTCGGCGCACAGGTTCACCCACTCCTCCTCGTCTGGTTCGGGCGGCGCCTTCGCCGTCACCTTGAGCGATCGGACCGTCTCCGCCTTTCCTCGAATGATCCACCGCGCCTCGTCGCCGGGCACCGCCACCGTCGCCATGATCTCTGCCTTGCGCGCGCTCAGCCCCCTCGCCGCACCGCCTCTCTCAAGAGCGGCAGGTCCCGGAGCCTCCGCGCCAGGCGCGCCATCTTCACCGCCGTGCTCGCGTTGATCCCGAGCTCTTCCCGGGCGTAATCGCCGATGCTGGAGTACTTCAGGTCCATCGCCCTGCGTCCGACCGTCAGCGCGTCCAGGCCCTCCCCAAGAGCGACATCGAGGGCCCCGCAACCGCTGCTGAGGTTCCGCAGCAGCGCATCCATCGCGTGCGCCATCCGGCGGGCGGTAGCTGGATCCCGCACCCGCGGGAGCCTCGAGCCGAGCGGAGCCGCGGCGTTCGCCAGGGCTTCCAGCTTCGCGTCGAGCTCGGTGCAGGCTTCGTCCATGTGACGAGCGTAGCAGCCCCCTCTGACATTCATCGGGGCGCTCTGTGGGGTGCAGCCCTAGCCCCGCGCGAAATCCTCGAGCCTGCTCAGATCGCAATGTGAGACATGCCCGATGACTGCTCGATCGATTGACTCGCTCCGTCCCTGCTAGTAATCGAGGCGCTCGGATGGTGAGCGTCGCCGTCCCTGACATGACGACATCCGCGCGTGCGCGCGCAAGAGGGAGAAAGCCATGGCTTCACCCGGTATCCCGACGTCCATGAGCATCGTTCTGGTTCACGGCGGCTTCGTCGACGGCTCGGGCTGGGCGGCCGTTTACAAGCTCTTGAGGAAGGACGGCTACAAAGTGCTCGTGGTGCAGAATCCCACGCTGTCCCTGGCCGACGACGTGGCCGTCACCAGGCGTGCGATCGCCTCGCAGGACGGCCGCGTTCTGCTCGTCGGTCACTCCTACGGCGGCGCGGTGATCACCGAGGCCGGCACCGATCCGAAGGTGGCCGGACTCGTGTACATCGCCGCCTTCGCACCCGACAAAGGCGAATCGGTGTCATCGCTGATCAAGGATCCGCTGCCCGGCGCGCCGGTGCCTCCGATCCTGCCACCGCAGGACGGTTTCCTGTTTCTCGACCCGGCCAGGTTCCACTTTTCCTTCGCGGCCGACGTGGACGTGGAAGCGGCAGCCTTCATGGCAAGCTCGCAGGTCCCGTGGGGCGTTGAAGCACTGAGCGGCACGATCTCCGAGCCGGCCTGGAAGAAGAAGCCGAGCTGGTACCTGGTGGCAACGGAGGACAGGATGATCCCGCCGCCGGCCCAGCGCATCATGTCCAAGCGAGCGGGCTCCACCGTCACCGAGGTCGCCGGCAGTCACGCGGTGTACGTGTCGCAGCCCAAATCGGTCGCGGACTTCATCGAGAGGGCCGCGAGCGAAGTGACGCGCAAGTCGAGTTGAGGGTCCTCAACCTCGTCGCGCACGCCGCCAGGCCCCGGGGCTCATTCCCATTGCACGCGTGAACGTTCGGGTGAGAGGACAGCGATGAACGGGCGGCAGCTTCTCAGGGGGCTCTACCTGGAGCAGCGCGCGAGCCGATCGTTCTTGAAGACATCCGACTCCAGGTCGGCCAGCCGGATGGAATCCAGCGCCCATCCCGGAAGAAGAATGTCGTCCCGTCGCAGTAGACCACGTAGCCGGGCAGATCGACGGCCAGCTTCCCGGGATACGTTCGCTTGATGTCGTCCCGCGAGTGGCCCATCCGACCGCCCCCTGGCGTCTGGCCCTGGAACTGGCTGCTGAGCTCGATTCCGCGGACAGCCCGCGCCGGAGGCGGCGAAATGGAGATGGTCACCTCGATCGTATTCGGGCCGTAATAGTATTGCTCTCCGCCGTCGGGCAGCGGCTTGAACGTTTTCGTCGGCCCGAGGACGGCGAACATCGCGGCTTTGGAGTCCCCGATCCTGAGCCCGCCGATGCCGCTGCCCGGCGTCACCGTGCTTCGGAAGAAGCGCAGGTACTCGTCTTGATGAGGGATCCGTGCACCGGTCTGCGGGCCGGAGGGGGCGCTTTTCCCCAGCTGCGTCTCGACGCACGCGATGACTGCCTTCCGATCCTCCTCGGAATTCCGCAGCAGCTCCTCCGGCGAGAGCTGCCCGTTGAACGAGCGGCTCCGCTCGTACAGATCGTCGCCCAATGCGTCGCGCAGCCTGCGATGAAAGCATTCGCAATAGGCGGGAATGTCGACGTCATTGAGCCTGGCCGACAAGTCCTTCCGGTAGGCCTCGACAGCGGAGCTGAACCAGATCTTCGTCCCCTGGACCGAGCTCTGGCATAGAGCGACCCAGTCGACGGCCTCGGACCGGCTGCTCGCGCTGAGCATCAGCATGGCGACCGTGAGCGCGGCTCTCATCGCTGGCTTGCGTCGCCGGCTTCCGGCTTTCGCTCCATCGCAATGACGGTACAAGAGAGGGCCGCGAGAGCCAGATTTCTTGCCTTCCGGCCCGCCGCGAATCCTCACCGACCGCGGCGGCGCGGCCTGCGATCCAGCTCGATCCCGAAGATCCCCTCCAGGGAGTCCGTGTCGAGGACCTCCTTCGCCGGTGGTGCGCGGCGGAGCGCGCTCTTTGCCACCAGTTCCTCGAGGGCCACGCTGCGCAGCGTGAAGAACAGCTCGGGCTTCATGTCGAGCCGCGCGCCGACTCCGTAGAGCACCGCCGCTATGTGCTTGCAGAGCAACGCGGAGTCGGGGCACGAGCAGGTGAAGTGAAGTCGATCTCCTTCGGCGCTGGAAAGAGCCCTGTGCGCCGGTCCACCAGCGCCTCCAGTACCGTCTCGGACAGCCTTCCCTGGAGGAGGCCGACCACCGAATCGATGTGCCCGGCGCAGCGCTTGGTCACCGCGCCCCAACGCTTGCGGGCGAGCTTGCCGATCCGCACCGACACTTCGTAGAGCGAGCTCCCAGCCACCAGCGCGTCGATCTGTCCAGCGCCGATCCGCAGATCGACGACTGCCCCGCTGCGCAGGTACGTGCGGCCGCGGGGAAGCCGGTTGCTGAAGTCCATGTACGACTCGAGGTTCTTGCACCACTCCTTGCCCCAGAAGGAGCTGGCGATGCGCTGCCCGGTCAGGCTCACCGGCTCCAGCACGCGGCCGCGCTTCTCCAACTTCCGGGCCTGCTTGAGCGCCTTGGCGCGACGCTCCGCGACCGGGACGTACCGGGGGAACTTGCCGTAGCCGTAGAAGTCGTAGAACGCCATCAAGCCGCCTCGTCCAACGCGCGGTCGAGATCGATGGACACCGTCCGCAATAGATCAGCGTCGCTCATCTCCGTCAACCGCGCCTCGGCGCCGCCTTCGAGCAGGTCGCCCGCCAGCGCGCGCTTGTCGGCCAGCATGGCGTCGATCTTCTCCTCCACCGTGCCGCGGCAGACGAACTTGTGCACCAGCACGTTCCGCTTCTGGCCGATGCGGAAGGCGCGATCGGTGGCCTGCTCCTCGACGGCAGGGTTCCACCAACGGTCGAAGTGGACGACGTGGGAGGCGGCGGTGAGATTGAGGCCCGTGCCGCCCGCCTTGAGCGAAAGCACGAAGAAGGGCGCCTCGCCGGTCTGGAAGCTGTCGACCAGGGCCGCACGCTCGCGCACCTTGGTCTCGCCGTGCAGGACGAGGCCGGGCGCGCCGAAGACCTGCTCGAGGTGGGTGGCCAGCGGCTCGGTCAGCTCGCGGAATTGGGTGAAGACCAGCACCTTCTCCTGGCGCGCGGCGATTTCGTCGCAGAGCGCCGAGAGCCGCGCGAACTTGCCGCTCGCTTCGGGTTCGTAGGCTCCGTCGTGGAGCCACTGTGACGGGTGGTTGCAGATCTGCTTGAGCCTCGTGAGCGAGGCGAGCACCAGGCCGCGCCGCTTCATCCCGTCGGCGCCCTCCAGCGACCGCGTCAGATCGTCCACGGTCTTCTGGTAGAGGGCGGCCTGCTGCTTCGTCAGGCCGCAGAACGCGGTCACCTCCGTCTTGTCGGGCAGATCGCGAATGACGTCCTTGTCCGTCTTGAGCCGGCGCAACAGATACGGCCGCGTCAGCTCGCGCAGCGGGCCGTATCCACGCTTCTCCAGCTTCTTGACGAACCTGCCGAACGCCTGGGCCGACCCGAGCAAGCCGGGGTTGAGGAAGTCGAAGATGGACCAGAGATCGAGGGGCCGGTTCTCGACCGGGGTGCCGGTCAGCGCGATCCGCACGCGCGCCTTCAGCTCCTTGACGGCGCGGGTCTGGCGCGCGCCGGGATTCTTGATGGCTTGCGCCTCGTCGAGCACGGCCACGTCCCACTCGGCGGAGGCGAGCGCGGGCTTGCGCAGGAGCATGCCGTAGGTGGTGAGGACCAGGTCCGGGCGGTCGGCCTGCTCGTCGCGCACCGAAGGGTGCTCAATGCGTGTGCTGAGCGTCGGGGCGAACCGCGCGATCTCCGCGCTCCAGTTGCCCAGGAGCGACGCGGGCGCGACGAGCAGGCTCGGGGCGCTGGGCTTGAGCGATCTCTTGCGGGCCAGGAGGAAGGCGAGCACCTGGAGGGTCTTCCCGAGGCCCATGTCGTCGGCCAGGCATGTGCCGAGGCCCAGCCCGGCGGCGAAGGAGAGCCAGCGGACCCCTATTTGCTGGTACGGCCGCAGCTCGGCGCGCAGCTCGGGGCCGGGGAGGAGGTGTGCGAGCGCATCCGGGCTGCGCAGGCTTCTCAGGGTCTCCGCGAGCCAAGGGCCGGCGCTGACACGCGACCAGTCGGCGACGTCCGGTTGGAGCGGGGCGGCTGCGTCGCCCTCGGCCCCGGCCAGCAGGCGCATCGCCTCGAGGAGGGAGAGTCCCTGGCGAGCTGCGCGCTGCGCGTTCTTCCAGTGCGCGAGGACCTGCTCGAGCTTGTCGCGGTCGATCTCCACCCAGCGGCCGCGGACCAGAGCGAGGCCGTGGTCCTGCGCGGCGAGCGCGGTGTATTCCTTCTCGGTGAGAGGCTCGCCGTCGAGGGCGAGGTGGACGTCGAAGTCGACGAGCGCATCGAGCCCCAGGCCCGCTGGTTTACGGCCGCCGAGGTGGACTTCGACGCCGACGCGGGAGCGCTTCTTCCACCAATCGGGGACGCGGACGACGATGCCCGCGGACTCGAAAGCGGGGACTTCGCGGAGGAAGCGGAGGGCCTCGTCGGGGGTCCAGGCCAGAGTGCGGAAGAGCTGGCCGGTGTCGACCAGGTCCTTGGCCAGCGCGCTCTGTTGGGATGCGCGCTGGACGGGGAGCAGCAGGGAGAGGAGCGCAGCCTTGTCGGAGGCGAAGTCGCGCACGGCCTGGCCGAGGGGGCGGTGTTGGGGCTGGGCGCGGCTGGAGAGCCGCGTCGTGTAGGTGGCGAGGAAGGCGAAGGGGCGGTCTTCGTCGGTCTTGTTCTCGGCGAGGTGGAAGCAGACGCGCCCGACGACGTTCCAGGCGGCGTGGCGGTCCTTGAACCATTGCTCGAGGGAGGTGTCTCGCAGCTCGGTGCGGAGGGCGGCGTCCAGGGCGGCCCAGAGAGCTTCCAGCGTCGCGGGGCGGAGGTATTCGCCGCCGGCCATGGGCGGCGCCTGCGAGAGCAGCCGGGAGAGTTCGTCGGCCGGGGCCTCGTGGCTGGCGGCCTCCGGAGCTGCGCAGGCACGGGCGAGAAAGAGCGCGCCCAGGTCGCGGAAGAAGGCCACGCTGGGCGGCAACGTCTCGCCCGGATGGCAGGCAGCGAGTTGCAGGATGGCGAATCCGGGGCCGCGGGCGAGGTTGGACGTGAGCCCGCGGGCCAGGGCAGCCGGCGCCGTGGACTCGAGTGACGGCTTCGCGTCGAGGTGAAGCACGCCCTGCGGCGAGATCGCGAGCGCGAGTGGAATCAGCTCTTCGGCCACGGGACTCGCTTATCATCGCCCCCCGACATGGAGGAACTGATCGCGATCTCATCGGCGTGGCGCGCCGTTGAAGGTAGCGCGGGCAAGCCCGCAGCTAACCGGCGCGCGACAGCCGGAGCGCGGTGTTGATCAGGGACACGTGCGAAAACGCCTGCGGGAAGTTCCCCAGAAGGCGCCGCCCGGCCGGGTCGTACTCCTCCGAGAGCAGCCCGACGTCATTGGCCAGCCCGTAGAGTCGCTCGAACAACGAGCGCGCCTCGTCGATGCGTCCCTGCAGGACGTAGTTGTCTGCCAGCCAGAAGGAGCATGGGAGGAAGACGCCCTCGCCGGGGGGAAGCCCGTCCACGCCGGAGCGCGTCCGGTACCGCATGACGAACCCATCGCGGAGCAACTCGCGCTCGATGGCTCGGACGGTGCCGATCATGCGCGGGTCGTCCGCCGGAAGAAAGCCGACCAACGGCAGCGCCAGCAGCGACGCGTCCAGCTCCTTCGAGCCGTAGTACTGGACGAACGAGCCCAGCTCGGCGTCGTAGCCCCGGCGGGTGACGGAATCGTGGACCCGTTGCCGCGCGGCGCGCCAGCGTTCGACGGGCCCCTCGAGCCCGAACTCCTCGACCCCTTTCACGGCGCGGTCGAACGCCACCCACGCCATCACTTTGGAGTGGGTGAAGTGCTGCCGCGGGCCGCGCACCTCCCAGATGCCTTCATCGGGCCGGGACGCAGCCGCGCGCGCAAAGACGAGCGCGTAGGCGATCGCGTTCGGATCGAGCGGGCGACGAAGGCGCGCCGGATCGACGATGGTCCATACGCATCTCTTTGGGACCTTCGTCTCTGCACCCAGGCCGTCGCACGAGCTATCCCATCGCCACCCTGGGGTGTCGCGCGCGCTGGACCCGACTGCCGCTTGCGCGCCCCCGGAGTCAGGAGGACCCAAATGCGCACGAGTCTGTTGTCCGTTCTCTGGATCGGGCTGCTGGCGGCCTCGTCACCTGCCGCCGCGCAGCATTATGCGCAAACGAATCTGGTCTCCGATCAGGCCGGGGAGGCGAGATTTCCCGATGCTCGCCTGGTGAACGCGTGGGGGCTGGTGTCCAGCGCGACCTCTCCCTGGTGGGTCGCCAACAACGGCACGCTGACCTCCACGCTCTATGACGGAAACGGCGTCGCGCGGCCGCTCGTCGTGACCATTCCCGGACCTCCCACGGGTGTCGTCTTCAACGGCGGGGCGGGCTTCGTGGTGAGCAGCGGCGCTGCATCCGGCCCGGCCCGGTTCATCTTCGCAACCGAGGACGGCAAGATCGCCGGCTGGAATCCGAACGTGCCCGCGCCGGGATCGACGCAGGCCACCGTGGGCAGCGACCAGTCCGGGCGCGGCGCCGTCTACAAAGGTCTCGCGATCGCGACGACCACGGCTGGATCGTTCTTGTATGCGGCCGACTTCCACCACGGCGTGGTCGACATGTTCGACTCGTCGTTCCACCTGGTCGGCTCGTTCACCGACCATCGGCTTCCGCACGGGTACGCGCCCTTCGGCATCCAGACCATCGGCGCGGTCATCTACGTGACCTTCGCCAAGCAAGACAAAGCAGCGCACGACGACGTGCCGGGCAAGGGACGCGGGTTCGTCGACGCGTTCGACCCGTCCGGCGTCCTGATGCAGCGCATCGCTTCGCGGGGGAACCTGAACGCGCCCTGGGGGATCGCGCTGGCCCCGGCGACGTTTGGCGCGTTTGCGGGGGATCTGCTGATCGGTAACTTCGGCGACGGCACGATCAATGCCTTCAGTCCGGTGGCGACCGGGCCGAACGGACAGCTGCACAGCAAGGGGCAGTTGCTGACGGAGACCTGCGCGCCAGTGGTCATCGACGGACTGTGGGCGCTGCAGTTCGGGAATGGCAGCGGGTCGGGGTCGATGAATGCGCTTTACTTCACGGCTGGTCCCGACGAGGAATCGCACGGCCTGTTCGGCAACCTCGTTCCGACCGCGGGTCCGACGTGCGATCAGCCGGAGGATGACGGCAGCGGCGCCGACGACTGACGGCCGGCCGCGTCTTCCAATTCCCTGGTGACCTGCTCCAGGCTCTTGCCGGCAGTGCCGATGCCGAGCAGCGCGACGGCCAACGCTCCGGCCACCAGGACGACGGTGGTGATGAGGAAGACGCCGCCGAATCCGATGCGGGAGAAGGTGTAGCCGATGACGATGGGCGCGGAGAGCCCGCCGATGCGGCCGAAGGCAGAGGCGAC
>Ga0137407_10003634_pt1 | contig 10261 bp, 3 predicted proteins | sample CZOMad2_2_16fung_FD_108410 | JGI IMG/M metagenome (GOLD analysis project Ga0137407, IMG submission 108410) | Vadose zone soil fungal communities from Angelo Coast Range Reserve, California, USA - CZOMad2_2_16fungal (Illumina Assembly) | ecosystem: Environmental > Terrestrial > Soil > Vadose zone...
ACAGCTATCAATGAACTCGAAATGTGGCAGGCGAGTACTTTTGACCCACAAGAGATCGATAGAGAACTTGGTTGGGCCGAAGCACTCGGCATGAACACCATGCGTGTCTTCCTTCATGATTTACTCTGGGAGCAGGATCCAGCGGGGTTCAAGCAGAGAATCGATAAGTTTCTGACGATCACCGCAAAACATCACATGCGGCCAATTCTTGTCCTGTTCGATTCCTGCTGGGACCCGTTTCCGGTGCTAGGGCCTCAGCATCCCGCCATACCTGGAGTACATAACTCAGGCTGGGTACAGAGTCCTGGGGCCGCTGCCCTCCGAGATCCAGCCCAATATCCGCGTCTCCAAGCCTATGTACGAGGAACAATCGGCGCCTTTGCAAACGATCCGCGCATTTTGGCATGGGACCTCTGGAATGAACCCGATGGTCTCAATACGGGTTCTTATGAAAAGCTTGAACCTAAGAACAAGCTGGAACTCGTTGGTGAACTGTTGCCCCAGGTCTTCGCGTGGGCACGATCGGCAAATCCCTCGCAACCCCTAACCAGTGGTGTTTGGGATGGCGACTGGTCTTCGGATGACAAGCTCAGCCCGATACAGCGCATTCAACTGGCACAGTCCGACGTTATTTCGTTCCATAACTACGACTGGCCAGAGGATTTCGAGAGACGCATCGAATGGCTTGGGCGTTTGCACCGTCCGATTATTTGTACGGAATTTATGGCGCGCCCACTGGGAAGCACTTTCGACACCATCTTGCCCATTGCAAAGAAGCATCATGTGGCCGCGATTAATTGGGGACTTGTGGCGGGCAAAACGCAAACCTATCTACCCTGGGATTCCTGGCAACGACCCTACGTATTGGAAAAGCCGGTAGTCTGGTTCCATGAAGTCTTTTATCCGGATGCAAAGCCTTATCGGGAACAAGAAACGAAGATCATCCGAGAATTGACCCGGACGCCTGCATCCAGGGGGGCTAACAGCCACTGACTATTGCACTATTCTCATGCAAATCATAAGGCGATCGCTCGAGCGGCGGAGAGCATTTTTGTCAGCCACTCAAGTCTGCGAAGATGCATCCGCATCGCGAGATTATGCCGTTCCACAAAACGCGCAGAAATGGATCTAGGTCATCCGCGCAATTCGACGCTAATCTGGTGGTCAGGCCCTTGAAAGAATTATCTTCTTGAGACTCGGAAACCATCAGTTCACCGGAATTGTTGACAAGATCACGATTCGCTCTCTTCCTGAACAGGATTCGTTAGAATACCGATTTGTTCGATCACAATCGACACTTCATCCCCGGCTTTCAGCCAGACGGGAGGAGTTCGAGCCATACCGACGCCGTGCGGCGTACCAGTCAGGATTACTGTGCCTGGCGAGAGGGTGGTACTGCCCGAGAGGAACTCAATCAATGCCGGGATGTCAAAAATCATGTCATTGGTGTTCCAATCTTGCATGGTTTTGCCGTTTAGAACGGTCCTGATACGCAGCGAGTTTGGATTGGGGATGTCCTCTCTCGTGACTAGGCATGGCCCTAATGGTGCGAACGTGTCAAACGTCTTGCCTCTGCACCACTGGGAGCCTCCTCGTTTGAGTTGCCAGTCACGCGCGCTCACGTCGTTCGCGCATGTGTAACCCAGGACATAGTCCAGCGCACGTTCACGACTCACATTCTTACAAGCCCTGCCGATCACCACCGCCAATTCACATTCGAAATCGACTTCATCACTCTTCAAGTGGGCAGGAATGTGGATAGGATCTCCTGGATTCTGAAGGGCAGTCGGGCTCTTGGCGAAAAGCACTGGATATTCTGGAACCGGTGCGCCGGACTCCTCTATATGGCGACGATAGTTCGCGCCAATGCACCAAATCATGGGAGGCGCAATGGGCGCGAGCAATTTCTTGATCTGGGCCGTTTCTTGAGTGATTTCGAACTCTCCAAAAACGTCACCCTTGATTTTCAAGGCTTTCCCGTCCGACTGTTCGCTGGCATAGCCAACTGTGCCTGCGTCATCCAGATATCGAATGATCCTCAAATTGCCCTCGTTGATAAGTCTGATGAGCTATTGGCTTCGGTTTGACTGGCGATAACCGGGATCTCGTCCCGTCGCCGGCCAAGATGTCTTGGAAGTATCCTAAATTGCGCGTACCACGAAGGTGCGAAAACGCAGCCTTGTGAGAAGGACAACTTACAGGTATAAGCCCAACTCATGCCCTCATTAGGATTCTTCGGTTCAGCCTCTCGGCCCACTCACACTGGGCGTTGTCTTTCCAAGGAGGAGTGTCCGGCCGAAAGTACCCTGTAATCATGATGCCCCAATGCCCGGTGGCAATCGCTGCATTCACTCCAATTTCCTCACCACGGCGCCCTTCGGGTGTCATGACGAAACGGGAATGCAACGGGGGATACAAGATGAACCCTTCGTCCACTACGAGTGGCAGTTTTCTTGCCTGTGCGAACCTGGCGGCGCACTCGAATTGTTTGTCTATGGATTGTTTTATCCTGGATTCGTATTCAGGAAAATGCTCGATACACCATTGATCAAACTTCTCGTTGTCGAGATTGGCGTATAGCCAGGCGAGGCCCCACCAGTCTTGCCGCACATGTCCGGCCTTGCGGACAAGGTCGCGCCAGGCGGCAGGGTTTGGTTTCAACACAGATTTGAGGAACGGATTGGTTTCGGGGTTTGGCGCTTCTCCCGGGCGTATCCCGGTGATTCCACATTTACCCCAAAACGCCTGGGTCACGCCATCGCAGTACACGTGATGATCCGCCACCTGCGCGTTTTCCGGGTACAGTGTTTCGAAACCGTCGCAAGCCACCAGGCCGTCCACAGTCACGAGCAGATCGGGATGTCTGTTTCGCACATAACCGACCGCGTCAGCGGCCAGACTCCGTACGGTTTCCTTTGCGCACGGGGGCGTCGGAATTTTTCTGTTGACCCATTCTTCCATCGTCTGCGGGGGAAGCCTTGTTGTGGAACAGAAGATCGGCGGTTGATTCAGCTCATTGATGATCTCGACCTGGGCGATGCGTTTGTGCAGGCCCCGCTTCCTCAATTCAACCAGCAGGCGATCATACTGACGGGCGATGAGCATCAATCGTTCGCTGTAGGGAACGGCGAGGATCTCATTGCGAATTCGCGCATCATCGAGTTGGCTGATCGCATCCTGGTATTCCCAGCTTGTAGTACTTAAAAATACGTCATGCTTGGCGGCAGCCTCGAATAGCTGCATCACGCGCTCGAAGACGTCGTGCTCACCCCCGCCCTTCGCGTCTACGCAATGCAAGTTAGAACTGAAGTCCGGAATCCAATTGGTGAACTTGAGCTTGCCGCGACGACGGCCTTGCAGATCGAACATCCAGTTGAGGCCCATCTCCGCGCGGATGCAGTTGAAACCGCGGTCCTTCGTTTCTTTCACTACCTGATCGACATTTCCAAAGGGTTCGTCAGGCAGGGCGGTCGTGATCCACTGCCATCCGTAATAACAAATCGCCAGGCGCCGGGGCAGATGAGGAGGAATGGCCGGGCGCGGGTCTGCCTTTGCTCCTGGCGTTCCGCCCAGAAATGCCGAGGGAGCTAGGGCTCCCGCAGCGGTCCATTGCAAAAAGCCTCTGCGGGACACCTTCCCCAGACCTCGCTGGGTCTCGGAATTGTCCGGGGTGCGCCACCATGAGTCAGAAGCCATCATTCATCCTCATTGATCGCTCCTGGCCTGATCATCTGGAGGTTGATCGACAGATCCGTTTGACACCACGATCGCGTCAATACCAATCGCAGTGCCGATACTGTCCGCATTCTTCTGCCCGGTAACTAATAGTTCGAGCGTGTGCTCGCCCTTCGGCAGACCCTGAATCCCCCACAAACGTATCGGCGGGACGGCTGCCCACCGGCCGATCCTCTTGCTGGGCAGGCTCCAAATCGCGGATGGGACGCGCGAAGACGCAAAGGTGTCAATGGTCGCCACCGGTTTGCCGTCCAGAGTAAGCGCGGCCATGCCTCCGTCGCCGGCGACATCTCCAAGCAGTTCGATTCCTGTTCCGTGGAATTTCGCAGTCATGGTTGCGCCTGCGGTGGAACTCACCGAAACTGTGCCCTGGAACCAGCCCGGCAAATACCCCTGGTCAACATCACTATTCCATGGGTTAAGGCCAAGGCGCTGCCATCCCGGTCCGCTGTATTTCAGGCGGGAACTGCCGCTGTCCGTGATTGCAAGTTCGGTTCGCGTGACGCTGTCGTCAATCCGGTCATAGGCAATTTGCGGGTTCCAGAAGGTCTCATCGTCAGTGGAATTGCCGTTGCGGTTGAGAACGAAGGAAAGCTCGTCCCCTTTGCTGACGCTGAATTTTAGAGCCAGGATTTTACCGGCGGTGTCGGTGGCCTCAATTGCCTCCCAGCCGGTCTCCGGCCAGACTTGGTCGTTATTTTTCAACACTCTCGCCCGGACGCCATCTCCATAGGTGTGATAGATGTCCTTGCGAATCGCTCCGGTTACGGTCACCTGGCCGGTGTGAGGTAATGTATAAACTCTGACCGCATCGGCGGTGCGTCCCGGCGCCATCCATGACGCCCCTATGGTTGACGCCTGGGAAGTTGGAGCTCCAGCGCCCATGTACATACCCATGTGTCCCAAGGCACCGTTCCATTTCATTGGCGTGTGGGTGGTGCCGGTCCACTCTTCGTAGGACCAACCGTTAGCGCCCTGATAGCTGTAGTCCTTGCCCGCTAGAAATCCTCCCTCAGCGGTATAGATTTCCTGCCCTCCCTGTACTACCACAGCCTTGATCCTGCTCGAGCCGTTGCCCTCCCCATCGATGGCTCTAACCTCGTAGCTTGCAGACAGATTCTCTGCTCCCCCGCTATGATCGAAGTAGTAGGTGCCCTTTCCGACCTTATCGAGCGGCGCACCATCTCGATAAATTTGGTAATAGGAGAGCCAGTTATTGTCGGTGGACGGCCTCCATTCGAGTTCAATGCCAGTCACGCCCATGTTCGCGGCCACCTTTTTAGTGACGTTGGTTGGATCAGAAGGCGGGCTGTGATCGATGCCACTTCCGGGATGATTCGGCAACCCCAGGTAAACGAGCTCGCCGGGCTCGGGATCAACTAGGCTGATGCCGTTCTTCATCAGGTCGGCTCCCGTCCGGTGCTCCAAACTCTTGGACACTTCAAATCGCACATCGTATGTCTCTGTGGGGAGCAGGCCCTTGGGGTACAGATCGACTGGACCTGTTGCAAAATGCTTCAGGATAACGACGCCTTTCCGACCGTCCCGACTGAGCCGTTGGAAGTAATAAACCGGGTCATCGCCTTTTACCACGGGATGGTAAACATGACTCCAACGGCCCGCGACTCCTTGCGCAACCAAGTAGCGGTAGATCTCGAACGTCCGACGCAGGTTCTCCAAACCCCTGTCGAGCAAAAGGCCGGGCTCCCCGCCGTACAAGCCCGCGTCAGAGCTCCAGGCCGGGGCCATGGTCAGGGTCGAGCGTGCGTTTTCCCAGGTAAAGTTCGCGACGCGGGTCCAATCGTCAATCTTGTCGGGGGGGAAAAGGTAAGAAGAATAGTAATTGCCAAAATGAAGAGAACCCCCGTCCGTAAGCTGGCTGACGTCGCTGAGGCGCAGGGTCTCGAAACCCATCAGGTTTCCCCCGCCCGCACAAATGTCAATGGAGGAATGAGGGTGGGCTCGTCGGAAATCGGCCAACAAACCCATTACGTTGTGATACTCCGACAACATCGGAGTTTCACTCTTGTTGACCGGCACAACGGAGGTCCCATCTAGCCGCCACTGAAAGTCGCCCCAGCGTGACGCTTTCTCGCCGAGTTGAACCAACAAATAGTCGATCACTTCCTTCTTTGAAGTGTCCAGGTTCGCGCCCGAGAACGTCTCTGAGTCGCTAAGCCACTCTGGGTGTTGCCGATATACTTTTGAATGCTCTGAGACTGTATAGAGAGGCCACCAGACGGCTAGACCATGTTGGGACTTGCCCAAATATTTCTTGGCTTCTCTGAAATCGGGACCATCGTTGTCGCCGAGGTAATCGTGCCAACCAGCATCCTGCCAAAGGATGTCTGCCCCGGTGTAGCGCATGAGATCAGCCGTGTGGAAGGCTGCGGCCATTCGAAAATCCCAATTGTCCTGGGTTCCACCTCCCCAATCCACATCGGCCTTCTCTGATTGCCATTGCATTTCCGCCTGGTATCGGATCTTGGCAAAGTAGTCGTCGTTGGTGTAGTCCCACAGATATTGATACTGCCAGTCCTTGAGCTGGTTACCCATACTGTCCAGATCGCCCGTAAAAACTCCGGTGAATGCCATGGGCGTAAGTACGGATTGTCCCGGAAGCAGGTCTTTCTCGTATCCCGCTACCCGCAGCCCAACATATCCCGGCCCGCCAAAGTAGTTGCCGATCTCGGCCGCCCACCGACCGTAGTAATCGAAGCCCACGTAGAGTCCCCCCAGCGGAGCGGCCTCGCCTTCATTAATGCAAAACCACTGCATGTAGGCCCCTGAGCCCCAGGGCATGGCATCGCCGTAGCTGGTGCCACCGATCTCGAGGCGCTCGACCTTGTCGGTCGAATCGAAAGTGCGGGCGTAGGTTGAGGAGAGAGGGACTTGTTTCAGAACTTGACTACCGGTGAAGTAGCCGCCACCGGTCATGTAATCGAGCGTGGGCTTTTTCGCCACATCGATCTGCAGTCGTCCTGAGAGAAAGTAGGGGTTCGATACCTTAATGGAGTGTGTGCTGATGTTTTGAAATTTTACCCACTGCCGGATAATGCCGGTGTGAGGATAGATCACATAAGTTTTTTCCACCTGTAGCAGTTCATTCTCCAGCCGCAGCACGAGCTGAATCTCACCTTGCTGAAGAACGGTGCTTTCGCTGTCTTTCAAGGCCCAACGTCCGGTTGTTCCGCTTTGGACAGCACCGTCTACGGTTACTCGAAATTCTTCCGAGCGAGCCGGACCTGAGACGAACTCGCGCCCGTTCACGCGGTTCTGGAGTTTCGTCAAGCTAAAGCTTCCCGAGGCAAGTTCGAGTCTCTCTTCTACCATCGAGGTTCCGAGAATCCAGGCCTTTGCTGCCTCATTAAAACTTACATAGGCGTCACCCGAGCGAGTGTCCTTCGTGGACGCCGCTCTGCACAGAGGGGCAATCAGCATGGCGAGAGCTCCTGCTACTGCAGAGATCGTCCATCGAAGGGAGGGGTGCCGTCGTCTCATTTGGCCTCCAGATAACGAGTCTTCAAGTCTGAGCCCAGCGACCTCGGTCAGTGGATCGCTCGACCCGGGCACGCGTCCAATAAGGTTGAAGCAAAAAGGGAGATGTGAGCGCCCTGTTGCGAATCGACAGGTTGAAACTGGAAGATGGCCCGCAAGCAGCTTACCTCGACTTGCGGGCCATGCTAGTAGAACGTCACCAGCTAAATTTCAAAGCAAACTGAATGAGCCGTGGATCCCCAGCGCTCACGATCTGCCCGAAGGCCGGCGAAACGAACGTGTTGACCGGGCTACCCAAGTGAGTGTGGTTGAACGCGTTGAAGAGCTCGACTCGAAATTGCAATTTCATCCGCTCGGTAACTGGAATGTTTTTGAAAAAGCCGAGATCGAAGTTGAGCAGACCCGGGTTGGTGAAGGTGTTCCTTCCGAGACTGCCGAAGTGGCCGTCGTTGATTTTAAAGGCTACAGGGTTGATGTATCCAGCAATCTGTTGTGCTCTCGAGCGGCCCCCGCTAAAGAAGGGATTGCCGATCAAGTCGGGCCGATCGGCGCCGGCGCCAGTTAAGGAGGCGTCAGTGCCTGTAAATACCGTAAAAGGTACACCGGTCTGCGCAGAAACGATGCTCGACAACTCCCAACCGCCGAAGACAGTGCTCATAGCACGTGACTTACCTAAGAAAGGATCGGGGATCGAGTAGACTGTCGAGATCGCAAGTACATGCCGCTGGTCAAAATCCGACGAGCCTCTGTCCGCCAAAGGGTCTTCCGGGTTCTGGAAGCAGGCACATTGCACTCCGATTGTGCTGAAGGTATCAATCGAATGCGACCAGGTATACGCTGCCAAGAATGTTAGGCCATGGTTGGCGCGGTATCGAAGCGTAGCCTGAAAGGCGTTGTAACTGGAGTTGCCATTAGCTTGTTCATAGTCAATTTTCTGAAAGTTCACGCCGTCAAGCAGCCTTCGTTGTGGCTCGTTAGCAACAGAAGGGATTAAGCCGGGGATTTCCTTTTGAGCGGTGTTGATATCGCTCGTGGTCGCCAGATGTCGGCCTAACTTGCCCACGTAGCCCAACTCTAGCACTAGGTTGCTCATTATCTCTCGCTGTATGTTCAGCGTCATCGTAGTAATTCTCGGCTGACGATAATTGGGGCTCCAACCATATCCTGCCGCTGGGAGGAATGGCGTGAAGAACTCTGGATCCGTTAAGAAACCATTCGTGGTCACGGGCGGGAACGCCGACACCCCTTGATAGGGGTCAGTTAAGTCGTGGGGAGGTTGGAATAAACCTTGAACAACGAGGAACGGCAAGTTCTGACTCACTTGAGCCGGAAGGTCTACAAACTGTGCGTTGCTGAACAGTCCTATACTAGCTCGAACACTGGTCTTGCCGTCTCCCATTGGGTCCCAGGCAAGACCTAACCGAGGCTCGATTAAGGTTTTGTCTAGGGGTATAAGACCCGAGGAAATCCCATCGGGAAACTTGGCGGTCTTGTCCCCGGGAAAAAGAAGACCCGGGGGAGCCGCTATCATCACAGTGGACTGTTGACCGCCGGGTAGGTACGTCGATCCGCCGCTGATCGGAAGGGCGCCTCGAGGGTTCCAAATGGTGTTCTTTTCATTTTGTGCTCGATATTCAACGAACGGATGCAACAACTCATACCGAGCCCCCAGATTCAAGGTGAGTCTGCGACTAATTTTCCAATCATCCTGGAAGAAGAAAGCCTGGCTCCAAGACTTATAACCTGGGTGGTTGAGATATCTAATCCTAATTTCCGTATCCGGTCTGCCCAGCAAGAATTCAGCGGTCGGGTTACCCCCGGTAAACGAGCCGCCAAATATGAAAAAGCCTGTGTCGCCGACGTTTGCGTCCAGATGGTGTTCGCGATGATACAGGTCAACCCCCGCTTTGATGTTGTGCTTACCTTTCACTATGCTGACAATGTCGGTGAACTGAAGGTTTTGTCCACCTTCTCTCCATTTCCCGAATCCGAGCGCGCCCAATTGAAACCGGCCAGGAAGAATGAAGGTGGCCGACTGAGGATGGGGATCTGGGTCAAAATTGAAATTCCAATTGTTGATTCCAAGACTGTCGGGTGAGACTTGGTTGACTCCTGTGTTGAGCTCTTCCTGCTTGCTGTAACCAAAACGGAACTCATTAATGAGGTCCGGGCGGAACGAATGGATCTCCGAAACACTGAAAACCCTTACCTTTTGCGTCTGGTTGATGCTCCCGTAACCGGTAAAACTATTTCCCAGAGAAGGACAGCAGGCAGTGAAGGGGTTACTCGGATCGGTTTGATCGTAGAGCCCGCTAAAGTACAGTTGGTCCGACCTCCCAATGTTGTAGTCGATCTTGCCCGAATATTGGTTGACGTCGACTTTGCTCGAACCAACCTCTTGAAATACTCCGTTAGCAGGCGCTGTCGGAATGTAATTGTTTAACAGTGCCTGGGTCACGGGACTGAAACTGGTCTGGGGAATTACAAATCGGCCTTGAGCGTCTGTTGCGAACGGGAGGCCAGTGCTCGGGTCAAGCACCGGGGTGGTGCTCGTGATCAATCCGGCGCGTTCGTCGGATGTGAGCGGTGTCGAGGGCTGGAGTGTTTGTTGGCGAATGCGGAATCCCTGATATGAGCCGAACCAAAACAGCCGATTCTTGATGATGCGTCCGCCAGCCGTCGCGCCAAATTGGTTCTGCTTCAAGGACGGGACATCCGTCGCAAAGTAGTTGCGCGCATTCAATGCATCATTGCGCAAAAACTCAAAGACACTACCGTGAAAACTATTCGTTCCAGACTTGGTCACGGCCGAGAATACACCCCCGGCATATTCGCCATATTCAGCGCTCAAGGGATTCGTGATCAGCTTGAACTCGGAAAGAGCGTCGGGATTGGGATAGTTCAGTCCCGAATTGTTGTAACTGCCGGCGAAACGCACGCCGTTCAGTTGATAATCTGTTACGTTGACCCGAGAGCCATCGATGCTCATAAAATTCGCCGCTCGGTTGCCCTGAGTGATGGCAGATAC
>Ga0137407_10003637_pt1 | contig 10257 bp, 8 predicted proteins | sample CZOMad2_2_16fung_FD_108410 | JGI IMG/M metagenome (GOLD analysis project Ga0137407, IMG submission 108410) | Vadose zone soil fungal communities from Angelo Coast Range Reserve, California, USA - CZOMad2_2_16fungal (Illumina Assembly) | ecosystem: Environmental > Terrestrial > Soil > Vadose zone...
AAAGACTTTCCATTGCTGGATGCAGGGATGACTGTGGGAGAAGCGCTGGAGCGCATCCGGCGCGAGGGCGTGGGCGAACGCGTCATTTACTTTTATGCGGTCGATGAGCAGAAACGACTCGTTGGCGTAGTGCCCACGCGACGGCTAGTGACCGCGCCGCTGGAAACGCCGTTGCGCCACGTCATGGTACCGCGCGTCGTGGCTATTCCCGCGACTGCCACCGTCCTCGAGGCGTGCGAGTTTTTTGTGCTCTACAAATTTCTCGCGTTTCCGGTCGTCGACGAACAACGCCGTGTCGTCGGCGTCATCGACGCGAACCTTTTCGCCGAAGAAATTTTGGAGGCGGGTGAGAGCGAGGACCGACATCGCTCAGCTGCGCCCGTCGGTCCGGAATTCTTTGAGGCGCTCGGGTTTCGCATCGAACAAATCCGCGGCGTGTCACCATGGCGCGTTTTTCGGTTCCGTTTCCCCTGGCTGCTCGTTACGGTTACAGGCGGGACCCTCTCGGCGATTTTGGCGCGTTTTTTTGAAGCGACGCTCGCGCGTAGTCTGGTGCTGGCATTCTTCCTTACCATGGTGCTGGCGTTGAACGAAAGCGTCAGCATGCAATCGATGAGCGTGACGATTCATGCGTTGCGCTCGGTCTCCGTTACAAGACGCTGGCTGGCAGCTTCCTTTCGACGCGAAGTATTCACTGCGCTGCTGCTGGGTTTGGCGTGTGGCATTGTCGTCAGCGCGATCGTCTGGCTCTGGCGCAACGACTTCGGTGGCGCGTTCGTCATTGGCGGCAGCATCGCGCTATCGCTCGTTACAGCCTCTGCGCTTGGTCTGGGCGTGCCCTCGTTTCTTCACCGGTTCAAACTCGATCTGAAAATTGCTGCCGGACCAGTCACACTCGCCCTGGCCGATTTTGTCGCGCTGGTGATTTACTTCACCTGCGCGTGGCTGGTTCTGCGATGAGCAAAGTGTCAGTCGTCATCCCGGCGCTCAACGAGGAGGAACCGATCACGGGGGTTGTGCGCGAATGTTTCGCCACACGCCTGCCTGACGAAGTGATCGTCGTCGACAACGGCAGCACTGATCGTACAGCCGAACGCGCTCGTGAAGCTGGCGCGCGAGTGGTGACGGCTCCACGTGGGTACGGACGCGCGTGCGCAACTGGTGTTCGCGCCCTGTCGCCTGATTGTCAGATTGTTGTGTTTCTCGATGGCGATGGCAGTGATGTGCCCGCAATGATGCGCAAACTTGTCGACCCAATCGCGCGCGGCGCGCACGATTTCGTCATCGGCTCACGGACCCGCGGGCAGCGTGAACCCGGCAGCATGAATTTGCAGCAAATTTTGTCTGGACGCATTGCCGGATTCATTCTGCGGCTGCTTTACGGCGTCCGTTACACCGACATGTGCCCGTTTCGCGCCATCCGCCGCGACGCGCTCACGAAACTCGATATGCGTGAGGAAACGTACGGCTGGAATTTGGAGATGCAGATGAAGGCAGCCCGCGCCGGAGTGCGCATCCTCGAGATTCCGGTAAACCATCGCCGGCGCAGCGGTGGCGAATCCAAAGTTTCCGGCACGCTGCGCGGCACATTTGTCGCGGGTGCTCGAATCGTTGCGACATTAGTGCGTGTGGCCCTCGAATAGTTGCAGAGGCAAAAGCCGCCGCGAGCGCTGGAAATTCCGGTGTGTTCGTGTAGCGTCCGGCGATGCTTTCGATGCTGGATTTGGAGAGGTTTCGCAGGATGCCGCTTATCCGTGAACCATTCGAGTTTCTGGTCGTCCCGGAATTTGTAAGACCTGAAGCGCGCTTCGCCGTCAATAACGACTACCCCGAGGTTAACCGTGCGGGCAGCTTTCCGCTGCGCGAGGTTAAATATGGGCCTGCATTCGCAACGCTTATCGGAGAAATGCGCAGCGAAGAGTTCCGCAAAGCGTTCGAGAAAAAATTCAATATCGACCTGATCAATCGCCCGGACATGATCACCGTGCGAGGCCGTTGCAGCGAAAAGGACGGCAAAATCCATACTGACTCCGAAACAAAAATCATCACGATTCTTATCTACATGAACTCGGGCTGGGAATCTGCCGGCGGCCGGCTTCGCTTGCTACGCTCTGGAAACAATCTGGACGACGTGATTCTCGAAGTACCGCCTACGGAAGGCACACTGCTGGCGTTCCGTCGGAGCGATAATTCATGGCATGGTCACAAGCCGTTCTCCGGCCCGCGCCGGGCGATTCAATTTAACTGGGTCACGAGTGAAGCCGTAGTGCGGCGCGAGCAGAATCGTCATCGGGTTTCTGCATGGGTGAAAAAACTGCGCAGCGCGTTCTCAGGCGAGAAAAAGGCAGCCTGATCCACGGACCTTGCAGAACTGTAGCCACGCCCCTGCGGGGCGTCCCCTAAATGTGAATAGCAGTGCCCAAGTTGACCGGCCACAGGCCGGTGGCTACAACATATGAAATTGCTCTAGAGTGAACGGCCAGATCGAAACTGCACACATAAAGACCAGAGACGCGTCAGGGCTGCAATCCACAGAGTTCTCGCGCATTTTGTTGATCAAACCTTCGGCACTTGGCGACGTCGTCCATACGATTCCGGTGCTTGTGAAGCTGCGCGCGCGTTATCCAAACGCGCGAATTGACTGGTTGATCACTCCGGAGAACGCGGACATCGTGCGCTGCCACCCGGCGCTATCCAATGTCGTTCTTTTTGCGCGGCGCGATTTCTCGAAGCGCGGCAGGAGATGGCGCGCACTGGTGTCGTTCTTCGATCTCCTCAAGCAAATCCGTCGCGCGAAATATGATTTGGTCATCGACATGCATGGTCAGCTGCGTTCGGCTTTTTTTGCTCTCGTGAGCGGTGCCCACGTGCGCATCGGGTTTGATCGCCCGATCAAGCGTGGAGTTACGGTTTCCGCCGAGCACGATCTCAGGAACGTGCCGAGCCACGGCTGGCGCGGCGCGCGCGAGGGTTCATGGATTGCCTATACCCACCGCGTCTCGATTCCGACACTCGATGTTCACGCAATTGATCGTTACCTCTGGGTCGGGCCGTTGCTTGGCTTCGACGACGATCCACCAGATCTCACTATTCACCTGTCATCCGACACTGTGCGTAACGTGGAGCAATTGCTCGAGGAGCACGGCGTCACTCCCGACATGCCCCTTATTATTCTCGTGCCCGGCACCATCTGGGAGACTAAGCATTGGACGATTGAAGGATTTGCAGGCGTCGCGCGGCAGTTTCTTCACGACGGGTTTGCCGTTGCGCTAGCGGGCACGATGCGCGACCAGGAGCGGTGCCGGCAAATCGCAGCCGCAGCGCCCGGGACATGTGATCTGTCGGGTAAAACCACACCGGCAGAGCTGGCGGCACTCATTCGGCGTGCAGAACTGGCCGTGACCAATGACTCTGGTTCGATGCATGTTGCCGCGTCACTCGGCAAACCCATGGTCAGTGTCTTCGGACCAACCAATCCGGTTCACATCGGGCCTTATCAACGGCCGGAATCGGTCGTGCGCGTGGACTTGCCTTGCTCGCCGTGTAATTACCGTCGCCTGAGCCAATGCCCGTTCGATCACGCCTGCATGAAACAGGTGACGCCTGCAATGGTTGTGGAGCGCGTGCGGAAAATCGTCGCGATGGCAAAGTGAGTTGTTGCAGCGGCGTTCGCCGCGCGAACCCCCCAAAGCAAATCATCAGGCGCTTGGCACAAGCGGCTCTACAACTCATATTCGTTCCGAATGAGTAGAACAAAGGCGATTTTCGCCGGGTTGATCGCCGGATTGCTCGCCGGAATCGTGATGACAACGGCGATGTTGTTGCTCGCTGCACTTCGTGTGGCGACACCGCTCGTCATCATCGGCGATCGGCTTTCAGTTTTCATCCCGCCGGGTCCGTTTCTTTCGCTTATGGGGAAGGTGGGCGGTTACAATCATCTGAAGCAACTTGGCGTTGGATCGACAATCGCCGGGCAACTCCTGGTTGCTGCAATCGGCGGAGCGATTTTCGGCTTGCTAGCGCAGCGTAATCCGGCGCGCGCCTCGGCAATGTGGACGATGCCGATCTTTGTTGTGTTACCGATCGTTGCCTTCGCAGTCGCGTTGTGGTCGGTCCTCGGCACAAGCTACGTTGGCCTGCCTGTCGAGGCCGCGCGTCTGGTCACCCTCGTCGGCTTTGCGCTTTGCGTGTTTTTGTTCGAGCGAACGTTAGTCTCTGCTTTTCGATTTCTGACAATGCGAGAAACCGGGAGGCACGAATATGAATTTACTCCGGCCATTGGCCGGCGCGCGTTTGTGCTGAGCGCGATCGGAATCGCTATAGCCGGCGGCGGTATTGCGCTGGCTCGCAAACTCTATCGCGCCGCGACGTTCAGCTACGACGGCACGCAATACAAAGGTCGCATCGTTGAGCCGATTACGCCTAACGAATTGTTCTATTGCGTGACGAAGAACATCGTCGATCCCAGGGTGAACGTCGATCTCTGGCACCTCGAAGTGAACGGGCTTGTGCAAAATCGCGCTACATGGCGTTTTCAGGATCTCGTCGGCTTCCCGGCGCGCGAGCAGCAGACGACGCTGATGTGCATCAGCAATGGGCTCGACGCGGGCCTGATCAGCAATGCCATCTGGAAAGGTATCCCGCTGCGCGACCTGCTCGATCAAGCAGTGCCGTTTTCAAACGCCGCACGGGTGCGTCTCCATGGCGTTGACAATTACACCGATACTATCCCGCTGGAGAAGGCGATGAAACCGACCACTTTGCTCGCTTATGAGATGAACGGCGTCCCGCTGCCGCACCGGCACGGCTATCCGCTCCGCGTGATTGTGCCGGGCTACTTCGGCGAGAAACATGTGAAATGGCTCACGCGCATTGAATTGACGGATCCGAAGGCGAAAGGCTTTTACGAAACGCAGGGCTGGGGACCGGATTTCATCACGCCGACTCGCTCGCGCATTGATGTGCCCGATTACGACTCGCGATTCTCAATTACCGAATTACAGCAGCCAATCGAAGTGAAAGGCATTGCCTACGGTGGTGACCGCGGGATTTCGCGAGTAGAAGTTAGCTTCGACGGGGGCAAATCATGGCGCGACACCGAGATTTACTATTCCGGCGGCGACCTCGCGTGGTCGCTTTGGAAGACGGAATGGACACCAGATGCCCCAGGCGATTACTTCCTCGTCGTGCGCGCCACCGACGGCGAGGGCGACGCGCAGGATTGGTATGAGGATCGCGGCCCATTCTCCGGGGTCGCCGGCTTGCACCAATCCGTCGTGCACGTGGCGGCGTGAATTCTGGTTTCTGGGGAGCACAGGCTGCCAGCCTGTTCTTTTCGGCAGCTTGCCGAAAAGGTTGTGGGCACACTGAAACCTTTCACTTCCCGCGTTCTGGATCTTCGCAGCTTGCGCAATGTGCTAAATTTCACTGATGGAGAAAGTGATCATTGTTGGGAGCGGTTGCGCCGGATTAACAGCGGCGATTTACGCTGCTCGGGCTAATTTAAGCCCATTGGTGCTCGAAGGGCGGCAGCCGGGCGGGCAACTCTCAACCACGACGTTGGTGGAGAATTATCCCGGCTTTCCCGACGGAATCGACGGGCCGGAGCTCATCCTCAATATGCACAGGCAGGCGGAGAAATTTGGCGCGCGTTTTTCCTACGCGGAGGTGACTGATTTTGATGGAAGCAACAAGCACGTCCGGATCAAAGCAGATGATGAATGGCTGGAGACGCAGGCACTGATCATTGCCAGCGGAGCGTCCGCGCGATACCTGGGGCTTGAAAACGAAGAAAAATTGATCGGTCACGGGCTGACCTCGTGCGCAACATGCGACGGGGCATTTTACAAAAACGTGCCGGTCTGCGTGGTCGGCGGAGGCGATTCCGCCGCGGAAGAATCGCTGTTTCTCACCCGGTTCGCTTCAAAGGTGTATCTAATTCATCGCCGCGACAAGATGCGCGCATCTGTGATCATGCAAGAGCGCGTGTTCGCGAACAAGAAGATCGAGCCGATCTGGAACACGGTCGTCACAAAATACATTCCGGACGAAAAAGGCGAGATGCGGGCGGTGTGTTTGCGAAACGTCAAGACAAACGAAGAAAGCGAACTGGAGGTGGCGTGTGTGTTTGTGGCAATTGGTCATGACCCAAACACGAAGCCCTACCGAGGCAAACTCGACGTGGACGCCAATGGATATTTGATCACGAAAAAGCTGGTGGAGAGTAAACATCCTGGCGTGTTCGTGGCGGGCGACGTGGCAGATCGCGTTTACAAGCAGGCGGTCACCGCGGCCGGTTCCGGCTGCGCCGCGGCGATGGACGCGGAGAAGTATCTCAGCGAGCTGGAATCGCATTCTTGATTGCATCTGGCACGCTCGTCGCGTTTCTATTGTGATGCTGAGCGAAGAAAGAGAATCAGAGATTCCTCGACTTCGCTCGGAATGACAAAACTATCGTGAAAATCTGCGATCTGACCCAATTCTATTCTCCGTTGAGCGGGGGCGTAAAACGCTACGTTCACGAGAAAATTGCGTATATCAGGAATTACACTCCTGAGAACGAACACGTCCTCGTTGTGCCCGGCCCAAAAACTGAGGTGGCCAACGGTGCGCGCTCGCGGGTCTATTCAATTCATTCCCCGTTAGTCTCACGAACTTCCCGGTATCGCGCGCTCCTTAACTTACGTGCTGTCGAAGAAATCCTGAGACATGAGCGCCCTGATCTCATTGAATCGAGCGATCCATATCAGGTCGGATGGAAAGCGGTTTCGGCCGGGCGTGCGCTGAAAATTCCAGTTGTTGCTTTTTATCATTCGCACTTTCCCGAAGCATATGTGCGCGGAAGCGCGCGACTCTTGGGCGAGCGCGGTACGCAACGAGCCATGAAACTGACACGCGCCTATGTGCGCAGACTTTACAATCGCTTCGAGATCACGCTGGTGCCTTCGGAAAGGCTGGCTGGCGTTCTCTTAGAATGGGGCGTTCACAACGTGCGGCCGGTGCGGCTCGGTGTGAATACGGAAGTTTTCAAGCCGGCGCCTGATGATGTCCAAGCCACACGCGAATCCTTAAGAGTCGAGCGGGATCGAAAGCTGCTGCTATACGTTGGACGTTTGGCGAAAGAAAAAAACGCGCAAACACTGTTTCGAGCCTTTGAGCTTCTGCGCCGGGGAGACAGCAATCAATTCCACCTCCTGGTGATTGGCGATGGGCCGCAGCGAAAAAGATTAGAAACGTTGCGGCGCCACATTGGAAACGTCTCATGGATTCCATACTGCACCGAGTCGGGTGATCTGGCGCGCTACTATCGCGCAGCCGATCTCTTCGTTCATCCCAGCGTCCAGGAAACATTTGGCCTTGTCGCGCTGGAGAGTCAGGCGTGCGGGACACCAGTTGTTGGGATCCGCGGCAGCTACATGGACAAGGTCATTTGTCACGACCAACAATCATGGGCGCGAGAGAACAGCGGGGAAGCTTTAGCGGACGCCATCGTGGCAGCGAGCACAACCAAGTTGGCCACTTTGGGTGAATCCGCAGCCTGCGCGGCGGAAAAGCTGTATAGCTGGCCATGCGTGTTTGACGAACTCTTTTGCATTTATCGCAAGGTTCGCTCAAACTATCGCCGATTATAAATGACGAACGACGACGACCACAAGCCGTTCCTCATTCGTGGCTATCGCAGATCGGACCGCGAAGGAGTCCGAAGACTCTGCTGCGATACCGGTTTTCTCGGCGAGCCAATTGATCCCGTGTACCAGGATCGAGAATTGTTCGCTGATTTTCTCACCACGTACTATACCGATCACGAACCGGAATCCTGTTTTCTCCTGGAGGTGGACGGCGAAATTCGCGGTTATCTACTCGGCTCCCGCAAACCGCTACGAAACCAGCTCTACGCGCTTTATCAAAACGTCTGGCTCTTTTTCCGCGCGCTCACGCGCTACTTTCGCTACAACGAACGCTCACGCCGGTTCATTCGCTGGACGCTTGTGCATGGCTGGCGCGAAGTGCCCGCAGCGCCGCGGCGTACGCCACATTTTCACATCAATCTGTTACCGGACGCTCGCAAAGTCTCGACAACACGTGCGCTCATGAGCGCTTATCTGAGCTATCTGTATCGCTCCGGCGAAAAACGTGTTTACGGCCAGATCATCACATTTGAGAGCCGGCGCGGAGAGAAAATGTTCGAGCGCTACGGGTTCAAGGTTCTGAATCGCGCGGAGATCACAAAATACAAGGCGTTCTATCCCGAGTCGGTCTATCTCAGCACGGTCATCAAGAATTTGGAGACGGCCGGACCTCTTTCCGCTTACTCGCGTGTCCGCGAATAATGGGCTGGAACGGCTGCAAAGTTACGATGGCCTTTCTGACGTTTTCGTTTTAACGTTGTCACTCTTGTAACCCTCTTTCTGGGCCTTTTTCGCCGGCATAGCTCAGCTGGTAGAGCAGCTGATTTGTAATCAGCAGGTCGTCGGTTCGAATCCGACTGCCGGCTCTCTGTCAATTGCGGATTGCAGACTGAATTAAGTCGCGGCGCTTTCGCCAGCGCGCAGGCGCGTGATCATCATGCGAACTATGAAGTCGCATGGCCGGCGAAGTGGAGAAGTTCGAGAATATCTGCGCGGAGGCGAAGAAATTCCGAGCTGCTGCGATCACGTGGTCGAGCCAGTGCATTAGTAATGTCCCGGTCGATTCGGCCCGGACGCTGAGTCATGATCATGATTCGATCACTCATGTAGATGGCTTCATCAATGTCGTGAGTGACGAGAAGCATTGTAGTGCCGCGATTTTCCCAGAGTCGCAGCACTTCGTCCTGCAGGCGCATGCGGGTGAAGGCATCGAGTGCGCCGAGCGGTTCGTCGAGGAGGAGAACTTTAGGGTGATTGATGAGTGCGCGTGCCAGAGCAACGCGCTGGGCCATGCCCCCGGAAAGATGATGCGGATAAGCATCGGCAAATGCCTCGAGTCCGACGAGCCGCATGAATTCGTCCACTTCATTTCGTTTTTCGCGCAACACTCGGCGCGCAACCAGGCCGGCCTCGATATTGCGCCGAACCGTAAGCCAGGGAAACAGATTTGGATCTTGAAAAACGAGGCCACGTTCCGCGCTCGGCCCGTTGATTGCCTCTGAGCCAATCAAAAGTTCGCCCGAGTCGGGAGTATCTAGGCCGGCAATGAGCCGAAGCAGGGTCGATTTGCCGCAGCCGCTTGGGCCAATGAGCGAAACCAATTCTCCCGGCGCTATCGACAGCGAGATATTACTTAGAGCCTGTCGACGCGTGAGCGGGTCGTCAGGCGCCGGAAAGCTCTTACTGATCTGCTGAACGCGGAGCGAGGACGGTTCGGTCTCAGCTACTGCTACCATTTGATAATTCCCTTTTGCCAGACGAGCAAACGGTCCCGGATCTTAAACAAAAGCGTCATCAGGGTTGAGAAGAAGCCCGCCATGATGATGAGGGCGGCGAAGACTTTGCCGTATTCGGCCCAGCCTTGCGCCCAACTGACATACCAGCCGAGACCGGACTTAACTCCCACAGATTCCGCAACCACAAGAGTAAGAAAAGACGCACCGAGGCCCATGAATAAGCCGATGAAAATATTCGGAACTGCGGCTGGAATCGCGACTCGGAAGATGAGATAGGCGCGTCCGGCGCCGAGCGTTCGAGCAACGTCAAGATAGGACGCGCGGGTATTGGAAATCCCGGACGCAGTTAACATTGTAACGGGGAACCACACCGCGAGCGCGATTAATCCCGCCGCGGATGCGATTGCCGAAGGGGATACAACCATCGCAAGAGGGATCCATGCTGTAGCTGGAATCGGGCCTACAACTTTAAGCAGCGGCATTCCCCAATAGCGCACAGAGGTCGACCAGCCGATGCACACGCCGCTAACCAGTCCAACCATCACGCCAAGTGTATATCCACTCAAGAGCAAAACGAGCGAGTGCCAGGTGCTATCGAGCAAAAGCGCGCGATCGCCAATCAGACTGCGTAATACCGCCGCTGGCCCGGGAAAGTACGGCAACGGGAGCAAGTGGAAACCCGACGTAATCACATCCCAAAGACCGAGTAACAGGATTGCAGCCGCAAAGATTGGCCACATGTGCCGCATCCACTGGCGCAAGGCCGGCCAGAAACTTTGCGCAATCGCGAGAAGAATTGAGACGCCGAGAATTTCCCAAAACAGCAGCATATAAGAATGTGTCTCAAGCGGCGGCGACTGTTTTGATAACAACAAGTGAATTCCGAACGTAAT
>Ga0137407_10003642_pt1 | contig 10251 bp, 9 predicted proteins | sample CZOMad2_2_16fung_FD_108410 | JGI IMG/M metagenome (GOLD analysis project Ga0137407, IMG submission 108410) | Vadose zone soil fungal communities from Angelo Coast Range Reserve, California, USA - CZOMad2_2_16fungal (Illumina Assembly) | ecosystem: Environmental > Terrestrial > Soil > Vadose zone...
GCACGAAGTGGTAGAGGATGCCGAAGGCGAAGGATGCCAGCATCGAGACCGCGATCACCAGGGTGCCCGTGCGCCAGTGTCCCCGCACGCGGACGACGACGCCGGCGATCGGCGCAACGACTACGACGACGAAAACGAAGACGCTCTGCCAGGCAGTCAGATCCACTGAGACGCGCTGGTGAGCGATGCCGTGCACGAGTGCTACAAAGGCGTGCAACCCGACAGCGAATGGCACCGCTGCGTCCAATGACGCGCGAGTTGCAGCGCCGGGTAGGCCTGAAGCCAGTTTGGGCGAGGGTGGTGACTGCATGTAGGACTCCTTGCTATTACTGCGTCGGATGACGCGCGTGATGTGGATGCCTGTCGCCGGCGCGGCTGACGAAGCCTGGCTCTACCCGCGCGTGGGGCGTGGGTCCGACTGTGCGAGCAGCGCCGCAGGGTCGTCGAGCGGTGGATATATGAGGACGGAAGTGATCTTCCGTTTGAGGGTCTTGGCTTGTTCACCGGCGAGTTGGACGGCTCGGTGCCGCCCGGACGTGAACACCGCGCCCGATTCGCCGAGGTCCAAACACGTGACGTACGGGTCGGTCGCAAAAGGTACGCCCGGTAGGCCGAGGAGATCAGCAACGGCGTTGTGCCCGGCATAGCGGCCCTGGGGCATGGCGTGCTGGCAACTTTGCATGACTGTCTCCCCGTCGGATGCCACCGGCGCGGGAGGCCTGACTTTCGTAGAGGCGCGGGCGAATAACGAGGTCGTCACCTGCACTCACCAGCGTGACCGTGGCAACCGCGTTGCGGTCGCTGAGCAGGCGAACAGCGCTTGCCGCTGCCCACACACCAGCGAACCCGCCACCGGCGATGACGATGTTCGGCATTTCAACTCCTCTTCCATACGGCTTCCTGGCACGCTCGGCGGCCCAAGGCGCCGTGCCCGCCCCCCCGGCAGGCACGGCGCGTCCGGCCTCAGCTAGCGCGCAGAGCCGGCGGCCAGGAGCTGGTCTCGCTGAGCAGCTCGGCGAAGCGGGCCGCATGCGCGAGGTGCGGGAAGTGCCCGGTGCCGTCCCAGGCCTCGATCCGCGCGGCGAGGCCGCTGGCCGCGAAGAACCGCGCGAGGGCAGGTGAGGGCGTGCTGCCGGCTACGAGCACGTAGGGCAGGCCCTTCGCCGCCAGCGCCGCGCTCACCCCGGCGAGCATCTGCGGCACCGCCTCGGCCGGCTGGTCGAGCAACTCGCTCCAGTAGCTGATCGCGATCTCCTGCCGCGGCGCGCAGGTCGACTCGACGACCCCGCGCATATCGGCCGGCAGCATGTGCAGCTGGAAGCCGGCCTCGAGCTCGGCCCAGACGGCGCCGAACTCGGCGCCGCGGATCCGCGGCTCCAGCTGCTTCAGGCCGCGGACGAACATCTCCAGGTCGCTGGGCAGCGCGTCGACGTTGACCGCGCCCCGGCTGGGGTACATCGCGGCGTAGACGGTGACGAAGCCACCGGACATCGAGTGGCCGACGAGCACCGGCGCCTCCAGGCCGGCCTCGCCGACCGCGCTGTGCACGAGCGCCAGGATGTGCTCGGTGGTGTGCGGCAGCTGGCTTGGCGATTCGCCGTGGCCGGGCAGGTCGAGCACGAGCACCCGGCGGCCGGGGTCGACGCGAAACAGCTCGTCGAGGACCGGCTGCCAGGTGCGCCGGTCGAAGGTCAGCCCGTGCAGCAGCACGAGCGGCGCCCGGTGATCGTCGATGCCGTAGCTGTCGGCTTGCATGCCGGCAAGGACCAGCCTTTTAGGTTCGGGGGTGGGTAGCGTCGCCACGAGCGGACTCCTTCTACGAGGTCTGTTGACACTCCGAAGGCGTGACACCGGAGGGAACGATTCGTGACCGGGCTGGTCCCGTTGGCCGCGGCGCATACCCTTCGGTGGTGGCACTGGTGGGGCGCGTGGCCGAGCGAGCGGCGATCACCCGGTTGCTCGACCGCGCCGCGGCCGGCCGCGGGGGCATCCTCGTCCTGATCGGCCGGACGGGATCGGGCAAGAGCGCGCTGCTCGAGCTCACCGCCGACCTCGCACGTGACCGGGGGCTGGACGCGCTCGGGGCCCGGGTGGTCCGTGGTCAGCACCCGCGGCTGGCGTGGGCGACGCTGCTGCGGCCCGCCGGGGCGCCCGACGGGGTGATCGAGCGACTGCTCGGCCAGCCCTCCGCGGCCGACCTCGACGCGGCGGCCCGCCAGCTGCTCGCCAGCCGCCACGGCCTGGTCCTTATCGACGATCTCGACCTGGCCGGCCCGGACGGCGTTGAGCCGCTGGCCATCCTCGCCGCGCAGGTGTCCGACTCGTCGACGGCCGTCGTAGTCGCGTCGTCGCGGCCGCTCGGGGTCGGCACCGAAGTCGAACTCGCCACCCTGACCGAGGCGCAGGTGGCCGAGCTCACCGGAGAGTCGCGCCCGGACGTCGTGCGGGCGATCTGGGCCGCGGCGCGCGGCATGCCGGGGGTAGCCGGGTCGCTCGCGGCACGCCTCACGACGCTGCCACCGGACGCCGATCCGGTGGTCGCGCTGGCGCTGCGGGCCGAGGGCGGCGTGGAGTTCCTCGACGTCGACGCGCCGGTCGTCCGGCTGATCGAGATCGCCCTCGAGCGGGCCACCCGCCCGGCCGACCGGGCTGCGCTGAGCGCCCAGCTCGCCCGCGAGCTGATGGGGGACACGTCGACGGTGTTGCGGCGGCGGGGGCTGCTTGACGAAGCGGCCGCGCTGGCCGAGCAGGTCGGGGATCCGCGGCTGCAGGCGCAGGTGATCGACGCCCGGCTACACGCGTTGTGGGCGCCCGATGTCGCTGAGGAGCGGCTCGCCGCTGCGGCGCGGATCGTCGAGCTGGCCCAGGCTGCCGGCGACGTGTCTCTGGAACTGCGGGGGATGTTCTGGCGCTTCGTCGGCCTCGTCGAGGCCGGCCGGATCGGCGAGGCGGAGAGTGCGCTCGTCGCCTACGAGCGGATCGCGCCGACCGATGCGGCGACCCGGGTGCTGGTACTCGGCCGGCACGGGATGCTCGCGCTGCTGCGTGGCCGTTACGACGACGCGCGGCACTTCGCAGCCGAGGTGGCCGAGATGGGCGCGCGGGGCGGGGTGCCGGACACGGCCCGGCTGGTGGGCACGGTGCTCGGCCCGATCTACGCCGACTGCGGTCCATTCGCGGAGTTGGAGGGCGGGCTGCGGGGCTTCCTCGATGCGGCCCGCCGGTTCCCGGGGCACTTCTACGAGGCGACGGCGGCGATGCTTCTGGTCCAGACGGGGCGGCTAGACGAGGCGAGCGCCGAGCTCGACCGGGTGCTGCCGCGCCTGCTCGAGGGCTCCGGGCCACGGTGGCTCGGCTCGGCCGCCCACGCCGCCGAGGCGGCCGCGGCCGTCGGCGACCGCGAGGCGTGCGAGCGGCTGTTCGACGCGCTAAGTCCCTACAGCGGGCGTTTCGCGATCTGGGGTGGCGCCAACACCTGTGCCGGGCCGGTCGACCGGTACCTCGGGCGGCTCACGCTCGTCCTGGGCCGGCCGGCGGACTCGGTATGCCTCCTCGAACAGGCGGCGTTCGTCGAGGAGCAGGTCGGCGCGCTGCCCGGCCTGGCCCGCACCTTGACCGCGCTCGCTGATGCCCTGGACGCACGCGGCAGCGGCGGCGACGCCGGCCGGGCACGGGCCTGTCGTGATAGGGCGGTGTCGATCGCGACTCGGCTCGGGATGCGGCCGCTGGTGACCGGGCGGCTGGCGCAGGACGGCCGATGGACGTTGGTGCGAGACGGCGATGACTGGGTGCTGTCGGCCGATGCCGAGCGGGCGCGGCTTCGCAACGTCCGCGGCCTGGAGTATCTCGCCCGGCTGCTGGCCGCGCCGCGGACCGAGATCGCGGCGAGCGCGCTGGTCTCCGGGGGCGTCGAGGCCCCGGCCAGGGCCGGCGACGCCGTCCTCGACCGGCCGGCCCTTGCGGCCTACCGGGCGCGGCTGGACAAGCTCGCGGCCGAGGCCGACGCGGCCGACCGGGCCGGGGACGAGCGGCGGGCCGACGCGGCCGAGCGGGAGCGGGCGGCGATCGTCGAGCAGTTGCGGGGCGGGGTCGGACTGGGTGGCCGGGCCCGGTCGTTCTCGTCGGACGACGAGCGGGCCCGTGTGAGCGCGACGAAGGCGCTGCGGGCCGCGGTGGAGCGCATCGCGGAGTCGGCGCCGCTCTGTGCCGCCCATCTGCGCGCCTCGCTGCGGACCGGCCGATTCTGCCGGTACGAGCCGGTGCCCGGAGGGCCGCCCCGATGGCTCGTCCGCGCCTCCGGCGACGTCGATCTCTGCTGAGCCCGGCGCCGGGACCGAAGAGTCATGCCGGGCGGTGCTCGCCGCCGGGGCCAGCCGTGTGATACCAGACCATGTACCGCGCTGTGAGACTCCTCCTCGGCGACGCCGAACTCACGGGCCAGTCCGCCCGGGATCGAGGGCTGGCACCGGAGACATGGCGCGATTGAAGCACGCCCCCGAGCCTCACTGCAACGGGATAACCAGGTCGGGTCTACTCTCCCTCGTCTCGCTTGTACTCCCCTGCCCATGGCGGCGGGGCGGGCAAGAAGTCCGGGCCGTCAGCCGTCTCGACCAGGAGCCATCCGAAGGATTCGAGCGTGATGTCATTGCGCGTGCCGAATTCGCGGAGCAGGTCAGGCACCCAGCCATCGGGCAGGGAAGACGCGACGTCATCGAACACCTTGGCAGGGACCAGGCCAAGCTGCTCGGCGGCGAAGTAGTACGTAGCCAGGCCGACCATCACGTCACGGTCATCACTGGCATGGACTGCCTGGGCGATCGCGGTCGCCAGGAGCGCTTCCCGGAGCAGCGAGGCTGACCCGCGGCGCAGCGCGACAGTCACGTTGTGGGCACCGTACAGGCTGAGGACCCTGGCGTCGCGGTAGATCATGCATCCCAGGAGGTCGGCGGTCACCCCGTCCCGGGCCAGGTCGAGAATCGCCCTGGCGTCAGCATCTCCGTCTGCGGGGACCCGCGCCAGGTTAGGCTCCATGCAACCATCATCGCCACGGCTACAGCGGCGGGACAATGGTGGGCCGGTTTCAAAGGCGATCTTGTGCCAAGTTCACTGAGACAACCCCCGTCATGGATGGGCGCAGGTCAGCGCCAGTCCGAGACGCCCCAGAGCTCGGCGATCTGGCCGTCGGCGATCCGGATGATCTCCATAAGGGTCGGCGGTGGCTCACCTGCCTGGTCGGCGGGGGTTCCGTGCAGCACGGTGCGGACGGCGACTTTGTCGCCCTCGGCGAGCATGTCTTCGACCGACACCCGCAGGTCCGGGAACTTCTCCCGGACAGCCGTCCACGCCTTCTTGACCGCGCCGGTGCCGGTCGCGCCCATCGCGTGGCTGCAGAAGTCGGCTGCGTAGATGGCATCGACTTCGTCGAGGTCGCCAGCGTTGAGCGCCGCATACATGCGGTTAGCCAGCTCTTTCATCTCATCCCGGGTCATCTGCCCGCTGCCCTCCTGCTTAACGAGCGGCCGGTAAACCAAGGCGAGCCTACTGGCCGCTCGTTAGGCAGGTCTAATTGTTTTCGCCGCGCACGGTTACGCGGGCACGTCCATCGCCGGCATCCCAAACTGGTTCGGCATGAGCAAGGCGACGCTGTATTACTACTTCAGGTCAGAACCGAGATCCTGCGGGCACTGCTGGAGGAACCGGTCGCCGCCTGCTCTCGCCTGGCCGACAGCGGCAGCCGACCATCTCGGCGAGCATGCCTTCACAGCCAGGGTTCCTGCGTCATCAGCCCTCCCGCTGCCAGGGAAACTCCCGGCAAGCCACCACCCGACGGGCCGGAATCAATGACAAAACCACTTCGGAAACCCCACTGGGCCGATTTCAATGGCAAACCTTAGATCCGCATTCTGCCACTCTAAAAGGCCCGCCCAGGTCAGGGGCACGGGACCTGGCCGACTTAACTGTCACGGGACAGTCGGCTGGGTGCTCGACCCGACCTTCACCGGACACGGTTACGCAACCGAGGCCGTGCGTGAACTTCTCCGCCACTGCTTCGAGGACCTCGGCGTCCGCCGGGTGGTTGCCAACTGCTTCCTCGACAACGCCGACTCGTTGCGCCTCATGCAGCGTGCTGGCATGCGCCGCGAGACCCACGCCATACGCGAGTCGCTGCACCGCTCAGGACGGTGGCTGGACACGGTCGTGTATGCCGTGCTGGTCGATGAGTACCGGCGGTGACCGGGCACGCCGGGAGGGATGCTGTCGGGCACAGGTAGCCCGATCGGTCCGCAGGGATCGACACGTCGGTGAAGGCCCCAGGGACCCGCGCTGTATTCCGGCGATCTGGGTCGCGGGCCAGGCCCCACCAGCGCCCGCCGGCCACCGCGCAGGCTGGGACCGGCCCGCCACAGCTGCGCGGCCATGGGGCAGACGCTACCGCCCGTTCGGGCTCATGGGGTGAGTACTTCTGCTCAGGCGCCCTACCCAGTCGCCGCGCGGCGGGATGAGTAGCCCCGGCCGGCGAGATGAGTATCCGGGCCGGCGCGCCGGCTGCCCGCCCGGTGGCGTAATGGTGCCATGAACGACGCGTACATTACCGGCACCGGCGCCTACCTGCCCGGTGACCCAGTGGACAACGAGGAGCTCAAGGCCTGGTTCGGCGCGCTCCCGCCGCCCGACGCAAGGCTGCGCGACCGTACGCTCGCCGCGAACGGCATCAGGACACGGCATTACGCGGTGGACGCGAAAGGCCAGACGCTGATCCTCAACGAGGAACTGGCCGCGCACGCGATCAGCCGCGCGCTCGCCGACCGCGGCCTCCGTCCCGAGGCGGTGCGCATGCTAGCCACCGGAACGACCCAGGGTGACTGCCTCGTGCCCGGCTTCTCTTCCATGGTGCACGGCCGCCTCGGCGGCGGGCCGATGGAGCTGCTGTCCGCCTCCGGGGTGTGCGCGTCGGGCATGGCGGCGATGCGGGCCGCCGTCTCCGCCGTGCGGCTCGGCGAGCATCCAGTCGCCGTCGCGGCCGGCTCCGAGCTAGTGAGCCGTTCCCTGCTCACCCGGCCGGCCGGGACGCCGGACACCGGATTCCTGCGCTGGACCCTGTCGGACGGCGCGGGTGCGGTCGTCGTCGAGCCGCGGCCTCGCCCGGACGGGCTGAGCCTGCGGGTCGACTGGATGCACCTGGTTTCGCACGCCCACGAGCATCCCGTGTGCATGAGCGCGGGACTGGGCGACGCGCGCGCTGTCCGGGCGGGCAGCACATGGCTCGATAACGAGACGGGGGAACCGGTCGGGATACCGGTTTTGCGGCAGGATATGGCGGCGCTGCCCGCCCTGCTCGAGCTGGGCGTGGCGGAGTTCGATGCTCTCGTCAAGGCGGGGCGAATCGACCCGGAGACCGAGCACATCCTGTGCCATTTCAGCGCGGAACACTTCAGGGGGAAGCTTTTCGGACTGCTGCGCGCCGCCGGGTACGCGCCTGACGAGGAGCGCTGGTTCACCAACCTGCACACGGCGGGCAACACAGGAGCGGCGAGCATCTACGTGATGCTCGACGCGGTCAGGCCCCGGCTGCAGGCCGGCGACCGGGTGCTCCTGGTGGTTCCTGAGTCCGGGCGGTTCACCCTCGCGTTCGCGCACCTGACGTGCGTGGGGCCGTCAGGTAAGCCCGCGGGAAAGGCCGGCGCCGCCGGGCTGGCGGCGTCGCCGCTCGGCGCGCCCTTGCCTGACGACGGCCCGGTCACCGCCGCTGCGCTCGGCGGGCTCGCCGAGGTCTGGGCGGAACTCCAGCGCGCCCTGTCCCGGATACCGGTCATCAGGCGGATCGAGGACGGGACGGCGACGCTCGGCGACTACCGGCGGCTGCTGCTCAACCTGCGCCAGCAGGTGGTGGACGGCGGGCGGTGGATCTCGCTCGCCGCCGCGCACTTCTCGACGGACTTGTTCTGGCTGCGCAGCGCGGCCATCAGGCACGCCGCCGACGAGCACCGCGACTACCAGCTGCTCGAACGCGACTACGCGGCTGTCGGGGGCGACCCGGATGTGATGGCGTCGACGCCAGCCAACGTCGGCTCATGCGCGCTGTCCGCGTTCGTCTTTCACCGGGCCGGGCAGCCCGACCCCGTCGACCTCCTCGGCGCGATGTTCGTGATCGAGGGCCTTGGCCTGCGGAAGGCCGGCTTCTGGGCGGACCAGCTGCAGGCTCACCTCGGGCTGCGAGACGATCAGGTCAGCTTCCTGCGCTACCACGAGACAGGGGACGAGGAGCATTTCGGGGTACTGCGGGGTGCGCTGCGCTCCGGGGCCTTCGACGACGCCGCGATGGCACGGATCGTCAAGACTGCCAGGGTGACCGCGCGACTGTACGCCCTGCAGCTTGAGGAACTCGACAATGTCTGACACGGGGCCCTCGGTGTGGGAGCTCATGGCCGTGGACCCAGCGGTGCCGATGGACCCGGCCGCCTTGCGGCTGGTGATCAGGGATCAGCGGCGCTGGAGCCGTACGTACGTCTACCCGTGGCTGCGGGTCGGGTCACGTGTCCTGGTCACGTTGATCGTGTGCGGCAAGCGGGCCTGCCCGGTGCGGTTCGCCGCCCACGGTGTGATGGACCGGCTGTGCCTGTGGTTCCTGCGGCGGTTCGTGTCCCAGGACGCGGTGTCCCTGCTGGTCAGGCACTTCATCGTGGAGACGAACCTGCTGAACTTCTGCCTGCGGAACGCGCTGCCTGATGTCCCTGAGGTCGGCCTGCGGCCGGTTACGCTGGCCGGGCTCGGTGACCGGGCCGTGATTGAGCACGACCTGAACGTGTACCGGGTGCTGTCCGGTCTCGGCGTGTCTGGGGTGGCCGGGGCGCCTGACGGTCTCGACTTCGGCATGCTCGACATTCCGCCGGTGGATCCGGAAGCCTGGCGGCGCCGCCTGCTGAACCTGGACATCCAAACCGCGCTGTGCCTGATGAACATCCCGTTCGCGCTCTGCCTGACGCCGGAAGAGTACCGGCGGGCGGTGCACTCGCTCCGGCTTGACGCGTCACTGCTCACAGTGCTGGCGTCGCTCACCGGCGACGACACGTTCCTGTCGTGGCACACGGGGCTGCCGCCGGTCCGCGTCGATAGCAATGTGGACGTGCCCTCGATGGTCTACGAGCACGCGGTGCTATGCGAGTACGCGCATGCCCGCCTACGTCAGCTAGCTGACGGGGAACATGGGAGCTGCGCCCTACCAACCAGCCAGTCACGATTTCCAGCTCGCCCTGTGGCTCTATGACGACTGGTGCATCAGCGCGAACGACTTCAGGGACAACAACCGATCCCCCGCCCGCACGCCGGCGGCGCAGCCGCTGGTCAGCACGGTACGATGACAGTGCTCGCTTGCGCGACCTATCGTGGGCTCAGGGGGTACCGCATGAGCGTGGACATGATCGCTCCGGAATGGATGCACTGGCAGATCACCGCGGAGGAGTACGAGTCGTGGTCTGAGGAGCAGTGCGCTGGCATCGAGATCGTGGACGGGATGGTCGTCGTGAGCCCGAGCGCCTCGAAACGGCATAACCGCCTCGCCCGGATACTGGCGAATGCCCTTGACGCCTCGGCCGGACCGGACTGGAATGCCGACACCGACTTCGATGTCCGGCTGCAGGACGTGCCGCTGACCAACCGCCGCCCGGACGTCATCGTGTACCGGGCCGACACCATCGACGTGACGCCCACCCGCCCCGAGCACGTGCTGCTAGCGGCGGAGATCGTCTCACCGGGCTCGGAGACCACCGACCGAATCGTGAAGCTCGACCAGTACGCACGCGCGGGCATCCCCTTCTACTGGCGCGTGGAACTGACCGCGACAGGCATCCCGGTCGTCTACACCTACCTGCTCGACTCCGCGAGCAGGCGGTACCGGGACAGCGAGGTATTCACCGGACTGGTCAAGGCCACCGTGCCCTTCCCGGTGGAGATCGATCTGTCCAGCCTCGGGTAGCGATCAAGGACCGTCGCCGTACAAGCCGCCCCAGGTCAAGGGCGCGCGTAGGAGGCTGGCTCGGCGACCAGGTCGTCCATCGAAGGCGCAGCATTTATCCCGAAGAGTTTTCGAGTTACCAAGCCTTTTTCGGGTTATGGCCGGTAAAAGTCTTCCCAGCCAGAAAAGTCTTCGAACCTGCCGTGACCGAGGTGCCGGCAGTGCCGCCAGCGTCAGGAGATGCCATAAGCCCGGCCCGCCGCGCCGTGGCTACCATCACGGATGGCGGCCAGAGCCGA
>Ga0137407_10003643_pt1 | contig 10251 bp, 2 predicted proteins | sample CZOMad2_2_16fung_FD_108410 | JGI IMG/M metagenome (GOLD analysis project Ga0137407, IMG submission 108410) | Vadose zone soil fungal communities from Angelo Coast Range Reserve, California, USA - CZOMad2_2_16fungal (Illumina Assembly) | ecosystem: Environmental > Terrestrial > Soil > Vadose zone...
CGCCGCTTTCTCTAGCCATCGCCCCGTCGAGCATGTCGAACATGACGAAGAACCCGATCACGAACGTGCCGGCGAACAGTCGGCCGGTCGGAAACAGCGTCAGCGCAGCCAGCACCGAAGCGGCGGTACCGATGATCGTGACGGCGTCGGCGGTGAAACCGGGGGCCGGTTTGGTGACGAGAACGCTCACTTGGGTAGTCCTCCTGTCGGGTGTCTGTGCAGGTCGTTTCGAGACGCCATTCTAGGTCGGGTGGTCGGCCGGTCGCAAGACGTCGCGGGTCCGTGATGATCTAACATCGCCGGGTGAACCCCCCGTCCGATACGCCCCGCGACATCTACGCGCGCCGGCTCGCCGAGAGACGAGCCGAGGCGGGAAAGCTCGCGCGCGTCGAGCTCGCCATCTCGAACGGGCGCCTCGCGATCGCCGTGTCCGCCGTGGTTCTCGGGTGGGTCGCCTTCCGCGAGGAAGCCCTCAGCGCCTGGGGGCTTGCCGTCCCCGCCACTCTCTTCGGAATTCTCGTCGTGCGCCACGACCGGGTCATCCAGGCGAGGCAGCGGATCGATCGGGCGGCCACATTCTACGAGAAGGGGATCGCGCGCCTCGATCACGCGTGGATCGGCGCGGGCGAGACGGGGGAGCGTTTTCTCGACGAGGCGCACCTCTACGCCGCCGACCTCGATCTCTTCGGAAGGGGCTCTCTGTTCGAACTGCTCTGCGCGGCGCGCACCTCGGCCGGGCGGGCGGCGCTCGCGTCGTGGCTTCTCGCCCCCGCGGCCCCCGGAACGATTCGATCGCGGCAGGCGGCGGTGCGCGATCTCGAGCGCCGGCTCGATCTGCGCGAGGACCTCGCCGTTCTCGGGGATGACATGGAGGCCGACGCGCATCCCCTGGAGCTGGCCGCCTGGAGCGCCGAGCCCCGCCGGATCCCCGCGCGGCCGACGCGCGCCATCGCCGCCGTCCTTTCCACCCTCGGGTTCCTTGCGGCGGGGGGGTGGCTGCTCGGGTTCACCGGCGTCCTTCCGCTGCTCGTCGTTGCGATCGCCGAGGCGATCTTCGTGAGACGGATCTCGAAGGACGTCGAGCACGTCGTGGCGGGGGTCGAGCGCGCGGGGCGCGAGCTCGAGCTCCTCTCCCTCGTCCTCGAGCGGCTCGAGCGCGAGCGCTTCGACGCCCCGCACCTCGTCGCGCTGAAGGCCGCCCTCGAGGTGGACGGGGAGCCGCCGTCGCGACGCATCGCGCGCCTGAACCGCCTGGTCGAGATGCTCGAGTCGCGGCGCAATCAGCTCTTCGCCCCGTTCGCGGCGGCGATTCTCTGGACGACGCACCTCGCGCTCGCCGTCGAGGCGTGGCGGGAGAGATCCGGCGGCGCGGTGAAGCGCTGGCTCGCCGCGGCGGGGGAGATCGAGGCCCTGTCGTCGCTGGCGGGCCACGCGTACGAGAACCCGGAGTGCCTCCATCCCGAGATCGCCGAGGGGGCCGCCGTCTTCGAGGCCCGGGCGCTCGGACACCCCCTCCTTTCCGACGGCGCCTGCGTCCGCAACGACGTGAGCCTCGGCGAGGGGACGCGGGTCCTCGTCGTCAGCGGATCGAACATGTCGGGGAAGAGCACGCTCCTGAGGTCCGTCGGCATCAACACGGTCCTCGCGCTGGCGGGGGGAAAGGTGCGGGCCGCGTCGCTCCGCGTCTCGCCGGTCGCGATCGGGGCGTCGATCCGGATCCACGACTCGCTCCAGGCCGGGACCTCTCGCTTCTACGCCGAGATCACGCGCCTGAGGCTCATCGTCGATCTCAGCGGAGGCTCCCTTCCGGCCCTCTTCCTGATCGACGAGATGCTCCACGGCACGAACTCGCACGACCGGCGGATCGGCGCCGAGGCGATCGTGCGGGGCCTTTCCGCGCGACGGTCCATCGGATTGATCACGACGCACGACCTCGCCCTCGCGCACATCGCCGACGTTCCCGCCCACGCCGCGCGCAACGTCCACTTCGAGGATCACATCGAGGGGGGAAAGATCACCTTCGACTACGTCATGCGCGACGGCGTCGTCACGAAGAGCAACGGCCTCGCGCTCATGCGCGCCGTCGGGCTGGACGTCGAGGAGACTCCCGACCCCCGCGGTATGCGGCGGTCCGCGTCGTGACGGAATGGAAGGCCGGCGATCGCCTCACGCACCGGTTCAATCCCGAGCTCGGGACGGGTCACGTCGTCCGCGTGGACGGCCGCATGATGGAGGTCGAGTTCCCGTCGGCGGGCGCCGCCATGCGCTTCGCGCTCACGTCGGACGCCCTCGCGCCGATCGCCCTCGAGGCGGGAGGGAGCGCGCGCCTCGGGCCGGCGGGGGATCTCGTCACGATCGAGTCGGCCCTCGAGGACGGGAGCTTTCGCCTCGCCGACGGGCGGATCCTGCCGGCCGCGGATCTGTGGCCCGTCGCCTCCTCCCGCGGGCTCCTCGACCGACTGGCGGCGGGGGACGTGGATCCGATCGAGGATTTCTCGAACCGCCTCGACGCGCTTCACCTCGCGGCGCTCCGCGAGGCCGACGGCCTCGGCTCCTTCCTCGGCGGCCGAATCCATCTCTTCCCGCACCAGCTCTACGTGGCCGAGCGCGCGACGCGGAGCGATCCCGTGAGGTGGCTCCTCGCCGACGAGGTGGGCCTCGGCAAGACCGTCGAGGCGTGCCTGATCCTCAACCACCTCGTGCGCACGGGGCGCGCCCGGCGCACCCTCGTCGTCGCCCCCGAGACGCTGACGGTGCAGTGGCTCGGCGAGCTGTGGCGGAAGTACCACCAGGTTTTCGTCCTCCTCGACGACCAGCGCCTCAGCGACGTCGCGCGCGACTTCGGCCCGGGCTTCAACCCCTTCGAGACGCACGAGCACGCCGTCATCGGCCTCGAGACGCTCGTGAGGCATTCGAAGCTCACGGAGGCCGCCGTCGCCGCCGGCATCGATCTGCTGGTCGTGGACGAGGCGCACCGCCTCGAGCGCCCCCCGGGACATCCCGGGAACCCGGCGTACCGCGCCGTCGCGCCGATCGCCGCGCTCGGGAGGCACACGCTTCTCCTGACCGCGACGCCCCTCGAGGACGACGCGCACGGATTCTTCCGCCTCCTCCAGCTCCTGCGCCCGGAAGAGCTTCCCGAGGGAGCTCCCTTCGAGAACCGCCTCGACGGCCGCGTGCCCCTCCCGCCGTGCACGTCGTCGACGCGCCGCGACGACATCGGCGGCCTCCCGCCGCGCCATGGCATCCCGGTGGACATCGAGGACGGCCCCGCGTGGAAGGTCCTCGCGGACCTCGAAGGGGCGATCCGCGCGATCCCGGCGGCCGATCCCGTCGCGCGCCGGAAAAAGGCCGAGCGGATCGAGCGCGCCCTCTCATCGGGGGCGGCGATCGAGGGGCTTCTCGGCCCGGACGAGACGCCCGCCCGCTCCCTGGCCCGGAAGGCGAAACAGGGAGATCCGCGCGCCGCCTGGATCACCCGGCAGGCCTCGGCGTGGTGGGGGGCGGGGGACAAGACGCTCATCTTCGTTGCGCAGCGCGAGGGGCTCGAGATGCTGCGCGCGGCGATCTCGACCGTCACCGGCATGCGCGTCGGCGTCTTCCACGAGGACCTCTCCCCGTCGCAGCGCGACATCGAGGTGGCGCAGTTCCGGCTGAAAGGAGGCCCCTCGATCCTGATCTCGACGGAGTGCGGAGGCGAAGGGCGCAACTTCGAGTTCTGCCGCCGCCTCATCCTCTTCGATCTCCCGTGGAACGCCTCGCTCGTCGAGCAGCGCATCGGGCGCCTCGACCGCATCGGGAGGACGATTCCCGTCGAAATCGTCTACTTCCGCCCCCCCGGCGGCCTCGGTGCGGCGATCGCGCGGCTGTACGAGGAGATCGGCCTCTTCCGCGCGCCCATGGGCGGCCTCGAGCGCGAGCTAGCGCATGTGGGCGCCGCCATCGAGCGCGCCGCGCTCGAGGAGTCCGGCGAGATCGCGCCGACCCTCTTCGCCGGGGTGGTGCAGGAGGCGAGAGACGCCCGGACGCGCGTCCAGGAGGCGGCCTACCACGAGCTGCACCGCGATCCCTACCGCCCGGAGATGGCCTCGGCGATCCTCTCGCGCCTCCCCGATCACCTCGAGGAGCTGACCGCCGGGACGATCCTCGCGGCGTGCGACCGCCTGGGCTTTCGCACCGACGAGAAGCGCGGCCGCGCCACCTGGTACATCGAGTTCGGGAACCACGCCCGCGTCGATCGCCTCCCGGGGGTCGCCGCCGGCTCGACCTGGCTGGGCTCCTTCAATCGCGAGGAGGCGGTGGCCGACGAGTCGATCGACTTTTTCGCGTCGGGGCAGGCGCTGGTGGAGGGGATCCTCGCCGATCTCGAGGAGAGCCCGAGGGGGCGCGTCGCCCTCTTCCACGTGGAGGGAACGGGGGAGACCGGCTTCGCGCTCCTTGCGATTTACAAGACCGGCCCGGCCTTCGAGGCGGTGGTCGTGGACCTCGACGGGAAGGATCGCCCCGACTGGGCGGAGTTCTTCACGCGTCGCCCTCTCAAGACGCGCCGCGTGAAGCCCGAGAGCTGGACCCTGCAGCCCGGCTGGACGGCGACGATCGACCGCCTCGCCGCCGCGCTTCCCTCCACCGATCGGCGCCCCGTCGCGGTGGCGGCGGTGCTGATGGGGGGGTGATCACCCCACCTTCACGCGTCGCCTCGCCGACGACGCGATCCTCTCGTCCGGCGTGAGGATTCCCTGGAGGTTCAGCGGATCTCCCGCCGCGACCTGCGCCGGCTCGCCGGCCGGACGCGTCTTCACGCGGCGCAGCAGCTCGACGGCTCCAGGCGAGGCGTATTGCTCCCCGGCGAACCCCGCGACGAAGCGGCCGCCGCGCGCGTCGCCGCGGAGCTCGAGGCACCTGAGGACGCGCACGATGTCGCGCCATGGGATCGGGATTTTCTCTCGAACGAGGATCCGCCGGAAGACGACGCCGTAGCGATCGAGAAGGCGCCGGGCGACGAACTCGGCGACGGCGTCGGGCGCGGGAGCCTCGACGGGAGATGACGCCGGTCGCAGGAGGCTCCACCGACCTGCCGGCACCAGCGGAAGTCCGCCCGCCGGAGCGTGACGCTCGTGGGGCGGCTTGAGGAGACGCCGCAATCCGCTGAACGAGTCGCAGGTGATGACGCCGTTCGCGATCAGCTCGGCGAGCCCCATCTCGAGATAGGACGGCAGCGCGCCGGTAATCCTCTCGAGCTCCTGAGTGAAGAGAGCTCCGCGCGCACGGAGCGCCTCGAACGGCGCGAGGGCGTGCGCCGAGAGGGCGCCCACCTCCTGGCCTGACAGAAGCGACGGTGTCTCCGCAGGGGCCGCCGCCATCCCCATCCACGAGTCGATCTCTTCCCGAGGCAGCAGACAGATCGGCGCGATCCGGACCGGTGCGTTTCCCGCCCCCCAGATGCGTCCCCAGACGATTTCCCCGGAGAGGGTGACCTGGTCGAGCCACTCCTGCCGGTACCCCTTCACGCGGGACGGCAGAACCCCCGACTCCCACGCCGCCGCCGGGATCTCGAACCCCGCGAGCTGGCGGATCACCTCGACGACGCCGCGCGGCCCCTCGACCTTGTGCTCGTCGTCCACGTGCTGCCAGGAGGCGAGGAAGCGCCAGAAGACCGCGGCGCTCACCGGCTCGATCTCCTTCCGGAGCCTGTCGAGCGTGTAGCGGTGCACGCGCGCGAGAAGACGGCGCTCGCACCACAAGGTGCGTCCGCCGAGGCGGCACCGCATGACCGACCCCTCGCTCTCGAGGGCCATGGCGAGGGCGTACTCCTCGGACCCGGCCTCGACGAAGACGGGGCCGAGCGCCTCGAGTCTCCCGCGGAGCAGGCCTTTCGGATCGCGCGGCGTCTCGGCGGCGAGGAAGCGATCTCCCTCCGCGGCGACCCGGCGCGCCGCGACCAGCTCCTCGAGCCACGCCGTCCAGCCGCTCGCCACGGCCTCGGCTTGCGTGACGTATCCCATCCAGAGGAGCGCCTCGTGCAGCTCCTCGACGTTCTCCGGCTGCGGCCACGCCTCTTGGCGGACGCGATCGACGGCGTCTTCGTCGAGGGCGCCGAGGGTGTCGGCGAGCTTCGGGTCGAGGCCCCGGCGCGAGAGGACCGCCTGCGTGCGCCGCTCCTCGAGCGGCGCGTCGTCGAGGAAGGCGTAGGGCATGGCGTTGAGGATGCCGAGGGCGAAGGGGGAGGGCTCCGGCGTGTCGATCGCGGCCTTCTCGATCCTCCCGTCGCGGAGGCCGGCGAGGACGTCGATGAGGCCGTCGATGTCCATCGCCTCGTGGAGCGCATCCTCGATCGTCTGCCTCACGACCGGCTGCTCCCAGGGGATCGGGATGTCGCCGGGAGGGAGCGTCTCGCCGCAGGCGAGGGCCTGGGGGAAGGCCTGCATCAGGAGATCGTCGGCGCGCATGCGCATGAGCGGCGACGGGACGCGCTTCCCCCCGCCCTGCGTGCGGGGCAGCACGAGGGCCCGGCTCACGTTCCACCGCCACCGCGTCATGAAGAGCGGCGCGGCGAGGAGGGCCTGCACGAGAACGTCCTTGACGGTCGAGGGGTGGAGGAAGTCGAAGATCTCCTCGAGGGGGAAGGAGTGCTGGGGGCCGAGCGAGATGAGGATCGCCTCCTCGTTGGCCGCCGCCTGCAGCTCGAAGCCGAAACCGCGGCAGATGCGCTTCCGGAGCGCGAGCCCCCACGCGCGGTTGATGCGTCCGCCGAATGGCGCGTGGAGGATGAGCTGCATCCCCCCCGCCTCGTCGAAGAACCGCTCCGCGACCACGCGCTTTGTCGTCGGCGCGCCGCCGAGCGCGACGGCCGCAGCGCCCAGATACTCGGCGAGCTGCCGCGCCGCCCCTTCCGAGAGTCCCGTCTCGCGCATGAGCCAGCCCGCGTCGGCGCCGTTCTCCCTCACGCGCGAGAGATGGTCGGAGAGCTCCCGCGTCCGCGCCGGCGCCTCGCCGAGCCAGAAGGGAAGGGTCGGCGGCGCCCCCTTCGCGTCGGCCACCCTCACGATGCCGGGCTCGACTTTCAGGATCTGCCACGAGGCGTTGCCGAGCTGGAAGATGTCGCCGGCGTTCGCCTCGACGGCGAAGTCCTCGTGCACCGATCCGACGGGGAGCCCCTCGGGCTCGAGGAGGACGCGGTAGTCGGCGGTGTCGGGGATGGCCCCGCCGGAGGTGATCGCCACGAGGCGGGCGCGCTTGGTCGCGCGCAACCGTCCGTTCACGCCGTCGCGATGCAGGAGCGAGTACCGCCCGCCGGTGTGAAGCGCCACCGCCGCGTCGAAGTCGGCGCGCGGGAGGCCGCGGTACGGCCACGCGCGCGTGAAGGCGGCGAAGAGCGCGTCCTCGTCCCAGCTCTCGGGGACGCACGCGGCGACGATCTGCTGCGCGAGGATGTCGAGGGGGGCGCCGGGCTGGGGTGTTCGATCGAGATCTCCCTCGCGTACGGCGAGCATCAGCGCGGCGGCGCACGCCAGCTCGTCCTGCGTCATAGGGAAGACGCGACCTTTGGGCGTCCGCGACAGGGCGTGGCCGGCGCGTCCGACGCGCTGCAGCAGCACGGCGATGGACGGCGTGACGCCGGCCTGGATGACGAGGTCCACGTCGCCGATGTCGATCCCCAGCTCGAGCGACGCCGTCGCCACGAGCGCTCTCAGCGATCCCGACTTGAGGCGCTGCTCGGCGTCGAGCCGCCGCTCCCGCGCGAGGCTGCCGTGGTGGCTCGTGACGGCGTCCTTGCCGAGGAGATGGGTGAGGCGCGCGGCGATGCGCTCGGCGAGCTTGCGCGTGTTCACGAAGACGAGCGTCGTGCGGTGCTCCTGGATGAGGGCCGCCATCCGGTTGTAGACCTCCCCCCACGTCTCGTGCGAGCAGACCGTGGCGAGAGGGGAGTCGGGGATCTCGACGGCGAGATCGAGGTCGCGCCGGTGGCCTGTGTCCACGAGGGCGACGTCGCGATCGCGTCCCACCAGGAGCCGTCCCACCTGCTCGAGGGGCTTCTGCGTCGCCGAGAGGCCGATCCGCTGGAGGCCCGGCCCGGTCAGCGATTCGAGCCGCTCGAGCGACAGGGCCAGGTGCGCGCCGCGCTTGCTTCCGGCGACGGCGTGGATCTCGTCCACGATCACGGTGCGCACGTGCTTGAGCATCGCCCGGCCGCCCTGGCTCGTCAGGAGGATGTAGAGCGACTCGGGGGTCGTGACCAGGATGTGCGGCGGCCGCTTCAGCATCGCCGCGCGGGTGGCCGACGGCGTGTCGCCGGTGCGGACGAGGACGCGAATCTCGGGAAGGAAGAGGTCGAGGGCGCGGATCTCGGCGAGCGGGGCGTCGAGGTTCTTCTGGACGTCGTTGCCGAGGGCTTTCAGCGGCGAGATGTAGAGGACGCGGGTCTCGTCCGCGAGGTCGCTCCCGTGACGAAGGAGGTCGTCGATCGCCCACAGGAACGCCGCGAGCGTCTTTCCCGATCCGGTGGGGGCGGCGATGAGGGTGTGCCGCCCTTCGCGAATGAGGGGCCAGCCTTCTCTCTGGGGGGCGCTCGGCTCGCCGAGCTTCCCGGTGAACCATTCGCGGACGGCGGGATGGAATGGAGTGAGCGGCATCGTCGCGGCGCCTCGGTTCCGTGGGGGGGCGAGGCGGGGAGTATACACAGGTTCACCCTACTTTCGGTAGGGGAATTTTACCATCCATCGCAACGATTTCCCCCCGCCGCGCATCCAAAGGATGCGCGTGTGGTTAAGTGCGCCCCGGGAGACTGAGACCCATGAGCCGATTCCTCCAGGATCTGCGCTACGGCGCGCGCCTGCTCGTCAAGGACGGCGCCTTCACCTTCGCCTGCGTCGCGACGCTCGCCCTCGGGATCGGGGCGAACACCGCCATCTTCAGCGTCATCAACGGCATCCTGCTCCACCCCCTCCCGTACGGGCACGGCGACCGGCTGATGTTCCTGACCGAGTGGTCCGAGCAGGTCCCCGAGATGAGCTTCGCGATGGAGAACTTCAAGGACCTGAGGGACCAGAACCACAGCTTCGAGAGCCTCGTCGCCTCGAACGGCAACGACTACGTCATGACGGGCGACGGGGACGCCGAGAGGCTCGCCGGCCGCCGGGTGACCTCGGGGCTCTTCAAGACCCTCGAGATCCAGCCCATCGCCGGCCGCGCCTTCACCCCCGAGGAGGACAAGGTCGGGGCGGAGAAGGTCGCCCTGATCAGCGAAGGGTTCTGGGAACGACGCTTCGGGCGGCGCGCCGACATCGTCGGGGCGAAGCTCACGCTGAACAACAGCCCGTACACCGTCATCGGCGTCCTCCCGGCGACCTTCCACGGGTCGTGGCGGCGGGCGGAGGTCTTCACCCCTCTCCTCCAGGAGGAAGATCGCTTCGGCGGCCCCGAAAGGCGCGGCAACCACCCGGGCTACTACGTGATCGCGCGGCTGAAGCCGGGCGTCACGTTCGAGCAGGCGCGCGCGGACGTCGTGTCGATCGCGAAGGGGCTCGCGGAGAAGTACCCCAAGACGAACGCGAAGGCGAGCATGACGGCCGTCGGGCTCCAGGAGGCGATCGTGGGAGATCTCCGCCCTTCACTCCTCGTCCTCCTCGGGGCCGTCGGCTTCGTGCTCCTCATCGCGTGCGGCAACGTCGCGAACCTGGTCCTCGGGCGCGCGGCCTCCCGTCAGAGGGAGATGGCCGTGCGCTCGGCGATGGGGGCGACCCGCGGGCGAGTCTTCCGGCAGCTCCTGACCGAGAGCCTCGTCCTTGGCGTGGTCGGCGGGGCGATCGGCCTGGTCCTCGCGTACCTTGGGGTTTCGGCCCTCCGGGCCTGGATTCCGTCGAACATCCCGCGCGTGGAGGAAGTGAGGGTGGACGGGATCGTCCTCCTCTTCACCGCGGCGATCTCGCTCGTGACGGGGATCGCCTTCGGCGTGGCGCCGGCCTGGAAGATCTCGGGGGCCGAGCCGAACACGGTGCTGAAGGTCGGGGCGCAGAAGGGGGGGATGGGGCGGGGCCATCAGCGCCTCCGGAGCGCGCTGGTCGTGGCCGAGATCTCCCTCGCGCTGGTCCTTCTCGTCGGGGCCGGTCTCATGCTCCGGAGCTTCTTCCAGGTCGTGAACGCCGACGTCGGGATCCGACCCGTGGGGGTCGGCTTCACACAGGTGTCGCTCCCGCGCGCGGCGTACCAGGAGCCCGAGAAGATCGCCGGCTTCATGACGACGGCGCTCAGGAA
>Ga0137407_10003644_pt1 | contig 10247 bp, 10 predicted proteins | sample CZOMad2_2_16fung_FD_108410 | JGI IMG/M metagenome (GOLD analysis project Ga0137407, IMG submission 108410) | Vadose zone soil fungal communities from Angelo Coast Range Reserve, California, USA - CZOMad2_2_16fungal (Illumina Assembly) | ecosystem: Environmental > Terrestrial > Soil > Vadose...
GGGCGGAAGTACCGGCCGCGCTGGCGCCCTCGGCTGGCCCCGGGCGGAAATACCGGCCGCGCTGACGCCCTCGGCTGGCCCCGGGCGGAAGTACCGGCCGCGCTGGCGCCCTCGGCTGGCCCCGGGCGGAAGTACCGGCCGCGCTGGCGCCCTCGGCTGGCCCAGCGCGGACATTCCTGCCCGCGGGCCCGCGGCACAGCGGGCCGGCCGGTCGGGCATCCTGGGGGAATGCCCGATCACGCGCTCGCCTCGGCGCCGCCACCGGCGCCGCGTCATCCGTCCGGCCGCTACCGCGTTGCGCTGGTCTGCCTCGGGAACATCTGCCGGTCGCCGACGGCCGAGGTGGTGCTGCGCCGCGAGCTAGCCCAGGCCGGCCTGTCCGGCCGGGTCGAGGTCGACAGCTCCGGCACGGGCGACTGGCACCTGGGCCGGCCGATGGATCCGCGGGCGCGCGCGGAACTGTCAGCGCACGGGTACGACGGGTCGGCGCACCGGGCCCGGCAATTCGAGCGGTCATGGTTCGGCGACTACGACCTCGTGGTGGCGATGGACCGGCATAATCTGGCCGACCTGCGCCGGATGGCGCCGGACCGGGAAACCGCCAGGGACCGGATCCGGCTGTTCAGGTCGTTCGACCCGGCGCTGGCCAGTGATCTTGTCGCCGGCCGGCGCGGCGACAGCTACGGCGGCGACGTTCCTGACCCGTACCACGGCAGCGCGGCCGAGTACGCGCTGGCCTTTGACCTGGTGCAGGCGGCCGCCAGGGGACTGGCGGCCCAGTTGGCCGCGCTGATCGGGCGGCCCGCGGCGGACGGCGGCGTGCGCGACGGCGGGGACGGCGGCGGCGGGGACGGAACGGCACCGGGTCATCAGTGACCGGGCCTGCTTCGTCGCCAGCCCCGGCGGACATGGACGTCGCCGCGCGGATCGGGCGGCTCACCGGCTCTGCCGTGCGCGATCTGCGCCGGATCGGCGGGCAGCACCGCTGCGGTCACTACCGTGTTGTGCTGTCCGACGGGCGGCTGGCGTTCGCCAAGGTAGCCGCCGCGGATCTGGGCGCGGGACTGAGCGGCATCTTCGAGTCAGAAGCGCGCGGGCTGCGCTGGCTGGCCGACGCGGCGGCGGTGCCCGTTCCCGAAGTGCTTGGCTGGGACACGGCCGCGCTCGCCGTGGCCTGGCTGCCGGCCGGGTCGCCGGACGCGGCCGCCGCCGGCCAGTTCGGCCGGGATCTCGCCCGCCTGCATCTGGCCGGCGCCGCTGGATTCGGCGCGCCCTGGCCCGGCTTCATCGCCAGCCTGCCGCTCGGAAACGACGGCGCGGACACCGCCGAGGCCGGTTCCCCGCGGATCCAAGGTGGTGAATCCCCGGATCGCGTACCTTGCCAGGTGCACGATGGCGGGATCCATCGGCTTGCCGGTTCCGGCAGCGGAGGTGGCGGGGACGGCGACGGCGCGGAAGGCAGTGCTGATGCCCGGCACGGCGACCGGAGCGGGAACGACCGTGACGCCTCCGCCGGGGACTCATGGCCGCAGTGGTACGCCAGGCAGCGGCTGCTGCCCTACCTGCGCCGGGCCTTCGACGCGGGAACGCTGACCCGGCCGGACATCCGGCTGATCGAGCAAGTGGCCAGCCGGGCCGGCGCGCTGGCCGGGCCGGCCGAGCCGCCGAGCCGCATTCACGGCGACTGCTGGTCGGGGAACTTGCTCTGGTCCGGCGGCCGGACCTGGCTCATCGACCCGGCCGCGCACGGCGGTCACCGCGAGTCCGACCTCGCGATGCTGGCCCTCTTCGGCGCGCCGCACCTGGACCGGATCATGGCCGACTACCAGGAGGCCGCGCCGCTGGCGGCCGGCTGGCGGGCCCGGGTGCCGCTGCATCAGCTGCATCCGCTGCTCGTGCACGTCTGCCTGTTCGGCACCGCCTACCGGGACGCCGCCCTGGACGCGGCCCGCCGCGCGCTCGCCGCCGGATAGCCGGGGCTGGCAGGCCGCGTAGCCGCGGGCGATCCGGGCGTCAGCTCTCCCGCTTCCAGGTGTTGCTGAACGCGCGGGAACCGAACAGCCCGCCTGGCGTCGCCAGCGTCAGGTGGCTCGGGGTCCCGTCGACCAGGATGATCTTGTCGTGGTTCCAGTTGGGCGAGGCGATGCCGCCCCGCTGCTTGCTCTTGTCCGTGACATGGATATTCACGTAGCTGATGATGGCGAAGTCGGCGAGCGGCAGCGTGCTGGCGGCGGACGGGGCTTCTGATATGACCTCGGCCGACCGGTTCTGGCAGGACGGCCCGCCGCACCGCTTCCACAGGTTGAATCGCTGGCCGTTGGTGACGTCGGTCAGCACGAAGTTGTACTGGTTGTGGTGCGCACCCGAGCTGCTGTTGAAGTACACCGACGCGGTCACGGCGTCGCCGGGGTTCACGTGCACGCTGGAGACCGTCTCGATCGGCAGCGCGGGATAGGTTTCCCACCACGCTGAGTACGTCGGCGTCGAGCCATTGCAGTCAGCCTCGATGCCGACCTGCTCAGCCGTCTTCGTGGTGAACCCGTCCAGGCCGACCCAGTGCACGGAGAAGGTGTCCGCGGTGACCGCGCAGTTCACCGCAGGGACCGTGAACGTCGCCTGGACGTAGCGGAAGCTGCCGCCGGAGTTTTGCGGGAATGCGGCGTATCCGGCCCAGTTGTTGCTGTGCTGCGTGCTCCCGCTCTCGCTCCCGATCGGGTTCCCGCCGGGCAGCAGGATGGCCGGATGCGTATGCACGGCGGCGTCGTGCCGGGCCGAGGACGCCGTGGCACTGCCGGCCGATGCGGCCGCGAGGATCACCAGCGCAGCGAGGCCGGCGGCGGCCGCGAGCGGACGGGTGAATCGTGCGGTATGCATGAGGCTCCTATCATCGGACACGGCAGCCTGTGCGGATGGCTTTCTGACAAACCATTTATACGCAGTCGCGCCCGCCTTGACGAGCACGCAATAGTAGGGCTTTTCGGCTGGCACCGGGACGAGCCGACCACGTGGATGCAGATATTTCCCGGCTGGCCGACCCGCCGCCCGCGACGACGCGGGCCGCTTCGCGACCAGAATCTGACCCTAACCTGCGTCGAGCACCTCGGGCGCCAGCGGGAGCGTGATGCGGAAGGTGGCCCCGCCGCCCGGCGTCGGCTCGACCTGTACCGCGCCGCCATGAGCCGTTACCAGGGCCGCCACTATGGCGAGGCCGAGGCCGGCCCCGCCTGCATGCCTGGCTCTGGCCTGGTCGGCACGGTAGAAGCGTTCGAAAGCGCGTTCTGCCTGGTCCGGGGTCAGGCCAGGGCCGCGGTCGGCAACCTCGAGGATGACGGCAGGCCGGGGGGTGCCCGGCGGCACCGGGCCGGGGACCGGCCCGTCATCCAGGGTGCCGGAACGAATCCTCACCTCGACGGGAGTCCCGTCCGGGGTGTGGATGAGCGCATTGCTCATCAGGTTGCCGATCACCTGGCGGAGCCTGACCTCGTCCCCGAGCACGATCGGGGCGGCGCCGGACCCGACCGTCAGCTCGATGCTGCGGGCCGGCGCCATCACCCGGGCGTCGTGCACCGCGTCGGCAGCGAGCGTGAGCAGGTCAACGGGCCGGCTCTCCAGCGGCCGCTGCTGGTCGAGCCTGGCCAGCAGCAGCATGTCCTCGACCAGCACGCCCATCCGGGATGATTCCTGCTCAACCCGCCGCATGATCCGGTCAAGGTCCACCCGCGTGAGCGGACTGCCATCATCCGCAGGTGTGGCCAGGGGCTCGCCCGTCGGCCCGGTCTCGATCCCTGCGTCCTTCTGGCCAGGGGCGTCAGGCCCGGCGCTGCCAGGGCCGCTGTGGCCGGCTGCTGCGCTCCCCGCGCCGTTCTCCAGCCCGCCGCGCTGCCGGTAGTACTCGGCGAATCCCCTGATCGCGGTGAGCGGCGTGCGCAGCTCGTGACTGGCGTCGGCGACGAACTGCCGGATGCGATCCTCCGACCGGCGGGCCGCCATCTCGGAGTCGGCGCGGGCGCGGAACGCGAACTCGATCTGGCTGAGCATCGCGTTCAGCGAGCGGCCCAGCCGGCCGACCTCGGTCCGGGCGTCGCGGTCGGGGACCCGGCGGGTGAGATCGCCGGCCGCGATCGCCTCTGCGGTTCGCTCGATCTCGGTGAGCGGCCGCAGGCTTGTCCGCACCAGCGCGATGCCGACGACGGCCAGCACGAGAATGATGATCAGGCTCACGATCAGGTCGATACCGATCAGGCGCCCGATAGTCCTGTACACATCGCTGACGTCCAGCCCGACGATCACGGTGCCGGTGATGGTGGTGCCATCGGGGAAGATGAACTGGTGCGGATAGGCGAGCACGCGCCAGCGAGCGTTGCCAGACTTGGCCGCGACCGTCGTCGGCTTCCCGTCATGGGAATTCAGCCAGCTGGCTGAGGCGGGTATCGCCGGGCTGGGCAGGATCCGTCCCTGCGACGACTGGGGGCTGAAGAGGACCCCCGGCCTGATCACCATGTGCACGTGCCCGCCCGCTGGCACCCAGGCCAGTGCCAGGCCGCCGGTCTCGACCGTCGTCTGCGCGCCGCTGAGGTAGTCCTGGATAGCGTGCTGGAGCGGCTGCGCATTGTAGCTCGCCAGCTGGGCGTCAGTCTGCCCGAGCAGATAGCTCTTGAGCACGGAGATGCCGGTGATGCTGATGACGGCGAGCGCGACGGCCACCAGCGCGAGCAGCGCCGACGTGAGCTTGACGCGCAGCGGCATCCGGCCCGGCAACTGCCGCGCGGCTCGCCAGGTGCGAGCGAGCGCTGATGGCTCAGCCATGATCATCTAGCTACGCGGACGGGAGCCTGAGCACATATCCAACCCCGCGGAGCGTGTGCAGCAGATGCGGCTCGGCGGAGTCGACCTTGCGCCGCAGCACCGAAACGTAGGACTCCACGATCCCGGTATCGCCCCGGAAGTCGTAGTCCCAGACATGATCCAGGATCTGCATCTTGGACAGCACCCGGTTCGCGTTGCCCATGAAGTACCTGAGCAGCTTGAACTCGGTCGGCGACAGCTGGATCTGGGCGCCGGCCCGCCACACCTCGTGGCTGTCCTCGTCGAGTTCGAGATCGGCGAACTTCAGCCGCGGCGGAGGCTCCGTCCCATCGCCCCTGGTCCGGCGGAGGACGGCTCGTATCCGCGCTATTACTTCTTCCAGCGAGAACGGCTTCGTCACATAGTCATCGCCGCCGAGCGTCAGGCCGCGGATCTTGTCCTCGGTGGAGTCCCTCGCGGTCAGGAACACCACCGGGATCCTGGTCCCGCCGCCGCGGAGCCGCCTGATCACGTCGAAGCCGTCCATGTCGGGCAGCATGACGTCGAGCACGATGAGGTCGGGCCGGTGCCGCTGCGCGGCCTGCACCGCCTCCGTGCCGGCTGCCGCGGTGATGACCTCGAAGCCGGCATAGCGCAGGCTGGCGGAGAGCAGCTCCAGGATGTTCGGCTCGTCTTCGACCACGAGCAGCCTGGCGTCAGCCCGCTTGCGGACGTCGTTCGCCGGGCTCGTCATGCCAGCCATCCTGCGCCTGATTCCTGAGCGCTACCTGAATGCGCGCTGTGTTAAAGCTGGATCCTAGCGCGGCCGGGCGGGCTGGCGCGGCCTCGGCGGCCGGGCCTGACCGTGCCGCCGGCCTAGTCGCGCGCTGCCTCCGCAGCCGCGCCAGCCGGCTCCCACTGGGAGATCGCCGCTGACCGCGATCCGACGCCCAGCTTGGCGTAGATCCGGTTCACGTGGTTCTTCACGGTTTTCTCGGCGAGGACGAGGCTCGCTGCGATCTCGCCGTTGGAGTGGCCTGCCGCGATGAGCGTCATGATCTGGGACTCGCGCGCGGACAGGCCCGCGGGATGTGCTCCGGCGACGCTGCCGGTCCTCATGGGAGACCTCCGGCTGTTGCGACCATCCGCAGCGGGGTTGCGCATGGTGACGAATAGGGTCCGGGTGCAGGGCAATGGTCATACATTCCCATAGGGTGCGCATGTGCGCATGGAGTACGTGATGCTTTCTGCGCTGCGCCGCCCGCAGCCCGCCCAGGCCGGGCGCCCGCCCAGCGGTCTAGGGCGCCTGCTTCGAGCCCGTCAGCAGGCTCTTCGGCACGCGCTTGTCGTTCTTCAGGTCGTCGAACAGCTGCGTGGCCTTGGCGTGATCCCAGATGAGGACATCTCCGACGGACAGCGTCTCGCCGGTCGCGATCGGGACCGTCGTGGTCTGCGGGCTGCGGAGGGCGAACGCCACCCGGACGAGCTGGTACAGGTTCGTGCCCCGGTCCACGGTCAGCGTGTCGGTGGCCCCGAGCGCGGCGGGGATGGCGGCGAACGGGTTGAGCATCACGCCGAGGCTGGTCACTTTCTTGAGCAGGGCCTTCATGAATAGCCGCTGATCCTGGATGCGCTGCAGGTCCTGGTTGGCGAAGTTGTGGCGGGTGCGGACGTAGCCGAGCGCCTCCGCGCCATCGAGCGTCTGGCAGCCTCGTTTCAGGTTGAGCCCGGCCGCCGGGTCGCGCAACGGCTGCTTGATGCACATATTCACGCCGCCGACCGCGTCGACCACGTGCACGAAGCCGCCGAACCCGATTTGCATGTAGTGGTCGATGCGCAGGCCGGTAGCGTTCTGCACGGTCTCGGCGAGCAGCTTCGCGCCGCCGAAGGAGAACGCGGCATTGATCTTGTTGCTGCCGAATCCGGGGATCGGCACGTAGGAGTCGCGCGGCAGGCTGACCAGCACCGGCGGGCCGCCGTTGGACGGCATGTGCAGTACCAGGATCGTGTCAGAGCGGTGGCCGCCGGTGTCGTGCCCGGTCGCCAGCTGCCGCTCTTGCTTGGCGGTCAGCCCCTGGCGGCTGTCTGACCCGGTGATCAGCCAGTTCTGGCCCGCCGACGCCGCGGGCCTGCCCTGGTAGTCCAGCAGGACGTTCTTCCTCGTCAGCTGTGAGTTCAGGTAGAAGTACAAGCCGGTGAGCACGACGAGGAGCAGCGCAAGCAGCGCGCAAATGATCGCCAGGATCTTGCGCGGGCGGAGCCGCCGGCCAGGTCCGCCCGGCCCGCCGGGCGGAGTGCGCGGCCCGTCGCCGGCCGAAGTGGACTGTGACGGCGGCTGCGCGGACCGTGACGGCGGCTGCGCGGGCCAGGCCGAGCCTGGGCCGCCCGGCTGGGCCTGTCCTTCGCTGCGCGGATACTCGGTCCTGGGATACGCGCCGCGCGGGTAGTCGGAATTCTGGCGGTCAATGCCCGCCGCGCCGGGACGCCCGTTCCCGGCCGGCAGCTGCTGCGTCGGGTCCGCCGCTCCCGGGGTGCCAGCGGCCCCGCCCGCGGCACCGGACGACCCGCCCGCGCCGGGACCGTCCCTGAACCAGCCCTCCGGCCACTCGCTCATCCTTGCTGCCCGTCCTTGCCGTCGCTGTCATCATCCTCGCTATACCTAGAACGCTCTCGCGGTCGGCCGGGACGTCGCCAGATTTCTGGAGAATTGCCATCCCACCAGATCGTGACCACTTCGCGGCCGGATGAGCCGAGATCGGCCGGGCACTCGGGGTCGACGCCGGCCTCCAGCAGGGCATCGCCGACGTCGTCGGCCCGGTCTGCGGGCAGGCACAGCCGCCGCCTGGTGACGTCGACGAGTTCACCGAAGCTGGCGTAGTCAGGCCCACCGGGCCGGGTCCAGTGCCGGAACCGCGGCCGCAAGCCCATCGCCCTCAGGATCTCCAGGAGATCCGCCGCGGTGGGGGATACCGGCCGCCGCAGGCCATGAAACTTCAGCCAGAACGAGTTGAGAGTGGTCAGCGGGTGCTGCGCCGTCATCTCGACGACCACCTGGCGTCGTGCGTGCGAGGTGAGCTCGGCGGCAAAGGGCACCGGCTCCGGCGCGTTGTACATCACGTGATGGCACGTCACCAGGTCAGCAGGCGGCGCCTGCGCGGCGACGGCGGGCCAGCCGCCGGGCACCAGGCGTGCCTCGGTGCCCAGTGCGGCGGCGCGCCTGGCGAAGAGCTCGAGCATGCCCGGATCACTGTCGACGACGGTCAGCGAACTCGTCCTCGGCAGCAGGGGCAGGCAGGCGGCGCCTGCCCCCGTGCCGACGTCGAGGACGCTTCCGGCCGGATCGAGCATCGCCCATTCCTGTTCGTAGGAGGGACCGGACGGGGCGTCGGCGAGCCGGTCGGCGCGGCGGGCGAAGACCTGGCGGGGAAGCACCCACGGCGACTCATCGACCGCCGCGGTGATGTGCTCAGGGATCGCCCATGCGGCGAGGTCTGCTCGCCAGCGGTCGGCCAGCTCGGTCAGGTCAGCCATGAGCGGAGCCTAATCCGCCAGTCTTACCGGCGAGTCCATCCCGCCGCACTGGTCACCTCGTACAGCGCTCGCAGCAGCCCATGCCCGGGAGGCGGCGGCGTCGACCAGTGCCGCCCGCAGATCGCCGTGGTGGTAGCGGCCGCCCTTGCCCGGTCCCGGCATGGCCCTCAGGGTAGGGCATGGCCAGCACGCCCGCTCAGCGCGCCGAACCTGGGTCCGCTCCAGGCGCCGGGCGGCGCAGGTATCCGTCAGCTGGCCGATGTCTGCAGTCGGTCCGCCGCGCGATGATGAAACGGCTGGGGACCCGCATCGGGCGGGCACATCGGCAGGAGGCCCGGCCATCGTGCCGGCCGGGCCTCCTGACCACGCGTGCCTGAGGTGCTTCGGATGCGAGAAGGCTGTGGACGAGCAGCCTCGCGGCCGCGCTACCGCCTGATCGCGGTGCCCGAGGCGGCCGCGGCAGTCGGGCTGCTGGCCGGGCTGGCTGTCGCTCCGCTCGGCGTCGCAGCGGCCACCGGGCTGGTCGCGCTGATGGCCGGTGCGCTGGCGTTCCACATCCGGGTGCACGACGCGATCCCGTTCCTGCTCGGTGACGCGGCGTTCCTGGTGCTGGCCGTCGTCACGGCCACGCTGCGCGCCGTGACCGCGTGACGGCGTCGGTCAAACAGCCGGCCCACCGGTGTGAGCGCTAGGTGCGCGAAATGCCACCGGTCGGATGCGGCGCACGTCGTCATCGACGGGCTACCGCAGCCCGCTGCGCGGCCTGGATGGCGCGGGCCCGCTGGGACCTTACCGATTGCGCCGGGCCTCCGGGCGGCTGCGTGGCTCCTCAGCGGGCTGGAGACCAGGCAGGCAGCGCAGGTCATACTGATAAACGACCCGGCCAAGATTCTGCGTGAGGATGCGGTGCCGAGGTCACCAGGGCCAGGCCCAGGGCCCGGAGGTAGAAGCCTGATGAGGCGGGTAGCCAGCATAATCGCGGCCATGGCCGTGGCCGGCCTCGCCGGGTGCCACGCCGGCCCGGACACAGCTGACCGCAGTCGGCCCCCGGCAGCCGCAGGCACCCTGGCCCCGCCTGACGCGCCATCAGTGGTGGCGTCGGGTTGCTCGACCTGGGTGAGCCGGCCTGGTTCGGTGGCCGCGCTCGTGCACGTCCGCACGACCCTGCATGTGGGCCATGCCCGTGCCCCGCAAGCGGGCGTGCCGGGGCTGGTCACCGTGAGCAGCATTGACGTTGCCTTCATCTCCGGCGGTGCCCAGGTGGGGTGGGCAGCCCAGGCGATCCCGCGCGGTAATGCCGCGATGGTGCTCGGCAACGGCACGGCGGAACTGACCGCGATTGCCGGCGGCATCTACCTGTCCGGCCGGTGGGCGCCGGACTGCCGCGTGGAGCGGGTCTACTGGCTGCCCGGAGATCACAGCTGATCATCGCCCGTGCAGCCTGATCGGGCCGCCCTGCCGGTCCGCCCGCCGTCAACGCCTCAAACAGCCCGGGGTATCACCGGCACCAAGCCCCCTTCGCCACCAGGCGGGACCGGCAGGTTCCCGCCCCCTGACACCCGGTCGTTGACCGCGGTCTTGGGACGCTCGCCGCCGGAGCCGAGAGGCAACAGCCCGCTATGTCCCAGGACATCCGGTCATGCCGCGGATGATGCGGATGGGGGCTGGCTTCACTGTGGCAGCGGGGCACTCAGGGAGCTGGGATCCGCACGCCAGCTTGCGCGCAATCGGCTCGGAGCAGGGTGAGGGCGACCGGCGCGATGCCTGTGTGGCCTATGTCCCTGACGGCCGTCCGAGCGTCCGCGGCCAGGCGAGGCGCGGTGACGTGATCGGCGATGCGCCTGAGGGCCGGGATGTCCGGGCTACCCCCGTTGCGCGTGACGTCGTCCCGCAATTGCCGGCACGCCTGAACCCTGGTGAACGTGGTGGAC
>Ga0137407_10003645_pt1 | contig 10246 bp, 8 predicted proteins | sample CZOMad2_2_16fung_FD_108410 | JGI IMG/M metagenome (GOLD analysis project Ga0137407, IMG submission 108410) | Vadose zone soil fungal communities from Angelo Coast Range Reserve, California, USA - CZOMad2_2_16fungal (Illumina Assembly) | ecosystem: Environmental > Terrestrial > Soil > Vadose zone...
AAGGCGACATCCGGGACCGCCGGCTGCTGGAGCGTGAGCTGACCGGGGTGGACGCGGTCATCCACCTGGCCTGCATCTCCAACGACCCGAGCTTCGAGCTGAACCCCGGGCTGGGTAAGTCCATCAACTACGACGCGTTCTTCCCGCTGGTGGAGATCTCGAAGGACAAGGGGGTGCGCCGCTTCATCTATGCGTCCTCTTCGAGTGTCTACGGCATCAAGGACGAGGAGAACGTCACCGAGGACCTGCCCCTCGAGCCACTGACCGACTATTCCAAGTACAAGGCCCTCTGCGAGGAGGTACTGCTGAAGGCGCAGGCCCCGGGTTTCACGAGCCTCATCCTGCGCCCGGCTACGGTGTGCGGCTACTCGCCCCGGCTGCGGCTCGACCTCGCGGTGAACATCCTGACCAACCTCGCGGTCAATACCCGCCGCATCACGGTTTTCGGGGGCGCCCAGAAGCGGCCCAATATCCACATCGAGGACGTGACCGACCTGTACGTGCGGTCGCTCGAGTGGCCGGCGGAGCGTATCGACGGACAGATTTTCAACGCGGGCTACGAGAACCACACCGTGTCGCAGATCGCCGACCTGGTGGCGGGGGTGCCGGGCCGCGAGCAGGTCGAGATCGTGACCACGCCGACGGACGATCACCGCTCGTACCACATTTCGTCGGAGCGCATCAAGCGTATGATGGGCTTCGAGCCGTCCCACAGCGTCGAGGAGGCGGTGCGCGATCTCTCGCGCGCTTACGGCAAGGGCTGGATCCCCAACGCGATGACCGACAAGCGGTACTACAACATCAAGACGATGCTGGAGGCCAAGCTCTAGGCATGCGCGTCCCCTATTCGTATCTGCGCGAGCAGTTCGCCGACTCCGAGCCGATCCTCCGCGACATCAAGGGTCTGCTCGAGTCCACCCAGTTCACCCTCGGGCCGCCGGTGGCCGAGTTCGAGGAGCGCTTCGCCCGCCTCTGCGGGGCCCGGCACGCCATCGGGGTAGGGACGGGGACCGACGCCCTCTTCCTCTCGCTGAAGGCCCTCGGGGTGGCGCCCGGCGACGAGGTGATCACCGCCGCCGACACCTTCATCGCCACCGCGGGCGCCATCGTGCAGGCGGGGGCGCGCCCGGTGTTCGTGGACGTGCTGGACGACTTCAACATCGATCCGGGCAAGATCGAGGCCGCGATCACCCCGCGCACCAAGGTGCTCCTGCCCGTGCACTACGCCGGCCAGCCCGCCAAGATGGGCCCGATCCTCGAGATCGCGCGGCGGCACCAGCTCCCGGTGGTGGAGGATGCCTGCCAGGCCATCAGCGCGGCGATCGACGGCAAGCTGGTCAGCAATTTCGGGGTGGCGGCCGGCTTCAGCCTGCACCCGCTCAAGAACCTGAACGTCTGGGGCGACGGCGGCGTGATCGTGACCAACTCGTCTGACATGGACGCGACCCTGCGGCTCCTGCGCAACCACGGGCTGCGGAACCGCGACGAGGTGGAGGTCTTCGGCTACAACTGCCGCCTCGACAGTCTCCAGGCCATCGTGGGCAACCACCTGATCCGCGACACCGAGGCCATCACCGCGGCCCGGATCCAGAACGCGCTCGCGCTGGACGCGGGTCTGGCCCCGCTCGCCCCGCGGGTACGGGTGCCGAAGCGCCTGCCCAACGAGCGGCACGTCTTCCACCTCTACATGTTCGAGGCGGACGATCGCGACCAGCTCCTGGCCTGGCTGCTCGAGCGGGAGATCGAGGCCAAGATCCACTATCCGGTGCCGCTGCACCTGCAGCCGGCCGGGCGCGGTCTGGGCTACAAGGAGGGCGACTTCCCGGTGGCCGAGCGACAGGCCAAGCGCATCATCACGCTGCCGGTGCACCAGCACCTGCGCGCGGCCCAGGTGCAGTTCATGATCGACTGTGTCGCCGAGTTCTATCACGCCCGATGAGCGCTTGCGCGAAGAGGTTGAGATGACCGGCCCGATCATGCGCGTCAAGTACATGGACCTGCCCCGCCAGTTCGAGGACGGCGCCGTGGTGGCGCGCGTGATGGACGAGTTCAAGCGCTGCCAGTTCGTGCTGGGCCCGCAGGTCGCCGAGTTCGAGGGGCGGTTCGCGCGAGTGTGCGGCGCCGCCCACGCGGTTGGGCTCAACTCGGGCACCGACGCGCTCTTCTTCGCCCTGCGGGCCCTCGGAGTTGGGCCGGGCGACGAGGTGATCACGGTGCCCAACAGCTTCGTCGCCACCGCGGGCGCGATCGTGATGGCGGGCGCCACTCCGGTGTTCGTGGACGTCAACGCCGAGTACCTGATGGACCCGGCGCGGCTGGCCGACGCGCTCACGCCGCGGACGCGCGCGATCATCCCGGTGCACCTCACCGGCAATCCCGCCGATCTCGACGCCATCGGCGCGATCGCGACGCGGCGCAACCTGCCGATCATCGAGGACGCGGCCCAGGCGGTGGGCGCGGCCATCGGCGGGCGGGTGGTGGGCTCGATCGGAGCGGCGGCGGCCTTCAGCCTCTTCCCGCTCAAGAACCTCGGGGTGGCCGGCGACGGCGGCATGCTGACCACCGGCTCGCGCGAGCTCTTCGAGAAGGTCATGCTCCTGCGCCACCATGGGCTGCGCAACCGCGACGAGGTCGAGGTGTGGGGCTACAACAGCCGCCTCGACACCATCCAGGCCATCGTGGCCGACGCGGTGCTGGACGGGCTCGAGGCGGTGACCGCGACCCGGATCCGGAACGCCGCGTTCTACGATCGCGCGCTCGCCCCGCTCGCCCCGCGGATCGTCGTACCGCCGCGGCGGCCCGGGGTGCGCCAGGTCTTCCACACCTACGTGGTCCAGGCCGAGCGGCGCGACGGCCTGCGCGAGTTCCTCGACTCGCGCGGCGTGGAGACCAAGATCCACTATCCGATCCCGATCCATCTCCAGAAGGCGGCCGAGGGACTGGGCTACAAGCGCGGGGCCTTCCCGGTCTGCGAGGCCCAGAGCGAGCGCATCGTCTCGCTGCCGGTGCACGAGTACCTGACCCCCGCGGAGCAGCAGTACGTGGTGGATCGTATCCGGGAGTTCTACGGCCAATGAAGCGGGCGGCGATGAAGCGGACCACGACGAAGCGGGCCAGATCCGGCAAGAGGTCGAGCCGCGCCGCCGCGTCCAGAACCGACGCGGGGCTTCGCGGTCTCGCCCCCGCGCTCCTGGTGGACCTCTACGTGACGATGCGGCGCATCCGACGGGCCGAGGAGACGATCGCGGCCCTCTATCCCGAGCAGGAGATCCGCTGCCCGACCCACCTCTCGATCGGCCAGGAAGCGGGCGCGACCGGCGTCTGCCTCGCCCTCCGCATGGCCGACACCGCGGTGAGCACGCATCGCTGCCACGCCCACTACATCGCCAAGGGCGGCGAGCTGCGCGCCATGTTCGCCGAGCTCTACGGGCGCGCCACCGGCTGCTGTGGCGGCAAGGGCGGCTCCATGCACCTCACCGCGTCCGAGGTGGGCATGCTGGGGGCGTCCGCGATCGTGGCGGGATCGGTGCCGCTCGCGCTCGGCACCGCGCTGGCCGCGCGGATGGCGGGCACCGACGAGGTGGCGGTCGCCTTCTTCGGCGACGCCGCGATGGAGCAGGGGGTGACCCACGAGAGCATGGCGCTGGCGGCCCTGCGGCGCCTTCCAGTGCTCTTCGTCTGCGAGAACAATCTCTACGCGACCAGCACCCCGCTCCGGACGCGGCAGGCGGGCAGCGATCTGGCCGTTCGCGCGGCGGGCCACTGGCTGCCGGGGGTCACCGTCGACGGCAACGACGTGGTCGCGGTGTACCGCGTGGCCCGGACCGCGGTGGAGCGGGCGCGCCGCGGGCAGGGACCCACCTTGATCGAGGTGAAGACCTATCGGTTCCGCGAGCACGTGGGCCCGAACTACGACATCGATCAGGGCTTCCGCACCCAGGCGGAGCTGGACCGCTGGATGGCGCGGGAGCCGGTGGGCGGCCTGGCGCGCCGGCTCGAGCGCGCAGGGGTGCTCCCGGCGGCGCGGCGGGCCGTCCTCGACGCCCAGATCGAGGCCGAGGTCGCGGATGCGGTCGCCTTCGCCAAGTCGAGCCCATTCCCCGAGCCGGCCGCGCTGTTCGCGGACGTGGACTAGGGAGCCCGCATGCGCGAGCTCAAGTACCGCGAAGCGATCGACGAGGCAACGCGCCAGGCCATGGCCAAGGACGAGCGGATCTTCGTCATGGGCGTGGGCGTGGACGACCCGAAGGGCATCTTCGGAACGACGCGCGGGGCCTTCGAGCAGTTCGGATCGGGCCGCGTGTTCGATACCCCGCTGTCGGAGGCGGCGCTGACCGGCATGGGGGTCGGAGCTGCGATGCGCGGGTTCCATCCGCTCCTCGTCCACGCCCGCAACGACTTCCTGTTGCTGACGATGGACCAGATCGTGAACAACGCGGCCAAGTGGCGCTACATGTCCGGGGGCAAGCTCAAGGTGCCCCTCACCATCCGCGCCATCATTGGCCGGGGCTGGGGGCAGGCCGCGCAGCACTCCCAGAGCCTGCAGGCCCTGTTCGCGCACGTGCCCGGCCTGACGGTGATCATGCCCACGACACCGGCGGACGCCAAGGGCCTGCTCATGACCGCGCTCAGCAGCGACGGCCCGGTCATCTGCCTCGAGCACCGGTGGCTCTACGACAAGAGCGGCCCGGTGCCGGAGGATCCCTATTACACCCCGTTCGGGGTGGGTTCGGTGGTCCGCCCGGGGCGGGATGTCACGATCGTGGCCGTCTCCCACATGGTGCTGGAGGCGCTCCAGGCGGCCGAGGCCCTGGCCGCCGAGGGCATCGAGGCCGAGGTGATCGACCCCCGTACGCTCCGGCCGCTGGACTCGGGGTCGATCTGCCGCTCTGCCGCGAGGACCGGGCGTCTCGTCATCGCGGATACCGGCTGGCGCAGCTACGGGGTCAGCGCGGAGATCGCGGCGCGCGCGGCCGAGGAGCTGTGGGGAGTGCTGAAGGCGCCCATCAAGCGGGTCGCGCTTCCGGACGTGCCCACTCCGGGCAGCTCGGTCCTCGAGGCGGCGTACTATCCGGGGACCCGCGAGATCGTGGCGGCGGTGAAGCAGTGCCTGCAGGCCCCCGCCGGGGCGAGCGCGGCCGAGGCCCCTGCGAGCAGCCGGAAAGAATTCGAGGGGCCCTTCTGACATGACGATCTCGGCCAACGTGGTCGACTACGAGCAGGTCACCGGGAGCTACGAGACCACGCTGAACACGCAGCTCCGCGGCTTCCGGGGCGGGGCGCGCTTCCTCGAGCACTGGGTCCACGATCCGGACCCGGTCAAGAGTGTCATCAACATGATCGAGGCGGCCGCCACCGACGGGCTGGCCGACGTCACCGTGCTCCTCGGGCCCCGCACCCAGGCGGCCCTCGACGTGGCGAGACTGGCCGAGCAGGCCGGCGTCCTCGGGGCGGTGACGACCGAGGCACAGGAGGGCGGCCTCGCCCTCACCGTCCGCTTCACCAGCGCGGCCGCCATCAAGCCCGGGCTCGGAGCGGAAGCGCGCGACCGCGCGCGGCGGGCCCGCGAGGCGCGCGACGCGCGCCTGCGCGCCCAGCCCGGGCCGGCGCCGGCCCCGGCCCGGGACGGTCTCCATCCGGTCTACCGCGAGGCGGTGCGGCAGATCCTCGCAGGCACCCTGACGCACGAGGGCTCGGCGGCCACCATGCCCGGCGTGGCGCGGCTCTCGACCGCGCGCGACGGGTGGGTCCTCGAGGTCTTCGTGGATACCGTGACGCACCGGGTCCGGGTGGCCTGCCATCGCGGCGCCCGGAAAGAGACGCGAGCCCTCCTCGAGGGCCTGTGCGCGATCATGGAGGACAAGCCGCTGATCGAGTGTGCCGACCACGCGGTGATCCGCCTGGAGTACCGGCTGCGTGATCGCGTCCGGGAGCGTCCGGTGGCCGGTATCGTCACGCCGGAGAGCGTCGAGCCGGCCTTCGCGCCGCTCAGCGTGGCGGTGCGCGGGCTGCTGGCCGAGTACCGGCACCGCACCGGCTACGACGAGATCGAGAACCGATTCGATCCCGAGCCCTCGGCGGGCTGGAAGGCGCTCACCGCGGAGCAGCGGGCCGCCCGCGTCCAGACCGCGCTGGACAGCCTCGCGGCGCAGCGCGGGCTCCGGCCGGGGGACGTGGTCTGCACGCGCGTCGATCGCAGCACCCGGGCGACGATCGAACTCCGGGCCGAGCTTCCCGCGCGGGCGAAGGCCGTCCTTATGATGGACCTCGAGCGGGGTCTCAAGGACCGCGTCGAGCCGGTGCTCCACCTGTACCAGGAAGAGATGCACGACAAGAACAAGATCCGGCGGCTCTGAAAAGAGGGGTACCCCACACCATGACGCAGGCCTTGACCGACCATACCGACCTCATCCTGGACGGCACCAAGATCCAGTGGCATCTGGATCGGGTGCGCGCCTGGGAGCGGGGCGAGCGCATCGCGCCCATCACGATCGACATGGCGCTGACCCGAGCCTGCAACTTCGCGTGCCACTTCTGCTACGCCATGCTCCAGGAGAACGACCGCCAGACGATCACCAAGGAGGTGATCACCGACTTCCTCGACGATTGCGCGGAGATCGGGGTCAAGGGCATCAGCCTGGTCTCGGACGGGGAGAGCACGATCTCCCCGGTCTTCGTCCACGCGGTGGTGCACGGCAGCGAGGTGGGCCTCTCCATGGCCTGCGGTACCAACGGCTTCATCTTCAACCGCCGCAAGCTGGAAGAGGTGCTGCCGCACCTGACCTACCTGCGTATCAACATCTCGGCGGGCGAGCGCAAGCGCTACTCGGAGATCATGGGCGTGAAGGAGGAATGGTTCGATCGGGTCGTCCAGAACATCCGGGACATGGTGGACATCAAGAAGCGAGAGAACCTGCCGGTGACGATCGGCCTGCAGATGGTCCTGGACCCACGCTACGGCGACCAGATCATGCCGCTGGCCCGCCTCGGCAAGGAGCTGCGGCCGGACTACCTGGTCATCAAGCACTGCAGCGACGACGAGGACGGGACCCTCGGGGTGGACTACCAGGCGTATGACAAGCTGTACGACACCCTCAAGGAGGCGGAGGCGCTCTCCGACGCCGAGTACTCGGTCAAGGTGAAGTGGTCGAAGATCGAGGCCAAGGGCAAGCGCAACTACCAGCGCTGCTACGGGCCCCCGTTCATGCTCCAGATCTCCGGCTCTGGCCTCATCGCGCCCTGCGGAATGCTCTTCAACGAGCGCTACAAGAAGATGCACATCGGGAACATCTGCGAGCAGCGGTTCAAGGATATCTGGGCGTCCGACCGCTACTGGGAGGTCGTCAACTACCTCGCCTCGCCGGAGTTCAACGCTCAGAACATGTGCGGCACCCTCTGCCTGCAGCACAAGGTCAACGAATTCCTTGACGGCTACAAGAAGGGGCTGCACATCCTCCAGGAGCCCACCGGGCGGCCGCCGCAGCACCTCGACTTCGTCTAGGGGAAGGGTCCGCCATCAAGCCAACCATCTCCTTCGTCATCCCGGCGCTCAACGAGGAAGCCAACATCGCGGACGCGGTGCGCGAGGCGGCGGCCGCCATGGGTGATCGCTTCCGCGACTACGAGCTGCTGTTGTTCGACGACGGCTCCACCGACCGGACCGGCGCGATCATGGACGACCTGGCCGCCGCCGACCCCGCCCATGTCCGGGTCACCCACAACCCGACCTCGCGGAACCTGGGCGGGGTGTACAAGCAGGGGATCGCGCTGGCCCGCATGGACTACATCCTGATGGTTCCCGGTGACAACGAGAATCCGGGCCACGCCCTCCAGGCCCCATTCGACGCCATCGGCGGCGCCGACATCGTGCTGCCGTACCCGGTGAACTCGGCCGTGCGCGGCTTCGCCCGCAACACCGTGTCGCGGATCTACGTCGGGCTGCTGAACCGCCTGTTCGGCCTCCGGGTCCGCTACTACAACGGGACGGTCATCCACCGTACCGCCAACCTCAAGACGCTCCCCATCAAGACCTCGAGCTTCGCCTACCAGGCCGAGATCCTGATCAAGCTCCTGTGTGCCGGGAAGAGCTTCGTCGAGGTCCCCATCCGGATCGACCCACCCAAGGAAGGCCGGCGCTCCCGAGCCTTCCGCTGGAAGAACATGGTGCAGGTCGGCCGTACCCTGGGCGACCTCTTCATGGACATCCGCGTCCGGCGCCGCCTCCCAGCCGTCCGCTGATCCGTCCCCCGGCCCGGCGGCCGGGTCCCCGCGGAGTTTGAGGATTCCGGGGGCTTTGTCTATCATGCCTTCAGGCCCCCATGACGAGCATCCCCCAGAATCTCTGTGTGCCGCCCGGCACCACCATCCGAGCGACCCTCGAGGCCATCACCAAGAACGGTCGCCAGGTGGCGCTCGTGACCGACCCCGACGACCGCCTTCTCGGCATCGTGACCGACGGAGACGTGCGCAAGGCGCTGCTCCGGGGCGCCCTCCTCGAGGCGCCGATCGGAGAGAATATGAATGCCACGCCGCTCACCGGGCGGGTGGGGCTCGGGCGGACCGAGGCCGGGGAGCTGATGCGGGCTCGAGCCATCCGGCACCTGCCCCTGGTCGACGGGACCGGCCGGCTGGTGGACGTGGTCTTCCTCGACGATCTGCTCGCGCGCCTACCGCTGCCCGCGTCCGCGGTGATCATGGCGGGCGGCATGGGCACCCGGCTCCGGCCGCTCACCGAGGAGACGCCGAAGCCGCTGCTGCGGGTGGGCGGGCGGCCCCTCGTCGAGCTCCTCATCGAGCGCCTCGAGCGCTGCGGGGTGGGCGACGTGGTGGTGGCGGTGCACCACAAGTCCGACATGATCCGGGCCCAGCTCGGCGACGGCGCGCGCTTCGGCGTGCGGCTCTCGTACGTGGACGAGCCCGAGCGCCTCGGCACCATCGGCGCCCTGACCCTCCTTCGCCCGCGGCCGGTCGACGCGTTCTTCGTCATCAACGGCGACATCCTCACCAAGTGTGACTTCCGCGCGATGTGGGAGTTCCATCGCGCGCAGCGGGCCCGCATGACGGTGGGCGTCTCGCTCCACCAGGTGGACATCCCGTACGGGGAGTTCACGCTGCAGGGTACGCGCATCAGCCGGGTGGAGGAGAAGCCGAGAAAAGAGTTCCCGATCAATGCCGGGATCTATCTGCTCGATCCCTCGCTCATCGACCTGATCCCATCCGGGCAGTACTTCGACGCCACCGACCTGATCCGCGCGTGCCTCGAGCGCGACCACCCGGTCTCCGCGCACGTGATCCGCGAGTACTGGCTCGACGTGGGCCGCCCCGACGACCTGCGCAAGGCCGACCGCGACATCGCCGAAGGGCGGCTGGACTAGACTAGGCGCATGAACACGGTCGGCGTGGTGGGCATGGGTTATGTCGGTCTCACCATGGCGGTGGCCCTGGCCCGCACGGGCTTCACCGTCCACGGGGTGGACGCCTCGCCCGCCGTCCTCGCCGCGCTCTCGGAAGGCCGTGCGCACCTCTTCGAGCCCGGCGTGGAGGAAGGCCTCGCGGCATTCCGAGGCGAGCGCCTGCACGTCGGCCGGGAGCTGCCATCCGAGGGCGTCGACGCGGTCATGATCTGTGTCTCGACGCCCACGAATCCGGTCACCCATGCCCCCGAGCTGGAAAACCTCCGGGCGGCGGCCCGTCACGTGGCCGAGCGGTGCGGACCCGACACCCTCGTGATCGTCCGCTCCACCGTGCCGGTGGGGGCGAGCCGCAGCGTGGTGTTGCCGGAGCTGACCGGGCGCTGGGGCGCGAGGGTCCGCCTGGCGTTCGCCCCGGAGCGGACGATCCAGGGCCAGGCCCTGCGCGAGCTGGAAGAGCTGCCGCAGGTGGTGGGCGGGCTGGACGCGGCGAGCCGCGACGCGGCGGCCGCGCTGTTCTCGCGCGTCACGCGCCGCATCGTGCCCGTCGGGTCACTCGAGGCCGCGGAGCTGGTGAAGCTGGTCAACAACTGCCACACCGACCTGATCTACTCCTACGGCAACGAGGTCGCGCTGATGGCCGAGCGCTGGGGGCTCGACCCACTCGAAGTCATCCGCGCGGCCAACCTCGACTACCCGCGCCCGGACCTGGCCAAGCCCGGGTATGTCGGCGGGGGCTGCCTCTCGAAGGATCCCTATATCCTGATGAGCGCGGCGCGCGCGGTCGGCTACACGCCCTGGCTCGTCGGCCAGGCGCGCGGGCTCAACGAGCACCT
>Ga0137407_10003652_pt1 | contig 10233 bp, 10 predicted proteins | sample CZOMad2_2_16fung_FD_108410 | JGI IMG/M metagenome (GOLD analysis project Ga0137407, IMG submission 108410) | Vadose zone soil fungal communities from Angelo Coast Range Reserve, California, USA - CZOMad2_2_16fungal (Illumina Assembly) | ecosystem: Environmental > Terrestrial > Soil > Vadose...
CGTCCTCCAGGGGCTCGAGGGTCAGATCGAAGCCGCGCGCGAGGCGGAGAAGGTGGCGCTCCGGCGCGAGCAGGACGCAAGGGCGCGCATCGCCGCCGGCACCGACGTCGAGATCGCGCTGCTGCGGGCGCAGTCAGAGACGGCTTCAGCCCGCTCACAGCTCGCGAGCCTGCAGGGCCAGAAGGACGCCACCCTGCCCCAGCTCGAGGCCCTCATCGGCGAACCTATCGAGCCCCAGTCCGCCCGGGTCGAGAACTTCGGTCCCGTAGGAGAGGAGAGCGCGGAGCCCTGGGAGAACACCTACTCGGTCAAGAGCGCGATCGCGTCGACCCTATCGGCCCAGAAGTCGGTGCGGCTGGACCAGTTCCTCTGGCTGCCTTCCGTCTCGGGCGGCTTCAGGGAGAACTACACCTCCAACGGAGGCTTCGCGGAAAAGAACTGGACCAACGACTGGATCGTGAACCTTTCCCTCCCCATCTACGACCAAGGGGTGCGGTACGCCCAGCTCGCCCAGGATCGGGCGCGACTTACGCAGGCACAGGCCCTGCTGGCCTCGACGCGGGCGCAGGCTCGCTCGACCTGGATCGGCGCGCGCGCAAACTTCGCTGCACAGCAGGCCGTGTTGGAACAGAGCGTGGCCGCGGAGCAGCTCGCGATCCGGACGCAGAAGCAGGTGGAGGCGTCATATCGGGCCGGAGTCTCCACCTCGCTGGACCTGTCGGTTGCGGATCAGCAGAAATTCGCGGCCCAGAGCACCACGGCGGTCTCGCGGGCACAACTCGAGATCCAGCGGGCGGCGCTGGCCGCGGCGGAGGGAAAGCTGTACGAGTCGGCGCGCTGAGCCTCAGGACAGCCGCGCTACCAGCCGTTCCAGCGCGGCTCGCCCGCCTTCGAGAATGGAGGCGCCATCTCCGACCAGGAGCGAATCGAAGTCGAGCCGGGACAGCCGCCGCAACGACTCGATCAGGGTGCTCTTGTCGTCGATGACCTTTTCCGGCAGCAGGGCGCATTCACCCGGAGGCTTTCCCACACAGGCGTCACCGATCAGGAGGATGCGCCGCTCGGGCCAGTGCAGCGCCACTTCGCCCGGAGACTTTCCCGGCGCGGCGACGACGGCGAGCGGGCCGACTCGCTGACCCGTTTGCAGCTCGTCATCGATCGCAGTCCCCCGTTCCCGCGCGAATGCGGCGTCCTCGGGATGGATGGCGATGCGCGCCCCGGTGCGTTCCTTCACCCGCATGCTGGACCGGAAGTGGTTGCGGTTCGTGATCAGGACGCGGGCGACGCCCTCGCGCGCCAGCTCGTCCAGGACCTCGTCCGTCATCTCCGCCGGATCGATGCAGACGTTTCCCTCCGGATGGCGCACGAGCCAGCCGTTGAAGTCATAGCCATGCCGCGCGGAGAACCACGGCCAGGTGAGGATGCCGGGGAGGATCTCTCGCATGCTGCTCGCGTACACCCCGGACGACACTTTGTGAAGCGCCCGCGCCGCTTCCGGTATAAGTCCGCGCGCGATGTTCGCCGTCCTCCGCCACCCCGCCTTCCGTTGGATCTGGCTCGGCGCCCTGGTCAGCAACACCGGCAACTGGATGGAGGCCGTCGCGCAGAGCTGGCTGGTGCAGCAGCAGACCGGCTCGCCCTTCATGGTCGAGCTGCTCGCGGCGAGCGAGTTCGTGCCGCATGCGGTGCTCATGCTCGCAGCCGGCTGGCTCGCCGACCACTACAACCGGCGCAAGCTCCTGCTCGCCGGGCAGTCGGTCATGATGGTGCTCGGCGCGGTCCTCGCCGTCGCCGCGCATCTGGGCTGGGCGACGCCCTGGGTGATCATCGCCATCTCCTTCGCCGAGGGCGCCGCCTGGGCCAGCGTCACGCCCTCCTGGCAGGCGGTGATCCCCGCGCTGGTCCCGCGCTCCGAGCTGCCCTCCGCCATCGCCTTGAACTCCGCCCAATTCAATACCGCGCGGCTGCTCGGCCCGATGATCGCGGGCGCCCTGCTTTCCGCGGCGAGCGCCGCCTTCGTCTTCGACCTGAACGTGGTGAGCTTCATCGGCATCGTCGTGGTTCTCGCGGCGATCCGCGTGCCCGAGGCGGAGCTGGCCGCTGCGCATACCTCGGGCGGCGAGCTGGCGCAGTCGGGCGGAATCCGGCCGGCGGTGCGCTGGGCGGTGGGCGAGCCCGGTCCGCGGCGGATCATTCTCGGAGTATTCGCCTTCGCCCTGCTGGCGGCGCCGGTGCAAGGCTTGATGGCGTCGATGGCGGACGAGGTCCTTCACATCGGGGCCCACGGCTACGGCATCCTCCTCTCCTGTCTCGGCGCAGGGGCGATCGCCGGCGCCTTGACGCTCGCCCGACTGCCCCGGTCCTATCCGCGGCACCACCTCATTCCGCTCTCGATGCTCGCCTTCGCCCTCTGCGCCCTCGTCTACGGCGGATCGCGCTGGCCGCTTCTCTCCGCCGCCGCGCTCGTGGTGGGAGGCGTCTTCTGGGTCTGGTCGCTGGCATCCTCCACCACCGCGATGCAACTGCTCGTGCCGGAGCGCCTGCGCGGCCGCGCGATGAGCGTGCTGGCTCTGGCGACCACCGGCCCGCTCCCGCTCGGCCACCTCCTCGGCGGCACGGTGGCCCACGCGCTCGGGATCCGCGCGGGCATCCTGGTGAGCTGCGGCGTGCTGGCGGCGTTCTGCGCCTGGAGCACGCTGGCGCGGGAGCCGGGCATCGACGACATGAAGCTGCCTCCGCCGCCGGCGCGGGGACTGCGCGCGGCGTTGTGGGAGGCCTTGACGGCCGCATCGCACCGGGCGCAGGTGGCGGAACCACGCGCAGCGGAACCCCTGGAGGACTGAGATGACCGATGAGCAGCGCGAGATCTGGGAGCTGGTCCGGCGCAGCAACCGGGCATGGGTCGCCGGCGCCGCGCACGAGGTGGCCAATCTGTTCGATGAGTCCGCCGTCGTCATCGCGCCGACGCTGCAGGGTCGCGTGGAAGGACGCGAGGCGATCGTCCGCAGCTATGAACAGTTCGTCCACCATGCTCGGACGCACGCGTTCGAGGAGCTGGAGCACTCGATCGACGTCTTCGGCGACGTGGCCGCCGTCACCTACCGTTTCGCCATGCGCTACACGCTGAATGGCGAGGACGCCGAGCGCGACGAGACCGGACAGGAGGTGTTGGTGCTGCGGCGCACTCCTTCGGGCTGGAAGGCCCTCTGGCGCGCGCAGACGACGGAGTGAGCTGCCCTCCAGCGGAGGTTTGCGATGCGAGCCATGGTCCTTGTCGAGACGCGCCGCCGGCTGGAGCTGCGCGAGCTGCCGGATCCGCGCCCGCAGGCCGGACAGGTCCTCTTGCGCGTGCGCGCATGCGGCGTGTGCCGCACCGACCTGCACATCGCCGACGGCGAGCTCCCCGATCCGAAGCTCCCCCTGGTTCCGGGACACGAGATCGTCGGCATCGTGGAAGAAGGCGCCGGACGGTTCGCCCGGGGCATCCGGGTCGGCGTGCCATGGCTCGGCTGGACCTGCGGCGTCTGCGTCTATTGCCGCTCGGGCCGGGAGAACCTGTGCGAGCGCGCCCGTTTCACCGGCTACCAGATCGACGGCGGCTACGCGGAGCTGACCGTCGCGGACGAACGGTACTGTTTTCCGCTCCCCGAGCAGTACTCCGATTCCGAGGCGACGCCGCTGCTCTGCGCCGGGCTCATCGGAGCGCGATCGCTGCGCATGGCGGGCGATGCCCGCCGCCTCGGCCTCTACGGCTTCGGCGCGGCCGCGCATCTGATCGCGCAGGTGGCGCGCGCGGAAGGTCGCGAGGTGTACGCGTTCACTTCGCCGGGCGACGTGGATGCGCAGCGGTTCGCCCTCGAGCTTGGCGCGGTCTGGGCGGGGTCGTCGACCGAGCCGCCGCCTGCCCAGCTTGACGCGGCCATCCTCTTCGCGCCGGTGGGCGCGCTCGTTCCGCAGGCGCTGCGGGCCGTCGGCAAGGGCGGAATCGTGGTCTGCGGCGGGATCCACATGAGCGACATCCCGTCGTTTCCGTACCGCCTGCTCTGGGAGGAGCGCGTGGTGCGCAGCGTGGCGAATCTCACCCGCCAGGATGCGGAAGAGTTCCTCACCCTCACCGGGCGCGTGCAGCTGCGCGCCCACGTCGTTCCCCACCCGCTCGCCGCCGCCAACGAGGTGCTCGCGTCCTTGCGCGCCGGCGAGATCGTCGGCGCCGCAGCGCTCGTGCCGTAGCAGGCGGCAGGACGAGACCTGAACGCGCCCGGCCTCCTTGCGCGTGCAATCCCGCAAGAGCAAGCTGGATGCCCGATGACCTTTGGCCCGCACATCGCAGTCAGGCCTCTACGGTTTGGACGGACGGCGCGACGCGACCGCTGGTGGGCGCAAGGCCTGCTGGTGTTCACGGTCCTCTCCACGTTCGTGGTCTACACGACCTGGGCAGCGCTGCAGGGCCGGCACTACACGTTCGGACCGTATCTCTCCCCGTTCTACTCTCCGGAGCTGTTCGGACACTCGTCGCACGCCTGGTTCGGGCCGCCGCCGTCGTGGTTTCCCGCCTGGCTCACGATCTCGCCCGCCATTCTCATCCTCTGGGCGCCGGGTGGCTTCCGGCTGACCTGCTATTACTACCGGGCGCGTACTACAAGGCGTTCTGGGCCGACCCGCCTTCCTGTGCGGTGGGCGAGCCGCGAACGACCTACCGCGGCGAGAGCGCGATGCCGCTCGTGCTGCAGAACGTGCACCGCCTCTTCCTCTACCTCGCCCTCCCCTTCCTCGCGATCCTCGCCTACGACGTCTGGAAGGCGATGTGGTTCCCCGGCTTCGGCATCGGCGTCGGCACGCTGATCCTGGCCGCGAACGTGGTCTTCCTCGGCGGGTACGCGCTCGGCTGCCACTCGCTGCGGCATCTCGCCGGTGGATGCTTCGATCAGCTCTCCACGCGTCCTCTGCACGAGCGCGCATACGCGTGCGTGAGCTGCTTCAACCGCCGCCACGGCACCTTCGCCTGGTTGAGCCTCTTCAGCGTGGCCTTCGCCGACCTCTACATCCGGCTCTGTTCGATGGGTGTCTGGCGCGACTGGAGGATCGTTTGACCGTCCGCGCCCAGACCCACGAGCACGACGTGCTGGTGGTCGGCGCGGGCGGAGCCGGGCTGCGGGCGGCCATCGAGGCCTCGGCGGCGGGCCTCTCGGTCGGGCTGGTGTGCAAGTCGCTGCTGGGGAAGGCGCACACGGTGATGGCGGAGGGCGGGATCGCGGCGGCGCTGGCCAACGTCGACGAGCGCGACAACTGGAAGGTCCACTTCGCCGACACCATGCGCGGCGGTCAGTACCTGAACTCCTGGCGGATGGCCGAGCTGCACGCGAAGGAAGCGCCGGCGCGCGTGCGCGAGTTGGAGGCGTGGGGCGCGCTCTTCGATCGCACCAAGGACGGCCGCATCCTCCAGCGCAACTTCGGCGGCCACCGCTATCCGCGCCTCGCGCACGTGGGCGATCGCACGGGGCTGGAGATGATCCGCACGCTTCAAGACCACGGCATCCACCAGGGCATCGACGTGCACATGGAGCACACGGTGCTCTCGCTCCTCAAGGACGGCGATCGGGTGTCCGGCGCCTTCGGGTACGATCGCGAGCGCGGGTTCTTCCACGTGTTCCGCGCGCGGGCGGTCGTGCTCGCCACGGGGGGAATCGGCAAGGCCTACCAGATCACCAGCAACTCCTGGGAATACACCGGCGACGGCCACGTGCTCGCGTACGACGCCGGCGCCGAACTGATGGACATGGAGTTCGTGCAGTTCCATCCCACCGGGATGATCTGGCCGCCTTCCGTGCAGGGCATCCTCGTCACCGAGGGCGTGCGCGGCGAAGGCGGAGTGCTGCTCAACAGCAAGGGCAAGCGGTTCCTCTTCGACGACATCCCGGAAAATTATCGCAGCCAGACCGCCGACAGCGAAGAAGAGGGATTCCGCTACACGCAGGGCGACAAGAACGCGCGCAGGCCGCCCGAGCTGCTCACCCGCGACCACGTGGCCCGATGCATCGTGCGCGAGATCCGGGAGGGCCGCGGCAGCCCGCATGGCGGGGTCTTCCTCGACATCAGCTGGCTCAAGCGGCGGCTGCCCGGCGCGAAGGAGCACATCAAGAAGAAGCTGCCCAGCATGTACCACCAGTTCCTCAAGCTGGCCGACATCGACATCACCGAGCAGCCGATGGAGGTCGGGCCGACCACGCACTACATGATGGGAGGCGTGCGCGTCGATCCCGAGACGCAGATGTCCACGGTGCCCGGGCTCTTCGCCGCCGGCGAGTGCGCCGCCGGTCTGCACGGGGCGAATCGGTTGGGCGGCAACTCGCTGTCGGACCTGCTCGTCTTCGGCCAGCGGGCGGGCGCCAATGCGGCGCGGTTCGCGGAGGAGAACCCCGCCGTGCAGATCGAGGAAGCCCAGGTGGAGGCGGCGGAGCGGCGGGCGCTGCAGCCGTTCGAGGACGGGACGGGCACCGGCGCGGAAGGCGGGCCCTTCCAGGTGCAGCAGGATCTGCAGAAGTCGATGCAGGGCCTGGTGGGCATCGTGCGCAACGAAGGCGAGATGGCTCACGCTCTCGACGCGCTGGGGATGTTCGGCGACCGCGCGCGGCGCATCCGCATCGGCGGCAACCGCGCCTACAACCCGGCCTGGCACACCGCGCTCGACCTGCACAACCTGCTCACCGTCTCGGAAGCGATCGCGCGCTCGGCGCTGGAGCGCAAGGAGAGCCGTGGCGCGCACTTTCGCGAGGACTTCCCCGACAAGGTCGCCGAGTTCGGCCGCGTCAACATCGTCATCGCCCGCGGGAGCTCCGGCGAGATGCGCGTCAGGCGCGAGCCGATCCCCGAGATGCCCGCCGCCCTGAAGCAGATCGTCGAGGAGATGAAATGAAGGCCTCCTTCCGCATCTGGCGCGGCGACTCACAAGGAGGAGACTTCCGCGACTACGCGACCGAGGTCTCGGAGGGGATGGTGGTGCTCGACGCCGTTCACCGCATCCAGGCCGACCAGGCCAACGACCTGGCGGTGCGCTGGAACTGCAAGGCGGGGAAGTGCGGCTCCTGCTCGGCGGAAGTGAACGGCCTGCCGCGCCTGATGTGCATGACCCGCCTGAGCGATCTGCCGCTCGAGCAGCCGGTCGTCATCGAGCCGATGAATTCGTTTCCGAAGATCCGCGACCTGGTGACCGACGTCTCCTGGAATTTCGAGGTGAAGAAGAAGATCAAGAAGTTCCGCCCGCGCGCCCCGGACGCTCCCGACGGCACCTGGAGGATGGCGCAGCAGGACATCGAGCGCGTGCAGGAATTCCGCAAGTGCATCGAGTGCTTTCTCTGCCAGGACGTCTGCCACGTGATCCGCGAGCACAAGCCGCCCAGGCCGTTCATCGGCCCGCGCTTCTTCGCCCATGCCGCGGCGCTGGAGATGCACCCGCTTGATGTCGAAGACCGCGCCGGGCAGCTCAACGAGCTCCACGGCATCGGGTACTGCAACATCACAAAGTGCTGTACCCGCGTCTGCCCGGAGGAGATCAACATCACCGACAATGCGATCATCCCGCTCAAGGAGCGGGTGGTCGACGAGATGTACGACCCGTTCCGAAAGCTCTTTCGCATCCTCAATCCGAGGACCTGATCTGGAGGCGTCATGCAGCAGCTCAAGCCGATCTCCAGCGAGGCGATTCCACGCGCGCTCTCCAAGGCAGAGCGATACCGGCTGCTCAACGAGCCGCAGGAGGCGGAGAGCATCTGCCTCGACATCCTTGCCACGCAGCCCGACCACCAGCAGGCGCTGGTCATGCTGCTTCTCGCGGACACCGACCAGTTCGGCAGCGGGTCGGGGAAAGGCCCGGGCGACGCGCGCGCCGTCCTCGGCAGGCTGCGCGACGAGTACGAGCGGCAATACTACGCTGGCCTGATCTGCGAGCGCTGGGTCAAGGCGCAGATCCGGGACGGTGCGCATCCGAGCCACGCCACGGGCTGGGTCCTCGAAGCGCTGGACGACTACGAGAAAGCGCAGGCGCTGAGCCCGCCTGGCAACGACGACGCGGTGCTGCGCTGGAACGCCTGCATCCGGTTCCTCGAGCACCATCCCGGGCTGACGGCGGAGATGGAGACGTCGGGCGCCGAAGGGTTCACTGACGATCGCCCGGCCTGAGCTCGAATCCTTGCCCCTGCGGTCGAGAAGCGGCGGATCGCGCCTGATGGATGACCTGAATGGTCAGTCGAATGTGCCGGTCGGCTCGGCCAGCCGCACCCTTTCACGTCCCGGGCACGTCAAGCGAGCGCCCCCGCGCGGAGAAGCTTGTCTCTTCTTCGTCTTCCAAGCCGATCGGCCGCTGCTACCCGGCATGCGCTGTTCGCTGGCAAAAATCGATGAGATCGCCATTGGAAGGGGTTCCGAACGTCGCGTCACGACCGACGGCCGCCGCCTTGCCGTCGAGCTGCCGGACCTGTGGGTCTCGTCCCGCCACGCCAGGCTCAACAGGGTGCTCGGCGCTTGGGGAATCGAGGACTGCAAGTCGCGCAACGGGACGCTCGTCAACGGCGTTCCGGTCGAGCGATCGCCGCTGGCGGACGGCGATCTGATCGAGCTGGGACAGAGTTTCCTCATCTTCCGCGAAGGGGTGGCCGGCTCGGATGCTCCCGCCGTCGCCGAGGTCGACCACAGGCAAGGCGCAGCTCCCGGGCTGGCGACCCTTTCGGCAGAGCTCGCAGGAGAGTTCGAGCGCCTGCAGACGATGGCACGTTCGCGTGTTCCTGTCGTCGTCCGCGGCGAGAGCGGAACCGGGAAGGAGATGATTGCGTGGGCCCTGCATTGCCTCTCGGGCCGCACGGGAACGCTTCAGGCAGTGAATTGCGGCTCCCTGCCCTCCACGCTCGTTGAATCGGAGCTGTTCGGCTTTCGCAAAGGCGCCTTTTCCGGCGCAACCGAGGACCGTCCGGGCCTGGTGCGCAGCGCCGAAGGCGGGACGCTGTTCCTCGACGAGATCGGCGATCTGCCGCTACCGGCGCAGGCCGCGCTCCTCCGGGTTCTGCAGGAAGGCGAGGTACTGCCCGTCGGAGCGACCAGGCCGGTAAAGGTGGACTTCCGGCTGGTCGCCGCCACGCACCGCGACCTGGATGCCCTCGTCGAGAGCGACCGCTTCCGCGCCGACCTGCTCGCGCGCATCGGCGGATTCACGATCACGTTGCCTCCGCTGCGGGAACGCCGCGAGGACATCGGCCTCATCGTCGCCGAGCTTCTCCGGCGCAACCTCCGCGAGCAAGCTGCCGAAGTGGCGTTTTCCCCGAGCGCGGTACGCACATTGTTCGGTTACGCGTGGCCGTTCAACATCCGCGAGTTGGACAGATGCGTGGAAGCTGCCATCGTCCTGTCCGCGTCCGGGCCCATCGACGTTGCGCACCTACCGGCCGCTGTCACCGCGATACGCTCGCAGCGCGGCGCGCGAGAACCGCGCGCGAAAAGGGCTGAGCCGGCCCTGTCCGAGCTTGACCGCAAGAGGCGCGACGACATCATTGCCGCTCTGACTGCCAGTGGAGGCAACGTCAGCGCGGCTTCCCGGGTGCTGGGCAAGGCCCGCGCACAGGTGCAGCGATGGATCAAGCGCTATGCCATCGATCCGCGGAGCTTCCGTCCGAGTCCCTGACACTGGGCCCTGGTTCACTGGTAGTTCGCGCACCGAGAGCCAGGGCCCGCCTCATCGCCGCATCCAAGCGACCGCGAAGACCAGGAGCGAGAGCGCCAGGCCGTAGATGAAGACGTCGTAGGTGATGCGCAAGGCGCGCTGTCGATCGACGAGCATCTTTCGCACGAAGTAGAGATGCTCGATCATCGACGCCTGCAATCCGGGCACGTCGAGGGCCAACCGCTTGATCCGCTGCGCATACTCGGGAAGCGAGAGCGGGGTGTCGTTCGTGAAGAGGAGCAGGTTCGCATCGTGGATTCGCCACTCGTCCTTGACGAGCGTGGAGCGGGCCGAACGCATCGAGTAGATGGAGACGAAGATGGCGACCAGATTCACCGTGAGCAGCACGACGGTGGGGACGAGCAGATAGCGTTCGGAGTCGAAGTGGCGCAGCAGCAACCCGATCACGATGGAGATCATGATCGCGTTCACATGGATCATCGTGCTCGTCCGGCGATCCGCGAGGCCCACCAGGCCGACCTGGAGCTTGGTGAGATAGTAGAAGATGCTCTCGACGGTCTTCCCCA
>Ga0137407_10003653_pt1 | contig 10230 bp, 5 predicted proteins | sample CZOMad2_2_16fung_FD_108410 | JGI IMG/M metagenome (GOLD analysis project Ga0137407, IMG submission 108410) | Vadose zone soil fungal communities from Angelo Coast Range Reserve, California, USA - CZOMad2_2_16fungal (Illumina Assembly) | ecosystem: Environmental > Terrestrial > Soil > Vadose zone...
GACGCGAGTGATGAGCCGGCTGAAGGCCATTTACCGAGGCTGGGGGATTCCTTGTGCCGGCCAGCAGGTATACGCACCGCGCTACCGTGCGGAATGGCTCGCAAAGATTTCGGAAGCCGGCGTACGTCGTCGTGCCGAACTCTATTACCAACAGTTCGACGCCTTGGCGGCGTTGCGCCAGGGGACGCGACGAGAACTATTAGCGGAAGCACGGAAACATCCGGCCATGAGATTACTGCGGCAGATTCCTGCGATTGGCCCCATCCGCGCCGCTCTGTGGATCGCTCTGATACAGACGCCTAATCGCTTCCGCACCAAGCGGCAGCTGTGGGCTTACTGTGGATTGGCGCTGAGGACGTACACCAGCGGAGAATATCGTTTCGTCGGTGGCCAACTCAAACGCTCCAAGAGAGTCTTGGCCGTCCGCGGGCTCAACATCAACCATAACCACGATCTGAAAAATATTTTCAAGGGTGCAGCCACGCGGGCGGCTGCTACCGCTGGACCTTTCCAGGACTTCTACTAGGCTACCGTTGCCCGAGGAATGAAACCGCATTTGGCGCGTCTCACCTTGGCGCGCAAGATCGCGTCCATCACTTTGCTGGTTTGGAAGAAAGGAGCGCGTTTCGACGCAGAACATCTGAAACAACAAGCAGCTTAAGCGTTGGGTTAAGGACCGTCCGTTGCTGGATTCATTTCTGGTGATAGCTTTTCGGTTCTTCTGACGCTTTGGTTCGAGGGTGAGTCTCCATTAGCGCGTTAGGCGGAGAGTGTGCTCCGAGCACCACGAGTCTCTTGGTAAACTATAGGCCCCCTCGGATAACCAGAAAAAGCTATAGGCCGCGAGCCTCAGATAGAACTATGGTTGACAACGTTCAACCACGCAGCTTGTCTTGCTTCAGAATCCGAAAGCGCCGTCACGAAAACAGAATGGATCTACGAAGAGCGAACACCCCAGAGCCTCTCAACATGACTTGGGCTGGAGAGCGCGGCGAACGTTTTTGCTCCTTCCAGTCGCCGGGGTTGTTTTTTCCCTTGACTCTCCCCTTTATAGAACGCACCAAAATCATATTCTTCTTCGCGATAAATGATTTAGAATCAACGTAGCTATTGCGCCCGTAGCTCAGTTGGATAGAGCGTCTGCCTTCTAAGTGGACGCAAATTAAATCCAAGTCGTTGCTCCGGTTGCGCTTATGAGTTTCGAGCCCTCCTTGTGCTGCTCCAAAGTTGCTCCAAAAGTTAAAAATCGCGCTAGCAGCTAGTCTCTGGGATAAAACCAAAGCTCGGCAATTTCCCAACGTCCGCTGAAACGACCGTCGTGCCCGGTTCGCGACGTAAGTAAGGTAGCGCTTCCAGGCTTCCGATCAACTGGCACAAAATGCAATCGCCTCAAGAGTGGTCGGCCGAACTGAATATGTCCACTTCGCTGACATCCCAGATCCGGACTTCCGGACCGGTTTCAGATTCTTCCTCGCTTATCGAATTGACCTTTCACGTCATTTGGCCTAGATTGAGTCAACTTCTGAGTTTTTATTTGGGTGTTAGCTAGCTATGGCGTTACGCCCCCTGTCGCAAGTGTCCTGCGTTGTTTGCATTGTCTTGCTGCCCGTTCTGGTGCAAGCTCAGCAGCCCGCGGGGACAATCACCGGCGTGGTGAGGGACCCTTCGGGAGCAATCGTTTCCGGAGCCAGCATTACCATCGTTCACGAAGCCACGCAGTCCACGACGCGAGCAACCACTTCGAACGCGGGTGTTTACAGTGCTCCCGGACTTCTGCCGGGTCTCTATAAAGTCTGCGTAGGGGCAACGGGATTCAAACAAACAGTTGTTGAACTCGAGGTCGAAGTCGGTCGAGTGAAAACGGCTGACGTGAGTCTGCAAGTCGGAGATGTGACGCAAACCGTAACGGTCGAAGCTTACGGTGTGCGTGTGAATCCGACGCAGACCAGTCTGGAAGGTATCGTCACGGAGGAACTGATCCATAACCTTCCCCTGAATGGGCGCAACTTCCTTGATCTTGGCCAGCTCGAACCCGGCGTGCAAGTGGTTCCAGACGACATCATCACCCGGAGCGGCTTCGCCCGGCTGTCTGTAGCGGGGCAGACGGGAGTCACCACGCGAGTGACGGTGGATGGGCTGGATGTAAGTGATGAACACGCAGGCTCCGTCGCGCTTAACCTCTCAGCAGACTCGATCGAGGAGTTCCAAATCAGCCGGTCGACGTTTGATGTTTCCACAGGGCTGACCGGCAGCGGGGCCGTCAACATTGTGACCAAGAGTGGCAGCAACGAGTTGCACGGCAGCGCGTTCTTGTTATGGCGCGACGATGCATTTGCCGCCCGCATCGGCCAGGAGCCTACTGCGTTCGACCGCGAGCAAGCCGGTTTTAATGTTGGCGGGCCTTTCATCCGGAATCGCCTGTTCTGGTTCCTGAACTACGAACGCAACAACCAGGACGCTGCCGTGGTAACCAATATTCCTCTGTTCCCGCAATTCAGCCGCACCTGGCCTTCTCCTTCCGACGAACGCATGGCCACGGCACGACTGGACTGGAACGTGACCGGCAATCTGCGGGCTTTCTTCCGCTTCACGTATGACGGGCATGAGGAAATTCCGGGATCAACATTCGGCGGGGTGAGGCTGGCTCCCATCGCAGTAGCAACCAATGCGAGACAGACCGCCTTGGGGCTGGACGCGACCGTGGGCCGCTTCACCCATTCCGTGCGCTTGGGTTACACCAACTACGACAATACCGCCGACCCCGCGGGACAGAGCGCTCCTGGAGTGCCGGAAACAGTGGATCCCGCCGGGCGGCTTCTGACTGTGACGCAAGCTCAGGGCCCCATCCTAATTGGGACGCATCCAAATTCCACGATTCGTCGCTACCAGGATACCCATGAGATGCGCTACGACGCCGCCTTGAGCGTTGGCCGTCACGCGTTGCGCGGCGGCGTCCTGGTGGACATCATCCGAATCAACTGGTTCGATTCCGCCTTCGGAAATGCGCCGCAGGTCAACCTGAACTTCAGCTCGGCCTCTATCAGCGCCTGCCGCAGCGACATCCTATGCTATCCGGTTCAGAATGTTCTCTTTGGCAATGGCCTGGGCTACTTTAGCGAGGTGCCTTCTCTGGGTCAGCCCTATGGAGGAGCCAGGAACAATCGCGTCCACTGGTACGTGGGTGATAGTTGGCGCGCGCATGCGCGACTAACGCTCAACTTCGGGCTGCGCTGGGTTTATGAACCTGGGCCGAGCAATCCTGGTCTTCAGAGACCGAAGATTTTGGACGATTTCTTGCCTGGACTGTCACAGACAAACCGCAGCGACGCCAACAATTTTGCTCCGCAATTTGGGATTGCGTGGGCACCGTCGGCAAGCGACAAATTGTTGATACGAACCGGGGCGGGCGTCTTTTACGACGTGAACAGACTTCAAAATGCGCTGTTCGGCGAACGCGCCAACCTGCTTCCACTTGGAGTCACCTGGGAACTGCAAGGGCGGATGCTGCGTGATCCGATCACCCATCGCGTAATCTTCGATCTCCAGGGGCGCAATTGGCTCCCGCAGGACGGCGGCCCGGCCCTGGTTACTCCAGGCGTGAACTGGATGGGACGACCGCTGGGGACTCCCGGCCTTCTGGATACCGTGTTTGCGGCGCATGAGGCATTCAAAGCAGCTTACCAGGTAGCGTTCGCCAATTTCCCGGCGGGGCCGTCGGCCTGCGAGGTGAGTCGGAACTGCACCACGCTTGCGCCCGGTTACGAGACTCCTTACTCGTTTCAGTTGAATATCGGCGTGCAGCGCGAACTCCGGCCCGGCCTTGTCCTCTCGGCGGATTACGCCCGCAATCGCAGCCTACATTTCCTGATGCGACACAACGCAAATCGGAACGGGGCGGCCGACACCCTGGACATCAACAGAGCCCTGTCGGCGATGAATGCCGTCCACGCCTCCATCCGGCCGACGCCCTGTCCGGTGGGACCCGCAGGAGTGGATTGCACGATCGCCGCCGGGGTTAAGTTAACCACCTACACAAACGCCGGCCTCGGGTCGACGGCCACGGCTAGCATTTCCGGCCCCAGCAACTCCGCGTTTCCGGGGATAAACCCGAATTTCAACGGCCTCTTCCTGCTTTCGATGAACGGCTTCTCGAATTACAATGCGCTGCAGGTGAACCTCCGCGGCAGGCTGCCGAGTGTGGGCCGTCTTGTCAAGGAACCATCGGTGGTCGCCTCCTATGCCCTCAGCCGGCTGGAAGGAACTGCAGAAGATCAGGCCGTTCTCAACGTGTCCGACCGCGTGGATAACGACAACCCGCTGGGCTTTCGGGGACCAACCAGCCTGGACCGCAAACACATCCTGAGCTTGGCCAGCCTGTTCACCATCCCTGGCGGGGTGCGGCTGAACAGCATTTGGAGGGTGTTTAGTGCTTTGCCTCAGACATTATCAGTGCCACAGGTCTCCGGCTCGGGCGCTGAGATTTTTCTTACCGATTTCAACGGCGAAGGCAACACACTGGATGTGCTGCCGGGGACCAACCGCGGGAGCTACGGGCGCAAGGTCGGCTGCGGGAGCGCGGCGTTGAATCGCGTGATTGACGCTTACAACAGCAAGCAGGCCGGCAACCTAACGCCTGCCGGGCAAGCCCTGGTGAATGCGCGACTCTTCACGGAATCTCAATTGAAAGCGCTGGGTGCCGTGAGCCCGACGGTGTCGCGAGCCCCTGACGGCCAAGTGTGCCTCGATTCTTTCATCACTACCGATGTGCGTATCGCGCGCCCGTTCAAGCTCCGCCGCGAACGAATTACGATCGAGCCGGCACTCGAATGGTTCAACCTTTTCAACGTCGCGAATTACGACCTGCCAGACAACAAGCTCAGAGGGGCGCTGGACACATCCGTAGGTTCGCTCAATGGAACTACCGCTACCAATCGGCCCAACCGTGCTGGTGGAACCGGCAGCTTTGTGCTGGGCGCCCCTCGATCGTGGCAAGTTGCGCTTCGGATTTCCTTCTAAAAGTAAAAGAGGCAGGATCATTTCGAGAAACCCCTGACCTCCAGGACGTGAGCCGGACCTACTGCTATGGGGTCGGCTGAGGTGTGCCGCTCGACGGCAGGCCGATGCGACGCGCAAGATCCTGGAAGCGCGCGTCGGTGCGAAGTGGAGCGTACAAGGGCTGCGAGTTGAGCTCGAACAACGCACCGGTCCTACGCTGGTAGGCAGTCTCCAGACAAGCGAACGCTTTATCCTTGTCTCCCAAGCCGCTGTACGCAATTGCCAGCGGCCTCAATGGCGGCACGTGTTGGCCATTCGGCCGATGCAGTAATTCGCCTACCAGCTTTAGTGCTTCCGGACGTCGCCCGGCCTTGCCGTAAGCATGCGCCAGCACGCCAAGACTCAAAGAGTCTCGCCCGCCCAAGGCCATCGCTTTTTCAAGTTCCTCGATAGCCTGCTGATACATCCCCTTTTCAATATAAGCCCGGGCGAGGGAATGGTGGGCGACGAAGTAGTTCGGTTCCAGCTCCAGCACCTTTTGATAGAATTCGATTGCTTCATCAACACGCCCGGCATTCAGGTAGGATTCTGCAGAATGAACGCTGGTGTCCGGCGACGCGGGGTCGAGTCGTCGTGCGATTTCTGCTTGGGCGAGAGACTCCTTGAAGCGGCGCATGTAGCTAAGAAACTGGGCATACCAAGTACGAGCTACGGGCAAGTTGGGGTTCAGCTCAATGGCGCGCCGGAATTCCTGTTCCGCGCCCATCCAATTCCAATCCATCATTTCTATCCAAGCTAATGCCGCATGGGCTTCAGCTAGGGTATCGTCCAGCTCCAGTGCCTTCTTGGCCCACTCCCGAGTCTGGGTGTGGGCATCTAAGGGCCCTGCTCCTGCGCGGAAGAAACCGCCGTGGGCGCGCAGGATGGCCAGGCTCGCATAAGCAAGAGCGAAATTGGGATCCTTTTCAATTGCTTTCTCAAAGAATTCATGAGCCTTGGCCCTGTCTGCGTCCGTTCCCTTCCTCGCGTGATACCAGCCCCTCATATACGCTTCGTAGGCTTCCGGAGTTGTCTCTCGCGAACTTGAGAGGCGGGACTTTTCCTCGAGCGTCACTGGCGCGTTCATCGCTTCGAGGATCTCGCGCGCTACCGCGGGGAGCAGCGCCTGAACATTCTTGGGATCGACCTCGTACGACTTGGCCCACAGATGCCGGTCCGTTGATACATGAATGAGTTGGAGGTTGACCAGCAATCGGTCTCTCCCAGAGCGCTGCACACTGGGCTCGACCATGGCTTGCACATTCAATTCCCGCGCGATCTCGGAAAGCTTCTTGTGCTCGCCTTTGAAGTACATCGAGGACGTGACCGAAGGCACAGTTAATGATTTGACTTGGGCCAAATGCGTCGTTAGGACATCAGTTAAGCCATCCGCGAGGAACTCTTGCTCCGGGTCTCCCGTCAGGTTCTTGCAGGGTAGAACGGCCACAGACGCAATGGGACCCACGCCTGTCCGGCCTGTGATTCGATCGCGCAGACCACCGACGTTTGCTGCCAGCGCTACGGCGAGCAGCGCCGTGAATGCCAACAACCCCGCGGCCCAACGCTGCTGCCACCAGGTCATCCGACGAGTCTGCACTTCTGCAGTTGCGCGCGCGCAATTCACCTGATAGATGAAGCGGTAGCCGCGGCGAGGAAGCGTCTCGATAAAGCGGGGCGATTCAGCCGAGTCCCCGAGAACCTCTCGCAGCCGCTTTATCGCTGTGTTGATGCTGTGCTCAAAATCTACGAACGTATCGGCAGGCCAAAGTTTCTGCTGGAATTCATCTCGGGTCACCAACTGGCCGGGCTTCTCCAGGAGGAGTGCTAGAAGCTGAAAAGGCTGGCCCTCGAGCTTGATTTTCTTCCCGTTTGCCCACAGCTCGCCCGTCTGCAGGTCAGCGCGAAAGGGTCCAAATTCGACCTGGGGAGAAACGGGACTAGTGGGCTGGGCCAATGGCAGCCCCCTTTGCACAACGTTATCCAGGGACAGATTTAGCGGATTCTAGCACATAGCTGGGTACCTACGGAATCAACGCGACAACTCGCTGCCGCCAAGCTGCTCTGCTCAATTCTGACCGCTTATTGACTCACCTGCGCTTCACCCTCGTTTCACCCTCCCTGCATTGTGACGCCCGCGGGCCAGCGCCACAGTCCGCCCAAGCGCACGGTTCCCGGGGAAGGGCACGCAGCTGGGAGGCTTATATGAGGCTCATGGTGATGATCGCCACAACGACCCTGGTCATCCTTATCGTTGCCGGTTGCGGCAGCAGCGCCGGGCAACCCATCGTGAATAACCCGCTGCCTCAAAACAACCCGGTGCCTCAAATTGCAGCGCTGTTGCCGTCCACAGTTGCCCGGGACGGGGCAGCTTTTACCCTGACGGTGAGCGGCACAAATTTCATTTCCAGTTCCGCGGTGCGCTGGAACGGGTCGGATCGTCCCACGACCTTTGTGAGCAGCACCCAACTCACTGCCGCTATTCCGGCCAGCGACATTGCCGCCTCAGGCAGTGCCGAGGTTACGGTGTTCAATCCTGCGCCGGGCGGCGGCGCCTCCAGTGCGATGACTTTCACGATTATCGCGACAGCGGCAGGCGGTTTTAGCCCCGCCGGGAATATGCGCGTGCCCCGCCAAGACCATACCGCCACGCTGCTGCCGAATGGACAAGTGCTGGTGGCCGGCGGCGTTTCGCTGATCTGTTGCGATCCAGTGTCGACTTCAGAGCTATTCGACCCCAAAACGAATCAATTCCACGACACCGGTCCCATGTCTACTGCCCGCTATGCCCACACTGCCGCCTTGCTCCTTGACGGAAGAGTCTTGCTCGCTGGAGGTTTGGCTCCGCCAGGCCCGAACATCCCGGTTCAGGCGCTCTTAAGTGCGGAATTGTACGACCCGGCGACCGGGACCTTCGCGCCGACCGGTTCCATGGCAGACGCACGCTCAGGCCACACCGCCACCTTGTTGTCCGATGGAAAAGTTCTGGTGACCGGCGGACGTGATGAAAACTTGAACGTATGGCAGTGGGCTGAAATCTACGACCCAGCAATCGGAAGTTTCACTCTGACGGGGAACACCATGGAGCCGCGAGCCTACCATACAGCCGTCTTGCTGGACGATGGCAAAGTGCTCGTGGCGGGAGGCTATGGCCGTTGCAATCCAGACGGTTGTAATTCATTAGCCTCCGCGGAGATTTTCAACTCCACTAGCGGCGCCTTCACTCCTACGGCAAGCTTGGCCAACGAGCGCGATTCGCACAGCGCCACGCTGTTGAGCAACAGGCGCGTCGTGGTGGCTGGCGGCGAGGACCAGGTGTCAGGCCTAGGCCCCGTTGGGTCCTATGCCAGCGCAGATACCTTCGATCCCGTGACCGGCATTTTCAGCTCTGCCTCAGCCACGATGACAACCTCGCGCTTTGCCCATACGGCTACCCTGTTGCCGAATGGACGGATCTTGCTGGCGGGTGGCACCAACTGTTTTAGCGACATGGCAGACTGCCACCGCTCGATCCTATCCAGCGCAGAACTGTTTGATCCAGTCAGTGCCACATTTTTCATCACGGGCAGCATGGTGAAGAAGCGCAGCGGCCACCGGGCCACTCTGCTGCTGGATGGTCGCGTGTTAATCACAGGTGGTTCCGACGACAATTCCGCCGAGTTGTATGAATAGATGAGCTTAAAGGAGGACATCATGAAGAAACTATTTGGCAAGAGTGCAGTACTCGCAAGTTCTATATGCACGCTGCTGCTCGTGTTCACTTCGTTGCTGCCAGCATCAGCTTGGAAAGGCGATGATAACGATGACGGGCCGAAGTTTGGTCCCTGGTCGGCGCCGGTGAACCTCGGCCCACCGGTGAATACGGTCCTTGCCGATTACCAGCCATTCATCTCCAAGGACGGGCTCAGCCTATACTTTTCTGTTCTGGAAGGTCCGACGCCGAATTTTCCGCAAGACATCTGGGTAGCAAAACGCAACTCCGAGTCCGACAACTGGGGAGCGCCACAAAAACTCGGCCCGGAGATCAACACGCCCGCGACAGAGGGCCAGGCGTTCGTCACCGTTGATGGGCACTGGATGTACTTCAACAGCGACCGCAACACGCCCGACGCGAATGGCGTTCTGCCGTTCGGTAGGAACGATATCTACGTCTCGCACCGGCAGAACAAACGCGAGGATTTCGGCCCTGGTGGTTGGCAGGAGGCGGTAAACGTGGGCGCTGGAGTTAATACTAGCTTTGGGGAATCAGGTCCATTCGTCTTCGAAGATGAGATGACCGGCGTCACCACAATGTACTTCAGTTCGGGACGGCCGGGCATGGGTGGTACGGACATTTACGCCAGCACGCTGCAAGCGGACGGAACATTCGGTCAAGCCCAGCTAGTTTTCGAAGTGAGCAGCACATACAACGACCAGAATCCCTCCATCAGCCGCGACGGCCTGGAGATGTACTTTGCCTCCGACCGGCCCGGCTCGACGCCGAATCCCGATAGCGGTATATCGGGCCCGCCAGGCCAGCCCTCCTCGGACATCTGGGTCTCGACTCGAGCAAGTACCTCGGATCCCTGGGGAACGCCCGTGAACTTGGACACGGTGAACCAGGCGCTAGGCGGCCTGGTAATCAACAGTCCATTTTTCGATGGGAAGCCGTCACTCTCGTTTGACGGCACGGAGTTGTACTTCCACTCCGCATTCCGGCAAGGCAGTCAGTCTGCATTCTTCGACATCTGGAAGACCACGCGCACCAAACTCAAGGTCCATAACAACGAGTAGATGTGAAACCTGCCGCATCGTTCCGCAAAGCGCGGCGTCGCATGCAGAAACTAAGCGGCGCCGCCGCGCTTCGTTCATGGTGTCCTAATTTCCCCTGCCTCGAATACAGCCACTGGCACGGAACCGGACGGCACTATCGGCTATAACTTCCTGAATCAGTTTAGAGTCATAAAAGATTATCCTTGCAGCAAACTTAAGCTCAAGACAGCTGTGTCCCCTTGAAGTTGGCCTCGGCGAACGCCGTTTGGCTCTATCCCGCAACTCACAGCAATCGCGCCCAGGTGCTACTTGGAGGTTGGCCCGAAACGCTAGTGCTCTATCGGAGGCGCGTTTTCACAAAAGCGTGAAGTCCGGGCGAGGTGCTCCGCGCGCGTTCGATAGAGCCGTTTGAAGGTGGGCGCTGGCGGTTGCGGCGGATGCGGGCTA
>Ga0137407_10003654_pt1 | contig 10229 bp, 14 predicted proteins | sample CZOMad2_2_16fung_FD_108410 | JGI IMG/M metagenome (GOLD analysis project Ga0137407, IMG submission 108410) | Vadose zone soil fungal communities from Angelo Coast Range Reserve, California, USA - CZOMad2_2_16fungal (Illumina Assembly) | ecosystem: Environmental > Terrestrial > Soil > Vadose...
AGGGATGGAGGGTGGACCCTAGCGGACATCGCCGACATCATCGAAGATCAGGGAGACGACTGGGATGGGACAACCCGCTGCAACTGATCCGAGACTCCCACCGCGCTGTCCTAGCTGTGGGAAGAATCCTTGTCAGTGTCCTCTTAGGTAACACCCCCAGACACGAAAAAGCCCCAAGCTCTGAGTGAGCTTGGGGCTTTCTTTCGGATCAGTTGCAGACACCTCGGTTGATAGCACGCCAGCGGAACGGGTAGTTAGTTGAGCTAAATAACGTACCAGACCCGTTCGACTTGCACGCGATGACAAAGCGCACGTTCCCGCCGTCCAAGTCGCCGGAGGCGACCGTGAACCCGAACTCACCCGCGTGGCCGATGAACGTAGCCTGCGTGTAGAACGCGGGGTTGCCCTCCAAGGCAGGCGTTCCGGTGTTATTGGCACCGAAGCGCACGAGCGTGCTGCCTACGATCACAGCGGTGTCGATAAGCGCGTTCGCGTTGGCCGAGCGCATAGCCCCGAATAGAAGCTCTACGTCGTCTCCGACCTGAGCCGGGATAGCGATCTCGAACCCGGACACAGCAGCCCAAGATGAACCTGTGTTCGGCATGGTCGCGTCGCTCACGTTGGCGATGACAGCTCGCCGGACCGTCGGCCTGGTGGCCAGCGCTGCGATCTGAGCCGGGATGCCGGTCAGCCGGGTGTCGTTACCTTGGACGGCCGTACCGGCCGCTGAACCGTACGCTACCGCGAAGGTTCGATCTGTGGTCAGGTCACCACCACCGGTCAATCCTGTGCCCGCTGTGAGGACTCTAGACGTAGGCACCGCGCCACCCGAAGCGGGAAGCGTGATGTTGCCGCTTGCGTCCGGCTTCAACCCCTGAACCGACACGACGGTGACGTTCGGAACCGGCGGAGGAGACACCGGAGCTAAGCTATCCAGCGCCACGGTCCCCGATGCGGGGGTTGTGATCGAGTACCCCGGCCGAGCTTTGCCGTCTACGACCTCGGTCACCAGATACGAGAAGCTGACCGCAGACGCTAGGGTCTCCGATAGGATACCTGTGGCGATATCGAGGAACACAGGTGTGACCTCGATCGTCAGCGACGGGGACACGACTACGGTCCGCGAGCTAGGGACGAAAATCAAGCGGACGTGAGGGCTAGTCCCGTCCGCTCGTCGGTAGTCTTTGGTGAGGGTTATGGTAGGAACCCCGCTTGGGAACGGCATCAGAGCGCCTCCACAACCCCGTATTTGACGGTGAAAGTGCCAAGCGAGCAAGCGCAAGACACACCTATGAACCAAGCCGCTGTCGTGTTGATAGTGGCTAGGGTTTCTGCCGCTGTGTTATCGCCCAGGAGGGCTGAAGTAGCGATCGTATCGCCCGCACCTCCTACGGTTCCGGAAGAGCCGATCGTGACAACTTGGACGACCGCTTCGAACGCGGCCCAAGCGTTGGCCGCTTGAGCGGCCGATGTGGTATCGGTGAACACAGTAGCGTCGGAAACCGTTCCGGCTGCGCCCGCGTGGATCTTGAAAGTCAACGTACCGGTAGAGGACGACTGCCCCCACAGTGTAACTCGGTATGTCTTGCCTACCGCGACCGCGTTAGCCGGAACTCTCGCGTTGAACAACTGGGTGTCGGTCGTCGAAGAGGTGACTCCACCCCGGTTGGTGGATATAGCCCCGGTGATGTAGTGACCCGCGTTGTCTTTGAAGATCTTCAGGTCGGTGGTGGATACGGTTGAGTTATCAGTTGCGGTCGTCGTATTCCCCACCAGACTGTTCCCGGTGACTATAACCGAACCGAAAGTGAACGAACCAGCGTTCAGCAAGAGGCCTACTGTGTTCCCAGTCGTGAAGTTGTTCGTAGGTCCGATAGTACAGTCTTGAACCGACAGCTTTGTGTATCCGGCGGACACAATCGGGGTCGCTTGAATCCCGTTCGTGAAACCGGAAATACGACTCGACTGGATGGTCACGCCTTGAGCACCCGAGATCAGGAAGCCGTTAGACGTGCCTGTGGTCCCGTTCGGATACAAGTCGCAATCCACGAAGTCGATGCCATCAGCGGCTGCGGTAGCCGTGCCAGCGGCTCCCGTTCCTGTGGATGCGATCTCCACAGCGGACCCACCGGACACGTTCCCGGTGGTAATACCGCACTGGACGAACTTGACTCGGTTGACGACGTTAGCCCCGGTGATCTTGACCGTCGACCCGCCGGATTGGTCGAAGAAAGTGTTCGACACGTAGACCGCCGCTAGTGACGTAGACCCACCAGAGGATGCATTCAGAAGGAGAGAGTTCGCTCCGCCGATAATATCGCTACCTAGAATTTGGACTGCACCTGATTGGTTGATCTCGATGCAAGCCGTTCCGGACACAGCCCCGGTTCCCGACCCCAGGTTTATCGTGCTGTTCGAGATCACTAGGTTGATAACGCCGCCATCGACCTTGATTCCCCGGCCGTTAACCGGCCAAGGAAAGTTGGTGGCGTCATGTGCCATAGACAGGCTATCCCACACCGATAGGTTCGCCGACTGGGAGCCTACAGCGCGAATACCGTAGAAAACCTTCGTGAAGGTGCATCTCCTAACGTCGGTACCTACGGCGGAGCCTGAAGATATGTAGATTCCAGCACCGTCCGTTTTGACGACGGACGCGGTGAATCCAAGGTCTTCGAACGTGTTATACCAAGCCGCCGCCGTGATGTTGAAAATGTTTGCGGTTGTACTTGTGCTCTTGATAACCGAGCGTTGGCTACCTGCGCCTACAAACCTGATGTGTTTGTCGGCGTTAATCGTGAACTCTGTGGACGTCAGATAGGTCCCTGCTGGGAAATAGACGGTGGCACCTACGGGGAGACCCGAGAAGAACGAAGACCAGATTGTCCCAGCTCCGTTGTCTGTAACCCCATCCCCGATGAACCCAGAGTTAGTTACATCGAACCAAGACTCAGAGGTAACAACGTTATGTTTCTGGCCGGTCGTGTCCAGGTATGCTGGCGCCCCGTTGGAGTCGAAGTAGAACGCCCGACGGCCTGCGGCCGGAGTGGCGGGGGCAGCGTCAACGGCGAGATCGATCTGAGCCATTAGAGACTCCCTACTCTCCCGTCAACGACGAGTCGTCCGTCTATCGTGGTCTTGTTGTGAACGGTCGTCAAACGCCCGGAGGGCACGTATTCGGTAACCCCAGAGGGCACGGAATAGAACCCGCCCAGTGACGACACAAAGCCGAAGTCCGCCACTGTGTATTGCTCGGAGATGCGTGCCGCGTGCTTGATGCTCATTCGATGACAGCCGTGAAGAACGCGGATGCGGGTGCGACCGCGAACCCAAGAGTGACCGTGGTTGTGGTCCTAGAGGTGACGTCTGGGATCCACGCGTTACCAGCGGTCGTCTCGTACAGCACGACCTGGACGTTCTTGTTGGTCAACCCGTGGGTCAGCACATACGACAGTGACGAACCGTCTCCGACCGTGGTTGAGTACCGGGTCGCGGTTACCGCGTAGTCGACGCCTACGGTATCCGCAGCCACCGTAATACCGGTGGTCGCACCTACGTTGAGCACGCCAGCCGAAGCCGTCAGACCGTTACCCGCAGCCGCATCTGCGATCTTCACGCCGGAAGCCGATACATCGATCGAAGACCCGTTGGCCAGAACCGAGAAAGTTGTGGTACCTGTCAGGCCGTTCCCTGCTGTATACACGTTCCCAGCACCGAACTGGGCGAAGACGAGGTTCGTAGTACCGACGGTCGGGTCATCCGCCGTCTGAGTCCAGCTTGTGTCTTTGTTGACCGTACCTTTGACTACAGACACCGTAGCCGATTGAAGACCGGCGGTGGTGTTAGCGTCTACCGCACGCGTCGGAGCACCGGATACGGCGACGACGTAGATGCCGTTCTCGGTTTGAGTGGTCTGGTTTTTCAACAGGATTCGGTCAGCCGTGACCAGGGTGTATCCGTCGGTGGTCTGGCCGTTAGCGAACGCGGTGGCGAGTGCTCCGTTAGCCGTTGTGGCTACGACCACTTCTTTCTTCCACGCGAGCCCGGCCGCGATGTTGTCGACGTATGCTTTGGTGGCCGCATCCTGCGCCGACGAGGGGTCTGCTACAGACACGATTCTCTGGGCTTGCAGGTCTAGGCCGTTAGCTACTTTGGTCGCCATCAGCTACACACTACCTCTCCGGTAACCGGACTAGGAAATTGGACGTACACGACGTCTGTGCTGATGTGCTCTACGTCGGCTATCTGAACAGCCCCCGAGGGGTCTACGTACGAGACGTTCGGGTATCGGTGCAAGTTGTGGATTACGGTCCACGCGGATAGAGGGGTTGACTGAATGAAAGTGAAACCCCCGCCAGGGGGTCCTTGCGGGCCGGGAGGCCCCTGAGGTCCGGGGGCCGAGACGAGAACTCGGTCAGCCTCCCGGATTGTGATCATTCGATCCTCGTGACCGTAGATCGAATCGACACGTTTCCGAACAGAAGCTTGTCGCGAACACCAGCCAAATCAACCAGGATATCCCACACTGCGGGTTCCGCCGGTAGGGTTTTGGTTACCTCGTCGTCCAGCGTGATGTTGATGACCCCCGTCGAGTTCAGCGCACCTAGGTGTTGACCTGAGGTCAACGAAGCCGAGTCGAACGACACGAGCAAGCGCTCTTGGACCGTTCTGATTTGGAGGAGGACCCGGGCTCCGGTCAGGTTGATCGGGGTGCTGTCTGGGTTCGTCCACGTGATGTTGAGCCTGAAAGTGGAATCCTGGTCTACAACCAGGTTGTACAGCTCTGGACTACCCATGATAGCTAACACCCCGATCCTCCTATTTTACTGTTGGCCGGACAGCCACGCGTTTCGAACCTGAGACGACACGTCCGCCCACGCGGGGAGAGGGTCACCAGAAGGGGTCTTGCCCCCTAGCTTGTTGGCGTAGGCTGTATACGCGGCTTGCGCCAGGTTCTCCAGGTTTGCCACCTGGTCGGCACTTACGAAGCCCGCGTTCTTCACACCCGCCGTAGCCAAACCGGCGGCGACCGCCACAAGCACGGCCAGAAGAATGTCAGGCAGGCTCAAACCGCCATCGGCTAAGCCGGTGACCAAAGATCCTGAGGCCGCCGTCAGGGCGGCGATAAGGGCCTTTGCATACTTGTTCACAAGCGGTCACTCCTTGTGTTTGTCGGCTTTGCCGATTCGGAAGAACAGGATCACGCGCCACCAGATCACGAACGCCAGCGCGACGATGATAAAGTAGTTGAGGACCTGACGGCCTGGAAAGTCACCGAAGATAGGTCGGATCACAACCAAAGTAAGAGCCAAAGCGATGACGGCGGAGTCCGCGACCAGCAGCCGACCAACCGGGCTCTTACGCCACGGACGGGTAAACCCGTACACGATCGGGAAGATCAGGGAACCTACCCAAGCGAAATAGAGGATGCTGAAATAGATAACGAGGGCCGGTCCCGTGATAGTCATCTAGAGCCCCCGAGTGCTTGATACATCATGTCCGCGAAGTGGTTCTCGTCCCGCAGCCGGGTCATCCGATCGTGGGCGTCTTTCGACGCCTGCCTAGTCTTTCGTACTTCAGACAGCGTCTTCGACGCTTCTTTACTCGAAGCCTGCGCGCGATTCAGGTGTTCATCCAAAACTCGTTGGACGTCTTCCTGAGCAGTTGAGTTCACGTTGATCCCCAGCTTTCGTTTAAGCCACGTAGGAATCATCCCGGTCCCCCGACCACTGGTTGATTGCTTACAGCTTTCTTGAGTGCTTCGACGAGGGCGACTACGGTTTGCCCGTTATCGGCTAGTTCGCGTAGCATCGGACCGATTTCCGAAAGAGCTTTGTCCCTCTTCTCAGCTGCGTCTTGTTGGATCTTGATAATCTGAACAGCCTCGGAGAGGCGTTCATCCCGGTCTTTTCGGATGTCTTCGACAACCGACCTCGGGACAATCTTGCCTTTGAGAAGTGCGTAAATCACCCAGACAACAATACCGAGAAGGACCCCGGCTACACCCAGTTGGGCGGGAGTGAGTGGCAGTTCCACAGACGGGGTCCTCTCTTGGTTACTGCTTGCGGATGGTCAGGCTTCCGTCACCTATGTGTTCGGCGATGGCGGTGGCCAGAACACCTGTATCCACGCTACCTGTAGACAAGCTGGAAAGCTTGGCGTTCACCTCGTCCAGCTTGGCTGATACCGCCAGGAGCGCAGCCGAGTTGTTGAGGATCTGCGTCAGCTCATCGTCGGTCACGTGCAACCTGGGGAACACGGTCCCGTCGTTGACAGGGCCTGCGCTGTCCGGACCTAGTCCTACAGCTACGCCACCGGATAACAGAACCTGCGCATGGGGTGAAGCTACGATCATGGTATCGTCATCCTTCGGAATAGGTTTCGGGTCTGGGACTACAGGACCCGCGAAGTCGGTTAGGGACTGGTTCAGGTCTACGTTGCCAACGATGCCTAGAACGCGGCCTACAGACGAGTATTGGTGGACGTCGACGCGACCTCCGTAGGTGTACGCGTGTCGGTTCCCGTCGTTCGCTCCGTAGTTCGCAGCCCAGATCTCGGTACCTGACACGCCCAGGGTGTCAGCACCCATTTGGGAGAGCGTGAACGTATTCGAGTAGAGCACGACCCGGGGGAACCCGTTACCTCGGAGCCGAGCTAGGAACCTCATGGAGAACTGTCGAGCTTCGGTCGCCGACCAGTTCAACCCGGCTGGAGGGTTCGACTCCAAGTCCAAAGCCGGGGGCAGGCCGTCGGCGTGAAGGCGTTGAACCTCAGCCGTGAGTACGTCGGCTTGAGCCTCCGGTGACGGGAACTTCTGGGCGAAGTGGTACAACCCGACCGGGATTCCAACCGCGTGGGCTCCGCCCACTTGAACGTCCGCGTGCACAGGTGCCAAACCCCCACCGTCGGTGCCTTTGACGTAGACGAACGTAACGCCCGACCGCTTGACAGCCGCCCAGTCGTTAACCGTCTGATACCGGTAGATGTCAATTCCGAAAGACATCAGATGTTCACCCCGGAGACGCCCGGGTCTACACCCAAGTCCCACACCTCTAGGTCGGTCACCCGCGTACCATCCGCGAACAAGCTGGAGTTACCAGTACCCGAGTTTCGGAAGGTAACCAGCATGATGTTCAGTGTGTTAGTAGAACCGGGGCTGTACGACGTGGAGAGACAACCCGGGGTGACGCTGTTAGAGATGACCTGGAACAAAGCTTGAGCCCCGGGAAGAACCGGGCTAGCGGTAGTCACAGTTCCACCCAAGTTGAAAAGGATGGACACCGTAACCACGTCGTTTACGACGGTTGAGTTGGCGTGAACCTGAGGTACTTGAACTTTGTAGAGGCGTCCAGAGACCACCGGGATGGCTAGCGTACAGACCCCGGTCAAAGCGGAGGCAGCCGTACTGGAGGTAGTACGCCTGTGCCTGCGAATCATCTTCCCCTGAGGAAGAGCGGTATCCGCTGCTATGTACGCGTTGGTCGTAGTAAGAATCTGGGTGTCTACCGCTGTGGCCAGCGACCCGATCTGAGATGGCCCGTTAGGGGCGTCCGAAAGAGCCGGATAGGGGAAGGCGTAGTTCGTAGTCGTAGGCATACGCCTGTCTCCTTACAGAGGAATGATAGACATGTGAGGGTTGATAAACTGAGCGGTTCCGCCTTGAGTCTTGTATTTCATCGTGAAGGTGTTAGACCCAGGATTGAGCGACACGGTGGAGGGACCCATGTTGAATTCACCGTGAACGGTGATCAGGGATTGAACCGCTTGACCCGGCCCCCAGTTGAAAAACTCGATCCGGTTATACGCGGCTTGTTCCGCGTAGGTTCCGGCAGCGATAGTACTAGCTCCGGACACGGCGAACGAGACTCCACCTTCGGCCAACGGATTGTGTACATCAGCTCCGAATGTGGGGTCCCCTGCTCTTACGTAAACCTCACACTCGTAACTCACAATAGCCGATCGGCTAGACCCGATATTCACGGTCCCCTGTGGTGAATTGGGGAATGAAGGGTTATCCGCCCATACGTTGGCCGTGTTGAAAATCGTGTTGAAGTTCCCCGCCACCGACACCGGTCCAGACCCCGCAGCGCCTCCAGGGGCCGCTACGCGCCCCAGGATGAAATACTGGGTCTGCTTTCGAACTATGATCACAACATCGCCTGCGGTATACCAGTTAGGGATGCCCGACTGCAAACTTTTGAGATTGACTAGGTTAACGCTGTTGACCGTAACCACGTTAGCCCCGGTGGTGCGGTCCCAAGAGACGACGGTCCCAGTATGAAAACCCGAGTCATCCGGCCCGGTAGGGCCGTCTACCCCTTTTTGGATGAGACCCGCGATGTCATCTAGACCAGCCACATGAATCTCCTACACTAGGTATTGTTTGCGGGTGTCGATGGTCATAGCGTTGGACACGCCCAGGTTGTACGTCAGGATGTCCACGATGTGAATCTCGGGGTTCAACTGGTCGTTGTAGTTGACTTGGACTACGTCCCACCCCTCTAGCGCGGGGTTGGGGACGATGCCTAGGTTCACGTTGTACGGAACCCCCGTGGCGTTCGCAAGCAGAGACGTCGCCGTCGACAAGCACTGAGCGTCGGTAGTCAGGAACGAGGACACGAAGAACTTAGGTACCTTCCCGAACGAACCGAACCAATACGTCGGAGACGTCGGCACAAGGTTCAAAGCTTGACCCGAGACCGGCGGTGTTTCACCTACGGCTTGGCCGTCGGCCCGGACCCCGTTGTACACACCGTCCCGAGAGATGGTCCGCTTCATAGAGACAAGCACGCCGTTGCGCCCTGAGTTGATATTGAAAACCGGGGTGTTGGTCAGGGTCGGAGGGCTTTTGACTTGGAACTGCCCTTTGTAATCGAAGTAGCAGACCTTCCCGTACGCGGTCACCATCTCCTGTACGAACGCCAAACGATCCTGGTCTAAGATGTGATCGGAAGCTAGGTACGTCGTGTAAGCCGAGAAGTCGTAAACCGTAGTCACACCCGGAAGGACTTCACCTACTACTGTGTCCAGCACGGTTCCCACCGAGGCCCCGGTCAGATATTGCTGTGGCTGGATGGCTCGACCATCGCGGATAGTCGACATACGGTCCGACCCCGCGATTCGGATCACACCTTTCGGCGCTTCGACCTGCTCTACCGAATCGATGCGGAAATATCCGAGACCTACCCACTCTTTCGTCCCGTTAGCGTATTGGACCCCGCGTTCCACGAAGATCTCTTGACCGTAAGGCGCGCCGATCGAGGAGCTCAGGGAGGGCCACGTCATAGACGTGGTGAAGTCGAGGGTTCCGTTGACGTCGGCTTCGGTAGAAAACGTGACGTCCCCGGCTATGATCGGGATTTCGTTCAAAGGTGATCCGTCCGCTTTCAGCGGACCGGGGTTGGTTCCGGTGAGCCCGGGGCTGACAACCCGGGCTCGAAACACGGCTTTGTGTGCGCCTCGGATCGTAGCTAGGAAGGTACTGGATACAGCGCGCACCCAAGCCTCCTAAGGGACGATGACCGTGTTGGTGGATATGTTGCTCATGAGCGCGGACCACGTGGCGTTAGCCGCTACGACTGCTGTCCACGTGGCGTAGTTGGCTACGACGTCCGACCAGAAGTACAAAGCTCCGTAGACCGTAGATCCGGGCTTAGCCACTTCGATGACGGGGATCGTAAACGTGTAGTTGCTCGAACCGAGAGCGTCTTCGACGTAGGACACATCCCCGGCTACGAAATACAAGGTCGGAAGCTGACCCGGTTGGTTGGGGGCTTGGAGGAACATCGGCTCACCCAGAGCGAACCTGTTGTCCATATCTATCATCGCGCTATACCCGACGACATCGATCGTCATCGTGAATCGGCGCGAGGATTGGACGTCGGACACCGTTACCGGTAGGTTCCGGCCTAGCACGTCGAACACGCCCGTACGGGCGGGCCGCGTGATAGTCGGAGTATCCAGCGGAGTGACCCGAACGTTCAGCGAGGGCCTACTCGGGTTTTTGATCCGGAAATAAGCTACAGCCGGAGTTATGTTCCCGGTGTCCTGGTTGGTAAACGGGGTCTTAGGAAACGAAATAGCCATACCCCGAGAGATAGCGGCGGAGCCGCCCGAGGATGAGATCGTGACCGGCGTCTCGTTCGTGATCACGGTGTTGGCCACCGTTCGGACGACGTAGGCTGCTGTCTGAGCAGCACCCGTGCCCGACCCGCTCATAGAAATCGTGA
>Ga0137407_10003655_pt1 | contig 10228 bp, 7 predicted proteins | sample CZOMad2_2_16fung_FD_108410 | JGI IMG/M metagenome (GOLD analysis project Ga0137407, IMG submission 108410) | Vadose zone soil fungal communities from Angelo Coast Range Reserve, California, USA - CZOMad2_2_16fungal (Illumina Assembly) | ecosystem: Environmental > Terrestrial > Soil > Vadose zone...
CGATGATGTCCGTCCCGCGGTTGTGGCGAACCGTGCGGCGCTTCCCGACCGCCATCTCGCACGCCTTGGCCTCAACCTCGTCCAGCGCGGGCATGAGCAGCGACGGGTCGATCTGCAGGCCGACCTGCTCGTATCCGGCGCGTCCGAGCATCGCCGGCAGCTTCTTGCGCAGCTGGGTCATCGTCCACCGCAGGGGATTGCCGGTGACGGTGGGGTCGAGCATGACGCGGACGTTGGTGTTCTCCGGGTCGTAGTGATAGTGCGGGCGATTGTCGAGGCACTCGAACCGGAGCAGCTCCCTTTCCTTGCCGTCCACGTTGCCGATTACCTGAAGACATACACCCTGGTCGGCGTCGTTACCGCCCTGCCCTTCGGCACCCTGGCCGTGGGGCGCACCGCCGTCGATATCGCGGTACTGCAGGGCGAAGCAGACCGGAGCACATGAGATCTTCGCGCCACCGATGTCCATCGAGCCCTCCTTTTTCCGGCTTGTCCGAGAAGCGCTTCCTGCCGACGACCCGACCGTTCCGGCGAGCATCGCCGCAACCCGGCACGCTAGCGCCGCGGCGGGGCCTCGTCAAGCAGGATAGAATCGCCGCCACGGATCGTCCGGACCGTAATTTGACACCGCGTCGCGGGGACATTACGGTGCCCTGAGAGCACACTCGCACGAAGAGGAGCCTGGGTATGCGAACCTACTACGACATCGACCTGACCGTCCGTTCGATCACCAGGCGTGAGCTGCACGGTGAGGACGTCGTCAGGGCCGGACGCTATCTGATCGCCAAGACGCTTCTCGAGCTGGGCGCCGCCACCGTCGACCCGCTGTCGCCGGCCAACCCGCTCATCTTCTCGGCCGGGCCCTTCGCCGGTACGAGCTTCTCCAACGCCAACCGGACGAGCGTGGGCTGCAAGAGCCCTCTCACCGGGGGCATCAAGGAGGCCAACGGCGGCGGCAGCTTCAGCTACGGGCTCGGTCAGCTCAAGGTCGCCGGCTTCACGCTGCACGGGGCCTCGCCGACCTGGGTCGTTCTGCACTTCAAGAAGGACGGCACGATCGACTTCGACGACGCCGCGCCCTACCTGGGCAAGGGTAACTTCGAGGCTCAAGAGACGCTGCACCGGAAGTACGGCAAGAAGGTCACCATCGCGCTCTGCGGTCCCGTCGGCGAGTATCAGGGCCTGCTCGGGGGCATTTCCTTCAGCGACAAGGACGGCCGCCCGGCGCGGCTGTCGGCGCGCGGCGGCGTCGGCGCCGTGATGGGCTCGAAGAAGGTCAAGGCGGTCGTGGTGGACCTCGACAAGATTCCGCCCTTCACGGACACGAAGAAGGTCAACGCCGCGATCAAGGACTACGCGAAGATGCTGCTCGCGGACTCCATGGTCACGAACTTCTATCAGAAGATCGGCACCATGGGCATGGCCGATCTCCAGAACGCGCTCGGCGGTCTGCCCGTGCGGAATTTCAGCGCCGGCCAGCAGGTGAACACGGCGAGCGGCGAGAAGTTCAAGATGGGCGGCGAGCACATCAGCCAGCTCAACGTCTCGCGCGGCGGCGAGCACACGCACGCCTGCATGCCCGGCTGCGTGATCCAGTGCAGCAACGTCTACGCCGACGCCAGCGGCAAGGAAGTGGTCTCGCCGGTCGAGTACGAGACGCTCGGTCTTCTCGGCACCAACTGCGGCCTGAGCGACCCCGACGAGCTCGCCCAGATGAACTTCCTGGCGAACGACCTCGGGGTGGACACGATCGAGCTCGGCGCCACGCTGGCGGTGCTCATGGAAGCCGGCCTCGGCGCGTTCGGCGACGTGAAGTTCATGGCCGACTGCATGGCCGAGATCCGTCAGGGCACGGAGAAGGGGCGCCTCTGGGCGCAGGGCACGGCCCGCGTGGGCGAGCACTACAAGGTCCGCCGCGTGCCCGTCATCAAGAAGCAGGCGATCAGCGCGTACGATCCCCGCGTGGTCGAGGCGACCGGCATCACCATGATGGCGACGGCGCAGGGCGCCGATCACACCGCGGGCAACCTGCCGCGGCTCAAGACCCGCGAGATGAACGCCGAGCAGATCGTCGAGCAGAGCCTGGCCCACCAGGCGCGGGTCGCCGCCAACGACTCGCTGGGGCTGTGCATCTTCGGGATGAGCGTCACCAACCCGAACACCGAGTTCATCGCCAACGCCATCAACGCCGCCCACGGCACCAGCCTGACCAAGGACTTCTTCGAGCCGCTGGGCCAGGCGGCGCTCCGGATGGAGTACGAATTCAATCGTCGGGCCGGCTTCACGGCGAAGGACGACGAGCTGCCCGAGTTCTTCTACGCCGAGCCGCTGCCGCCCACCAACCACGTGGCGCGCTTCCATGGCGCTGACGTGCACGGGATGTACGAGCGCCTGCCCGCATAAGCGAGCTTTCCGATGCGTTGAGCTGCGCTCGACGCGACGGCCGCTCCCGTCCGGCGAGCGCAGCGTTCCGATCTCGGAGCGTTCCGCCTCACCCGTAGCGCCCGGCGCGAACCGATGAAGGAGACCACGCCATGCCGCCGAAGGCCCGCATCGCCCACCTCGCCGGATCGAACGCGACCATCCAGAACAGCCCGCCGCTGGTCACCAGCAACAAGGCTCGCGCGAAGTACGGCCTGCCTCCGCTGACCGACGCCGGCGGCGCGCCCCTCCGCTTCGACGCGCTCCGTGCCCAGCGGCTGGCCGCGCCGGTGACGGTCTACGTCGAGCAGTTCAGCGCGCATCCGCTCGAGCGCGACGCCGCGGAGCTCTACGGCCCGCCCGACGGCTACGTCGACTCGCGGGGGACCTTTCACAAGGAGCGGCGCGGCGCCGACGACAGGCCCGTGTACGAGATCACGCTCGGGCCGGAGGACGGCGTCTATCCGCTTCCGTACATGGCGCGGCAGGCCGACGGCCGGGCGTGGGAAGAGGACTGCGCCTTTCCGATGGCGCCCGAGGGGCAGGCGCGGCAACCCTTCTATCCGGACGGCGCGCGGCTCTTCGAGGAGATCGATCGGCTCGGCGTGGGCGACAAGGGCGTCGGCAACCAGATCTCGGGACGGGCGGAGATCGATTTCTATCGTGCGATGCCGTCATCCGGCTACACGAAGGGACTCGCCGCGAAGCTTCGGACCGATGTGGGCGAGGGTGATATTGGCGCCGAGGTGCGCGGACGCGACTTCTTTCCGTACCGTCCGTATCACCTCGGGCCCGCGCCGGCGCGGCCCGCGCTCGCGCGCATCGCCAACGCCGTGGGACGCGTGCTCGCGAGCGGACGGTACGCCGGGGCGATCTGGACGCAGGGCAGTCCGCGCATCGAGGAGACCGTCTACTGGCTCCAGCTTCTCGTCGACACCACGCTGCCGATCTGCGGCAACGCGTCGCAGCGGCCCCACGGACAGCTCAGCAACGACGGCGACAAGAACATCGTCGACTCCGTCGACTACATCGTCTCGCGCGTCTGGGCCGACGAGTCCGGGCGCAACCGCGCGGGCGTCGTGCTCGTGCAGGACCAGCAGGTGTTCGCGGCGCGCGACGTCCAGAAGGGCGACGCGCGACCCGGCGGCTATGTGGCCACGGGCGGCCACGGCGGCATCCTCGGCGCGGCGGGCTGGGAGGGCCCGGCCGTGCTCAACTACCTGCCCGCGACGCGGCACACCTACCTGTCCGCGGTGAACCTCACGCGATTGCCCTCGGAGGTCGTGGGACGCCTCGCGAGCGGCGAGATCCGCGTGCCGATCAAGGACGGACGCGGCGACCTGCTCGGGTCGGCCGTTCCCAAAGTCACGATCGTGAAGGACGGCAACTACACCGCCGACGATGACGACGAGGATCTCTCACGCGAGGTCGACCTGCTCGCGCAGATCGCGCGGAACCTCTCGGCGCACCCGCTGGCCGGATTCGTGGTGGAGGGCCTGGCGCCCTACGGGCGCCTGACCTCGGCCGTGCGCACGCGCGTCATGCGCCGGGCCGCCTTCTCCGGCATGCCCGTGGCGCTCACCGGTCGCGGCAACGCCGAGGGATTCGTGCCGCCGCCCGCCGCCCCGTTCATCGGCGGCCGGAACCTGACCGCGACGAAGGCGCGGCTGCTTCTCATGGCGTGCCTCATGAAGCTCGGCAGCATGCCGGCGGCGGCCGACCCGGACCGACCGACTGCGGGCGAGATCGAGGCGGTCGGTCGAAAGCTCCGCGAGTACCAGGAAGTGTTCGACTCGCACTGAGTCGAGCCGGCGCGCCGCGGCGGGGTCCTACCTGCCCCGCACCGCTCGCGCCCGGACTGCCGATTCCCCGTAGCGGTCAGCGGCTTCCTGATAGGCGCGCGCCGCGGCCGCGAGGTCCTTGTGGTTTGCCAGGGCATCGGCCTCCACCTGCTTCGCCTGAGCCTGGTCGAAGACATCTCTCGCGACCTTGTCCGCCTCGGCGGCAAGGGCCTCCTGGCGTCGTGCCGCGGCCGACGCGTGCGCCTGATCGAGGTTGCTCTTCACGAGGGATCGCTGGCGCTCCTTCTCCTCCTCCGCCGGGGCCTCCTGCAGCGCGGCCTGGTACTCGGACCGGGCCTCGGTGAACCGGCCGATCGCCGCCGCGTAGTCCGACTTCCCGAGCGCGGTGATGCCATCGCTCTCCTTGCTCTGGGCCGCGGCGAAGCGCCGGCGCGCGAAGAACTCCGCGGCCACGCGCTCGGCCGCGCGCTTCGCCTCGGTCATCCGCCGCCGGGCTTGCTCCGCGTCCTCGCGCGGCCCCGAGGGCACCGCGGCGACCACCGGCGCCTTGTCGCGCTCGCGCGCCGGCGGGCTCGCCCGGTCCGTCTTGCTCGCCGGCGGCGGCGCGGGAGCCGGCGCGGCCGGGGCCGCGGACACCGTCTTCTTGATCTCTCGGTCGGTCTTCGTCGCGTCCGACGGGCTCGGGAGACTGATCTCGTTGGCCGGCGTCCGCTCCTCGCTCACCGTTCTCACCGCATCCGCGCTCGACGCGGGCGCCGCGGGCTTGTCGGCGAGGGCACCGGGAGGCGCGGCGGGCGTTTGCCAGTAGTAGAGAGCCGCGATGACGATCGCCGCGATGGCGACACCGGTCGCGATCGCGATGCGCGGCGCGCGACTGACCGACGTCTCGCCGGTGGCCCACGCGGTCGGCGCGCCCCGCGATGGCCAGCGATCGGTCGATTCAGCGTGATCGACCTCGGATCGGGGCGACGGCGGTTCGGCCGGCACCTGCTTGGGCCCTTCGCCAAGCCCGCGCTGCACCGCCTCGAGCTCGCGTCCCATCTGCCCGAGATCGGCGAAGCGTTCTTCGGGCTCCTTCCGGATCGCCCGATCCACGATGTCCGAGAGCTCGGGCGGGAGGCCCGGGTCGAGCTCCGAGAGGCGCGGCGGCGTCGCCGTCCGGAGCTGCTCGAGGATCTGCAGCGGATTGTCCCCCGCGAACGGCGGGCGACCGCTGAACAGCTCGTAGGCCACCGCGCCGACCGAGAAGATGTCCGAGCGCTGATCGGCCTGACCGCGCACCTGCTCCGGGGCCATGTAGCGGGGCGTCCCCATCATCATCCCGGTCCTGGTGAGGTCCCCGTGAGTGGTGGCGGCGGCGGCGATCTGCGCGATCCCGAAGTCCAGGATCTTCACCTGGCCCGAGGGCAGCAGGAAGATGTTCGCGGGCTTGATGTCACGGTGCACGACGCCGTTCTGGTGAGCGTGGTGCAGCCCGTCACAGATCTGGCGCACGATGGCGAGCTTCTCCTCGAGGGTGAGCGGCGCGTGCCGGGCGATGAGGCGCCGGAGCTCCTCGCCCTCCAGCAGCTCCATCACGATGAACAGACGCCCGTCGTCTTCCCCCATGTCATGGATGGTGACGATGTTCGGGTGGTCCCGGAGCCGCGCGCAGGCCCGGGCCTCGCGGAAGAAGCGCGCGCGAAGATCGGCGGTGACCTCGAAGCTCGAGATGACCTTGAGCGCCACCGAGCGCTCCAGGACGGGATCACGGGCCCGGTAGATCATGCCCATGCCGCCCCGGCCGATCACGGCGAGATCTTCGTACCTGCCGATCTTCTCAGGCATCGGGCCGCGCCGAGTGTAAGCCGCTCAACTTTCGGCTCGCAACTTTTACTGGCGCGCGGGCTCGTCGTACACGGTGTCGAGGTAGTGGCCCGGATCCACCCTGGCCTCGATCACCGTCGGGTGGTCGGCGGCCAGCGCGCGCTCGAGCGCATGCGCGAGCTCCGCGGCGCTGCGCGCGCCGACCGCGGGGACCCCGAAGTAGTGCGCCGGCGGGTCCGCATGCGCCTGTTCGCCGAGGTCGGTCCCGTAGAGGCCGAAGCTTCGCCGGACCTGCTTGACCTGGATCAGGGAGAGCCAGCCGTCGTCCAGGACGACGATGGGCAGCGAGAGTCCGAGACGCCGGGCCACGGTGACCTCGCCACACGTCATCTGGAAGCACCCGTCTCCCACGAGCGCGACCACCGGACGATCCGGGCGGGCGAGCTTGGCGGCGATGGCGGCGGGAAGCCCGAATCCCATCGAGGACCAGCCGTTCGTGATCAGGAACGTCCGCTCCGCGTGGGTCGTCCACTGCGAGGCGATCTGATGGGTGTGGGCGCCCACGTCGAAGGCCAGGATGCCGTCGCGCGGGAGCACCTCGCGAACCACGTCGATCGCGTGATGCGGCACGAAGCCGGCCAGCTCGGGCCGCAGCGAGCGGTGAAATCGCTCGCGGTGACGCGGCGCCGTGTCCGCCGGCCACTCCGGCCGTGCCGGCGGAAGCTCGGCCAGCCACTCGAGCGAGGTGTCGAGGTCGCCGACGACCTCGTGCGCGATCGTCACGCTCGGGTCCGCGTCGACGGCGTCGACATCGATCGAGAGGAGCGGGACCTTGCCGATCCACGCCTCGTACTCGACCTCGACGACGTCGTAGCCGAGCCCGACGATCAGATCGGCGGACCGCAAGAATTCGCGCTGCACCTGGCGGCGGGCCCGCTCGATGCAGCCGAGGGCGAGTGGATGATCCTCGGGGATCAGGCCCTTGGCCATCGTGGTCGTCGCGAAGGGAAGCCGGTGGCGCTCGATCACCGCCTGGAGCAGGCGCGGATTCCTGAGACGCATGGCCGAGGAGCCGAGCACCGCGACCGGCCGCCGAGCGGCTCCCAGGAGCTCGCCCGCCCGCGTCATCGACGCCTTCGGGGCGGCGGGCCGCGGCCGGCCAGCCGGGATGGGCGGTACCGACTCGGTCGCCCGGGCGAGCGCGACGTCCTCGGGCAAGTCGAGATGGACAGGGCCCAGCGGCTCGCTCAGGGCGATCTCGAGCGCCTCGGCCAGGACCGAGGCGACCGCGCCCTCCCGGAGCGCCAGGCTCGCCTTGGTGATCGGCCGGAAGAGCGCGTGATGGTCGATCGCCATCTGGATGCGCCGGCCGATCTGCGAGGTGGGCAGGTTGCACGTGATCGCCAGCAGCGGTGAGCGATCGAGGAAGGCGTTACCCACGCCGGTCGTCAGGTTGGTGGCGCCGGGCCCCAGGGTCGCGATGCAGAGACCCGGCGCGCCCGTCATGCGCCCCATGACGTCGGCCGCGAACGCCGCCGAGCCTTCGTGCGCCGTGAGGACGTACGGCAGCCGGCCGAGCCTCATGGCCTCGAGCAGGGGCAGGACGTTGCCGCTCGGGATTCCGAAGCCGTGGCTCACCCCCGCCGCCCGCAGCGTCTCGACGATGAGCCCGGCGTTATCCATGGCGGGCGGCTCAGTACTCGTCGAACATGCGCTGGACCTCGCGCACGTCGTCGGTGCGAGTGAGGGCCAGCATGGCGAGCACGCGCGCCTTCTGTGGATTGAGGTTGTCGGCCACCGCGAAGCCCTGCTCGCGCAGCACCGTGCGGGGCAGCACGCGACCGCTGCCCGCCCGGCTCGAGAAGACGACCAGGACGCCGCGCCGGCGCGCCTCCAGGAGCGCCTCCGTCTCGGCCGGCGTCGTCACGCCGGGGGCGAGCGACGCCGAGACGATGGCCCGGGCGCCCGCGGCGACGAAGGCACTGATGGCCGTGCCGTCGGCACCGGCGTACGACCGGCGATGTCCACCCGCGGCAGATCGGCGCGGCCGCGCACGTCGAACTCCGTCCCCGGCGCGTGACGCCGCACCGGCCGCCGGTAGATCGCGACGCGGCCGTCCGGATCGGCGTAGCCGAGCATGCCGACGTCCGGGCTCCGGAAGGTCTCGAGGCGGAGCGTCGACGTCTTGGTGACCTCGCGCGCCGCCTGGATCTCGTCGTTCAGGAGCACGAGCACGCCGAGGCCGCGCGCCTCGGGCGCTCCCGCCACCCGCACCGCGTTGACGAGATTCAGCGCCGCGTCCGAGCTCAGGCCCGTGGCCGGCCGCTGCGACCCGACGAGGACCACCGTGGCGTCGACCTTCAGCGTGAGGTTCAGGAAGTACGCCGTCTCCTCGAGCGTGGCGGTGCCGTGGGTGACGACGAGGCCGTCGAGCGGCGCCTCGCGCGAGACGGCGTCGTGCACGACCGAGTGGAGCGCCAACCAGTCAGCGGGTCCGACGGCCGCGCTCGAGAGCGCGCGAAAACGGACCGGAACGATCTCGGCGGCGGCGGCGACTTCGGGGAACCGGAGCAGCAGCTCGTCGGGCTCGGCCTTGCGGCCCGCGTCCATGTATTCCCAGAGGTCGAGGCTTCCCCGGCCGATCGAGGAGATCGTCCCGCCCGTGCCGATGAGGGCGACCCGGCGCTTGGGTTGCGCGGTCGTCACGGCGCGCGCCCCTACGTCCCCACGGCGACCCGGCGTCGCCCGCGCTCGCGCTGGGGCTGATATGCCTTGATGGCCGGGATGACCTCGCGGGTCATCAGGTCGATGCCGTGAACCGCAACGTCGTGGGACATCAGCCCCTCGCGGCCCCAGAACACCATGTAGGCGGGATCGACGACGTCCATGATGCGCTGCAGCTTCCTGATCACGGTGGCGGGGCTCCCGGAGACGATCTGGTACGTCGCGTGGGCTTCCTCGTAGCTGATGCTGGGGCCCCCCGGCGTCACGTTGCTCGAGCCGGTCCGCGCCTGCTCGCGACGGCTCCCCCTGGCCTCGCGGCTCACGTACCCCGGGGGCTGAAGCCAGTGGCGCGGCGCGACGCCGAACGACGTGCCCAGCTGCCAGAAGAAGTGCCGGCCCTCCTCGTACGCCTTCTCGTCGGTGTCGGCGACGCTCACCCGGATGACGTAGCCGCGATGCTCGGGCGTCGTGGTGAATCCGGCTCGCGCGGCGACGTCGTCGTAGAGGTCGTAGATCTCGTCGATGACGCCGAGCGGCGGGGCCAGCGCCACGTACGGGTAGCGATGCTCGGCCGCCCACCGGACCGACTCCGGGCTGACCACGCCGGGAATCCAGATCGGCGGGTGCGGTCGTTGCAGCGGACGGATCCACGGGTTGACCACCCGGTAGTCGTAGTGCCGGCCTTCCCAGCGAAAGGGACCCGGCGTGGTCCAGGCCTTGACGATCACGTCGTGGGCCTCGTCGAACCGCTCGCGGTTGTAGATCGGGTTCGTGTTGGTCGCGATGCTTTCCTGGCCGAGGCCGCGCACGAAGCCGCAGACCACCCGCCCGCCGGAGAGGATGTCGATCATCGCCACCTCCTCGGCCACCCGGAGCGGGTTGTCGTGGATCGGAAGCACGTTGCCGAGAAAGACGATCCGCCCCTTTCGCGTCGTCCGGGCCAGGACCGCGCCGATCACGTTGACCGACGGCATCATGCTGAGGGGGTTGTTGTGGTGCTCGTTGATCATGACGCCGTCGAAGCCGGTCTCGGTCGCGTACAGGAGCTCGTCGAAGTACATCGCGTAGAGCTCGCGCGCGCGCTCGGGACTGAAATGCTCGTTGGGGAACATCAGGTTGTTGTAGCCGCGCCGACGCGCCTCGTCTTGTGGGTACGCCGTGAATCCCATCTCGGTGAAGAAGTAGACTTCCTTGACCATCCTGGACCTCCCGCTACGAGCCTCGCCTCAGCCGCGCGGCGCCAGGAAGTCTAGCACCGCGCGCACGAACGCCTCGGGTCTCTCCATCTCGGGCATGTGCCCGCAGCGGTCCAGCACCGTGGCCGTCGCCCCCGGAATCGCCCGCGCGTAGCGGTCGCAGACCTCGAGCGGGATGATCGCGTCCTCGCGCCCCCAGACCACGAGGGTGGGCGTCGCGATTCCGCCGAGTAGCCCGGCCAGCGTGTGGCTCCGCATGTAGGGCTTCCAGAAGAGGCG
>Ga0137407_10003658_pt1 | contig 10226 bp, 5 predicted proteins | sample CZOMad2_2_16fung_FD_108410 | JGI IMG/M metagenome (GOLD analysis project Ga0137407, IMG submission 108410) | Vadose zone soil fungal communities from Angelo Coast Range Reserve, California, USA - CZOMad2_2_16fungal (Illumina Assembly) | ecosystem: Environmental > Terrestrial > Soil > Vadose zone...
AGCCGCAGTCCATCGCTGACCGGGCATACCGGGATGCCGGCTGCGTCGACCGCGGTGCGGAGCCAGGCAGCGAGCAAAACATCGTCGACATCGCCGGCGATGGTGCGGAACCTCCCATGCTGCAACAGAGCCGGCGCGCCGTCGGCAAAACGGAACACGGCCTGCGTATCGCCCAATGGCTCGACGATGTCGCGCCAGTGGCGGCTATGTCCGAGCTTGCTGCCGCTGGCGTCGACGATGTCTTCGACATGATCCGGCGGCGTCGTGTCGACGCGCAGCGTCCGCATCGGCAGCAGCCGCGCGAGTTCTCCAGGCGGCAGGCCGGGCGGGATTGCGAAGTTGCGGGTTTTCGAGCCACAGCGCGGGCCAAACACTGCGTGCACGCCACCGAGCCGCGCGACGAACTGTGCTTCCACCACGAACAAGGACGGGACAACGACCAGCGCACGACCGTCGAACGATGTCTCGGGCCCGACGATGTCGACGTCGAGTCCGAGCCGGCGCAGTGCGCTGTACCAGCGGAAGCACAGCCCAAGGTAGTCGAAGCCGGCGCCGTGCCTCTGCAGGTCCGTCATCCACTTGGTCTCATAGTCGAAGACAAGCGCCACGCGCGCGGCGGAAGGCGGTACCTTCGGCACACGGGCAAGCTCCTGCGCGACCTGGCCCGCCTCGAGCCCGCCTGGATCGAGGCGCTCGTCCGGCGCGACGAGACCGGAATGCATCTGCTCCTGCGCGTACGGCAGTTGGCGCCAGCGGAAATACGAAACGACCTCGGCGCCGTGCGCGAACGCTTCCCAGGTCCACGTGCGCACCATGCCGGCGGCGGGAACGGGATTGCTGTAGGCCCAGTTCACGGGCCCGGCCTGCTGTTCCATCACCCAGAACCGTCCGCGCCCGAGGTTGCGGACAAGGTCGTGAGTGAACGCGGCGAGATCCGGATGACCGGTGCGCATCCACCGCTTCCGATCACGATCGCCGATCGACGCCTGGCGCTCGAGCGCGCCGAGCGGATAGCTGTCCCAGGCTGCCAGGTCGAGATCGGCGGCGAGGGCGTGGTGGTCGAATTCGGTAAATTGGCTCATGAAATTCGTAAACACCGGCCGCCCGGGCGATAGCTCGCGCAGGATATCGACCTGCATCCGGTTGTAGCGGCGCACCTCGTCCGACGTGAAGCGCCGGAAATCCAGTGCATGGATCGGGTTGACCTGCGCCGGCATCCCGGCGGGAAAACCGATCTCGTCGAAGTCCGCGTACTCGGCGCTCCAGAAGACGTTTCCCCACGTTTCGTTGAGCGTTCGCACGTCCCCGTAGCGGCGCGCCAACCAGGCGCGGAATGCGCGCAGCGCAGCCGGATCGTAGGAAAGTGCCGTGTCGTGGCAGCCGTACTCGTTGTCGAGCTGCCAGGCAACCAGCGACTCGTGCGCACCGTAGCGCCCGCCGAGTGCAGCAACGATGCGCCGGCTCGCGTCGTAGAACGGTTCGCTCGAGAAACTGTAGTGGCGTCGCGACCCAAAGGCCTTTGGCTGGCCGTGAGCGTCGCATGGAAGGATCTCTGGGTGCTGCGCGATCAACCAGCGCGGCGGCGCCGCCGTTGGCGTCCCGAGCACCAGCTTCAGGCCCGCGTCGGCCAGTATGGCGATGGCCTCGTCGAGCCATGGCCAGTCGAAACTTGCAGGTGCCGGCTCGATCCGGCTCCAGGCGAACTCGCCGATGCGAACGACGCGAATGCCGAGTTCGACCATCCGCCGGGCATCCTCGCGCCACTTCGATGATGGCCACTGCTCGGGGTAGTAGCAGACTCCGAGTTGCATATCGTCCTGATCGTGCAGCGCGCCAAGCGTGCCTCTGGCGCTGTGGGCGTTAAACGTTTAAATTCATCTGAGCAGATTGGTGCCGCAAAGTCAAATTCTGTCTACAAGCGCGCCAGCACCAACACTGCTTCGGGCAGGTGGCAGCATGGGTTAAACGATTAACGGCTCAAGTCGGTATGGGCTGTCGGAGATGCGAAAAAAGGAGACAACGATGGACACGGACATGGCCAGAACGACCCGTCGATTCGTCCTGCGGCTGATCGCCACTGCGCTGCTTGGCGCATTCGGCACCGCGCACGCAGCGGAAAAGGGATCGCTCCTGATCTGGATCAACGGCGACAAGGGCTACGAGGGGATCGCGAAGATCGGTGAGAAGTTCACCAAGGACACGGGCATCGCGGTGCGCGTCGAACACCCGGAGGATGCGATCGCGAAGTTCGAGCAAGCGGCGGGCGCCGGCAAAGGCCCGGACATCTGGATCTGGGCGCACGACCGCGCGGGCAGTTGGATCAGCGCCGGCCTGATCGCACCGGTGAGACCGTCGAAGAAGACGGTCGATGCCATTGATCCCCTGGCGTGGAAGGCGTGGAACATCGGCGGCAAGACCTGGGGGTATCCGGTGTCGATTGAGGCCGTCGGGCTGATCTACAACAAGGCGCTGGCGCCGACCGCGCCGCAGACCTGGGACGAGGTCATCGCGCTCGACAAGAAGCTGCGCGCCCAGAACAAGCAAGCGATCATGTGGCCAATCACCGAGATCTACTACTCGTACTGCCTCGTGTCGCCGGGCGGCGGCTACGCGTTCAAGGCGCTGCCGGACGGCACCTACGATCCGAAGGACACCGGGATGAACAATGCCGGTGCGATCAAGGGAATGCAGGTGCTGGCCGACCTTATCCAGAAGGGCGTGATGCCGCGCACCGCGAGCTACGCCGAGGCCGACGCCGGCATCAACGAAGGCCGCATCGCGATGACGCTCAGCGGGCCATGGAGCTGGCCCAACCTGCGCAAGAGCAAGATCGATTTTGGTGTCGCGCCGTGTCCAAAAATCTCCGGCAAGCCCGGCGGCCCGATGTACGGAGTCGTCGGCGCAATGGTGGCCACTGCAAGCTCGAACAAGGAGGTCGCCAACGACTTTCTCGAGACCTATCTGCTGTCAGTCGACGGCCTGAAAGCGATGAATGCTCATGTGCCTCTCGGCGTTCCAGCGAACAAGGCGTACTACGAGCAACTGAAGGGAGATCCGGCAATCGCGGGGACCAAGGCCGCCGCGTTGGCCGGTGTCCCGATGCCGAACAATTCAGAGATGGCGCGCTTCTGGACCGCGATGGGCGCAGCGATGCAGAACATCACACAGGGGCGCGAGTCGGTGAAGGAAGGTCTGGACCGCGCGGCGCAGCGAATTCGCGGAGAGTAGGCTGCACGCGCCGCGGGCTGCCCTGGCGTGCGGCCCGCGGATTTTCGACCGCTTCATTTACCGATGCGCACTCCGACGGAGCTCGCTCTGGCGGTTGGCGGCCTGCTCGCGTTGGCCGGCGGTCTGGCGCTCGTCTTCCTCCTCTACGCCGCTCATCGCGCGTTGCCAGCTGCGGCGATGCTGGTGCTCGTTGGTCTCGGCACCTGGGTGTACGCAAGTCCGAATGCGTATCCGTGGAGATATGTCGCGCCAGGGCTCGCCGCTGGTTTGTTCTTTATCGTCCTGCCGATGGTCTACACGTTGGCGATCGGCTTCACGAATTACAGTTCGGCGCATTTGCTCGACTTCGACCGCGCCACCGAGGTGCTGCGCCAGCGGACCATCGGGACTGGAGAGACTTTCTCGTTCCGTCTCTTCGGCAACCCTGCCACCCCGCGCCTGGTGTTGGAGCGTGACGACGGCGCTCGCTTCACGTCGGCGCCCATCACGCTCGGCGTGCCGCAGCGTATCGCGCTGCAGCCTGACCCCGAGGAGGATCTCGGCGAGCCGCTGCCGCTGAAGGAAGTCGTCGCGCGCCGCGACGCGATCGCTCAGATTGTCGCAACGCTACCGGACAGTGTCGAGTTGCGAATGACGAGTCTACGCAACTTCGCCGAGGTGCGGCCTGAGTACCGGCTTAACTCAGACGGCACCATGACATCGATGGCGGATGATGCGGTGCTGACCGCGGATCACGCGGACGGCTGGTGGCGCCGCCCCGACGGCACGCCGGTCGAGCCGGGCTTCAGGAGCGTGATCGGGTGGGACAACTACCACGCCACATTCACCGATCCGCGCTTCCGCGAGCCGTTCTTCCGCGTGTTCGCCTGGACGGTCGTCTTCGCGGCACTGAACACGCTTTTCACGTTCGGCATCGGCGTCGTGCTCGCGGTCGCACTGAACTGGAGCCCGCTGCGGTACCGCAACTTCTACCGCATCATGCTGTTCGTGCCGTACGCGGTTCCGGCGTTCATCTCGATTCCCGTGTTCCGCGGCCTGTTCAACGAGAACCTTGGCGAGATCAACCTGGTCCTGCGGCAGCTGTTCGACATAAGCCCGGGCTGGTTCTCCGATGCGACGCTCGCACGCTCGATGGTGCTGATCGTCAACACCTGGCTTGGTTACCCGTACATGATGATCCTCTCGATGGGCCTGATCCAGGCAATTCCATCGGAGCTTTACGAGTCATCAGCAGTAGTCGGCGCGGGTCCGCTCAAGACGTTCTTCCGCGTAACGCTGCCACTCATTGCGCGGCCGATCATGCCCCTGCTGATCGCGTCGTTCGCGTTCAACTTCAACAATCTCACCCTGATCGCGCTGCTGACCAACGGCGCGCCGGATTATCTCGACACAAAAGTGCCGGTCGGCGCCACCGATCTGCTTGCGTCGTACACATACCGGATCGCATTTCAGGATTCCGGGCAGAACTACGCGTTGGCCTGCGCGATCTCCTCGATCGTTTTCCTGATCGTCGCGACTCTTGCAGTCGTCAACCTGCGCCTGTTCCAAGTTGGCCGCGAAAAGCCATGACCCCGGAGGCCGCCCATGCCCATGGTCGTTGACCGTTCGGATCGCTGGCGCCTGATCGCGGTGCACGCGCTGTTGATTGGATTCATCCTGCTGACGGTGCTGCCGTTCCTGATGATCATCTCGATCTCATTGCGACCTGGAAACTTTGCCGGCGGCAGCATCATTCCACGCTCGATCAGCTTCGAGCACTGGGCGCTCGCGCTCGGCATCTCATACACCGACGCCGACGGACAGCTCGTTCGCCCGCCGTTCCCGGTGCTGCAATGGATCGCGAACTCGATGAAGGTCGCGCTGACGACGGCGGTGATCGCGCTGCTGCTCTCGGTGACCAGCGCTTACGCGTTCGCACGCATGCGCTTCCGCGGCCGCGATGCATTGCTGAACGGCCTCTTGCTTCTGCAGATGTTCCCATCGGTACTGGCACTGGTGGCGATCTACGCCCTGTTCGATCGCATCGGCGAGCTGGTGCCCTGGCTCGGGTTGAACAGCCACTGGAGCCTTGCCCTTGCCTATAGCGGCGGGGTCGCGCAGAACGTCTGGCTGATCAAGGGTTACTTCGAAAGCGTGCCGCTGGAACTGGAGGAGGCCGCAGCCGTCGACGGGGCAACGCCGCTGCAGGCGTTCACACGGGTGCTGCTACCGCTCTCGCTGCCGATCTTGGTGGTGGTTTTCGTGCTCGCGTTCCTCGGCGCGATGATCGAGTACCCGATTGCATCCGTGCTCATGCACGACGAGGGCCGGCTGACGCTTGCAGTCGGCTCGCGCCTGTTCTTGTTCAATCAGCGATATCTTTGGGGCGATTTCGCCGCGACGGCGCTGCTCGCCGGCATCCCGCTCACGACACTGTTTCTCGTCACGCAGAGGTGGCTGGTCGCCGGGCTCGCGTCGGGCTCGGTCAAGGGCTGAGGCGCTGGAAGGCCTACACCCCCAGCGGGCCGTGCCGAACAAGTTAGGCCGCTCCCTTCACGGGTCGGGCGCGGCCTGTTGCAAGCTTCCAGCAGGAACTGCTAATACCCGGCGATTGCAGACGCGCCAGCGCAGTGATGCGTCAGCTGCGCTGCGGCCAACTCAGTCATCGCACACGTAGCTGGAGGCAACGTTGACGTCACCGCCGGCATGGGTCGCCTTCTTCGGATAGACGCATATGGGCCGCGATTTCGCGACCGGGAATGTCGCGGTGACGGCGGAGGAAATATCGATCCGTGTCGGCGCCATGCCGTTCTCCACCCAATCCGTCAACACGTCGTAGAGCTGGGTCGTTCCGCCGGCGCCTACGCCGCCCGGAAGTGGCGGATTGGCGTTCGGGTTCGACGTTCCGTTACCCAGGCCATGAGTCATTCCGGGCACAAGGAACAGCCGATAGAACCTCTTGACCGCATGCAGGCCACCCATCTCTCGCAGCACCCGCTGGTAATAGTTGACCGAACCCTGCGGCATGATCAAGACGTCAGCAAGCCCGTGGTACATCAACATCTTTCCACCTGCGTTCCTGAATGGGCGCAGATTTGGATTATCGGTATTGATATGGGCAAAGCTCGACTGCAGCATCACCCCGTTGTCATACGCATCGGCCAGCTGCGCGTAAGACAGATTCTTCCAGCCGTTGGCTCCATTGCCGGTCGCGTTGACGAATGACGTCGTTGCAAGGGTCGGGTCCTGGTCTTCAAGAGCCACCATGTCGGTCGCAATGGTGAACGGCGTCGGACCCGCGAGAGCAGCCATATTGGTACCCCGAGCCAGCCCGTACCAGAGCTGATCGCCGTTGATGGTCCGCGACCAGCTGTTGTCCACCGCCGGCGATGGCGCCCTGCCGTCTCGCGTCTGCCCGTACCACATCTTGTTCATCGCCTCGGCCTGAACTGGTGTCACACAGTTCGCGGTCGTATTGCTTCCCCCGCTGGACGTGCACAGCACGCTCGCGTCGCGCGTCGGGTCGTAGCGGCACTCAGACGGGTCCGGGATGTAGCCGAGATGCTCGCCATTTACCACGTCGCAAGCATTGATCGCGGCGTTGCCAAGCAGCGTCATCTGGCCAAAGCTAAGCGCAGCGCCACCCAGATCGCGTTGGACCACGATCTGCGGATACAGCTCGTTGGTGATGAATCGGGTCCAGTTGATCGCCGGCGCTCCGGCGAGGATTCCGTCGAAGTCGGTCGGGTGCGCCTGTGCGAGCTTGTGGCCCTGCCGCCCGCCGGTGGAAAAGCCATCCCAGTAGGCGTATCTCGCATGCCGGCCGTAGTAAGCCTTGGTGAGTTCCTTCGTCTTGACGGCCATTTGATGAATGCCGCGCTGGGCAAAGTCATTCCACAACACAGTGTTGATCGTGCCGTCGGGATTCATCGCGAACGATCCACCGCCGGGCCCGCTGTGTCCGGTGTCGGTGTTTGCCGAGACCGCGCCTTCCACGGTAGCGACGATCGCGGGCGAGGATGTCGTGCCACCGCCACCGGACCCGCTCAGCAGCGTCAACGACGTTTGTGCGCCGCCCGCCCAGCCGCCACCGCCGATCACATGAATCCGCCGGTTCCAGTTCGCCGGCGCCGGCAGCCATATTTCAATGCCGATGCCAGGCGAAGTCGACGGTGCACCCGCTGGACCGGGACTTCCGGGTCCGACGAGGAGCTTGACGACACAAACGTCGTTGGCCGCAATCGGCGGCGGCGGGGTCGCCGGTGTGCCCGAAAGCGCGAGTGGATCCCCTTTCGCAAAAGCCTTGACCAGCAGGACGGTGGTAAGCGAGTCGGGCTTGAACTCGTCCTTCATCGTGTCGTCGCACGCCAGCAGCTCGTGTTTGTGGTGATGCCCCTTCCCTTCGTCGGTCCTGTGCTCATCGGCGCCCGCGTGAAGCGGAACGCCGAAAATGGTGGCCGCCGCGACAGCTGCCAGGACTCCCCTCACCTGGCGCCTCCTCTCGTACGAGAGCCCCAACCACTGCTGCATTCCGATCTTCATGCGCGCCTCCTCTTTGTCGTGTCAGCGCTGCGCAGTAAGCGTGACCACGCGAGCGTCATTGTCGAAACACCGAACCAGTCGGTTCGAGTGTTCACATGTCTCCTGCAAGTTTCTCGAACACGTTCAGGGCGAGATCCGTCAAATCAACCGCGTTTTTGTCTGCGTGCATTCTCCTTTCGCTTCGAGCACGCGCCAGCGCCTTCTCGCTACATCCTGCAACCGCGCGCCGGGTCGGCCAGGGCCTTGACCGCGACTCCGACAGCCTTGTTCTCGTTGCCCTCGACTTTGCGCAGGTAAAAATCCTGTATCGGGTTGTGCGATTTGCTCAACGTAAACACGCCACGCGGACTGTCGATCTTCGTTTGCTCCATCGCCGCGATCAGCTCTTTGCGTTTCGTCACGTCGCCGTTGACTGCCGCAAGGCCGGCGGCCAGGAGTTGTGCCGCGTCGTAGCCCTGAACGGCGTAGACGTCCGGCTGCAGCTTGAAGGTCTTGGCGTAGTTCAGGCGGAACGCGTTGTCGCGCGGCGTGCTCAGGTTGTCGGCGTAGTGCAGGGTCGTGAACATGCCCTGTGCCGCTTCGCCTTGCGCCTCGAGCGTGCCGTCCGTGAGAAACCCGGGCCCATACAGCGGAATCGTCTTGTTCAGCCCGGCCGCCGCATAGTCCTTGACGAACTTCACTGCACCGCCACCTGCGAAGAACGAATAGACGATGTCCGGCTTGAGCGCCGCGATCTCGGTGATCAGCGACTGCCATTCGACCGTCGGGAAAGGCACCGTCAGATCCTTGAGCACCTTGCCGCCACCGGCTTCGAATCCTTCCTTGAACCCCTCGACCATCTCATCGCCGGCGGCGTACTTCCACGTGATCGTCACGGCCGTCTTGTGCTTGCGTTCGGCGGCAACCTTCCCCATCGCATAACCGGGCTGCCAGTTGCTGAAGGACGTTCGAAAGATGTTGGGTGCGCACATGGCGCCGGTCACCGCGCCGGCGCCGGCGTTCGGCACGATCAGAAGCGGGCCGTTCTCGCGCACCGCCTTCGCCATCGCCATCGCGACACCTGAATGCACGGTGCCGACGATCACGTCGACCTGGTCTCGTTTGATGAGGCGGTTTACGTTGTCGGTCGCTTTCGACGGCTCGGACTCGTCATCGACCTTGAAGTATTCGATTTCCCGTCCGCCGAGCTTTCCACCCTGTTCCTGAACCCGCAGTCGGAACCCGTTCTCGATCGCCGTTCCAAGGCCCGCATATGTCCCTGTGTACGGCAGCATGAATCCCACTTTGATCTTCTGCTGGCCGGATGCACCACAGGCGGCAACGCCGAGCGCCACCGCAAGTGCCATTCTTGCCACGACGTTCGTCGTCCGCATCGTCCCCTCGTGTCAATGGATATCGCGCGGTCGCTGGTTCGCAGGATCGCCCGCCACGCGTAGTCTTCGAAAATGTCGCACCCGCCCTGCGCACGCCGAACTCATCAGCTTCAGTTGAACTATGGTTCATGAAGCATGATTCAGCTTGCACAACAGGTCAAGTACTATAGTGCAGCGCCACACAGGAGATGAGACGCGATGCGGCCTACTCTCGAGGAAATGCGTCTTGGCAAGGAAAACGACGAGCGGGATCCGTGGCTGACGGTGCTGGGAGAAAGGCTGCGCAACCTTCGATCCAGAAGGGGGCTGCCGCGCCGCGCGGTCGCACAGGGTGCGGCGATCTCCGAGCGTCATCTCGCAAACATGGAGTCGGGCATCGGCAACGCCTCGATTCTGGTATTGCGCCAGATCGCGCGCGCGCTCGAGTGCGAGCTCGCCGAGATCATCGGCGATGAGACGACCAGTTCACCCGACTGGTTGCTGATCCGCGATCTTCTGCACGGTCGCTCGGACGCCGACTTGAAGCGCGTGCGGGTCGCGGTCGCGCAGATGCTCGCTTCTCCTTCGACCGAAGCGCATCGATCCTGCCGGATCGCGCTTATCGGCCTGCGCGGTGCCGGCAAGTCAACGCTTGGCCGCCTGCTGGCCGACCATCTCGGCTATTCGTTCCTCGAGATGGACCGCGAGATCGAAAGGATCGCGGGTTGCGACCTGAGCCAGATTCACGCGCTGTACGGAACCAATGCGTATCGCCGTTATGAACGGCGCGCGCTGGAAGACCTGATCCAGATCTACCCGGATTTCGTCCTGGCGGCGCCGGGTGGTGTGGTTTCCGATGCCGCGAATTTCAACCTTCTCCTCTCGCACTGCTTCACGATCTGGTTACGGGCCAGCCCCGAGGAGCACATGAGCCGCGTCATCGCCCAGGGCGACTTTCGCCCCATGTCGGGCAACGATCAGGCAATGGAAGACCTGAAGCGCATCCTCGCCGGGCGCAGCGCTTTTTACGCAAAAGCCGACCTGACTCTCGATACGGGCGGAACTACGGTATCGAATGCATTCGCCGCGCTGCTGAAGCGGTTGCCGCGCACGTCGAGCCGCAAG
>Ga0137407_10003660_pt1 | contig 10218 bp, 11 predicted proteins | sample CZOMad2_2_16fung_FD_108410 | JGI IMG/M metagenome (GOLD analysis project Ga0137407, IMG submission 108410) | Vadose zone soil fungal communities from Angelo Coast Range Reserve, California, USA - CZOMad2_2_16fungal (Illumina Assembly) | ecosystem: Environmental > Terrestrial > Soil > Vadose...
TCATTTCACACTGCTAGGTCGAGCAGATCAAGGTCGCTGTGTTTTGCTCGGTGAGATCAGCTCGAAAAAGTCCGGGACTCCAAAGTTCGCCCTGATAGGTATAGCCACGCTGCTGCTCGATCCGATAAACAACCTCGGGAATTTTCGACGGCGCAATAGTGAAGGCGGATTGACAGCCACAAAGTCGCATTCGCAACGGCGGCAGCTTTCGTCGCGGCGCCGTGATTTCATAACGACCATCGACGGCAGTGAGTTTGTAAGGCACCACCAGCTCGTCATCCACCGGCGCTTCATGGTGTCGGAAATGAAAGGCGGGCCGCAATTCCAGGCGCGGCGGCTTTGCTCCTGCGGTCACTCGGTAACTGACATGGACGGTGTTCTGCAAATGAGGAAGCAGAACGCGCTTCTCGACCACCACTTCGCGAACGCGATATGTCCATACCGGAAGCCCGTCCTCGAGTCGAAATTCCGTCAGGTAGTCAGCGCTTTTCAAATCCAGCTGGCCGCCGGCGCGTTCTTCTGCGCCGAGAGAAACCACGTCATCATCGCTGAAGCGGAGAGATTCCGAAACATGGTTCCACATCACTACGCGTCCGAGCGGCGCGGGCAGCGCCGCGATGAGCAAACCATGATAACGCCGCGTCACCGCGCCTGAAACAGTGCCGGATGCATAGCCGCCAAGGCCATTGGTAACGAGCCATTCACGATCGAGCAAGAGCACGCGAGACATATGCGCGCCGTCCCATGGCATCGCGCGGACAACGACCGGGTTTGCTTCAAATTGCTTGTTCACTGGTTGTCGAAGCGAACAACGATTTTACTCAGCCCAATTTGCGTCGTTTGGGTTGGCGTCGTGGCGTTTTTTCAGGCACCGGCCGCAGGGCCACGGCCGCTTCCGCTGGCAATATCCAACTATCTTGTGTTGCTACGGGGACTACTCCGGGTCCTCCGTAGCGAGTTGATTCGCTCGACCAAAGTGTTTCCCATTCTAAGCCGAGGGGTGGCGCCAGGAGCGGTTCCGGAGTCGGGGCAAGCGCTTGCCCTTCGCCGAGGTTCACCACGAGCAATCGATCGTCAGCATTTCCGTCGCTCAAGTAGCGCAACACAAAACTTTTCGCGCCGAGCACAGTGCCGTCCACTCGACCCGGTTTTTGCTCGCGAAAGCGTGAGTCTTCGCGGCGCAGCCGCAACAGATCGATATGCATGTCGTAGAAATGTTTGTTTTTCTGTCGCTCGGAAAAATCCAGCTTGGAGGCCGTGAAAACTTTCGGATCAAAAGGTACGGGCAACCGTTTTTGGACTTCATCGCTGGCAAGCGAGGGAAATTGCGCGAGAAATTCGAAGCGTCCTTTGCGAATAGCCTCGCGCATCGGGTCATCGCCCGTGTCTGTAAAAAACATGAACGGGGTCGAAGCGCCGAACTCCTGACCCTGAAAGAGCAGTGGCGTCCATGGCCCGAGCAAAAGCAAGGCGGTCATGGCGCGATAGCATCCGGGGGAGGTTTGGAAACGAAGTCGCTCACCGGCGGCGGTATTTGAAACCTGATCGTGATTCTCGATAAACGCGACGAATGCTTCCGGTGGTGCTCCAAAGGTCGGCGTGCCGCGCGGCGCTTCCTGCCAGACGTAGGGCTGACCTTGGAAAAGATAACCGTACTTGGCCGCTGAAATGAATTCCTGCGGTGATCCGAGGTAGTCCGTGTAATAGGCTTCTCGTCTTCCGGTAAGCGCGACGACGGCGCTGTGATGAAAATCGTCGTTCCATATTGCGTCGAGGTCGTCGCCGCCTTCGCTGCGTGATCGAATCAATTTAACTTCCTGGCGCTCGTTTTCGGCGACCAAAATGATCGAGCGCGCCCCAGCGGCTTTGCGCGCGGCGCGGCCGATAGCTCCGACGATGTACTCATCGGAGTTGTCAAAGATGGTTTGCGTCGCGTCGAAGCGGAATCCATCGAAGTGGAATTCTTCAATCCAATAGCGACCATTGGTAATGAAAAATTCGCGGACTGGTTCTGAGTCTGGTCCATCAAAATTAATCGCGTCGCCCCAATCGTTTTCCCTTTCGCGAGTCAAATAACTGTTGGAATAAACGCCAAGATAATTTCCGTCGGGGCCGAAGTGGTTGTAAACGACATCGAGGATTACACCCATGCCCAGAGAGTGCGCGTGATTCACAAAGGCGCGTAGATCGTCGGGCGTTCCATACAAATGGGTTGGCGCAAAAAGATTCACGCCGTCGTAACCCCAGCCGAATTTTCCTGGGAAATCCGCGACCGGCATCATTTCGATCACGGTGATCCCGATGCGCGCCAGCTCTTCCAATTGCTCAGCCGCGGCGCGCCATGTTCCTTCTCTGGTGAATGTGCCAACGTGCATTTCGTAGATGATTTGGCCTTTCAGTTTGACACCGCGCCAGTGTGAATCGCTCCACTGGAATGTCGTCGGATCGACCACCCAGGAAGACCCGTGCGGACCATCCGGCTGAAAGCGGGATGCCGGATCGGGATGAAAATTCTCAGCCTTGTTTACCCGAAACCGATAGCAAGCGCCTGCGCCGACGTTGGCCACGCCAGAAAAATACCCGTCTTCCTCAGCCTCCAGCGGATGAAATGTCCGCTTCGCGTTCTTCGCCGCGCTTTCTTCCAGAACAAGATCCAGCTGCTGACCTTTCGGAGCCCAAACACGAAAATGTGTTTTGTTTTCACCAATCAGTTCCGCCCCAATCGGATAACGGCGTTTTGCGAGCGCCATGATATCCGGCTTAGACTCAGCAACCGCTTCGGTAATCTCTCTTTTCGTGTTCAGCATCGGTAATTAACAACATGCGGGTGCTGCTTAAGGAAGCAACCGCAGAGACCCTACGTGGGTAGGGCGGCGCTATAAGACACTTGCTTGCCTTGACCGAAGCGATGCAAGATCCCGCTCATGAATGGAACGGAGCCGAAAATCGAAATCTTCAAACCGTTTGGTGAAGCATTCGAGTTGATGAAGAAGATTCTTTTTCAGCCGTTCGATTTGGGAAAATGGTGCATCATCGGCTTCGCCGCATTTCTTGCGAGCTTTTCCGGCGGATCTGGTTACTCATTCAATCCGTTCTCGCGCTGGAGCGCCCGTGAAGATCGAAAGGCAATTGCCGAATCCTTTGGTGACTTCGGCCCCGTGGCGCAAATGGATTGGTGGGTGATTGCCCTGATAGTCATTGGAGGGTTGATTATCCTGGCCTTGGTGCTCGTATTGATGTGGCTGGGAGCGCGCGGTCGATTTATTTTTACGGACTGCATTGTGTGCAACCGTGCCGCGATCGTTGCACCATGGAGAGAGTTTCGGACGCAAGGAAACAGTTTCTTCCTGTTTTCATTGCTGGCCATGTTGTGCATTTTTGTCGTCGTCGTTCTCGTGGCGTTGGCGCTGTTTTTCCCCTTGGTTCTCCGCGGCTCCGGGAGGCAGACCGGTCCGGGTTTTTGGATCGCTCTCGGGCTGTTCCTATTTTTCATTTTGGGTCTCGGGTTCGGCTGGGCGTTGGTCTCGCAGTTGATGATACCGATCATGTACCGCCAACGTTGCCTGGCGCGGCAGGCCTTCAGCCAAAGTGCCGGATTAATCGCAGCTCAGCCGGGCCCGATGCTTCTCTATTTTTTGTTTCTTCTTGTGATTTTGTTCGCTGCCGGTCTGATCAGTTGTGGTGCAGCCTGCGTAACTTGTTGCATCGCTGCGATTCCATACATCGGCACAGTCCTTCTCCTGCCAATTCCGGTTACCCTCCACGGGTTCTCGCTCCTCTTTCTGCGCCAGTTCGGCTCCGATTACGATGTATGGGCAAATTTCATCCCACCTGAGTTTTCGCCCATTTTATTGTTACCGCCTGCGCCGCCAACATCGACATCTCCTTTGAATCCGCCACCGGGTCCACCGACGTTTCCGGCCTGATGAAACGAATAAGATCAGGGCACCCGTATTGTACTGCGCTGCTGCAATTTCTTTGCATGGCCCTCATCTGTTTATGCTCAGTTACTGCTCGTGCGCAATCGTCAACGCCGATGATGAAGGCGATCGTGGCTCACCAGTACGGCGGACCCGAAGTCTTGAAGCTTGAAGAGATCCCGCAGCCTGAGCCGAAAGACGATCAGGTTCTGATTCGCGTGATCGCGGCGGGCGTAAATCCCGTTGACTCACATGTTCGCACGGGCAAGAGCGCGAAATTTTTCGGAACCACGCTGCCGCTCATTCCTGGTTACGATATTGCGGGGATCGTGGAAAAGGCTGGAACGAAGATCAGCAAACTGAAGGTCGGCGATCCGGTTTACGCGTATGTCGGTTTGGATGAAGGCGGTGGCTACGCGGAGTACGCGGTTGCGACGGAAGTGGAGGCGGCGCCCAAACCAAAGTCGCTGACCTTCGAGTCTGCGGCGGCTGTGCCAGTTGTGGCATTGACGGCCTGGCAGGCGTTAATCGATGCCGCAAAGCTGAGCGCGGGTCAGACCGTTCTCATCCATGGCGGATCGGGTGGTGTAGGAAGTTTTGCGATTCAAATCGCGAAAGCGCGCGGTGCGAAAGTAATCGCGACCGCGTCGACGCCACACCAGGACTTTCTGAAGCAGCTCGGTGCGGATGTGGCGATCGATTACACCAAACAGAAATTCGAGGACATAGCGAAGGATGTCGATGTTGTGCTCGACACGGTTGGCAAAGACACGCTCGCGCGTTCGTACGGCGTAATAAAGAAGGGTGGCTTCATCGTTACAATCGTTGCGCAGCCTGATCAGACGCAGCTGGATAAATATGGGATTCACGGAGCTGCGGTTTTGGTAAAGCCTAACGCGGATGAGCTTGTCGAAATCGGGAGACTGATTGACGCAAAGAAGATTATCCCAGTCGTCTCGCAGGTTTTTCCGCTCGCGGAGGCCGCGAAGGCGCAGGAACAAATAGCGACCGGTCACACACGCGGCAAAATCGTTCTCAAAGTTGCGGACGAAGCGAAGTAGCAATCAGCCATTCACCTGTGGTATAACACAGGGATGAACTGGGATGCGGTTAGCGCGATCTCGCAATTGATCGGCTCGATCGCTGTCGTTTTGTCCGTGTTGTATCTCGGCATACAAGTGCATCGGAGCACGCGCGTGGCCAGGCTCGCCACGCAAGACGCCGCGGCTACGGCGTTGCGCGATGTGACCAAACCCTTCATGGAAAACGCGGAAGTGGAACGGATCTGGCGAGTAGGTCTCGAAGATCTCAGTGCGTTGTCCGTCGAAGATCGGGCCCGCTTCTTTCATGCAACTTACCAATTCTTGAAAGCCTTTGAGACAATTCATTTTCATTATGTTTATGGACTAATGGATAGGCAGCTGTGGGAAGGCTGGCGCGGGCTTCTTCGCCATTACGTTGCTGCGCCCGGGATCGCCCATTATTGGAAACTTCGCCCTGAAGTTTTCTCCGAGCGGTTTCGGAAATTCGTTAACGGACTCGAGCCGCCGACGGCGCAACGCACGGTGGGAACCCTTGTCGAAGAGGAACAAAGATGAAGGACGCCTTTGCCTGGCGGGCTCCTTAGTCCATTTGCGCCTGTAAAAGACGGCGTTGGGTGGCTTTACCGGCCGTGCCGCTCTGGCTGAGATCTTATTTACACGGCCCCGGAACGGGGATAACAAATTTGCCGTCTTTCTCGGCGATAAAGTTTTCGCTCTTGCTGGTTGAGCTGCCGGTGGCGTCTTTTTTCTCAGTGGCGATGATCAGTTTCTTTGTCGGCTTGAGCGTGAGGCAAACTTTGCCGCCAGTGGGTGAATCCATTGGGGTCGCGGCTTTCTTAGCATCCTCTGGCGTAAGATCGGCGAGCTCGATTTTGGAGATCTTTCCGCCCGCGTCGCTCGATTGCATCATCTTATAAAAACCGAGGATCTCCGGGTCGGCGCCCTGCGTGTAGAGGAATGATTCGAGCGTGGCTGTGTCCTTCGCCTCGAACGCCGTTTTGTATTTGTCCGTGAATGCTTTTTCCTGCGCGGGTGTGCCGGCTTGGAGTGAAACAGAAACGGTGGTGATAAATGCGCAAAGCAAGATGTGGATCTTCATAGGATTGACGACGAACGCCACCGTAGGCGGCTGAGAGCGAAAAGGACAAGTTAATTCTTGGAAAAAACCGTTGCTGCGACGCGTATCGCAAGGTAATTGCTCGGTCCGCCACGCAGGCAAAGCCGATGAACATTCACGAATATCAAGCCAAGGAATTGCTGCAAAGATTCGATGTGGCAACGACGCGAGGCAAAGTCGCTTCGACCCTCGAGGAAGCGGAACAAATCGCCCGCGAGCTTGGGGATGTCGATATTGTCGTTAAAGCCCAAATTCACGCTGGCGGGCGAGGGAAAGGAACGTTCAAAAACGGATTCAAAGGCGGAGTTCATGTTCGCAAAACGCCTGCGGACGTTCGCGAAGTTGCAGCGAAAATGCTCGGGCAAATTTTGGTGACGCATCAAACCGGTTCGGCGGGTCGCCCAGTGAACAAGGTATTGGTTGCGGAGTCGGCCGACATCGCGCGGGAAATCTATTTTGCCATCCTGCTCGATCGAGCCACAGCCGCGCCGCTAATTGTGGCGAGCACGGAAGGCGGGGTGGAAATTGAAGCGGTCGCGGCAAAGTCTCCCGAGAAAATCATTCGCGAACCGATTAATCCTTTAGCCGGTCTGCAGCCGTTTCAGACACGAAAAGTGGCGAAGCAGCTCGGTTTTGAATCGTCGCAATTAAAGAACGCCTCCAAATTATTCGAGGGACTCTATCGCACATTCATAGCCTACGATTGTTCGATGGTCGAAGTGAACCCGTTGGTCCTTACGACTAAAGGCGAAGTGCTCGCGCTCGACGCCAAATTTAACTTCGACGATAACGCGCTTTATCGGCATCCAGAGATCGCGGCGATGCGCGACACCGCTGAAGAAGATGCGCGCGAAGTCGAAGCGTCGAAGCACGGTCTCAACTATATCGGGCTGGATGGAAATATTGCCTGCCTCGTGAATGGGGCCGGTCTGGCGATGGCCACGATGGACATCATTAAATTTTACGGCGGCGAGCCGGCTAACTTTCTCGACGTAGGAGGCGGGGCGACGGAAGAGCAGGTCACGGAAGCATTCAAAATTTTGATCTCCGATAAGAAAGTAAAGGCAATCCTGGTGAACATTTTCGGTGGCATCATGAAATGCGATATCATCGCTCAGGGCATCATCAACGCTGCGAAAGCGCTCAAACTGTCCGTGCCGTTGGTCGTTCGCCTCGAAGGAACAAATGTCGAAAAAGGAAAGCAATTGCTGAAGGAAAGCGGCCTCGCGCTGATCGCGGCAGACGATCTCGCCGACGCGGCGCAGAAGGCGGTCAAGGCAGTCAGAGGCACATGAAAGTTGGATCGACAATCGCCTTGGCTCTGATGTTCGCGGCAACAGGTGCGGGTGAGGAGCTACCCCGAAAAATAAAAACGCCGCGTGAATCATATCCGAATGTCGATGTGATTTACGATTCGGTGACTGCGCCCGACGGCAAACGATTGCGCACAATCATCACCAAGCCGCATGAGGCCAAAGGAAAACTACCGGTAATTTTTGTGGCCGGATGGCTCAGTTGCGATTCGGTCGAAGCGCCTGCCGGAACGAAAGACGAAACCGGAATCGTTTTCCAAGGCCTCGCGCAACTGCCGGGCCTCTGTTTGTTCCGGGTCGATAAAGAAGGAGTGGGCGATAGCGAAGGCGTATGCGGCGAGACGGATTTCGAGAGCGAACTCGCGGGCTATCGGGCTGCCTTCGCAGGTCTCAAAAACTACGACTTCATTGATGCCGATCAGGTTTATATCCTGGGCATCAGTAACGGCGGCGGATTCGCACCACTGGTTCCCGATTCTGACGCAGAACACGCGCGAATCCGGGGTTACATTTCAGTCGGCGGCTGGGTGAAGACGTGGTTCGAGCACATGCTCGAAATCGAGCGCCGCCGCTTCGCCCTGATGGGAAAATCGCCGGGGGACGTGACCGAGCGAATGAAACGCGCGAGCACGCTTTACTACGACTGGCTGATCAAAGGCCGCCGCGTAACCGATATTTTAAAGGAAAGACCGGAACTTGCGGAACTTTGGCCCGAGGGAAAAGATCACATGCATCTTTACGGGCGACCGCTGAAGTTTTACGAACAATTGCAGGAGCTGAATCTGGCAGCGGCATGGTCACGTGTGAAGGTTCCAGCACTCATTTTGCACGGACAGTACGACTGGATCATGAGTCGGGAAGATCCGGAGCTGATGGCGCAATGGGTGAATGCAAACAGACCTGGCGCCGCGCGCTTCATGGAAGTGCCGGAGATGGGGCACACATTTCAACATTACCGCAGCATGGCCGATGCATTCGCTAACAAATCCGCGTCCTTTGATCCAAAGGTGCTCCGCATTATGACTGATTGGTTGGAGGAACAAGAAAAGAAACCCGCAGGATGAAAATTAAAGAAATCGGATTTGTGGCTATTCCCGTGACGGACATCCCGCGAGCGCGGAAGTTTTACGAAGACGTGCTCGGATTGAAGGTTTCCGATGAAATGATGAGTGGAAAGTGGATCGAATACGCTGTCGGTAGTAATACACTGTCACTCGCAAACGTGAGTGACGCTTGGAAGCCGTCCGACCAGGGAACGAGCGCGGCGCTTGAGATTGAAGATTTTGACGAAGCGATTCGCCGATTGAAAGATCGGCAAGTGCGATTCGCGGCAGAACCGTTCGAAACCCCGTGCTGTCACATGGCGGTTGTGCAGGATCCGGACGGAAACAAATTAATCATCCACAAATTAAAACCCGAAAATGAGAAAGGAATCTGTTTATGATCACTAAGGAAGTAGCATTTGTTGCCATCGCGGTTTCTGACGCCGAGCGCGCGCGGAAATTTTACCAGGAGACGCTCGAGCTCACGCCAGGCACAACCGCAATGGGTGGCGCATGGGTCGAATACGATATTGGCCCGATAACGATTGGCGTTGGTTGTCATCCAGCCTGGAAACCGTCGCGCGATGGGACCACGGTCGCCTTTGAGGTGGAGGACATCGATGCGGCGATCACGAAATTGAAGGAGCGCGGTGTCACGTTCGACATGGAGAAAACCGAGACACCCGTCTGTTGGATGGCGCAATTCCGGGACCCGGACGGGAACAAACTCCTCGTGCATAAACGCAAAGCAAAATGAATCAGGAAAGCAGGAAATCAGGAAGGTTCTTAGCTGATATATTTCTTTTTCCTGTGTTCCTGCGTTCCTAATTTCTCATGTCTGTCCTCGTTGACAAAAACACGCGGCTTGTTGTGCAGGGGATTACGGGTAGCGCGGGCGCGTTTCATACGCGGCAATGCATGGATTACGGCACGAACGTGGTCGCAGGTGTGACGCCGGGCAAAGGCGGGCAAATATTCGAGGGCAAAGTGCCAATATTCGACACGGTCTGGGAAGCGCGGCAAAAAACGGGATGCAACGCCTCGATGGTTTTTGTGCCCGCCTCGGCAGCCGCCGATTCAATTCTTGAAGCTATTGATGCAGGCGTCGAGCTGGTCGTGTGCATCACCGAAGGAATACCGGTGATGGATATGATGCATGTCAAAGCGCTAATGACCGGAAAAAGCTCGAGACTGATCGGTCCGAATTGTCCCGGCATCATCACGCCCGGCGCGTGCAAGATCGGCATCATGCCAGGGTACATCCATAAGCCGGGCCGTATTGGCGTCATCTCGCGTTCCGGAACGCTCACTTATGAGGCGGTCTGGCAATTGACCTCGCGCGGCTACGGCCAATCGACCTGTATTGGCATCGGCGGCGATCCCATTGGCGGATTGTCGCATCTCGACTGCGTCAAATTGTTCAACGAAGATCCCGGGACGGACGCGATGATCTTGATCGGCGAAATCGGCGGCTCGGCGGAGGAAGAAGCAGCCGAATGGATCAAAGCGAACTGTAAAAAGCCGGTCACGGCATTCATCGCTGGAATGACGGCTCCTCCAGGGCGCCGGATGGGTCACGCCGGTGCGATTGTTTCCGGCGGCAAAGGAACCGCAGCAGGAAAAATCGAAGCGCTCCGAGCGGCGGGGATCGCCATCGCTGAGACGCCGGCCACAATCGCGGATACGTTGATTGCATGCCTGAAAGCGTCGTCATAAATCTCCGCTCGCGGGAGATGAAATCGATTGAAGAAATGATCGAGTTGGTCAATTGAATCTCCGCGA
>Ga0137407_10003662_pt1 | contig 10216 bp, 10 predicted proteins | sample CZOMad2_2_16fung_FD_108410 | JGI IMG/M metagenome (GOLD analysis project Ga0137407, IMG submission 108410) | Vadose zone soil fungal communities from Angelo Coast Range Reserve, California, USA - CZOMad2_2_16fungal (Illumina Assembly) | ecosystem: Environmental > Terrestrial > Soil > Vadose...
GGCGATCGTGTCGCCGAACGCGTCGTTGCCGTGCGCGGCCAGCGTCGGCCGGGCGAGATCGGCGATCAAGAAGTAGTCCTCGTTGTTTTGGCGCAGGGTGCCCACGTCGCTGGCGGCGACGATGCTGAGCATGGTCCGCCGCCAGAAGCATGGCCGGCCGTTCCAGAGCAGCCCGAACAAGGCGCTGAGCTGTGCCATCGTCGACCGGCGCTTCGTTACAGTGGCCATGTCACAGGTCCTTCAGGCTTCGCTGGACCTCGACGATGAGCGCGCGGACCCCCGGTGGCGCCTCGTGGCGGCAGGCGTTCAGGGATGAGTCCAGAGCCCAGAGCCGGCGGAGCTCGTCCCGCACGCGCTCCCGCTGCTCGGTCGCGAAATACGCGAAGGCCAGATAGCACCGCGCGTTCGCGAGCTGACGGACCCGCGTGTCGACGTCCTCGATGTCTTCGAGGTCGATCAGCGCCTGCCGCAGTCCTCGCAGGGCCTCGCGGAACTGGGCGGAGACATACGCTTCCTTCGCCCTCGTCAAGACCTGGATCACGCCGCTGGCGGGCGGCCGCGCCCCTGCCTCGTTGAGACCGTGCGAGAGCCGCCGGTGCTCTTTTGCGAGATCGTCGGCTCCGATCGCCGCATGCGCCTGGGCGAGCCCATCGTAGGCCATGACGAGCTCGCCGAGACGCAGCCCGCGCCGGTGGATGCGCTCGAGGTCCCACACCGCTCGGTTCAGCAACGGCAGGGCGGCCCGATAGTTGCGAGCCGCCAGCTCGCTCCGAGCGCGATCGAGATTCGTCCGCAGCGCCGGGTCGACGCCCGCAAACCGATAGGTCACCGGCTTGGTGATCCGTGACTCGAGAACGAGCTTCGCGTCGGTGGACGCCTTTTCGACGGTCGCGCAGCCGGCAGCTGCCGCCAGCACACCGGCGACGACGGCGAGCAGGTGGCTAGTCCGTGCCTGACACAAAGCGGCCGGCCCTGAAGTCATAGCTCGCTCGTAACGGGTTCTCGGCCGTATGCTCCTTCGCCACCGTGACGACGTGCTCCGGGCTTCGCGCGCCGGTCCACTCGAACTGGATCCGATGCTGGCCGTGCCGGACGCGGACGCAGGCCTGCGGCGTCTCTCCGACGGACTGCCCGTCCACGTAGACCTTCGCGAACGGCACGGCGTTGACGCTGACGCATCCCCGCTTGGCGGCGGGGACGGGCGGCTCGACGCGGGCCACGGCATTCGTCGAGTCCGACGGAGTCGACGCGTCGCCGGTCGGGGTGATCGGCTTGGCCGGCAATGCCGGCCCGGTGGAGCGCTCGGTGGCCCTGCCTGCGTGCTCCTGCCCGCGCGGCAGCAGCGGCGTCACGAACACTCCGGCGCCGATACCCACGAGGATCGCGGCGCCGATGAGCACAGCGCCCCGACCGCGCGTATGTGACAACAGCCGGCCGACGGCAGTGCCCGTGCCGGGGATCGCCGCGGCCTGCATGAGGGCCTCCGCGAAGGCCGCCGCATCTCGGTACCGGTCGTCGGGCTCCTTGTCGATGGCCCGCCTGACCACGGTGTCCAACGCCGGCGAGACGGCAAAATTGCGCTCGCGCGCCGGCACGGGATCGACGTGGAGGACCTGATCGAGGACCGTGGCGAGGTCCTCGCCCGGGAACGCCTTCGCCCCCGTCAGCGCCTCGTAGAGCACGACGCCGACGGCGAAGAGATCGCTGCGGGCATCGCCCGGAACGCCGCGCGCCTGCTCCGGCGACATGTAGGCCGGCGTGCCGATCATCATTCTCGTCTCGTTGGTCGGCTTGTCGATGATCCGGGCGACGCCGAAATCGGCGAGCTTCGCTTTTCCCCGATCGTCCACCATGATGTTGCTCGTCTTGATGTCGCGATGTACGACGCCCTGGGCGTGGGCGTACTCGAGCGCGCGACAGACCTGCAGGATGACCTCGACCGCCGTCGCGGGCGGCAGCGGGCCTGCGTCGAGAATCTCGGCGAGTGTCCGCCCGGTGATGTACTCCATGACGATGTACGGCGTCTCCGACACCCGGCCGACATCGTAGACGGCGACGATCCCCGGGTGCGCGAGTCGCGCCGCGGCCATCGCCTCCCGGCAGAGGCGCGCGGCGATCGCGTCGAAGAGTTGCCCGCGCGCTGAGCGGTTCGGATGGATGGTCTTGATCGCGACGATCCGGTCCAGGTCGCGGTCCCGCGCCTTGTAGACGACTCCCATCGCGCCCTGCCCGATGATCTCGAGCCCCTCGTACCGCTCCGGCACCCGGGGCGGAACGCTCGGGCCCACGGCGGGCTCGGCGGAGGTGGGTCTCGTCATGGTCCGTCCGAGCCCCGACGGAGTCCGCGCTGCGTACTCAGGCGATCTCGTCGAAGAACGTGAGCCGCAGGCCGCGCGCTTCGATCACGTCGCCGCCCTTGAGTGGCGCCTGCGCGACGACTTCACCGTTCACGCGCATCCGAGACCAGAAGGACAGGTTTCGCACCTCGTAGCCGGTACGATTGCGCAGCACGAGGACGTGCTGCTTGGGACCGGCGGGCACGCGCAGGTCGCACAGCGACGACCGGCCGACGAGCACGGCGCTTCGCTCCAGCCGCTCGAGATAGAACGTGTCGTGCTTCCCGCGCGCCTCCCACTTCAGATGCGCGCGGCGCTTCAAGGCCACGGTCTGTCGCAGCCGTTCCACCTCCTTGAGATCCATGTGGAACGTCTCGCTCGGGCGGGGCAGCTCGGGATTCACCCCGACCTCGCGATGCTGCACGGGCTCCTTGAGCGTCCGGTCGAAGAACAGCGAAAACTTTCCGAACGAGATCTCATCGCCGCGCGACAGGGGCGACGCGGCGCCCAGACGCGCGCCGTTGAGGAAGGTGCCGTTCGCGGATCCGAGGTCCTCGACGATCCACCGGCCGTCCGCGGCCAGGTGGATTCGCGCCTGCCGGCGCGAAACCGACACGTTGTCGATGACGAGATCCATGTCCTCGCCGCGGCCGATGTTGACCGACTGCGACTTGAGCTCATACGCCTTGATGGGCGTCCGTTCCGCGACCAATGTCAGTGTCGGCATGTCGGCTCCGTTCCGCTCCCGCGATGACCGAGCTACCGGGTGGCGGCGCTCTTTCGATCGGCGCGGATCAGCGATTGGTGCATCAACGCCGCGAGCGCACCGCCCACCATCGGACCGATCCAAAAGATCCAGTGATCCTTCCAGACGCCCGACACGAAGGCCGGCCCCAGGCTTCGGGCCGGATTCATCGACGCCCCGGTCAAGGGAACGGCGAAGAGACACCCGAGGATGGTCGTCAGTCCGATGGCGGCCAGTCCCAGCGCGGCCGGACGGGAGGCGCCCATGGTCGTGCTCAAGACCGCCGACACGAGCATGAAGGTCACCACGATCTCGGTGGTGAGGCCGCCCGCGACGCTGACCTTGACACCGAGTCCATTGGCCCCGAGGGTGCCGTGGGTGCTGTCCGGAATGATGAGCGTCAGCAGGAGAGCGCCGGCCACCGCCCCGGCGCACTGCATCACGATGTACATGATGCCCTTCGCGACGTTGATCTTCCGCGCGAGCATCGCGGCGAAGGTGACGGCCGGATTCAGATGGCCGCCGGAGATCGGCAGCATCGCCGCGACGAGGAGCAGGAACGCCAGCCCGTGGGCGAGCGCGATGACGAGAAGTCGCGCCGACGCGAGCTTCTCGCCGAGCACCCCGCCGGTCACGATCACCGTGCCGGCCCCGAGCAGGACGAAGAGGAGACTGCCGAGAAATTCGCCGAGCAGAGCCCGTCGCGCTTCGGCGGACGCCAGTTCGGCCTTGACCGTTGCGGGTGCGCGAAGTGTGAAGATGACCATCCCGTCGTGGTGTAACGCCGCCGTCTTTGCCATGTCGCCCCCTCCGCTGAGTCGGGCCGTGGGCCCGGATCGTGCCGAATGAGCATGTTCCGCGCCAGAGCGAACGGGACGCGAGAGGCGTGATTCCTTGCTGGTTCGAAGAGGGGCCCGGCCTGGCGCACACCATTCTGTCACCCCCCGACGTGCCATTTTGGTCAGCGGCGGCGGACGACGCGACCCGATGGCGTTGGTGTAGGCTCGGGGCCGAAGGAGCGGCATCGGTCGAGGAGGAACGGATGTACAAGATCCTGGGGGCGATTCTCGTGGCCGCGCTCGTCGCGGACTTCATCTGGGTCATTCGCACCGCGCTCAGCGTCCACTGACCGCACTCTCCGCGGCGGCCTGAGGCTCGGCGATGACCTGCGCCGCCGAATCTCGCGGCGGACTCGGTTCGTCCCAATCGCCGTGGGAGTGTTTCACGAGGGCGCCGGGGCGGATGCGTCGCACCGCGGCGGCCAGCCGGGCTTCGTGCGTGTGGACGGCGACCGACGGCTGCGGTTCCCCGATTACTCCGGCAACAACATGTTCCAGACCCTCGGCAACATCACGGTGGATCCCCGCGTCGGGTTGCTGTTCGTGGACTGGGACACCGGCACGACCCTGCAGCTGACGGGGCGGGCGCGCATCTCTGGGATGGCCCGGCATTCGCCGACCTGCCGGGCGCCGAGCGCGCGGTCGAGGTCGAACTGGACGAGGTCGTGGAGATCGACGGGCAGGGGCCGACGGCGCCCTTCGGGGATTTCAGGCGCGCCCCGACCTGGGCCCGGCGCGCAGCACGCGGCCGGGAAACGCGCCGGTGTGCCGGCCGTGATCCAGGACGACCTGGCCCCCGACGATCACGTGGTGCACGCCGTCCGCGCCCTGCACGCGCCGCGGCGTGCCGGACGGTCCATCGCGCGAGACCTCGTCGTCCTTCACGCCGATCGTGGAGGCGTCGAAGACCATGAGGTCCGCCGCCATGCCCTCGCGGACCAGCCCACGATCGCGGAGGCCCATGATCCGCGCCGGCTGGAACGTGTACCGGCGAATGGCGTCCTCGAGCGTGAGGAGCTGCCGCTCGCGCACCCACTCGGCGAGGACGTAGCTCGACTCGCCGGCCGTGCAGAAGTTGGTGTTGAGGTGCGCGCCGGCGTCCGACTGCGACGGGATGCAGTGGCCGGTCTTCACGAACTCCGCCAGCTCGACGTCCTCCGCGGGCGGTCGCGATTGCAGCTGGAACTCGGTGTCCAGCTTCTCTTCCAGGGCGAGATCGAGCATGACGTCGGCCACGTGCTTGCCCTGCTCCGCCGCCAGGTCCGTCAGCGAGCGGTTTTCGAGCGGACGGTTCTTCGCCAGCGCGGCCTTCTTCACGACGATCGACTGCCACTTGATGAATCGTCCCGGCACGCCGGGACGGCGGCGCTGCCGCTTGTCGGCCCACTCGCGCAGCTCCGCGCGCTTCGCAGGGTCGGCGAACGCGGCCATGCGCTCCTCGAGCGGCTTGGCCATGGTGACGTCCCACACGTCGAGGTTGCTGAAGAAGGTCGTCTTCTTCAGCGTGAACCGCGGATTGAACGGGATCGCGCGCAGCAGCGCGTACATCTGCGCCCCCTCGCGCGTGGACGCCTCCACGCGGGCGCGCGGCGCGGCGTCGAAGGTCAGGAAGAAGACGGGCCGGCCGCTCGCCTGTGCGACGTCGGCCAGGTGGGCGTGATCGGCCTCGGTGGGCGCGCCGGCGCCCTTGGGCAGGATCTCGATCACGCCGCGGTTGAACTCGCCGAGCGTGCGGCCGAGCGCGACGCGCTCCTCGTCCGCCGCCAGCCGTGTCGGCACCGGCTCGCCCTTCGGGCCGGCGTGGGTCGGCGAATCGGTCGTGCTCCAGCCCCACGCGCCGGCGTCCATCGCGGCGCGCAGGAGGTTCTGCATCACGGCGATCTCGTCGGGCGTCGCGGCGCGGTCCCAGGCGGCCTTGTCCATGGCGGACAGGCGCAGGGGATTGTGGCCGACGAGCGGCATCAGGTTCATGCCGAGGCCGATGTCGATGGCCTTCAGGTATTCGTCGAACGTCTGCCACGTCCAGGGCAGGACGGCGCTCAGCGAGCGCACGGGCAGGTCCTCGACGCAGCAGAAGGTGGCCAGCATCGGCTCGCGATGCTCCGGGCGCAGCGGGGCCAGCGTCAGCCCGCAGTTGCCCATGAGCGCCGTCGTCACGCCGTGCCAGACGGAGGACGTGCAGAGCCGGTCCCAGAAGGGCTGGGCGTCGTAGTGCGTGTGGAGGTCGATGATGCCCGGCGCCACGAAGAGACCGTCGGCGTCGATGGTCCGCTCCGCAGCGGCGGTCACGCGGCCGATCTCCACGATCACGCCGTCCTGCACCGCGACGTCGGCGCGATAGCGCGAGAAGCCGCTGCCGTCGAGGATCATGCCGTTCTTGATGATCAGGTCGTAAGCCATGTCTGCCCTCGCTGGCGTTCTACTTCGAGATCTTCAGCCCGAATCGCTCTTCCACGACGTGCGTGACCCCCGAGAAGTCCTGGCCGGGCCACTTCGCCCTGGCCGCAGTGTACGCCGCCAGCGCCTCTTTCAGGATCGGCATGCGTTCGAGGTCCGCGCCGGCCATGCGCGCGGCGAGCGAGACGTCCTTGTGCATCAGCTCCACGGTGAACGTCGCGTCGAAGTTGCCCTCGACCACGCGCATCACGCGGCGATCGAAGTAGGTCGAGTACGCCATGCCGCCGCCCTGGCGGACGACGTCGTAGTAGGTCTGCGGATCCACGCCGAGCCGCTCGGCGAGGGCGAGGGACTCCGCGACGGCCACCGCGTTCACGGCGCCGAGCGCGTTGTGCAGGAGCTTGATGCGGTTGCCGGTGCCCGAGGGGCCCACGTACATGGTGAGACGGCCGATCACCTCGAGCAGGGGCTGCACGGTGGCGAGCGTGTCGCGCTCTCCCCCGACCATGAAGAAGACCTCACCGCTCTCGGCCTGCGGCGAGGAGCCGAGCATCGGCGTGTCGAGGTGGGCGACGCCGCGCTCGCGCGCCGCCGCGTGGATCTTCTGCGAGGTCTCCGGCGTCACCGTCGAGCAGTCGCAGGTCACGAGTCCGGCGCGCGCGCCGGCCAGCACGCCGGCGGCGCCCAGATAGGTGTCGAGCACGATCTCGTCGTTCGGCAGCGCGCTGAACAGCACGCTCACGCGCGCGGCGACGTCCCGCGGCGCCGGCTGCACGCTGACGCCGGCGACGGCGGCGGCGCGCTTGGCGGCGTCGGGCGAGACGTCGTGCGCCTGCACGGTCCACCCGGCCGCCGCCAGGTTGTGCGCCATGGGCAAGCCCATCCGCCCCAGTCCGATGAAGCCGACCTCGCCCTTCGCCATGAGGTTCCCCTCCCGAAGGGCGAGCTTAACGCGTCAGGGCTTGCCGCGTCAGGAGACCTTGCGCCGGTCCACCTGGCCGTGCTGGATCTCGCCGCGCCAGGCGCCCGTCTCGCGGCCGCGGCGCTCGATGAACTCCTTGAAGCGCTCGAGGTCGCCCTTGACGCGGGTGCTCACGACGCCGAGCGCGTCGGCGACGTTCTCCACGACGCCCTGCGGCTCGTAGTCGACCTGCAGCATCACCTTCGTCCGCTGGTCGTCGATGCGGTGAAACGTGACGACGCCGGCGTTCCAGACGCCGCCGCGGCTCGTCCACGCGATGCGCTCGTCGGGCCGCTGCTCGACGATCTCGGCGTCCCACTCCTTCTCCTTGCCTCCGATCACGGCGCGCCAGTGCAGGCGCTTGTCGTCGAGCTGGCGAACCTCCTTGACACCCTCCATGAAGCGCGGGAAGTCTTCGAACTGCGTCCACTGGTTGTAGACCGCGCGGAGCGGCGCGTTGACTTCGATCGATTGCTCGATGGTGGCCATGGCAATCCCTCCTCCGGGTTCGAGTCAGGGCGTAGAGTGATCGCAACTTCGGTGCCAGCGAGCACCTCCGGGAGGGATCGATGCGGATGAAACTGGTGATGGCGGCGCTCCTCGTCGTGGCGCTGGGCCTCGGCCCGGCCGGCGCGCAGCAGCCGGGCAAGATCGAGCTGCAGTGGCTCGGGCAGGCGGCCACCAGGCTCACCTCGGTGAGCGGCAAGGTGATCGTGATCGACCCGTTCCTCACCCAGAACCCCAAGACGCCCGCGCAGTACAAGAACCTCGACGCGCTCGGCAAGGTGGACCTGATCCTCGTCACGCACGCCCACGTCGACCACATCGGCGATGCGCCGGATCTCGCGAAGAAGCACAACGTGCCGATCTTCGCGCCGGGCGGCCTCAACCAGACGCTGCTCACGCTCGGCGTGCTGCCCGCCAACCTCGTGCCGCGCATGAACAAGGGCGGGACCGTGACGCCGCTCGGTCCCGACATCAAGATCACGATGACGCGCGCGGAGCACTCGAGCGAGCTGCTCTGGAAGAACCCGGCCACCGGCAAGGACGAGACGCACGTCGGCGGCGAGCCGGGCGGCTTCATCATCGAGTTCGAGAACGGCTTCAAGGTCTACCACATGGGCGACACCGGGCTGTTCGGCGACATGCGCTGGATCGGCGAATACTACAAGCCCGACCTGATCCTGATTCCCATCGGCGGGCACTTCGTGGTGAATCCCCAGGACGCCGCGGTGGCCACGCGCGACTTCCTCAAGCCCAAGCACGCGATCCCGATCCACTACGGCACGTTTCCGGTGCTGCGCGGGACGCCCGAGGAGTACGTGAAGGCGCTCGGCCAGACGCCGACGAAGGTCCACGTCATGCAGCCGGGCGACAAGCTCGTCTTCTAGACCGGGGGCCCCGAAATGGCCCCCGGACCCCAACGCTCGGGGCGCCCGGGTGACCCGGGACGCCCCTCGGTCACCGTCCGTGGGCGTGCGCGGGTAGAAAGCCCTCGAGGAGCGCGCGCATCTCGGCGCTGTTCCACTCGCGCGCGCCGAGCGCCATGCCGACGGCCTCGCCGCCGGGCCGCACCACGAACGTCGCGGGCAGGCCGTTGACGCGCCACGCGCGCGACGTACTCAGGTCGGCGTCGAGGAGGATCGGGAAGGAGAGCCCGAGCCGCGCGACGTAGGGCTCGAGCAGGACGCGCGGCGCGCCGCGGTCCACCGAGACGCCGAGCACGACGAGCCCGCGCGCGCGGTACCGGCGCCACAACGCCTCGAGCGTCGGCATCTCGGCGGTGCAGGGCTCGCACCACGTTGCCCAGAAGTTGACGATCACGAGGCGCTCGCGATGCTCGTCGAGTGCTCCGACGCCGCCGTCGAGCCGCGGCAGCCGCAGCGCCGGCGTGCGGTGGCCCTCGCGCAGTTCGCTGACGCCGGCGCGCTCGAACGGATCGAGCGCCGGCGCGTGGGCGCCGTGGTGGCCGCCGTCCTGACCGGGACGCCGGACGGGCAGCGCCCACAGGAGGCCGCCGACGAGCGCCACCGCCAGCACCGCGCGCACGATCTGCGGTCGGCGCCCCACGCCGAGCAGCGTGCTAGACGCCCAGCTTTTCATCGTCTCCCGACGATTGACTCGACGCTTCGAGCGCGGGCTTCGCCCGCGCAATCCGGTCTGGGGGAGGCAAGGAGGAGCGCGCCGCCAGGCGCGCGACGACTGTCGGAAGGGGGCGAAGCCCCCTCCGAGCTAGACTCCGAGCTTTTCACGGGTCACCGGGCTATCGCGCAGCTCGCGCGCCGACGCCTCGAAGACGATCACGCCCTTCTCCATGATGTAGCCGCGGTCGCACACGCTGAGCGCGACGCGCGCATTCTGCTCGATCAGCAGCACGGTCACGCCCAGCCGCTTCAGCTCGCCGATCATGTCGCGGATGTGACGGATGAACGCGGGGGCGAGTCCCTGCGTGGGCTCGTCCATGAGGATCAGCCGCGCCCCGGCCATCATGACGCGGGCGATCGCCAGCATCTGCTGCTCGCCGCCGGAGAGCGTCTTGCCCGGCTGCTCGAGCCGCTCGCTCAGCCGCGGAAAGTGCTGGAAAACCTCGGTGAGGCGTTGTTCGCGCAGCGCGGCCGAGCGCCGCGGCGCCGCCGACAGGCCCAGCTCGAGGTTCTCGCGCACGGTGAGACCGGGGAAGATGCGCCGGTTCTCCGGCACGAGCCCGACGCCGAGGCGGGCGATGTCGTGGGGCGCCAGCCGGGTGAGGTCGCGGCCCTCGAACTCGATGGCGCCGCGCCACGGCTTGAGGAAGCCGATGGCCGTCTTCATGAGCGTGGTCTTGCCCATGCCGTTCTTGCCGAGCAGCGCCACCGCCTCGCCCTCGCGCACCTCGAGCGAGACGCCGAAGAGGATCGGCGTGGCGCCGTAGCCCGCGTGCACCTCGCGCATGCGGAAC
>Ga0137407_10003668_pt1 | contig 10202 bp, 7 predicted proteins | sample CZOMad2_2_16fung_FD_108410 | JGI IMG/M metagenome (GOLD analysis project Ga0137407, IMG submission 108410) | Vadose zone soil fungal communities from Angelo Coast Range Reserve, California, USA - CZOMad2_2_16fungal (Illumina Assembly) | ecosystem: Environmental > Terrestrial > Soil > Vadose zone...
ATCGCAACGGCCTTCAGCATCAGTGATGCGTGATCTTGGGCGCCAAGAAGCCTGAAGCCCTCGACGGCCGCGGCCGCCATGCCGCCGCCATTGTTCCAGAAATACTGATTGAAGCCGCCATTCTTGACCTCGGCGTCGACCAGCCATGTCGCATAGAACGCGCGCAGGTCCGGAGAAAGATCATTCACGGCCTCGGCTTGCCGATCGGGATCCTTACCGAGCTGCAGAACGACGTACTCCACGACGGCATGGATCAGGTCGTCGTCCGGCAATGTTCCCAGCTTTTCAATCACGGCGTCATCTCGGGTCTGCGAGCGGCGACTCTATCCCATCACCTCCGCCACGGTCTCCGCCGGCGGGGTGTTGCGGCTGCGGCCGACGCGGACCTGGCCGTCGATGATGACCATGCTGACGCCGGGGATGTCGCCCTTGCGCACGCTGTCCAGCAGATCCTTGCCGGCCGTATGCTGCGCCCGGTCCATGATGACGAAGTCGGCGGCGCGGCCCGGCTCGATGATCCCGCTGTCGAGCTTGCGCTGCCTCGCCGTGTTGCCGGTGGCGAAGCAGAACGCGAGTTCGGCCGGCACCTCGCCGAGCGCGCTCAGCATGGCGATCATGCGGAGGATGCCGAGCGGCTGCACGCCCGAGCCCGCTGGCGAGTCCGTCCCCAATATCACGCGCTCCAACTGGTTCAGCTCGCGCGCGGTGCGCAGCGCGTAGAGCGCGGCGGCCTCGTTGCCGTTGTGGACGATCTCGATCGAGCGCGCGCATTGCTCGCAGAGCGCGCGGATCTGGTCGAGCGGGAGCGCGGTGTGGCCGCCGTTGATGTGGCCGATGACGTCGGCGTCGGCCTCCAGCACGACGTCCTTGTCGATCAGGCCGGAGCCGGGGATCGAGGGGCCGCCGGTGTGGATCGTGCTCTGGATGCCGTATTTGCGCGCCCAGCCCACCATCGCCTTCGCCTCCTCGCCGGTCTTGACGCCGCCGAGGCCGACCTCGCCCAGGAGCTTCACGCCGGCCTGGGCCAGCTCCTTGAAGTCGCTCTCGACCATGCCCTTCTCGATCACCGGCGCCCCAGCCAGCACCTTGACACCGCCGGGGCGGAAGGCGTCGAAGGCGCGCTGCGCGGTGATGGCCAGCGCCTTCACGCCGATCACGTCCTTGGGACGCCCGGGCAGATGCACCTCGCCGGCCGAGATCATGGTGGTGACGCCGCCGTTCAAGTAGCTATCGATCCAGTTCATCTGCTGCTGGCGCGGCGTCCAGTCGCCGAACACGGGATGGACGTGGCTGTCGATGAGGCCGGGCGCCACGGCCGTGCCCTTGGCGCTCACGACCGTCCTGGCGCCGCCGACGTCGAGGTCCTTCAGGCGGCCGACCGCCAGGATGCGGCCACCGTCGCACAGGATGGCGTCGGCATCGAGGATCGGCTGGCGCAGGTCGCCCGACAGCAGCAGGCCGATATCCCGGATGACGAGCTTGCCCGTGGGTGCAGCGGCGGCTTGCGGCGTGGCCATGGCGCTCCCTTTCCTGTTCCGCAGTTCGGCCGAACGTTAACAGGTTCGCCCGGTCAGACAAGCGACGCGGATTTAACGATGGGCGACCAACTCTCCTCACCTGTCATTCCCGCGAAAGCGGGAATCCAGGGCAACTGCAATGTCGCTTGCCCTGGACCCCCGCTTTCGCGGGGGTGACAAAATCAAGATTTTCTTCTGCCAGAAACGCGGTGCAAGGAGACGTTAACCTTATTCACGTGGATATTTACTGTGTTCGTCAATACTTGATCGCTTCAAAATAGAGAAGAATCAGAGTATCATTTGCGTGAAATCCCGCCGAACACGGGTCGAGGCAGAGCGGCGGGAACCTATGGGAGGGAGCAATGTTCGCCGTCGCGTCGGGTCAGACCCACAATCCCGCGGGCCAAATGCTGGAGACCTCGTTTGCGGGGGCCGCGCCGCGGCAGTCGGTCGGCGCCGCCATCAGGCATGGAATGGCGATCGGCGCCGCCGCGACCGTCCTGCAAATTGCCTTGCTGCTCGTCCTGCTCTACGCCTGCGGCGTCATCGCCTCCTAGTGGTTCCCATTCGTTGCGTGAATCGAACCACCAGCATATTGATCTGGTGGGCTGATTCACCCGACGCTCGGGAATCAAGCGTCAGGATCAGACCACTAGCCGCGCGCCGCTGACAGGCGGCAAAAATGGAGGCGCGCGGCATCAATCCGACGGGAGGAAGCCCGATCGAGCGATATGCTCGGCTTGAATGGCGTCCGCTGACATCGTTCACAACTCCAGCGCTTCGAACGTCGGCTCCGGCGAGAGATCGCGGGCGACGCGGTGCTGGAAGGCCACGCGCTTGGCCTCGAAGACGTCGGTGATGCGGCCGATGCGCGCGCTGCGGGCGAGGCAAGGCGCGAAGCTCACGGAATAGATCAGCGAATCGACTGCATCCCCCGGGCCGCCGAGCGGCAGCACGAGGCGCATGGTCCAGATCCGCCGCGTGTTCTCCGCCCTGTACACGCACTCCGAATAGATCGGCGCCTGCCGGCACGCCACGTCGGCATAGAGATCGTGCAGCCAGGCGAGGTGCGGCGCGCGGGCGGCCTCGTCGATATCCTCCTCGCCGGCATCGCTGCTGAGCAGCGCCGTGCTCCACGGCCCGATATGCCGGTAGCGGAAGCAGTGCCGGTCATCCAGCACGTCGACCAGGCCGATATGCGGCAGGATCGGCGACAGGTCTTCGAAGTCGACGTCGCTCTCGGCCGGCATCGCCCGCCCGCCCCGGCTGCGCTGCCAGACGTAGAAGAGCGCCATGTGCGCGGGATCATCGAGATGCCCGAAGAGCGTGTGCGTTGCGGAGCCCATCCTTCGTTCCTCCCACCCCGTGTTTTGACCGACCCGCGGCGACACGATGCGGCCTGCCGGGACTGCGTCGCCCCGGCAGGCCGTTCAGGTGACATCGGGTCAGGGAGGCGGAGGCCGGCAAGCGTCGTCTGGGAAGGGGAGCTTCCACGCGTCGTCCGTATCGCCCTCCGCCTAGGGTCTCCAGGATGGCGCAGGTCGGCCTGTTCGCCCATCGGGATGTTCCTGAGGGGACTATTCGAAATCCCTGATGTTGCGCGGACTACCGCTCCTGCTCGGCGGCGACCAGCCCCGCCCGCATCGCGTAGCGCGTGAGCCCCGGAAGGTCGCGGATGCCGAGCCGCTCCATCAGCATGGCGCGGTGGGTCTCGACCGTCTTGACGCTGACCTTCAGGAGGTAGGCGATCTGCTTCGTCGAGTTGCCTTCCGCCAGCAATTGAAGCACCTCGCGCTGGCGCGACGTCAGCACTTCGGACGAGTGCTTGCCGCGGGTCGCCAGCTCCAGATAGCCGTTGATCACCGTCGCCGAGATCGACGGCCCGAGGAAGGTCTCGCCGCCGGCCACCGTCCGGATGGCGAGCTCCAGTTCCGACGTCGACGCGCCCTTGAGGATATAGCCGGAAGCGCCGGCATGCAGCGCCTGCAGCACGTACTCCTCGCTGCCGAACATCGAGAGAATGATGACGCGCGTGCCGACGCCCGCCTTGACGATCTGCTCCGTCGCGCCGATGCCGTTGAGACTGTTCATGGACACGTCGAGCAGCACGATGTCCGGCCGGTGCCGGATGCACATCTCGACCGCCTCGCGGCCGTCGGTCGCTTCGGCGATGACCTCCATCTCCGGCAGGTTGCCGAGGATGGCGCGCAGGCCGGCCCGCATCAGGGCATGATCGTCGGCCACTATCACTCGGATTGCCGCCATGCCCGACCTCACTTCCCCCCGTTCCCTGCACGGCGCAGCGGGAACGACGCCGCGATCTCCGTGCCGGTTCCCGCTTTCGACGCGACTACGATGTCGCCCCCCGCCAGCGCCACCCGCTCGCGCATGCTGAGCAGGCCGAGATGCCGGTCGGCCGGCGCATCGACCGGGCCTGCCGCGGCATCGAAGCCGATGCCGTCGTCGCGCACCAGCAGATGCGCCGTCATGCCGTCGCTGCGCAGCTCGACGAGCACGCGCCGCGCCTTGGCGTGGCGCACGACGTTGGTGAGCGCCTCCTGGGCAACGCGGAAGCAGGCGGTTTCTATCGCCGGCGGCAGCCGCTCGGCAAAATCGACGATTCCGAGATCGAGATCCAGGCCGCCCCGCTGCGCCAGCCGGCGCGCGTAGAATCGTAGCGCCGCGGGCAATCCGAAATCGTCGAGGACGGCGGGATGCAGGTCGAGCGCGAGATTGCGGACCTGCTCGAGCAGGCCACCGACGATATCGACGCTCTCGAGGACCTTGAGACCGGTCGGATGGTCTTCGATCGAGATCCGGATGGCTTCCAGGTTCATCTTCAGCGCCGTCAGCGCCTGCCCGGTCTGGTCGTGCAGTTCGCGCGCGATGCGACGCCGTTCGCCTTCCTGCGTCTCCATGAGGCGCGCCGAGAGCCGTTTCAGGAGCTGATTGGCGCTGGCCAGCGCCCGCGTGCGCTGGGTCACCCGGGCCTCGAGCGTCGTACGCTCGCCGGCGAGCGCCTCGGTCACCGCCTCGCCGTGGATCGCGGCCGCGAGCACATGGGCAACGGCTTGCAGGAAATTGACGTCCTCGGCGGTGAACCGCCGGCGCACCGTCGTTTGAACGCCGAGCAAGCCCCAGGCGCCGCCGTCGAGCGCGCCGATGACGACGCTCATGCCGCTGACGACATCGTGGTCGATGAGCAAGGACGGAATGCGCAGGTCGGTCCGCGTCGCAATGTTCTCGATGATGAGCGGCGAAGCCGATTTCAGGGCATGGCCGAAGAGCGCGCCGGGATCGCCGTCGACGATGGCGCACCCCACCAAACCCTGCCGCCAGCCGACGCCGGCGCGGAGCCGGAGCTGTCCAGGCTCCGGCAGGAACTCGAGGATCATGGACCGCGCGTCGCCGAGCGTGTCGGCGACGACGGCCGTCGCGAGATCCATCAGGAGCGCCAGATCGTTGCCCAGCAGCGCCTCGCGACCGAGCTGCGCCACCGCCTCCTGCTGGCGCGCGCGCGTGCGCAGCGCGTCTTCGGCGCGCTTGCGCTCGGAGATCTGCGTCGTCACCAGCGTGACTCCGTCGGCGGACGGATGGAAGCGCGCCTCCAGCCAACGATCGCCGCCGATCGGGTAGGCGTACTCGACGCGCGTGATGATGTTCTCCTCGACGGCGCGCAACGCGGCCTCGTGGAACGGCGTGTCGACCAGGTCCGGGAAGAGGTCCCAGAGGCGCCTGCCGACGACATCCTCGACGCGCAGGCTCATCAGCTCGATGGAGCGTCTGTTTACGGACGTGTAGCGCCATTCGCGGTCGAAACTCTCGTAGGTATCGCTGATGCTGCCGAGCACCGTCGCCAGCCGATGCTGCGCCTGGGCGGCCTCCGCGCGCAGGGCCGCCTCGCGCTTGGCCGCGCGGCGCACCTCTTCGCGGGCACGGGCTTGATTGATGGCGGCGCCGATCTGCTCGCCGGCGAGTCGCACGAAGTCGCGATACCGCTCGTCGCAGGGGCGCAGGGGATTGGCGCCCACGACCAGGACCGCGGGCGGGCCGAGGATGCCGACGGAGGTCAGCGGCACCAGGACGGCCTTGTCGGGGGCGCTCGCCGCCGGCAGGCCGAGGCGCTCGGCGCTGCGCGCGAGACCTTCGACCCCAAAGGGCGTGCCGTTTCGCGCCACTTCGGCCAGCGGCCACAGGCTGACGTCGTGGGCGCCGATCCCGGCGGCGGCAACGAGGCGGGCCGACTGATCCTGCCCCTCAAGGACATAGACCGCCGCGAAGGCGATGTCCGCCGCGTTCGCGCCCAGAATCTCCACGCCGGCGCGGCCGGCCTCGTATTCGGTCGTGGCCGCCAGGAACCGCTCGGCGAGATCGACAAGCGCCTGCCGGCGGCGAGCGGTGACCACCCGGTCGGTCGTGTCGATGGCGACGCCGAGGACGTCGGCCGCGCGGCCGCCGAACGACCCCATGGGACTGAAGGAGAAGCTGACATGGCGTTCTTCGCGCTTGCCGTCACGCCGGATGTCGAGCGCCAGATCGCCCGACTGCGCATCCTTGCCGGTCTCGACGACGCTGCGCAGCAGCGGTTCGACGATCGGCCAGATTTCCGGGTAGACGTCCGCCGGCCTGGCGCCGAGCGCTGCCGGATGCTTGTCGGCAATGAGGCGGCCGTAGGCGTCGTTGTAGAGCTGGGCCTGATCGGGGCCGACGAAGAGCGCGATCGGAAGGCGTGCGTTCAGGCAGGCATCGAGGGCGTCGCGAAGACCGACAGACCACCCTTCCGGCGATCCGAATGCTGTGCTCGACCAGTCGATCGAAGAAATCAATTCCGCAACCGGTGGCGCCCGCTGTATCGCCACCTTCGGCATCTCCGCAGCCTGCAACGTTTCCTGTTGCGCCTTACCGGCCACGCACACCGCCATCCGAATTATCGCGGCGGACGACTAAGTGGAGCCGTCCGCATCCATATTGGTTCAAAAAAACATGCACATATCAACTGACATTAGTGTGACACACTATTCCCTAAGGCGGCTTCAGGAAATACCTGAGCAGGCCGACCCCCCGCCGCCAGCCGGATTGGAGTTGACCGGGCGAAGCCGCCGGACGTTCCGGGTCGGCCGCCGGGCGCGGCCTATCCCTCAACGCCGGCGCGCGCAGCGGCCGAGTTCAGCGCCCGTCTTAGGCGGAGGCTGATCGCGGCAGCGCAGCGTCAAGCTGCGAAATTCCTGAATGTTAGCCGCCGCGAATCAGAACACTGTGTTTGTACGATTCCGCACAGATCGATTCATACCGATTGCTCGGACCTTGGCAATTCACGGACGCAAGCCCCCGCTGCTGAGGCGGACGAATGAAAATTGAACTCTACTATGACGATCCGGCATTGGCGGTGCTCGCCCTTGCCGTGGGTGCCTTCGCCTCCTTCACGGCGCTCGAACTCGCCGGACGCATCCGGGCCGCGCCGATCGAGACGCGGCGCGCTTGGCTCGTCGGTGCGTCGCTCGCGATGGGCGGCGCGATCTGGTCGACGCGCTCCATCGCCATGCTCGCCCTCCGTATCGATCGGCCGGTCGGCTACGACGCCGGCTATACCCTGCTGTCGCTGCTGCTGGCGATGGTCGCCAGCGGCCTCGGCCTGTGGCTCGCCTGCCGCCCGCAGGCGACATCGCGTCATCTGCTGGCGGGCGGCGCGATCGTCGGCATCGGCATCGTGGCGGCGAACATCACGGGGATGGCGGCGCTGCGCACGGCCGCGCGCATCGACTACGATCTCGTCCTCTCGGCGCTCTCCGTCGCGATCGGCATCGCCGGCGCCGTGTCGGCGTTGTGGCTGGCGGCGCGGCGGCGGGGCTATGCGGCCAACGCCATCGCCGCCGTCGTCATGGCCGCCGCCATCGCCGGGATGGTCTCCACCGCGCGCGCCGCCGCCTCGTTCCTGCCGACCGCCGATGCGCCGCCGCCGTCGACGACCATGCTGTCGACCGCCGTGGTCGCCACCGCCGTGGCCGTCGTCACCGTGCTGGTGCTCGGCCTCGCCCACGCGACCGCCATCATCGATGCGCGCTTCGCCGGGTCGGCGCATCGGGAGGCCGACCTGCGCGAGGCCACGAGCCGGGCGGAGCTTGCCAACCGCGCCAAGTCGGAATTCCTGGCGTCGATGAGCCACGAGCTGCGCACGCCGCTGAACGCCATCATCGGCTTTTCCGAGATGATGAACGCGGAGATGTTCGGCGGCCTCGGCAGCGAGCGCTACCGGGATTATATCAACGACATCCATGCGAGCGGGGTCCACCTGCTGTCGCTCATCAACGACCTGCTCGACCTGTCGAAGGCCGAGGCCGACAAGCTGGAGCTCAGGGAAACCTACGTCGATGTCGCCGCCACCATCGCCCACAGCCTGCGCATGATGTCGTCGCGGGCGAGCAGCGCGGACGTGGCGATGGCGTCCGACCTGCCGAAGGATTTGCCCCTGCTGTGGGCCGATGAGCGCCGCCTGAAGCAGATAATCCTCAATCTGCTGACGAACGCGGTGAAGTTCACGCCGCCCGGCGGGAAGGCGCGGATCGGCGTCGAGTGGCGGCCCGCGGGCCTCGCCATCATCGTGCGCGACACCGGCGTCGGCATCGCGCCGGAAGACATCCCGCGCGTCGTGATTCCCTTCGTGCAGGTCGGCGACCTCTACTGCCGACCCCAGGAAGGCAGCGGCCTCGGCCTGCCGCTCAGCAAGCGCCTGGTGGAATTGCACGGCGGTACGCTCGACCTGGAGAGCGCACCCGGCCGCGGCACGACGGTCACCGTCCTCTTTCCCGCCGGCCGCGTCCACGCCGGCCCCAGCCTGCATCGCCTGACGGCGGCAAGATAGATCTGTCGCGGCGCGCGGCGCTCGCCCCTCGCCCCTCTCTCCATCGCTTCGCATCGATTGTCATTCCGGCGAAAGCCGGAATCCATATTCACAGGCCAGTGACTATGGATGCCGGCTTTCGCCGGCATGACAACCAGGGTCTACTGTGTCCAATCATACTGGAAACGCATTAGAATGCCCCGACCGTGCAGTCCGTCAAACCGATCCCCAGGAATGACCGCGTGACCCGCCCGCTGCTCGTGATCGACGGCGACTCCTTCGCCCACCGCGCCTACCACGCCCTGCCGAAGACGATCCGCCGGCGGGACGACAAAGGCGGCGGCGCGATTCTGGGCTTCGCGAATTTCCTGCTGCGGCTCTACGCCGACGAGCGGCCGCGCGCCGTGCTCGCCGCCTGGGACACGCTGGAGGCGCCGACCTGGCGCCAGCAGGCGCTGCCGGAATACCAGGGCGGCCGCCGCTTCGACGCCGAGCTGGTGGAACAGCTCCACGTCCTGCCGCGATTCGTCCTTGCCTGCGGCTTCGCCTGTGCCAAGGCGCCCGGCTACGAGGCCGACGACTTCCTCGCCGCCGCCGCCGTGAGCGAGGAGAAGCGCTCCGGCACCGCGATCGTGGCGAGCGGCGACCGCGACGCCTTCCAGCTCGCCTCGGAGCGCACGACGATCCTCCAGCCCGTGCGCGCCGGCGAGATGGCGCGCATCGGTCCGGCGGAGGTACGCGCGCGCTACGGCGTCGAGCCCCGGCAGGTGCCCGATTTCATCGCGCTGCGCGGCGATCCCTCCGACGGCATACCCGGGGCCAAGGGCGTTGGCGCCAAGGGTGCTGCCAGCCTGCTGCAGAAATACGGCACGCTCGCGGCCGCCCTCGCCGACAGCAAAGTCGCGGGGCAGGAGAAGGAGCTCCGCCTCTACCGCGAGATCGCCACGATGAACGCCGCCGCCCCGCTGCCGCCGCTGCCGGACCAGTCTCCGAACTGGGCCGCAGCATCCGCTCTCGCGCGCGACTGGGAATTGAACCGGCTGGCCGACCGGCTCGCCGACCTCGCGAAATCAGGCTCGTAGAAGCGCGCTGCGCTCGGGCCGCCATCTCCGCGCCACACGCAAGCGCATGTCGGTCACTCCAGCTCAAGCCGCTCCTTGCGCCGGATGAACGGCGAATGGACGGGTGCACCGGATATGATCCGGCCATCGGCGCCCCACTCGGCCATGCGATTGAAGGCGATGACCGGGCGCCGATCGAGCCCCTGCAGCAGGGCGCCGAGGTCCGCCTCCACGCGCTGCAGCCGCGCCTCGACCACGCCCGCATCGGAATAGCGCAGGCCGGCCTCCACGCCGTAGGCGACGAACGGAGTCAGGACGGAGTATCCGACATAGGCGAGCGAGAAATTTACCGGCCACAGCAGGAGGTCGATGTCGCCGCTGCGGCCGTCGAAGGCGTAGGTCTCCGCGCTCGTGCCGACCGTCACGGCGATCATGGCCCGCTTGCCGGTGAAGCGGCCGTTCTCGAAGCGCTTCCTGCTGGTGTAGACGTCGCCGTAGATGAGCACGCGATCGAGCCAGCCCTTCAGCATCGCCGGCGGCAGGTGCCACCACATCGGATATTGCAGGATGAGCAGGTCCGCGCGCTCGAGCCGGTCGATCTCGGCGGCGACGGCGTCGGGAATCGATCCGCCTTCCGAGGCGTGACGCTGCTCGGCCTGCACGTCGAACCGTTCCGGCTGCCGCCGTGCGACATAGTGTTCCGCCCGCTCGCAGGGATCGAAGCCCATGGCGTAGAGATCGGACAGCGAAACGCTCCAGCCCTGCGCCTCGAGCGCGCGTCGCGCG
>Ga0137407_10003669_pt1 | contig 10201 bp, 12 predicted proteins | sample CZOMad2_2_16fung_FD_108410 | JGI IMG/M metagenome (GOLD analysis project Ga0137407, IMG submission 108410) | Vadose zone soil fungal communities from Angelo Coast Range Reserve, California, USA - CZOMad2_2_16fungal (Illumina Assembly) | ecosystem: Environmental > Terrestrial > Soil > Vadose...
GCTTCGACTTTTGTCTTGGTCTGCATCACGACTTCGCTTGCCTTTAGCCAGCCTGCTGGCACAACCGCTTTTGCTAAGTACCAAATACTAATTACTGCCCCTTGAGTACGCCTCGTCCAGCAATTCCATCACGTGTTTCACCGGCATCGCCAACCCGCGCTGCTGCACGCCCGCCCGGAGTTGGATCATGCAGCCCACATTGGCCGTCGCCAGCATGTCAGAGGAGACGGAAGTCACGTCTTCCATCTTCTTCTCCAGGATCTTCATCGACAGCTCATTCTGTGAGACGTTGTACACTCCGGCGCTGCCGCAGCATTGGTCAGAGTGCGGCAATTCCACTAGTTCGCATCCAATGGCTGCCAGCAACTCACGCGGCTGCGTCCGGATACGCTGCGCATTGGCCAGATGGCACGGATCCTGGTATGCAACCTTCTTTCCGATCTTCCTCTTCGGGGCCACCAAACCGATTCCCGCCAGATACTCCGTCACGTCCCGCATCTTTGCCTTGAATTCCTTCGCGCGGCCCAGATATGCCGGATCGTTTTCCAAGAGGTCGTCGTATTCCTTCATATTGGACCCGCAGCCGGCGGCGTTGGTCACGATGGCGTCATAGTCGCCACCCAGAAAAATATTGATATTGTGCCGCGCCAGCTCGCGCGCTTCTTCGCGCAGCCCGGCATGCGCATGCAAAGCGCCGCAACATCCCTGGCCCGCGGGGATGTGGACTTCAATTCCATTCTGAGTAAGCACGTTCACGGTCGCCCGGTTCAGGTGCGAAAAGGCGACGTTATTGATGCATCCGGCCACAAACGCCACTTGGCCGCGCTTTTCGCCCACCGCGGGGAAGACCTTGCCAATCTCATCGAAGAAAAATTCCTTGTCGATCTGCGGAGAAAGCTTGTCCAGATCGGCCACGCCCAGCAGCTTCAACAGGCCAGACTTCCGCACCAGCGTTTGCAGCCCGGACCTTTGATAGAAGCGCATCAGCTTGGCGACGAAACTGAGCATGCGAAAATGCGGAATCACCTTTTTGTAAAAGAAATTCCGCAGCACGCGCTGGATGAAAGGACGCTTGTATCCTTGTTCAATCTGCGCCCGCGCGCGCTCCACAATGCGTCCATACTTCACGCCGGAAGGGCAGGCAATCTCGCAGGCCACGCAGCCCAGGCAGCGGTCAATGTGCTGGACAAACGTGTCCCCCATCGGCATCTTGCCTTCATTCACCTGCAACACCTGGTAGATCCGCCCGCGAGGCGAATCCATCTCCATGCCCAGAACTTTGTACGTGGGGCAATGGTTCAGGCATAGCCCGCAATGGACGCACGTTGACAGCAGCTCCCAGCTTGGCTGGTCTTTTCCTCCGGCAACCAGGCCTGCCGCAATCGGCTTCAGATGCGGATCGTGTGGGTTCAAATCATGAACGCCGGGTTCAAACGCAGTTTCAGACAATGAATCTTCCCCTGTTCAGAATATTTTTCGGATCGATGGCCCGCTTTACCGCCCTCATCATATTCACGTCCGTCGGCGTAGTGCCCCAGATGTCGAAGTGAGCCTTGGCTTCCGTGGGGCAATGCGCCACTTCAGCCGACGATCCCGGCGGAAGCATTCCGCGAAACGCAGAAACGCAGTTGGCATACTGCATGGCCGAAGGCGGATCTACCGCCAATGGCATCAATGCCAGCACCAGGTTGCCGGTGGCGGCACGGCCCACTGCGGCAGGAATCATGTTGTAATCCGGAGCGACGCGCTGCATTGCCTGCAATGCCGGCCCCACGTTCTGGATAGCCAGGTGCGTGTACAGCACCATGGCATTTCTGTGCCGCGCCAGCACGCTCTGCTCAAAGTGTGAAATCCAACCCCACAGCTTGTCTTCTTCCGCGCCTTCCAGCGTCCGCGTAACTGCCGAGCCCAACTCGCGGGCATAGCGGTTTAACACGTTGTCGCTTCCCGTTGCGCGCAGCACAATCTGCCATTCCACTGCGGGCAATGAAACTGGCTGCTCCGGCGCGTAATCGTCCGGATCGTGAACCGTTCCCTGGTCGCGCAGATACTCGGACGCGCCCGGCGAGATAATTTCCATACACATGGGCGTGAGCGGTGACTGAAATAGGCGCGTCCGGAATTGCAGCGCTTCTTCCAGCGAGTGAAACGAGCAGGCGAATGTCCGCGTCTGCCGCGGCCGGGGAAAGACCTTGAAGTTGGCCCGCGTGATCACAGCTAGCGTTCCGTAGCTGCCGGTGAGCAATTTCATCAGGTCATAGCCGGCGACGTTCTTCACCACGCGCCCGCCGCCCTTCACCACTTTGCCATCGGCCGTGACGAACTGAATGCCAATACAGAAATCCCGCATGTGGCCAAAAGTAGATTTAAGCGGCCCGGCAGCGCCCGTGGCCAGCAGTCCGCCGATAGTCGCGTGTTCCAGGCTTGAGGCGTCGCACGGCACCCACTGCTGATGTTCCGCAAGCTGGAGCTGCATCTCGGCGAACGGCATGCCTGCACCGACCGCGATCGTCAAATCGCCGGGATCGTATTCCTCAACCTTGTTCAGGCGCGTGGTGCTCGCCATGATGTCGATGCGCTCCGGCACGCAACCAATCTGCTGCTTAGTTAAGCCGCCAGCCGCGGCCACGACCAGGTCACGCTCGTTGGCCAGCCGCAGCACCTCGCCTACTTCTTCGGCTGAGCCGGGATAGACAACTGCCGCGGGCACCACGCCGTTGATCTCGAAGTCTGTGTGCTTCACGTTGCCGTCGCCCACAATCGCGGCCAGTTCACGGTCGACAGAAGCTGGTGACGTTATGGTGCTCATGCCGGTAAACCTGCTACAGGCTCAAACTTGGGCTTAGGCAGCGGCCCTGTAATTTCGCGGCAGAAATGCAAATCAGGAATCATCTTCTGCGGGTTAAGAATGGACTCAGGGTTGAAGGCATTGCGCAAGCGCACCATTACTTCCAGATCATCCTCAGTGAACATGGCCGTCATCAACCCCATTTTTTCCAGGCCCACGCCGTGCTCGCCGGTGATGGAGCCGCCAAACTTCAGGCAGCATGCCATAATTTCTTTGGCTGCTTTGCGGCTGTTTTCGGTCTGCTTGGGATCGCGGCTATCAAACAGAATCAACGGATGAAGGTTGCCATCGCCCGCATGGAAGACGTTCCCGATAATAAGCCCATACTTCTTGCTGATGCGCTCGATCTCCGCCAGCGTGTACGGGACCTTGGTCCGCGGGATCACGCCATCCTGCGTGTAATAAGAAGGTGAAACGCGGCCCACGGCGCCGAACGCGGTCTTGCGGCCCAGCCACAAAAGCTGGCGCTGTTTCTCGTCTTTCGCGTGTCGGACTTCTCGCGCCTTCTGCTGCATGCAGACGGCGCTTACCGCCTCGGCCTGCTCGTTCACTGTTTCGCGCATGCCCTCAAGCTCGATCAGCAGCACCGCCGCCGCGTCTTCGGGATAGCCGGCGTGCACGTTGGCTTCAACGCAGCGAACCATCCAGCCATCCAGCATTTCCAGCGCCGCCGGCGTCACGCCACTCTGCGTGATCGCGACAACCGTATTAGCTGCGTCTTCCACCGTGTTATAGATGGCCAGCAGCGTGGCCACATGTTCCGGCAGCTTGGTCAGCTTCACCGTGATTCGCGTCACCACGCCCATGGTGCCTTCCGAACCCACAAAAAAGCCGGTCAGGTCCAGACCGGTTGAATCCTGCGACTTGCCGCCCAGTTCAATCACTTTTCCATCCGGCAGCACGACTTCAAGCCCGGTGACGTGATTTACCGTCACGCCCAGCGCCAGCGTATGCGGTCCGCCGGAATTTTCCGCCACATTCCCGCCGATGGTGCAGGCCTTCTGGCTGGAAGGATCGGGCGCGTAATAATAGCCGTACTTCGCCGTGGCATTGCTCAGCTCCAGGTTCACTACGCCGGGCTGAATCACGGCGCGCTGGTTGGGCACATCAATTTCCAGGATCTTGTTCATTCGCGCCAGTGAAAGCACAATCGCCTCGCGCCGCGCGATGGCTCCGCCGCTCAGCCCGGTACCCGCCCCGCGCGGCACCACGGGAATCTTCTTGTCGGTAGCAAGCCGCATGATCTGCGATACCTGCTGCGTCGTCTGTGCAAACACCACTGCGCCCGGGCGATGCTTGTCCACGCCCGCGTCATACTCATAGAGCATGAGTTCTTCCGGACGGTCCAACACCGATTCTTTGCCTGCAATTTTTTTGAGTTGGCGGATGATCGAGGAGTCCATAGATTAGTCGGCCTCTGCTGCTTCTGTGCTGCTGAAGTTCGCGCCTTGCCCTGATTGCCTAAATTGTACAACTTGAGCCGGTATGCGGGTGTGACCCTGAGCGTGGCGAAGGGGAGCGACCGCAGGCGAAATCCTGAGTGATCCTGAGGCTTGCCGAAGGGGAGTCGAAGGACCTCTGCCCCGACGAAAAACCGGCAAATTCGCACAGAATCGCACCTTATTGGTCGAAATCCCGCTGTCTCCCGATCCGCGTAATCCGTGTTTATCCGCGGTAAGTCTTTGTTTTTCAACTCCGGCGATCTTGGCAATCATGGCAATTCTGGCAATTTCACCGCCACCCCGCCCCTCCCCCCTATGTCCACCCATTTCCACCCAAGGTCACCCAATCCACCCAAGGATCGGCAGAGGGTCGCAACCCCAAAACGACAAAACGCAACGGCTTTATCCGTTGCGTCTTGATGAGTTCGCGGAAAACTATCCGCTAGAGCGACTCTGATTATAGCAAATTAAATACGAAAGTCGAGATTTTTTTACAGCCCCAGCGTCACATACTGTGCGCGCTGCCATAGCCGGTGGCCAGCATGGTGCCACTTCATCTGGAAGAGCGCACTCACTTCCTGGTAGAAATGATGGACCGCCACCTGCGCCTTTTTGAACGCCAACCGGGGCGATTTCGAGTCCGCGCACATCCATGGCTCATGCGTCGCGGGATCAAGTCCCAGTTTTTCAATCGTTTTGCAGATTTCGCATTTCATGGCTTTTGCTCTCGTAAGTAAGAACCCTTAAGGTCCAGAAGAGTTGTGCAGCTCTGGATTTTTATCTCTCTGGCTTAACAAAACAAAACTATGGAGGGAATTCGCCGCAGATACAGAGGTCGGCCAGAGAGAGCCACGGCTGGAATTCCTTGTCCTGACTTTTTCCCTCGATCCGCGTTCATCCGTGCAAATCCGCGGTAAGTTTCTTTTACCGTTATCTGCCCGGGAAAGCCACTTGCGCTCCATCCTCAGGAATAATCAGCCGATCGCCGGCATCATGCGCCTGCCGCGCCAGTTCCTCGCGGGTCAGTAAACAATGATTGATGGCTTCCATATGGACAGCCACCACCTGCGCGTGCGTCGCTGCACGGCATACTCGGACCACATCGCCGGCCGTCATTGTGATCGGGTCGCCGTGCAGAAACTGTGCCGCCCCGGCATTCACCACAATCACCTGCGGATTATTTTCTTTGATCGTTTCCGCCACCTGGTCATACCAGATGGTGTCGCCCGTGATATAGAGCGTGGGCTCGCCCTGGCTGCTGAGCACGTATCCGCTGGAAGGCGCCATGGCCCGCGCAATTTCGCCTGAGCCATGCTGCGCCGGCGTGCGCGTAATGCATATCTGGCTCCAGTGCTTCATGTCATTCACCGCCGAGGCATTCACAAAATGCACCGCCTCCATCTTCTTCAGGTCTTCCGGTTGGCACAGCAGCGGCAGGTCTTTGGCTACAAGCTGGATTGCCGCATCGTCCCAGTGGTCGCGATGCGTATGCGTGACCAGCACCAGTTGCACGCCGTCCAGCACCTGTTCGATAGGAAACGGCAGCGGCACCAGCGGATTTGGGCGCGGCTTCGGCGAGTTCTGGATCGCCGCCATGGCTCCCGCGTCGCTCAGCATGGGATCCACCAGAATCTTCATTCCGGCATAGTCCAGCAGGAGCGTGGCGTGGCGCACTAGTTGCAGCTTCATCTAAAAATCTCCTTGGCCGCCTGTACCGTATTGCAGTGAATCGTAACCGTGTCTCCTACTCGCCGCGCATAACCTCCGGCATAGGTAATCATCACCGGGACGTTCCGCGCTTTGGCCACTTTCAGCACCAGTTCATCGCGCTTCTTCAGTCCCTCAATTGTCAAAGCCAATCCGCCGAGCTGGTCTTCTTTATAGGGGTCGGCGCCGGCAATATAGCAGAGCAATTCCGGCTCAAAATGGCGGAAGGCGGAACTCAGCGACTGGTCCAGCCAGCCGAGGTATTCATCATCGTTGGTTCCGTCCGGCAGATTGATGTCAATCGACGACGGCGGCTTCACCATGGGATAGTTATGCGCCTGGTGCAGCGAGATGGTAAACACATCGAGCTCGCCCGCTGTATGCTGGAAGTGCTCCTCGCGGCTGGCATGAATATCGCGGCTGCTTGCGCTGGCGCTGGGCAGCGGATGGCCCGGCCGGATCTTCGGCGGAAAAATCACCGCCGTGCCGTTTCCATTGTGGACGTCACAATCCACTGTCATCGCCCGCGAAATCTTCCCTTCCCGGTGCATGCGCTTGATGGCCACAGCCACATCGTGAACCACGCAGAAACCTTCGCCATGGTCAGGAAAGGCGTGATGGAATCCGCCGCCGATATTGCACGCGATGCCGTCGCGCAATGCCATGTCCGCCGCCAGAATCGATCCCCCCGCGGCCAGCCAGAACGCCTTCACCAGTTCCGGCGAGTACGGCACCTCCATCTGCATCTCTTCCTGGGCTGACAGTGTTCCCGTCTTGAGCTTCTGCACATATTCGCGCGTGTGCACCAGCAGGATGTCTTGATCGTCCGCCGGTTTTGGCGTGATGAAATCCCCCGGCTCGGCCAGTCCGCTTTCCACCAGCCGCTTGTGAACCAGCCGGTATTTCTCCGCCGGAAAAACATGCGCTCCGATCGGCAGGTAATAGTCCTCGCTATAAATTAATTTGAAAGGAAGCATTGCCGGATAAGGGTAAACGCTTCGCACCATTCCCCGCAAAGCGGGGCCGTTGGACCGCGCGCTTCCCGGTGGCTATTTGCCGCCCGGAGTCGTACCATTCAGACTAGTTCTGAAGGAGGCGCATCATGGTCTTCGGCATGTCCCTGGCGACATTCACCCTCATTCACGTAATCATCAGCCTGGTTGGAATCGGTTCCGGCCTGATCGTTTTGTTCGGGATTTTCAGTGGCAAGCGGCTGGATGGCATGACCGCGCTCTTTCTGGTTACCACCGTTCTGACCAGCGTGACCGGCTACGGATTTCCCGTCGAACACCTGCTGCCCTCGCACATTGTCGGCGCGATTTCTCTGGTCGTCCTTGCCATCGCAATCGTCGCCCGTTACAGCTTTAACCTGGCTGGCAGATGGCGCGCAATTTATGCGGTCACGGCTGTCATGTCGCTCTACCTGAATTGTTTTGTCCTGGTGGTGCAGAGCTTCCTGAAAGTACCGGCGCTCCACGCGCTGGCGCCAAAAGGCAATGAGCCACCCTTTGCCATCGCGCAGGGCATCCTATTGGTGCTGTTTATCGTGGCAGGCATTTTGGCGGTGAAAAAGTTTCGTCCCGAACCCGCGATCAGCGTGGCCCGGGCGGCCTCGGCTGTGAGATCCTGAGCCGGCCGCTGCGTGGAGTGAATCTAAATAATCACTGTGCGGCAAATGCCTGCGCTTCCCCGAAACGGGCTGCAAACCAATCCATGAGGATCAAAAGATGTGCAGAAACATCAAGACTCTTTTTAACTTTGACCCGCCAGTGACCACCCGGGAAATCGAGGCTGCGTCCCTCCAGTTCGTAAGGAAGATCACCGGTTTTAACAAACCGTCGCAAGCCAACGAAGCAGCGTTCCTTATTGCGATTGACGAAATAGCCGCCACTGCAAACCGGCTGCTCCGCTCGCTGGAAACCACTGCGCCGCCCAAAAACCGTGAAGAAGAAGCCGCCAAAGCCAAGGCGCGAGCAGCGGAGAGATTCGGCACGTAAATTCTTCACAAACTGACAAACCAATAGAGCCGCTTCTGCTGCTCGTCTTGTGAGTTTCTCGCCGCAAAATCGGCCTCCAAACTTTTGCAAACAAATTCAATTTGGTTTGCGACTATCTGGACGGCCTGAAGCCGTGAAGACGTGCTCGTTCGCAATTTTTTAAATTGAAAGGAATTGATATGTTAGGAAACTTTGACGCAATCGCCACAATCGCCGTTTCGAACCTTGCTGCGGCCGAGAAATTTTATGAAGAGAAATTAGGTTTCAAGCGGGTTGGTCCCCAGGAACCTGGAACGCATGTGTACCAGAGCGGAAAGTCCACACTCATGGTTTATCAATCCCAGTATGCGGGAACCAATAAGGCCACAGCTGCTACATGGATAGTCGATGATGCTGAGGGACTGGCACGCGAACTCGCCGCCCGTGGCGTCTCTTTTGAACACTATGAATTTCCCCAGACCACGCGCAAGGGCGACGTCCATTTTTACAAAAACCTGAAGCAAGCGTGGTTCAAGGACCCAGATGGCAACATCCTCGCCGTTGTCAGTCGCTAACAAAAAATTCTAATCAACAGGAGAAAAATGTATGCACGCAACTGCTCAAGCTGTCAGGACTTCCAGTAAAGCTCTCTGGGCCGGCCGAATTCTCAGCGGTCTAGTCGTATTGTTCCTGCTTGTAGATGCGGGATTCAAATTGATTAAGCCGTTGCCTGCGCCGGCGGTACAGGCATTCGGACAACTGGGATATCCGGTTGGGCTCGCCGCCGGCATCGGCATTCTTCTGTTGGCCTGTGTCTCTCTTTATGCGGTCCCGCGCACATCTGTTCTCGGTGCCATTCTTCTCACGGGATATCTGGGCGGGGCGGTTGCGAGCCATGTCCGCATCGGCGATCCCTGGTTCAGCCATGCGCTCTTTCCCGTCTATATTGGTCTGCTTGTCTGGGGCGGACTCTATTTGCGCGACGAACGGCTGCGCGCTCTCATTCCACTTCGCGAAAGTTCGAAGTAACAACAATCAATAGTCCTCAATTGAAATAGGAGAAATAGCTATGCGATTCATGGTGATAGTAAAAGCTGACAAGAACTCGGAAGCAGGTGTTCTCCCCGACGAGAAGCTGCTTACGGAGATGGGAAATACAACGAGGAGCTGGTAAAAGCCGGCGTGCTGCTCGCCGGTGAAGGGCTTCAGGCCAGTTCCAGGGGGGCACGCGTCAGGTTTTCGGGAACCAACCGCAGCGTGATTACCGGGCCTTTTGCTGGAACCGATCTGGTTGCCGGCTTCTGGCTCATTCAGGTGAAATCGAAAGATGAGGCCATCCAATGGGTCAAGCGCGTTCCCTTCACCGAAGGCGAGATCGAAATCCGCCAGGTATTTGAAGCCGAGGATTTCGGGCCAGCCCTCACTCCAGAACTAAGAGAGCGAGAGGAACGACTACGCGCGCAAGCGCCCGCTAAACGTTAGACTGATGCTCATCGTTTTATAGATCGCCGCTTACATGTGCATTCCAGGGAATGAATCAATCCAAATGGAGGAGTCATGAAAGAACTTAATACGTAATTGATTTTCAATGGAAATTGTGGGGAGGCCATGCAATTTTACGCAAAGTGTCTTGGCGCCGAGTTGCAAATGATGAAGTTCGGCGACATGCCCGGCGGCTGCCCCGAAGGAGTAAAAGCAGCAAAAGACAGGATTATGCACGCGCGGCTGACCAGGGGAGCAGCGGTCCTGATGGCGTCAGACAACATGCCGGACATGCCGTTTCAGCAAGGCACAACGTCTCCATCGCTCTCCAGTGCGAAAGTCCTCAGGAAGTCGACAGGTGTTTTGCCTCCCTCGGGGAAAAAGGAAAAGTTACCATGCCTTTACAGGAGACATTCTGGGCTGCGCGGTTTGGCATGCTCACCGATCAATTCGGCATCAATTGGATGTTCAACTTCGAAAAAGCCGCGCAGAAATAGCTGCAAGCCCAATAAATCGCGCCCAGAAAGTGGGGCGCGATTTCTGCATTGGAAGATCGCCCGCGCCGGGCACCTTTGCCATCCCGCAACAGCGTCAACTTTGGTAAAATCTATAAGTAACAGAATCTTTCCCGTCCGGATTTCCCAGACTCATTTGTAGAACACTATTTGAACTGCGAAAAACCACTACGGGCGAGGAGTGTGCATTTCACGTGAAGCGCGGTAAGACAGCAATAATCGTAGGCGCCC
>Ga0137407_10003670_pt1 | contig 10200 bp, 5 predicted proteins | sample CZOMad2_2_16fung_FD_108410 | JGI IMG/M metagenome (GOLD analysis project Ga0137407, IMG submission 108410) | Vadose zone soil fungal communities from Angelo Coast Range Reserve, California, USA - CZOMad2_2_16fungal (Illumina Assembly) | ecosystem: Environmental > Terrestrial > Soil > Vadose zone...
AGCGGCTGCTGCCGCACGTCGAGGCCGCGCAGCGGCGCGTGCCATCGCTCGCGAACCGCGGCATCAAGGACATCGTGAACGGACCCATTGCCTACACGCCGGACGGCAATCCGCTGATCGGCCCGCGCTGCGGGGTCCGAAACCAATGGCTCAACGAGGGCCACAGCTTCGGCATCACCGCGGCCGGCGGTTCCGGCTGGCAGCTTGCCGAGTGGATAGTCGAGGGCGAGCCCGGCATCGACATGATGGCGGTGGATCCGCGCCGCTACGGGCCGTACACCAGCAAGCGTTACGTGGTGCAGAAAAACGAGGAAACGTATCGCAACGTCTTCGTCATTCACTTTCCCGACGAGGAGCGCGCCGACGCGCGTCCCGCCAAGACCAGCCCGGTGTACGACAAGCTCGCGCGCATGGGCGCGGTGTTCGGCCAACGCTACGGCTGGGAGCGCGCCAACTGGTTCGCTCCACCCGGAGTTCCGCCGAAGGACCAATGGAGCTTCCGCCGCTCGAACTACTTCGAGCACGTGGGCAACGAGGCCCTGCGTTTGCGAAAGCACGTCGGGGTCATCGATCTGACGCCGTTCACCAAGCATGAAGTGACGGGACCGGGTGCGGAGAGCTGGCTCGATGGCCTGGTGGCCAACAAAGTGCCGACGAAAATCGGGCGCATAGCGCTCTGCCACGCCCTCACCCGCCGCGGCGGCATCCGCTCCGAGTTCACGATCACCAAGATCGCCGATCAACACTACTACGTGGTGAGCGCAGGCGCCGCCGAGCGCTACGACAGCGATTACTTGCAGCAATTGCTGCCCCGGGACGGCAGCGTGACCTTGAGAAATATCACCATGAGCCGCGGCTGCTTCGTCGTCGCCGGACCGCGCTCACGGGATGTGCTGGCCAAGCTCGTGGATGCGCCGTTGGACAACGCGGCATTTCCCTGGCTGACGGGGCAAGTGACCGAAGTGGGCCTCGCCACCGATGTGTATCTATTGCGGGTGAATTTCGTCGGCGCGCTCGGTTGGGAGCTGCATTTCCCGATCGAGTACGCGCATCACCTGTTCGACTCGCTGTTCGCCGCCGGCGCTGAATTCAACATCGGCATGACCGGCATGCGCGCGATGGAATCCCTGCGGCTCGAGAAATCCTACCGCATGTGGGGCAGCGACCTGACTCCCGACTACTCGCCCTACGAGGCGGGACTCGACCGTTTCGTGCGCTTGGGCAAGGGTCCGTTCATCGGCAAAGAGGCCCTCGAGAAGCAGCTCGAGGCAGGCGTGCCGCATCGCTTCATTACCTTCGAGGTTCACGGTGTCACGGATGCCGACCCTCTCGGCAATGAACCCTTGTTCGACGGCAAGGGCAACATCATCGGCCGCGCCACCGCGGGCTACTACGGTCACGCCTTGCGCAAGAGTCTGGGCTTGGGTTACGTCAAGCCGGAATTTGCGGCGGTCGGCGGTGACATCGAGATTGAGATCCTGGGCGAACGCAAGCGCGCGACGGTGCTCGTCGATTCACCATATGATCCTGAAAACCAGGATTTGAGGGCCTAGGGCTAACTCCGAGCGATATGAGCAGCCAATCATTCTCGGGACTGTCGCTGTTCTGGCGCAGCCTCTCCAGCCATCGCGGCTGGCAGACACAATGGCGCAAACCCGAACCCAAGGCGCACTACGATGCCGTCATCGTCGGGGGCGGCGGTCACGGTCTCGGCGCTGCGTACTATCTGGCCAAGGAACATGGATTGACGAATATCGCCGTCCTGGAGAAGGGCTGGATCGGCGGCGGCAACACCGGCCGCAATACCACCATCATCCGCTCGAATTACTTGTTCGATGAAAGCGCGGCGCTTTACGATCATTCGCTGAAGCTCTGGGAGAACCTCTCGCAGGCGCTCAATTACAATGTCATGTTCTCGCCGAGGGGCGTCATGATGCTCGCGCATACCGTGCACGACATCCAAGTGTTCAAGCGCCATGTGCACGCCAATCGTTGCAACGGGGTCGACAACGAGTGGCTGGAACCGGCGGAGGCCAAGGAATTTTGTCCCCCGCTCAACATAGAGGGCAACATCCGCTATCCGGTGTTGGGGGCAGCACTGCAGCGGCGCGGCGGCACCGCGCGCCACGATGCCGTCGCCTGGGGCTACGCGCGCGCGGCCGATGCCCTCGGCGTCGATATCATCGAGAATTGCGAGGTCACCGGCATTCGGCGCGACGCGAGGGGCGCCGTCGAAGCACTGGAAACCACTCGCGGTGTGATTCAGTCGCGGAAGGTGGGCGTGTCCGCGGCCGGTCACAGCAGCGTGATCATGGCGTTGGCCGGTGTGCACGTGCCCTTGGAGAGTTACCCGTTGCAGGCACTGGTATCCGAACCCGTCAAACCCGTGTTCCCCTGCGTCGTCATGTCCAACACCATTCACGCCTACATCAGTCAATCGGACAAGGGGGAACTGGTCATCGGCGCCGGTACCGATGCCTACACCTCCTATACCCAGCGGGGCGCGCTGCACATCAACACGCACACCTTGGATGCGATTTGCGAATTATTCCCCCATTTCCGTCGCTTACGCATGCTGCGCAACTGGGGCGGCATCGTCGACGTAACGCCGGACCGTTCGCCCATCATTGCCAAGACGCCGGTCCCCGGCCTGTACGTCAACTGCGGCTGGGGCACCGGAGGATTCAAAGCCACGCCGGGATCGGCGCATGTCTTTGCCTGGACCATCGCCCGCGACGAGCCGCACCCCATCAACGCGCCGTTCACCATCGAGCGTTTCCGCGACGGATATTTGATAGACGAAGCCGCGGCGGCCGCCGTGGCGCACTGAACGGGACCCCCGATGCTGCTCATTGTCTGCCCCTACTGCGGTAAACGCCCTGAAATCGAATTCACCTACGGCGGGCAGGCACACCTGGCGCGGCCTGCCCAGCCCTCCCAGCTGGACGATCAAGCGTGGGCGGAATTCTTGTACATGCGCGCCAATACCAAGGGCATATATGCCGAACGTTGGCGCCACTCTCGCGGCTGCGGGCGGTTCTTCAATGCGCTGCGCGACACGACCACAGACCATTTTCTGGCCTTCTACAAGACCGGCGAAGCACAGCCTGCGCTCTCAGGGTCGGGCGCGTCGCCCACGCCGCGCGAGAGCACGACGTGAGCGCGGCGAATGGCAGTTTTCGCACGCCGAGCGGCGGGCGCGTCGATCGGGCTCAGCGCATCAGATTCAAATTCGACGGTCGCACGTATGAGGGTCTCGCGGGCGATACCCTCGCGTCGGCACTGCTCGCCAACGGCGTGCATCTGACCGGCCGCTCATTCAAGTATCACCGGCCGCGCGGCATTCTGGCCGCAGGTTCCGAGGAGCCGAATGCCCTGGTGACGGTGAGCCGGGATGCCGCGCGCGTAACCCCCAATCTCAAGGCCACTCAAGTCGAGTTGTATGAGGGCTTGATGGCCGAGAGCCAGAATCGTTGGCCGAGCTTGCAGCGAGACTTCGGGCGTATCAACGACGGGCTGTCGGCGTTTTTCCCCGCTGGGTTTTACTACAAGACGTTCATGTGGCCGAAGAGGGCCTGGAAATCGCTGTACGAGCCCGCAATTCGTCGCGCCGCGGGGTTGGGCCGCGCACCCACTCGGGCCGATCCGGACCGCTATGCACAACGCTATGCGCATTGCGACGTGTTGGTCGTCGGCGCGGGGCCGGCGGGGATTGCGGCGGCGTTGGCGGCTGCCGAGAGCGGCGCGCGAGTCATCCTATGCGATGAAACAGCCGAGTTCGGCGGCAGCTTGCTGTCCGAAACGAGCGCGCTGATCGACGGGCAGACCGCGTTCGCATGGGTTCAGGAAGCCATCGCCTCCCTGACCAAGAACGGCCGCGTGACATTGCTGGCACGCACTACCGCGTTCGGCTATTTCCCGCACAATCTCATCGGCCTCAATCAACGGCTGAACGACCATCTCGCCGCTCCGCCGAAACATCAGCCGCGCGAGCGGCTGTGGCAGGCGCGCGCGCGCGCGGTGGTGCTCGCCACCGGGGCGATCGAACGCCCGCTGGTGTTTCCCGGCAACGATCGGCCGGGCATTCTGCTGGCGGGGGCGGCGCTGACGTACCTGAATCGCTACGGCGTGCGTGTCGGCACTCGAGCGGTCATCGTGACCTCCGGCGACGAGGCGTATCAGGCGGCCCTGGATCTGAAGGCGGCGGGTGTCGCCATTGCGGCCGTTGCGGACCTGCGCCCGGAGGTGGCGGGCGCCCTGCCCGACGCCGCGCGCCGCGCGGGGATCGACATACTTCCGGGGTCGACCGTGCTGGGCACCGAGGGCGATTTGCGCGTGAGTGCCATCACCTTAGGACGCGTGCAGGGCGACAAGGTGCAAGCGGGGCAGCGCATCCACTGCGATTCGGTATTGATGTCCGGCGGCTACACGCCCAGCGTGCATTTGTTTTCTCAATCGCGCGGCAAGCTCGAGTGGAACGAGGACCTCAAAGCTTTCGTGCCGGCTACATCCGCGGAGTGCGAGCGTTCCGCAGGCGCCTGCCGGGGCGTCTATGATCTGGCCAAGGTGCTGGCGGACGGCTGGATCGCCGGTGCAGCGTCGGCGCCGGAGCCGAACCACGCGGCGCGCCGCTTCACCGTGGACGCGCTCGAGCGCCGCAGGCAGGCCTACCTCGGCGTGTTGCCGCAAGCGAGCTCGCCGAGCAAGGAGAAGTCCTTCGTCGACTGGCAAAACGATGTCACGTCGCGCGACCTTGGGCTGGCCACCCGCGAAGGATTTCGCTCGATCGAGCACGTCAAGCGCTATACGACCACGGGTATGGCAACCGATCAGGGCAAGACCTCGAATCTCAACGCCATGGCCATCGTGGCCAAGCACCTCGATGCGGCCATCCCACAGGTGGGATTGACCACCTTTCGCATGCCCTACACGCCCGTCACCTTCGGCAGCATGGCCGGCATTTCACGCGGTGATCTGTTCGATCCGGTGCGCACCACGCCGACCCATGCTTGGGCGGAAGCCAAAGGCGCGGTGTTCGAGAATGTGGCCTTGTGGAAGCGTGCCCGCTATTTTCCGCGCGGCGGCGAAGACATGCACGCCGCGGTTGCGCGCGAATGCCGCGCGGTGCGCAACGCCTGTGGGATATTCGACGCCTCGACGCTCGGCAAGATCGAAGTCGCCGGCCCCGATGCCGCCGAATTCATGAACCGCCTGTATGTCAATAATTGGTCCAATCTAGGCGTCGGCCGTTCACGCTACGGGATACTGCTCCGCGAAGACGGTTTCATCTTCGACGATGGCGTCGTGGCGCGCACCGGCGCCGATCGTTTCCATGTGACCACCACCACCGGCGGCGCGCCCCGCGTCCTCGCGTTGATGGAAGATTACCGCCAGACCGAATGGCCGGACCTCGAGGTGTGGCTCACCTCGACCACCGAGCAATGGGCCGTCATCGCCGTGCAGGGTCCGAATGCGCGGCGGGTGCTCGAGACGCTGGTGCAGGGTATCGATATCAGTTCGGCCTGGCCGCACATGAGCGTCGGTCGCGGGCGGATTTGCGGTGCCCCGATGTTGCTGTTTCGCGTGAGCTTTACCGGCGAATTGGGATTCGAAATCAACGTACCGGCGGATTTCGGCCGCAGCGTCTGGGAGGCCGTTCATGCGGAAGGCCAGGTGCACGGCATCACCGAATACGGCACCGAGACCATGCACGTGTTGCGCGCGGAGAAGGGCTACATCATCGTCGGCCAGGACACCGACGGCACCGTGACGCCCGATGACGCCGGGCTCTCTTGGGCCATCGGCAAGAACAAGGTGGATTTCGTCGGCAAGCGCTCTCTGCAACGGCCATCCATGAACGCGGCCGCTCGAAAGCAGCTGGTGGGTCTGCGCACGAAGGATCCGCGCACCGTGCTCGAAGAAGGAGCGCAAGTGGCGGCAAAATCAGGCCAGAAGCCACCCATGGAACTGATCGGTCATGTCACCTCGTCTTACGCGAGCAGCGTGCTCGGTCATTCGATTGCTTTAGGCCTGATCGCAGGCGGCCGTGCACGTCTCGGGGAGACTCTGTATGTGCCCATGCCCGACGGGGACCTCGAAGTCGAAGTCACCACACCGGTCTTCTATGATCCTGCCGGAGCGCGCATCAATGCCTGAACCCGCGATACGCAGTCTGCCGCCGGTGCCGTCGACCGCATGGATGAAGGCAATGCCGCCGACGATGCGCTTCATTCTGAACGGTGACGCTCGCGTGCGCGCCGCGGCTGCGCCCGTCTGGGGAGCCGCATTTTCCGAAGAACCGTGCCGCGCCGTGCTGCAGGCCGCGCGCGCGACGCTGTGGCTGGGTCCCGATGAATATCTGTTGCTGGGCGCCGACGCGGCGTCGGAGGATGCGGCCGCAGAGGCACTCGAGCGCTCGTTGAGCGACATCCCGCATGCCCTGGTCAATATCAGCCACCGGCAATTTGCACTCGAGGTGAGCGGACCCCATGCGGCGACCCTGCTGAGCGGCGCCTGTCCGCTTGATTTGGACCTCGGAGAATTTCCCGTCGGCATGTGCACGCGAACCGTATTGGCGAAGGCCGATATCGTGCTTTGGCGCACCCGCGACGACGCGTTTCACCTCGAGGTATGGCGTTCGTTCAGCGGCTACGTGACGGGGCTGCTCGGCGAAATCGCAAGGGAGTTCTACGGCGAGTGAGCGCGCAGGCCGGCGCCGTCATCGGGCGCACACTTTGCGCCGGGGGCACTGATGGCTCTGCTCGAGTGAGCAGGCGCTTGGGGGGAGAATGGCGCTTCATGACAAGTCCATGACGCAAACTGATCAGCCACCCTTGTCCACAGTGACCATACTGCAGTTTTAGTCCCAAGAATCGCTGCGCCACTGCGCCAGAATCGGACACAAACAGATCGGGAGATGGCGATGGACGAACAGAACACGCAAACCAGTCATGCGCGGCGTCCCAGCGGCCGCGACGCGAAGCGGGCGGCGCGCGCCGCCCGGGCGGGAGCGTCGATCCCATACATCACGCGCAAGATTCCCTACTACGAGGTTCTCGGCGAGGAAGGCCTCGCGCTGATGGAGCACAACGCCGATACGATTCTCGAGGAGATCGGCATCGATTTTCGCGACGACCCGGAGGCGCTCCAGATCTGGAAAGCCGCCGGGGCCGACGTGAAAGGCGAGCGCGTGCATTTCGCCCGCGGCATGTGCCGTTCGCTCATACAGCGCACCGCGCCGCGCGAGTTCACTCAGCACGCGCGCAACCCCGCTCGCAGCGTGGTCATCGGCGGCAAGAACACCGTGTTCGCGCCGGCCTACGGCTCTCCCTTCGTACGCGATCTGGACGAAGGCCGCCGCTATGCGCGCATCGAGGACTTCCGCAATTTCGTCAAGCTCGCGTACCTCGCCAATTCCCTGCACCATTCGGGCGGCACGATTTGCGAGCCCGTCGATCTGCCGGTCAACAAGCGTCACCTCGACATGGTGTACAGCCATCTCAAGTACAGCGACAAGGCATTCATGGGCTCCGTCACGGCGCCCGAGCGCGCCGCGGATTCCGTCGCGATGGCGAACATCGTGTTCGGCGAGGAACTGAACGATCCGCTCACCGGCCGTCCGAAGACGACGATCATCAATCTGATCAATGTCAACTCGCCGATGACGTACGACGCGACCATGCTCGGCGCCGCCAAGGTCTACGCGCGCGCCAATCAGGCATTGATCATCACGCCGTTCATTCTCGCCGGCGCGATGTCGCCGGTCACCGTCGCAGGCACGGTGGCGCAGACTTTCGCCGAAGCGCTGGCGGGCCTCGCCTTCGTGCAATTGGTCAATCCGGGCGCACCGGTGGTGCTCGGCAGCTTTGCCTCGTCGATCTCCATGCAATCGGGCGCCCCGACGTTCGGAACGCCGGAACCGGCGTTGGTGCTGTACTCCATGGCAGCGCTCGCACGGCGCCTCGGGATACCGTTTCGCTCCGGAGGCAGCCTGTGCGCATCGAAGATTCCGGATGCGCAAGCGGCCTATGAGTCGGCGAACACCTTGGTGCCGACCTGTCTCGCGGGCGTCAATTTCGTGCTGCACACGGCCGGGTGGCTCGAGGGCGGACTGGCCATGGGGTACGAAAAATTCGTCATGGATGCGGACCAGGCCGGCATGATGCACACGTTGCTCACGGGCGTGGACTTGTCGGAAAACGGCCAGGCACTCGATGCCATGCGCGAAGTCGGTCCCGGCAAGCATTTCCTGGGCTGCGCCCACACCCAGGCGAATTTCGAGAATGCGTTTTACCGCTCGCCGCTCGCCGACAACAACAGTTACGAGCAGTGGGAGGCCGAGGGCTCGCCCGACATGACGAAGCGCGCGAATGCCCTGTGGAAGAAACAGTTGGCGGAATATGTCTTGCCGCCGATGGATCCCGCGATCGACGAGGCGCTGCTCGACTACATGGCGCGGCGCAAGGCGGCGTTCCCCGACTCGAACGTCTGATCGGCGGTTTGTGCGGATGGTCGCCTACCCCCATCGGAGCCCGGAGGCGAGGCATTACACAGCGGTTAGAGATGATACATACTTGATCAAACTAACCCAATTGATAAATTTTTTGTTATACTCAAGGACTCACTCTCCCTACCGGCGCCACACTCCCTGTAGCGGCTCAGGCATTGCGAATCCTGGGGAGAGCCTGCGATCGCCGGAGTAAGGCCACGCGAGTCGCAACGTGCAGCTCGGTTGGTCCGGAAGAACATCAAGGTGCTATTTTGTTGAGAGGTAGCACCCAAACCTTTGATAATCGGCGAGAATGCACGGTACCGGGCTCTGTAATGGCGGGCACACACCGCTAGCGCCGGAACTAGGGTAGCAGCTTGCGATATCGCACCGGTCTCGCCACACGAATGCCTCGCAGGATGACTGCGTGGTTGCTGTTGGCCGCACCCTTCGGGGTTGCATGGGCGGCCGACCAGAACTCCGCCCTGGCGCTCATCGAACTCGGCACCGTCGCGATGCGTACGGATCCGGACGCGAGCAAACAGGACGCCGAGCAGGCTCTCGAAATTATCCGCCGCCAACCCGATGCGGACCTCGAAATTCGCGCGCGGCTGTTGTTATGCGACTACTACTCCGAGCGCGACGGCAGCGCCGCACGGCGGCAGATCGACGCAGCCAACGCCCTGCTCGCCCAGGCACAACGCAAGGGTCTGCGCGCCGGCGTGCTGACCTGCCGGGGCGAGACGCTGGAAACCGCCGGCGACAATGCGCGCGCCATGACGGACTTCGACGAGGCCGTGGCCGTCGCGACCGCTGCGAATGACGAGCAGATGCTGGCCGACGCGCTGTTCTCGCGCGGCTATCTGCGCGGTCTGCAAGGCGAATACGCGGCAGGCATGATCGACATGCAGCACTCGCATGAATTATTCGATCGCATCAACATGCCGCAGCATGCGCTGACGGTTTTGAATTCGATTGCCACGATCTATAAGCGGCTGGGAGACTACGAACAGGCTTCCCAAATCTATGATCGTGTGCGAGCTCAGCAGCACGATGCCGGCCTCCGCCGCGATGAAGCCGTGACGCTGCACAATCTCGGACGAGCGCGCCTGATGCTGGGGCGTTGGGATGCGGCGCGCGCGGATTTCTCCGGCTGTCTGGCACTTTGTCAAGGACTCAATTACACACGCGGCCAGGCCTATGCGCTGGTCGGTCTCGCGTCAGTCGACAATGCCACCGGAAATCCGAACGGCGCGCTGCGCACGCTGGTACAAGCCGAGAAACTGCAGCGCCGCACCCCGGATGCGCGGCTGAATGCGCAAATTCAACTGGCGCGCGGTACGGCGCTGCGGCGACTGCAGCGTGGGGCTGAGGCACTGTCGGCGCTCGAGCAATCCGAGGCAGTGTTCAAGCGGGCCAACTCACTGGAAGAGCTGGGCGCCGCCTACGCCGAGTTGGCGATGGTGCACACCCAAATGGGTGACTGGCGCAGCGCCTACAAATACCGCAGCGAGGCGCAGACGACCTCGGAAAAACTGCTGCACAATCAGCTCGATCAACGCTTCGCGACGCTCAAGGTGGAATTCGACACGGCAACGAAAGAAAAAGAGAACGCGCTGTTGCTGAGCCAGAACGCGGCCGATCAAAAGGCGCTGGTCCAGGAACGCCGGGCCAATGCCTTGCAGACGATTGTGATCGTGTTGAGCCTGATG
>Ga0137407_10003677_pt1 | contig 10193 bp, 10 predicted proteins | sample CZOMad2_2_16fung_FD_108410 | JGI IMG/M metagenome (GOLD analysis project Ga0137407, IMG submission 108410) | Vadose zone soil fungal communities from Angelo Coast Range Reserve, California, USA - CZOMad2_2_16fungal (Illumina Assembly) | ecosystem: Environmental > Terrestrial > Soil > Vadose...
GCCGAAATGATCGTCGCGCTGCCGCCCTTGCGTGAGAAATTCGACGCAGCGATCGCCGATACACCAGATCCCGTGGTCGCAGCGACTTTGTTTCAGGCGCAAAGCCGGATCGCCTCGGCGCTGCTGGCGCATAACCCGTCGGCTGCCGAACAGGCGGCGCAGGGCATGCGCTCGATGACCATCACGGAGCCAAAGCTGCGGGCGTCCGTCGATGGTTATGCCGAAGCGATTATCGGCATATCGATCCGTGAACGGCAGATATCCGACATCGACAAGGAAGTGCTGGGTGCGGAGGGCCGTCTGATCCAGCGCGTGACGGAGTTGTTGCGCGAGGTCAGTGAGCGGCGGGGCAACGTTCTCGCCCGTGATTTTGCACGGACGCTGACCGAAGCGAAGTGGCAGAGCATCGTGCTCGGCACCGCCGGCGTGCTGATCGGGTTGTTCGCATCGCTCCTGGTGGTTCGCCGCACCGTGCGCCCGCTTGCCTCGATCGCGACCTCGATCCGCGCGGTGGCCGGCGGCGAGAAGAGCGCATCGATCCCGGCCACCGACGTGGACAACGAGATCGGCGACATTGCCCGCGCCGCCGAAGTGTTCCGGCAAACGCTGGTCGACGCCGACACGGCGCGCGAGGCGGCGGTGCGTGCGCTCGCCGAGCAGCGCCTCGCCGAAGAAAGCTACCGCAAACTGTTCGAGTCCTCGGTTGACGGGATTTACGTCACGACGCCCGGCGGCGCGCTGCTCAACGCCAACCCGGCGCTGGCGCGGATGATGGGCTACGCCACGCCGCAGGGTCTGATCAACGGCATCGGCGACATCGCCCATACCGTCTACGTGCAGCCCGCCGCGCGGGCGGAATACGAGCGGCTGATGCAGCGCGACGGCATGATCCGTGAATACGAGTACCAGGTTCGCACGCGCAACGATTCGGTGCTCTGGCTCTCCGACAGCGCCAGCGCCGTGCGCAACGAAGCCGGCGAGATCGTCCGCTATGAGGGAACGGTGCGCGATATCACCGACCAGAAGCGCGCCGAAGACGCGATCGCCGAAGGCCGCCGTTTGCTGCAGATGGTGATCGACACCGTGCCCGCGGTCATCAACGTCAAGGACAAAGAACTCCGCTACGTGCTGATGAACCGCTACATGGCCGGCATTTTCGGCGTCGAGCCCGGGGATGCGATTGGTCGCACCACCGCCGAGCTGATGTCCCGCTACGGCGCGGAGAAGACCAGCGAGCCCGACAAGCGGGTGCTGGCGGTCGGCAAGGAACTCGGCTTCTATGAGGAGGAGTACAAGGATTCATCCGGCCATATGCGGCAATGGCTGGTCAACAAGCTGCCGATCGTCGATGCGGCCGGCGGGATCGAGAATATCGTCACCGTCGCGCTCGATATCGGCGAGCGCAAGCGCGTCGAGTCCGAGATGCGCAAGGCCAAGGATGCTGCCGAAGCGGCGCTGCGCAATTTGCGTGAAACGCAGAATTCGCTGATCGAGGCCGAAAAGCTCGCCGCTTTGGGACGGCTGGTGGCGGGTGTAGCGCATGAGGTCAACAATCCCGTCGGCATCAGCCTGACGGTCGCGTCGGCACTGGAGCGCAAGACGGCGAACTTTACCGCGGAAGTCGCGCGCGGCGAATTGCGACGCTCCAGCCTGAATGATTTTCTCGAGACCAGCCGCGATGCGTCATCGCAGCTCGTGGGCAATCTTAATCGCGCCGCCGAACTGATCCAGTCGTTCAAGCAGGTCGCCGCCGACCGCAACTATTCGGACCAGCGCAGTTTCGACCTCGGCGACCTCACCGAGCAGGTCGTGATGTCGCTGCGGCCGGGCCTGCGTAAGCACAATCTGACGCTCAACGTCGATTGTCAGCTTAATTTGATCATGAACAGCTATCCCGGCCCCTACGGTCAGGTGCTCACCAACCTATTCTTGAATGCGGTGGCGCATGCTTTCCCGGACGGCAAGCCAGGCACGGTCGACATCCAGGTGCGCGAGTCCGGCAAGGACAATGTCGAGATCATCTTTTCCGACAATGGGTGCGGGATGAGCATGGACGTCCGCCGTCGTGCCTTCGATCCGTTTTTCACCACGCGGCGCGATCAGGGCGGTACCGGGCTTGGCCTGCATATCGTCTACAGCATCGTGACCACGCGCCTTGGTGGGCGGCTGGACCTCGATTCAGAGCCGGGCGGGGGGACGCGCATCCAGATGATCCTGCCGCGCACAGCACCGCTGGAGCAGGCGGCGGAATAGCGGAGCCATCGATGACCGGCGGTATCGATTTAATGGAGAAACTGTCGAAGTTCTCCGAGTACTGGTCGCCTCGCACCGTGACGCAATTCAACGATTGCGATGTCATGGTGGTGAAGGTGAAAGGCGAACTTGTCTGGCACCGTCACGATGACACGGACGATTTCTTTCTGGTCCTGAAGGGCATGCTGGACATTCAGCTTCGCGATCGAACGATCACGCTCGGGCCCAGACAGATGTACGTGGTGCCGAAAGGCGTCGAACATCGCCCTGTTGCGAGAGACGAAGTCCATCTATTGCTGATCGAGCCAACCGGCACGCCCAATACCGGTGACGTCGCAACGGCCGCCCCGCGCAGAACCGCCTGATCGCGAGGCGAGGTGATTCTACGGGCTTGCTTCCGCGCCGCGCGCTAGGTCGCGTCCGCCAGCTTGTGCAGTGTCGCGCCGAAGATCTGGCTGGCTTTGCCGACGAGCGCCGTTCCGTTCATGGTGCCGCGGGTGTCAGTGAAGGTGCCGGAAACGCCGATGCCGACCGGGTTCGGTCCCCCGAACAGCGGATTGTCGGTGTCGCGAAGCGTGGTGTGACGTTGCACCAGCACCTCGCCCTTGAAGGTATCGCCCTTCACGGTGTAGCTGCCGGTGTAAAACAGATAGGCGTCGCCGCCGAGAATCTGGCCGTCGCGGAATAAAATCACACCGCTGCCCTTGCCGGTGCGCCCATCCAGCAGTGTTACGTGGATCGAATAGAGTCCGTTCTTCATACCGTCCCAATGCTGGCCGCCGCGCCCCACGGCAGCCAGAAATGAGTTATGCCAAAGCGCGGCCCCGAGCGTCAACGCGTCAGGTTGCCCGCGAATTCCCGCGCCGGAGGCAAATTTACAGGCTGCCACCTCGGCGTGACGCGGGCATGACAGTCCGCTGAGGCGAATCAAACTGGCCCATGAAATGCATGGCGCTCTTTGGCACCGGCCGGTGGGTGCAGGAGCAAGAGAACAGGTGACCAACTGGATGAATTCCGGCGGCCACGCGCCGCGCCCATACCTCGCGAATAGCAATCCTCAAACGACGGGCCGTCATCACACGGACCGCTGGAACCTGGCGTTGATGATCGGCAGCCTGTTGCTGATGCTGCCGCTGGCCTCCGATCCCGGCCAAGCCCGTGATCCTGATGGCCGCTACGCCAATTCACCGCTGAAGCAATGGTTCGACAGTCTGAAAAGCGGCAAGGGGCCGTGTTGCTCCGACGCCGATGGAACCGCGGTCAGCGACGTCGATTGGGAGTCCGGCAACGGGCATTATCGCGTACGGATCGACGGTGATTGGCACGAAGTGCCCGATGATGCCGTGATCACGGAACCCAACCGCGTCGGCCGAACCATGGTCTGGCCGATCCGCGGCTATCAGGGATTGAGCATCCGCTGCTTCATGCCGGGCAGCATGACGTAGCGCGTCAGGCGTATTTCTTGTCGCGCTCGAGCAGCTCGATCGAAATGCCCTGCGGGCCGCGGATGAAGCAGATGCGCACGCCGGGCCGGATGGTGGTCGGTTCACGCGTGAACTCGACGCCCTTGGCCTTGATCTCAGCGGCCACCGCGTCGATGTCTTTGACCGTAAGTCCGAAGTGGTCCAGGCCCTGATAGGGCGTCACCGGCGGAGAGTTGACGGCGTCGCCCGTCGTGACCGGTGCGATGAACACGTTGGCGCCGCCGAGTTTGACGTCGATCCGTCCGGGGCCGCGGACGATTTCGCCGCCGAGAATGTCGTGAAGCCAGGTCGCGGTCGCCTCCGGATCGGGACTGCGCAAATGGACATGATCCCAGGTGACTATCGGCATCTTGGTTCTCCCCCAATTGTTGCTGTTGCGGCACTGACGGCCGGCTGCAAAATGCGGCACCGTCAACTTAGCCGCCGGGCATTTGCAATTCCATCCCCTGTGGCCAGTGGCTCCGCCGCCGTAATATCGTCGAGGTGTCATGAAACCATTTCCTGCCTGAGTGATTGTTTGGCAAGCGGCGTATCCGTACAGCGGCAGGTCGTGACAGAAGCCGTACGGTGTGACGCCGTAGGGCTTTTTTCATGCGCAGCGCGGCAGTCGCCGCCGCTGCCGGGTGAGGGCGCGACAATGGGCATCGCCGGATGGTCGTTCGGGGCTTCCAGGATCGTAGCTTCAAAGGCTCGGCTCTCGGTGCTGCCGGCGATCGCGATCGCCGGATGCACCATTTGGATGATGCTTCCGCAAGCGAGCGAAGCGGAAGGACCATCGACCGCGACGTCGTCTGAAGTCAGCCGCATCGCACAGAATCCATCCGAAAATGATGGCGCGGTCACTCCCACCCAAGCCATCCTGTCCACCGATACCAGTCCCGTACAACTTCTGGACGCTCCTCCGGAAACGGCCGCGCCTGCGAAGCCGCCGATCGACGGCCTGAAGATCTCTTCTCAGTCGTGGCGCAGGGGCGGGCTCGGCTCGAAGGCGCTGGTCACGTTCACGCTGCGCAATGCCAACGACTATGCGGTGAAAGATATCGAGATCGCCTGCGCCTTCGCCAGCCGGGACGGCAGCCATCTGACCGATCGCAGGCGCGTGATTTCAGATACCGTGAACATGAAGAGCCGGAAGCGCTATGCCGGCATGCTGGTCGGGTTCGTCAACGTCAACGCAAATAAGGCGAAATGTTCGCTGGTGACCGCCAGTCGGATTTAACCCTGTTCGCCTGAACCGGCGTTTCCCCCTCGAAAATGTGAGCGTGGCCTTTGAACCTTGCCAGTGGCTTGGGAACTAATCGTTATGTCGCCCGTTAGGCGATGGAACCGCGCAGGTTGTGCGGGGGGAGCGATTACCAAATGCCAGTAGCGCGATATTTCCTGTTTGTCGGCGGAGTGCTGCTCGCGCTGCTGTTGGCCATTGATGCGTTCGTGCCGCCGCAGGTTGCCGTGGTGAGCCATGCCGCGCCCGGGATCGACAAGACCGTTGTCCGGATTCGCTCTGACCAGAAACCGCTGGAGCGGGTGGTTTACGATACCAGCCTTCCGACCATTGTTCCGTCGGCTGCAACCGTTCAGGCCGCTGCCGCCGCCGCCGCACCACCTGCCGTCGCCGGAACCTCGGCCCAGGCCCGTGTGCGGGAGACGTTCGCCCAGTTCGTGCCGACTGAAGCGAAGAAGCCCGAACCGCAGGTCCAGCGCAAGCGCAGGATTGCCAAGAGCCAGTCGACCCCGCCCAAGAGCCCGCCGATGCGCTTCGCGCAGCAGTCGCAATATGGCTTCTTCGGCGGCCCGAGCTGGAAAAGCACTTGGTAGGCTGCGCCCGTTGATTTAGCGCGGTAGCTTCGGAATTTTATCCGCAAAACCGTTGTAGCAGGTCAGCCGCTCGTCTTCCTCTTTCTGGAAGCGGCAGTCGTTGACGCCTTTCGCGGCTGGTGCCTTCGGCTTGGGCTGCGGCGCATAGATGGCGTCGTAGCACATCAGGCGTTCCTTGGTCGCGTCGTCGATATCCTGACAGGCTTGCAGTTTCTGCGCGACCGATTGGGGCTTTGCCGGCGCTTCCTTCTTGCCTGCCGCCGCTGACTTCTTCGTCCCGACCACAACCAGCGGCTTGCCGCCGATCGTAGGGGGAGCGGCGGGGTCGGGCGCGGCCGATGTTTGCGCAAATACTGCAGCCGGATACAGCACCGCCAGCGCGAGGATGATCTTTCTCATGTGGAAATGTCCGAATAGCCGTTAGCGACGCGCGCCTGGAGAGACCAGGACCTCCGACCTTCGGAATCGAAAATCCCGCCGCGCGCCAGCGATCTCTAGCACCATCCCAGAGCGTCTGTCTAACCCGTTGATTTAATGGCTATTCAATTCGCCTGTGTTGGACCGGAAGATGCCGGCCGGGGCTCGTGTGACGTCGGGTCGTTGGGGCCCGGCGGCTTCGGGCCGCGGGAGGTCATCCGCCGGCGTCAAAGTTGTGCTCTATTGGGCGTACCTCCCTTAGGTGCTCCGACCGTCAGATCGCGGGAGGGTTTTGTGATTCTGCAAGGAGAACGCCATGTCCGATCCGCAACGCCGGGAGTTTCTGGTTGCAGCCGCGGGCATAGGCTCGCTGGCAGCGTTGGGCGGGGTGCAACCGGCTGTGGCCGGTGATCCGAGCTTCATGAACAACGTCCCGGATCCCGCGCTGTCGGGCAAGGACCTCCCGACCTTCAAATTCGCGCTGGAGAAGTCGGACGGCAAGGTCATCGGCAAAAGTTACGGCAAGGAGGCGACCGTCACGCAACTGCCGATCTCCAAGGGAATTGCCGGGGTTTCGATGCGCCTCGAGCCCGGCGCGATGCGCGAACTGCACTGGCACGCCACCGCGGCCGAGTGGGCGTTCATGGTCGAGGGGCGCGTTCGCACCACCGTCGTCGATCCGAGCGGCTTCTCTGAGACCAACGATTTCGACCCGGGCGATGTCTGGTACTTCCCCAGGGGGCACGGCCACATGCTGCAATGTCTTGATGACAAGCCCTGTCATTTCATCTTGATCTTCGACAATGGCTACTTCTCCGAATTCGGTACCTTCAGCATCACCGACTGGATTGGGCATACGCCGAAGGCGCTGCTGGCAAAGAATTTCGGACTGCCCGAGTCGGCGTTCGCCACGTTTCCGAAGGAGGAGGTTTACTTCGCGCGCGGAAAACAGCCTCCCGCCGAGCCGTCGGTGCCGCTGCAGGGCTGGAAGCTGCCACCGGAGACCCACAAATATCGCCTGTTGGCGCAACAGCCACACGCAACCTATCAGGGCGGCAGGGAGTGGCGCGTCGATTCCTCTCACTTCCCGATCGCGAAGACCATCACCGGCGTAGTGCTCGATCTCGATCCCGGCGCGCTGCGGACGCTGCACTGGCATCCGAACGCCGACGAGTGGCAATACATCCTCGAGGGCGAGGTAAGCGTTACCTTGTTCGGCTCCCACGGCCGTTATCGGATCGAGCAGCTACAGAAGGGAGACGTCGGCTACATCCCGCAAGGATACGGCCACTCGATCGAGAATGTCGGCGACAGGCCCGCGCGCATCCTGATCGGATTCAACGCCGGCATCTATCAAACCATCGACCTGTCGCAATGGATCGCGGCAAATCCCACCGACGTGCTCGCCACCAATTTCAGCCAGCCGCCGCAACTGTTCGAAGAATTTCCCCATCGCGACGTGTTCGTCGCCGGCAGGAGCGGCCCGGGCAAATAGAGCACTTTCATGCGCGCGCGCGAGCCGATCGATTGGTGTGCCACCGTTTCAGCGTTGCGTCGCATGGATCGCTCATGTGCGTGCAGGCGGGCGATCTCGAGCTTTCGTTGCAAGACGCGCGCCGCCTGATCTAGCGCAGGCGATAGGCATCAAATGCATGGGCCAGGAAGATGCCGATGCTGGTGAAGACGAGGAATGCCGTCACGACCTCAGTCATAGCTTTCCTCCCTGTGTTGCCATGCCGGAAAGGGCACGCTTGAGGAACTCGTGGTAGATGAGGTTCAGGACCGATACCAACATGATCTAACCCCGTGGTTTGCTAGACCGCACCGTAAGGAACCTCTGTTTCCGGAGAACTTCGCGACTCCGCAAAATGGTTTCGCCGGCCGCGTTTGAGATCACGGATCGCGCCGCGCGTCGCACAACCCGAAGTATTGTTGTGGACAGTCCACGCGCGTGGCGGGCAACCGTACAGCCGGTATCCGACCGTGCTTTCCATTTGAAAACTAAAGGGTTCCCGCCGTGCGGCTGCTGGCGCCAGGCCTGGATTGACAAATCTGGGCCCAAATCTTGACCCGTTGCGACCAAATTTTTGGGACAAGATTCGATTGGTAAGGCCCGCCTTTTCGCGGAACGTCACATGTCCTGAGGTGTGATGATGAAGCAAATTCGGTTGGCCGCTTGCGCGGCTATTGTTGCATCCCTCCTGCCAGTTGGCGGGCCACCGGCGCAGGCGATAGAGTGTCGTGCCGCGCCGACTTCCCAGAAGCCTTGGACCTATCGTCTCATCGATGGACGAAAATGCTGGTACGAGGGCAAGGCCATGATCTCGAAATCGTTGTTGCAGTGGCCGCGGCAGGCTCCCGCTGCACAGCAGGCTCTAGCGGTACAGCAGGCTCCCGCGGCACAAGCGAAGGCCAGCGAAGTTCCAATAAAAATCCTCACGGTGAAGCCCAACAATCCCCTGGATGCACAGGCGTTGGTTCCGGACGACACTGACAGTTTTGAAGCGCGGTGGCGCGCGATTCTCGACTAGCGCGTTTTCAAGCGAAGCATGCCGTCGGACTTGATCCGTGGGTGACGACCGGTTCGCGTCATGAAAGCGCGTCCAACCAGCAATCCGGCGTCCCGTTTTCGGTTCCATCGAAACGGAAAAGGCGCTGGCAGCAGCGGCCGCCGTTTCGAGATGCCTCCCGTTAACTTATTGTTAACCATAACCGCGCAGCATTCGCCTCCATAAGGACTTGTCACGGACCTTGGTCCGAAGACGCTATTGATCGTTCATCCCTGGGGGCGAGCAGAGACTCGTGGGGCTCCAAGGAGTTAAGGTCATGTCGTTACCTGAAGTACGAATCCAAACAAATTTGCTCTCCGAGTTCGTTATGGCGATTTTCGGCGCACTTGGTTTGGGTGTCCCGATCGCGGTCGCGATCATCTGGATTTGTTCGTGATCCGTTGGATTTGTTCGTGATTGGTATGTTGCTTGTTTTCGTGCGGCACTCGTCCTTGTCAGGGCACGCGTGCACGTAAAGCGTGATCTCGCGTGCCGCCGCGCCTCAAGCCGATACCGCCGCCAGCCAGGGCCCTTCGTTAACAGGGTTGGCTTAGCGTCGGCACATGGCCAGTTCCGACCTCTACGGCGCACTCGCTGCCGCCATTCTGCAGGACACGACCGCCCGGTGGAAGCGTCCGGTGCCGGAGGGGCACGGCCACTTCACCTTCACAGCCGCGTGCGAAATGCTTGTGAGCCTCGGCGTCGCGGAAGCCGTCGACACCTACGGCAGCGATTATGATGCGTCGGTGTATCGGCAATACCGATTGGCGGTCGACAGCAACGAGGCGGCCGCCGTCGTCGCGGAGCGTGCATCGTCAGGCGCGTTCGACATGCCGCCGATCGACGACGTGTTGGCGGCGTGGCTGGGCTGCGCCTTTTTCTTCAAGCTAGTCAGCGTAACGCCCGAGCCGTTCGTGCCACATGACGATGTGCAGGTGGTGATGCGGGAGCTTATGCAATCGGGGTACGCGACGCAGCACGACGGACGCGTGCGATGGACTGACAAGATCGCGCCCGGGATGGCGCTGTACCACGGGCCCGATCCCAAACTCTATGGCGCGCTTGCCGCGTCGCTCGTGCGGCTTGCGGTTGGCGCCCCGCCAGGCACGCCCGAGCCCTTGCGCGCCGTCGCCGGAAGCATGTTTCACGGTCAGGCACTCAGTGCGTTCGAAAACGCGTGCATGATTCTCTTGAGGCTCGGCCTTGCATATCCTGTGTGTACCGAAAACCTCATCCGAGTTGATGCCGTGATGGAATCGCGTAAGTTGACGGAATGATCGGGCCTGTTCTGTTTCGTTCTTGCCGTCCTGGCCTCGCCATTCAAGTCGAAGTCGCGGCTTGAAGCCGAGAACGCGGTGCTAAGACATCAGTTGATCATATTGAGGCGTAGGCTGCATGGTCGCGTCCGGCTGACGAACCATGATCGATGGTTCTTTATCCAGCTGTATCGTTGGTTTCCAGCAATCCTCAGGGTTCTCACGATCATGCGGCCCGAGACGCTCGTGCGTTGGCACAGGGCCGGCTTTCGTCGCTACTGGCGTTGGAAATCGCGTCGACGGGGAGGGCGGCCGCCAGTCGAGACGGAGCTGCGTGCGCTGATCCGGCGGATGAGTATCGAGAACCCACTTTGGGGCGCGCCACGCATTCACGGCGAGCTGCTCAAACTGGGATTTGA
>Ga0137407_10003678_pt1 | contig 10193 bp, 10 predicted proteins | sample CZOMad2_2_16fung_FD_108410 | JGI IMG/M metagenome (GOLD analysis project Ga0137407, IMG submission 108410) | Vadose zone soil fungal communities from Angelo Coast Range Reserve, California, USA - CZOMad2_2_16fungal (Illumina Assembly) | ecosystem: Environmental > Terrestrial > Soil > Vadose...
GAGCGCGGGCTTCGCTACAACAGGCAGCGGGTCCAGGTCATCCGCGACGCCTGGTGCGTCTGCGGCCGGCCCGGAGTGGTCCTGGCCGACGCGGGGACCGGGCTGGTTGGCTGGCGGCACCTCGCCCCGATGTGCGCCCAGTGCGCGGCGGCCCGGCCCTCGCTCAGCCTGCCGGAATTCGTTGCGCGGCTGGACGCGCCCGTCAGCATCCAGCAGCCCACGGCCGGCCCCGGCCTGGCCCCGCTCAGCCCGCTCGCCGCCGTGGTCCTCGCCCCGCCCGGCATGACCGTGGCCTCTCCCGACGCCGACACGACTCCGCTCAGCCCGGTAGGCCCAGGCGACCTCGGGACGCTACCCGATCCCACGGAATCGCCAATCGCGATCCTCACCGCCGAGATCGCCCTGCTCCACGCCCGCCTGGACGACCTCCAGTCCCGGATGGGCAAGTAGCACAGGCGCACTGCGGGCAACTTCGCGGCGGGCGGCACGTCTCTGATACGTGGACCCTCATACGCGAACGCACGACCCTGCCTCCGGTTACAGCGCCGCTGATGGTCACGGTGCCGTTGGGCCGGTGACGGCGCTGTACCAGGCGCATGCGCCCGGCCTGGTCCGGCTGGCCATGATGATGCTGGGCGACCAGCCAGCCGCCGAGGACGTGGTGCAGGACGCGTTCCTTGGCCTGTTCCGGCGCTGGGACTCCCTCAATGACCCTGGCCGCGCGCTGCCCTACGTGCGCTCCAGCGTGCTCAACGGCTGCCGGGACGTGATCCGCAAGAGCGCCCGGCGCGACCGAATGGAGCTCGTCGACCTGGGCACCGCCTCGGCCGAGGCCAGCGTGCTGCTGGCCGAGGAGCACCGGGAGGTACTGCGCGCGCTGCACCGCCTGCCTGCCCGGCAGCGCGAGGCTGTCGTGCTCAGGCACTGCCTGTCCCTGACCGAGGCGGAGGCCGCCGCGGCCATGAACATCAGCCGGGGCACCGTCAAGTCCGCGAGTTCACGCGGCCTGGCCGCCTTGAGCCGCATCCTTAAGGAGAAGCCATGACCATCGAAGACCGGCTGCACGACTTCACGCGGGTGATCGACGACGCGATGCGCCCGGTCCGGCCACTGGACCTCCCCCCGACGCCAGAGCCCGCGCGACCGGCCCGGCGCCGCCCTCATGGCCGCCGCTGGCCAGGCCTGCTGGTGCCGCTCGGCGCCGCCGTCGCCGTGGCCGCGGTCGCGGCCACCCTCGTCGTCGTCCGCGGCCTTCCCCACGTCGCGGCGCGGCCACCAGGGATCGCGGCCATAAGCCCCGTCCCGGCGGGGTCAGGCCCGGCCACCGGCCCTGAGGCACTCCCGGAGTTCTTCGTGGCCCTCAGCCACCCGGACGCCGGGATGCCCGGCCCCGGCGGCGGCGTGTCGACGACGCCACCGCCCGACCCGGTGGTCGTGGGTGAGACGCGCACCGGCAGGGTGCTCGCCACCGTGAACCCGCCGGCCGGCGCCACGTTCGCGGGCCTGACCGGGGCCGCCGATGACCGCACGTTCGTCCTCGACGCCATGCCCAGGCAGGACAACCCGGTGGCGGTCGGCCCGCGCACCTGGTACCTGCTCCGGGTCAGCCCCGGCACCGCCACGCCGGCCCAGCTGGTCAAGCTGTCGATCCCCTCGATTGGCAGCCGGCCCGCGATCGAGGGAATCGCGCTGTCCCCCGACGGCACCAAGCTCGCGGTGCTTTTCCAGCCGGACGCGGGCTCCCCGGCCGCCGGCCGGTTCACCCTGGCGGTGTACGCGGTGGCCGACGGCGCACTGGCGCACCGATGGACCGGGACGGACCCGTATCACGGCACGTACGACTACGGCTCCGCCGCTCCGCCGGATGACAACCGCACCCTTTCCTGGACCGCCGACGGGCACCGGCTGGCCTTCGCCTACCGCAGCTCCAAGAGCCCGGGCTCCAGCCTGTCCCTGCGGATGGTCGACCTGACCCGGCCCGGGAACGGCCTGTTCGCGGACAGCACGGTCATCCTCACGATCGCCGTCTCGGCGACGACCGGGAAGTCCGCCATCTCGTGCGAGACCCTGGGAATCACCAGCGACGGCCGGACCGCCGTCTGCGGCGCGAACATGCCCCGGTTCCCGCGGACCGGGATCGTCCTGGACGCGTACACGCGCCCCTCCCCGTGGACCGGCTGCGCCAGGCCGACCGACCTGAACTACCCGGGTATCGCTGAGGTCTCGCTCGCCTCCCGGAAGCTCCGGGTGATCTACCAGGTCAGGCCCCAGTGCATGGGAAATGGCCAGAGCACCACCTTGTGGGCGAGCCCGTCCGGCCAGGCGGTGCTCAGCTACATCGGCTACACCAACGACCCGTCCATGAGGCCGCACACCGAAGTGATCCTGGCCAGCCACGGCAGCATCACCCGCCTGGCCTGGCCAGGCGCCGCCACCTTGCTCTACAACGCCGCCTTCTGACGGAGTTTCCGCCGTTTCCGCGGCTGGGATGTACCCGGCAGAATTGGGGGGTGATCTCGGATGCGGACTTCGACCAGCTTTGCCGTCGCCTCTATCGCCAGCTGGAGGACGGTGCCGTCGACCCTGAGGCGGCGTTCGACCTCGCCTGCGCCGTCCTGGACGGCTGCCCGCTCGCGGAGGGCGCCGCGAGCCTGGCCCGGCTATGTGTCGCGGATGCCGCGGATCCGGCGCAACTCATGCGGGCGACGCGGTTGGTCCTGGCGCAAAGCTCCCGTCTGGGATTCGCCGAGGAGCCCGGCTGGCTAGCCACGCTGGAGCAGGCACTGGAGGTCGTCAAGCGCGACATGCGCGCCTGCGGACTGCCCGGGACTGGCCACCTGTTCGTCCAAGAGGGAGGCAACGCCTTTGTCGAAGTATGGGGCCACCACACCGGTCACGCTGGAGGGTGCTCCCCCGCGGACGGAAGCGATCCGGTCTGGGCGCTGGTGGCGGTGGCCGACGACGCGCAAGACGCGGTAATGCACGCCGTCTGGGGCGCGTGGCCGGTCTGCCCAGCCCACGGCCTCGGCACGCACGCCCGGGGGGCGGAAGCCGCGGCCGTGTGGTGGTGCCAGGGCGGTGGCGGTCATGTCGCGGCACCGATCGGGCAATGGCGCGCCTAGCGTGACTGCCGTGAGTGAGCACTGCGAGCCAGAAGGCACGTTTCCGCGGAGCCACCCGCAGCCTTGTCATCGTTTTTTACCGCGCCGGTCGATTCCGGCCGGGGTCTTTCGTGAAGACTGTGAGAGGCCGGGCAGGGCGCCTGGCCGCGACGGAGGGAATACCCATGAAGCAGTACCTGCTCGCCGTCTACAGCGACGAGTCCGCGCAGTTCACTGACGAGGAGATGCAGGCCGCGTTCACGGCGGTCGACGCGTTCAACACCGAGCTTCAGGCCAGCGGCGCCTGGGTGTTCGCCGGCGGGCTGCACCCGCACTCGAACGCGACCGTGGTGCGCGCCCAGGGCGGCAAGGTCGTCACCACTGACGGACCGTTCGCCGAGACCAAGGAGCAGATCGGCGGCTTCTGGGTCATCAAGGCCGCAGACCTGGACGTCGCACTTGAGCTGGCCGCCAAGGGGTCGCAAGCCTGCGGCTGGCCGGTTGAGGTCCGCCCGTTCCAGGACGAGGCCACCGGCGCGTAGGAACCCAGGTGACGGACGCCAGCCCGCTGGGTCAAGCAGCGATTGAGCAGGCCTACCGGGAGAGCTCGGGACGTGCGGTCGCGACCCTGGCCCGCGTCTTTGGCAGCATCGACATCGCCGAGGACGCGGTCCAGGAGGCGTTCGCCGTCGCGGTCACCCGCTGGCCCGCCGATGGCGTGCCGCCCAATCCTGGCGGCTGGATCGTCACGACCGCCCGCAACAAGGCGCTGGACCGGCTGCGCCGCGAGTCGTCGCGGTCCGGCCGGGAAGCGGAGGCTCACTCGCTGATCGAGGCGCGAGCCGAGCCGGAGATAACGGAGGTGGGGCCGGTGCGCGATGACCAGCTCCGGCTGATCTTTACCTGCTGCCATCCCGCGCTCGCGCCGGAGGCCCGGATCGCGCTGACGCTGCGGCTGATCGCCGGGCTGCAGGTACCCGAGATCGCCCGCGCGTTCCTGGTGCCCGAGGCGACGATCTCCCAGCGTCTCGTGCGGGCCAAGAAGAAGATCCGCGACGCCGGAATCCCGTACCGGGTGCCGCGCGACGATCACCTGCCAGATCGGCTACCGGTCGTCCTGGCGGTCATCTACCTGGTCTTCAACGAGGGCTACGCCGCATCCTCCGGTATCGGGCTGACTCGCGCCGGCCTGTGCGGCGAGGCGATCCGGCTGGCCCGGCTGCTTGTCGCGCTCATGCCCGACGAGCCCGAGGCCGCTGGGCTGCTGGCGCTGCTGCTGCTGACGGAGTCCCGCCGCCCCGCGCGGGCCGGCGCGGACGGGAGCCTGGTGCTCCTCGCCGACCAGGACCGGTCGCTGTGGGACGCGGCGCTCATAGCGGAGGGGCAGGCGATCATGCGCGGGCTGCTGCGCCGCAACCAGCCCGGCCCTTACCAGGTCCAGGCGGCGATCGCCGCCGTGCACAGCGACGCCGCCACCGCGCCTGAGACGGACTGGCGGCAGGTAGTGGCGCTGTATGACCAGCTGTACGCGTTCATGCCGACCCCGGTTGTGGCGCTGAACCGCGCCGTCGCGGTCGCCGAAGTGGCCGGCCCGCAAGCGGCGCTCGCGCTAGTCGACGACCTGGACCTGCCGGATTACCACCTGTATCACGCCACCCGCGGGGACCTGCTGCGTCGCCTAGGCCGCTTCGCGGAGGCCGCGGCGGCCTACAGGTCGGCGGCTGGACAGACGGCCAACGCCGCCGAACACGACTTCCTGCGCGGGCAAGTTGACTGCATGCAGCGCTCCGCCAGGGAACCAGGCGGCGATGGTGCCGTTGCCTCCCTATAACGACGGTGTTGGCGCCATCGCGTACCAATTCTTGCGGCGGCAATGGTGCCATCGCGTCCCTCCGGCGGCGGGCGTGCCGTCCTATGCGGCCAGTTTCTCCGCGAGGTACGCCTTGACGTCGTTCACGTTGGCGGGCACGGCGATGATCGCGAGCGGTGGATTCTTCGTCCCCTGCGCGATGGCGTCACGGATGCTGCCATATAGCGGGCCACCTTGGCCCGATATCCTTGGGCAGGAATTGCAGCACATGGGCGCCTGCGGCTTCTATCCGGTTGCGTCGAGCTACCGTCGCCGCGTAATCGGCGGCGCTGGTGTGGTACTGCAGAGAGTCGACTTCGCCCGCGACGCCTGCGCGCTGCCACCAAGTGTCGACCATGGCGAGGAAGGTGCCATCTGGCAGGTAGAGCCGCGCGTTGTACATCGGCTTCTCCAAGTCGGACCGATCGATCCGGTACTTCAGGTCGCGCTTCCCGCGGCGCGTCCAAGGACGCGTTGGCGCCATTGCCGCCCAGAGAAATAAGGCGCGATGGCGCCGTTGCGTCCCTGTGAGGGCGGCAACGGCGCCGTCGCGTGCACTGTTGGCCGATGGGCCGCTGGTGCTAGCCCCCGGCGGCTGCCTTGGCCAGGGCGGCCAGGCTACGGTCCACGTCGTCAGGCGTGGTGGACCAGTTGCTGACGGAGATGCGCAGGACCTGCTGGCCGCGCCAGCGCGACCCTGACATCCAGGCGGTCCCGTCGGCCAGCAGCCGCGCGGTGACGTCCGCTGTCCGCTCGTCGGACCCGAACGTCGCGCACACCTGCGTGTAGACCACGTCGTTCTCGACGCGCGCCCCGTCGATCGACGCGATCCCCTCGGCGAACCGCGCGGCGTTCCCGCAGAGGCCGTCGACCAGCGCGGCGATGCCCGACCGGCCTAGGGCACGCATCACGGCCCAGACGGTGAACGCCCGCCCGCGCCGGGATAGCTCCGGGACGTGCTCGAACGGGTCCCCGGCGGCGTCCTGGATCAGGTAGTCGCCGTGCATGCCCATCGCGGCGCGCAGCGCGGCCCTATCGCGCACGATGGCGATACCGCAGTCGTAGGGGACGTTCAGCGTCTTATGCGCGTCAGTAGTCCATGAGTCCGCGGCCTCGTATCCGTCGATGAGGAGCCGGGTCGCGGCAGACGCGGCCGCGAACAGGCCGAACGCCCCGTCAACGTGCACCCACGCGCCGTGGGCGTGCGCCGCCGCGATAGCGGGGTCGAACGGGTCGAACGCTCCGGAGTGCACGTTCCCCGCCTGCAGCGCGACGATCGTCGGCCCCGCAGCCCCGCCCGCGAGCGCGGCGGCCAGCGCGCCGGGGTCGATGCGTCCCTGATCGTCGGCGGCCACTACCTCCGGCGCGCCGAGGCCGAGGTAGCGCAGCGCCAGGTCGACCGTGTCGTGCCGTTCCGCGCCGACCAGCACCCGGACCCGCGGTGAGCCGGTCAGCCCGGCGGCGGCGACGTCCCAGCCCGCCCGGGACAGCACCGCGTCCCGCGCGGCCGCCAGGCACGTGAAGTTCGACATCGTCGCGCCGGTGACGAACCCGACCGCACTTTCGGCGGGCAGGCCGAGCACGTCCAGCAGCCAGGCCGAGGTGATGTCCTCGACGGCCGAGTGCGCGGGCGTGAGCAGGCGCAGCCCCGCGTTCTGGTCCCACGCGCTGACCAGCCAGTCCGCCCCCAGCGCGGCCGGGTGCGCGCCGCCGATGACCATCCCGTAGAACCGCCCCGACGGCATCGCGGTCAGCCCCGGCTCGCAGCCGCTGGCCAGCAGGTCGATCACCTCGCCCGCCGGCGTAGGCCCGTCCGGCAACTCGGTGCCAAGCAACGCGGTGACCTCCGCGACGGACGCCTGCGGCGGCACCGGCCGGGTGGGGAGGCTGTCCAGCCACCGCGCGGCGTGCCCCGCCGCCCGGGAAAGCGCGATCTCGCGTTCAGAGTCAGACATGGCTCCAGTCTGACCTAGCCCCCGCCCGCCCCAACACCGCAGCCCTGCGGTATGCCGCTGAGGAATTATGCAGCTTGAGAACAATGCGCGATACCTGGCAAACTGCATTGAATTAACAAAAGAGGGGGATCGGCATGTTCGGGAGTCACGAGCGGCACCGGAATGGGCAACGCCGCCGGCGCCGCCTCGTTCGCGGAGCTCGGGCAGCTGGCAAAGCAGCTTCACTCCGGCGCGCGCGGTCCCGACCTCTACGCATGCTCCGCCGTTAGGACCGCTGTAAGTGCTCGTGCGCCAGCTAGCGCTGTTGCGTTCCTCGGCAGCGCTGGCGAATTGGATGCCCATTTCCTTGTGGTATTCACACCTCCAGACCTCGTCGGTCGCGACGGCCGCAAGCATGAGAAAGTCGCGAACTGATGACTGACTGGGGTCCTGGGGCGCGTAGGGCAGTTGCTCGCCTGCGCGGCGGAGTTCACCGGGTTGCGTTCCGGATCCGCCAGGAAGCGGGCTAAGCCCAGGCGACCTGGTTGACGATCGCGGTGAACACGGCCGGGAGCGCCGCCGCCGCCGGCACGATGCGCGGGCCGAGTAGCCGCTGCTGCCGGGACCACAGCAGGCCGCCGGTGAGTACGCGTTCCTTGCGGGTCACCCGTCGCCAGGCTCGCTCGTAGTCGCCGGGGCGGCCGGCTACCAGGCAGGCCGCGATGACTTCGGCCTGGGCTAGCGCCGCGCCGATCCCCTCGCCGGTCAGCGCGTCGAGGTATCCGGCCGCGTCCCCGATGAGCAGCACCCGGCCCGCGACCCGCCGCCGCACATCCTGCCGCAGCGGGCCAGCCCCACGATCTTCGCTGCGGGGAACGGCCTTAGCCGACTGCACCCGGCTCAGCAATCCGGGGAACGCGGCCAGGCGCGCGTCCAGGTTCCCGGCACCGGGCCCGCCGAGCACGGCGATCCCGATCTCGTCATCGGCGACTGGGGTGACGTACGCCTCGCAGTCGCGGGCCCAGTGCACCTCAACCAGGTCGGTCCACGGGGCGAGCCGGTAATGGCGGCGCAGCCCGTACCTCCGGTGCCTGTCATCGCGCTGCCGCGCGGGTGCCGGGTCGAGGCCAGCCGCCTTGCGCGCAGCGGAGTGAAGCCCGTCCGCTCCAACGAGGTAGCGGGCGTGGAACGGGGCAGGCGGCCCCGGCCCGTTGGGCATGAGGACAGCCTTGACGCTCTTGACCTCCTGGGTGAAGCCGGCGACCCGGGCGGGGATGACCTCAACTCCGAGGGCCGCGGCGCGCAGTGCCAGGGCCGCGTGCAGCGCCGTGCGGCGCACGCCGAGGCCGGTTCCGGCGCTGAACGGGGCATCAACGCTGTGCCTGTGGTCGAGGTAGCGGATGCCGCCGATCACGTGTCCCGCGGGCCGGACGCCGATCGCGGCGAGCCGCTGCACGGCGGCGGGCATCAGGCCCTCGCCGCACGCCTTGTCGATCGGCGTGGCGCGTGGCTCGGCCACGGTCACCGCCAGGCCTGCTTGCGCGCACCGGATCGCCGTCGCCAGCCCCGCGGGGCCGCCGCCGCTGATGAGGACGTCGATCATTGCGCGACGAGCTGGCCGGCCCGCAGCGCGCGGACCTCACAGCGAATCCGGACGGTGAGCAGGATCGCGTTCAACAGCGTGAAGCTGGCTGACGTGATCCACGCCGAGCCGACCAGCGGGAGGGCGGCGCCCTCGATGATCACCGCGGCGTAGTTCGGGTGCGCGAACCAGCGGTACGGGCCGGCCGTGACCAGGGGCCGTCGCGGGACGACGATGACCCGGGCGGTCCAGCTCCCGCCGAGCGTGGCGATGCACCACCAGCGCAGCGCGTTGGCCGCGATGACGACGGCGAGCATCGGGAATCCGAGCGCCGGGATGAATGAGCGATGCGCTAGCAGCGGCTCGGCGATGCAGCCGGCCAGCAGCGCGGCGTGCAGCGCGACCATGACCGGGAAGTGCTCCCGGCCGTATTCGATGCCGCCTTCTCGCAGGCTCCGCGTCGCGTGCCGTTGCGAGACGACGAGCTCGGCGACCCGCTCGACGGCGATGACGGCGAGCAGCGAGTAAAAAACGATCATCGGCTCTCCTTTACCAGCGCAGCAGGACCAGTTCGGCGCTGACCCCTGGCCCGAGGCCGATCATCAAGCCGAACGTCCCCGGCGCGACCCCGGCATCGCCGACCCTCTCCAGGATGTGCAGGACCGACGCTGACGACATGTTCCCGGCCTCCGCCAGGGCCTCGCGGGATTGCGACACAGCCTCATCGGCGAGCTTGAGCGCCCGCTGGACGGCGTCGATTACCCGCGGGCCACCCGGATGGCAGATCCAGGCGCCGACGTCGTCGGCGGTCAGGCCCTGCGCGGCCAGGAACTGGGTGATGGCCGCGCCGAGCCGGCTCTCCACGACATCGGACAGGTCGGTCGTCAGCACGATGCGAAAGCCGTTCTCGCTCAGCCGCCAGCCGAGCGCGTCGGTGCTGTCCGGGAAGACCTCGCCGCGGGTGGCGATGACCCGCGGGCCCGGCGGGCTGGTGCCTTGCGTCCCGGTGGCGATGAGCGCCGCCGCGCCGTCGCCGAACAGGCCGCTGGCCACCAGGTCAGCGGTCGTGGCCCCGGCCGCCGGGACGGTGAGCGAGCACAGCTCGACCGCGAGCAGCGCCGCCGTGTGCCCGGGCCAGCCGCGCAGGTAGTCATGGACCCGGCTCAGCGCCGCCGCGCCGGCGACGCAGCCGAGGCCGAAGATCGGCAGCCGCTTCACGTCGGGCCGCAGCCCCAGGCGGGGAATCAGCCGGGCGTCAATGGATGGCACCGCGACGCCGGTGACCGACGTGACGACGAGCAGGTCGATGTCGGGTGGCTGCTTGCCGGCCCGCGCGAGGGCTTGGGTGAGCGCCCTCTCGCCGAGGGCGGTGGCCTCGGTGATGTAGCGGTCGTTCGTGGCGGCGATCCCGCCCAGGGTCCCGTACTCGTGCAACGGCGCGACGGTGTGCCGGGTTCTGACGCCTGCGTTCTGGTGCAGCCGCTCGAGCAGGGCACGCCGCGCCCGGCGCAGCCCGGCCAGGTCGGCGTACTGGGCGGTGAGCTGGCCTTGCGGGTACTTGTGGGCTGGGAACGCCGTGCTTACGGCGAGGATTTGTGTCACGTCACTGCTGTCTTCCTCCCGGCGGCGCTTTCATGCCAGCCCTGCTTTCATGCCAGCACTGCTTTCATGTCAGCGACTCGCCGCCGACGGCGAACATGAGCACGTCGACGCCCGCGATGCCCATC
>Ga0137407_10003680_pt1 | contig 10190 bp, 1 predicted proteins | sample CZOMad2_2_16fung_FD_108410 | JGI IMG/M metagenome (GOLD analysis project Ga0137407, IMG submission 108410) | Vadose zone soil fungal communities from Angelo Coast Range Reserve, California, USA - CZOMad2_2_16fungal (Illumina Assembly) | ecosystem: Environmental > Terrestrial > Soil > Vadose zone...
CCGACGGAACGACACAGACCGAAGCGAACCTGGAGTCCGCGCGCGGCACTCGCTACGTGGGTGATGGGACTACCCGGGGTGAGAGTTACACCCACGATGCCCTGGGCCAACTGCGTAGCACCACGGATGCGGCTGGTAACACGGAAAGCTACGACTACGATGCCCTGGGCCGCCGTACCCGCCTCACCGACAAGCGGGGCAACACCTGGGAGTACCTGTACGACCTGTTGGGCCGGCTGACCGATCAGATCTCGCCTACCGTGACGGTGCTGTTGAACAGCTCCAATACCCCCACGACGCAACGGCTGACCACGCACACCGAGTACGATGTGTTTGGGAACGTTAAAACACGGACCGCAGGCTACGGGACCTCCAGTGCTGTGGTGACGACCTATGCGTACGACCGGCTCAACCGGCTGATGACGATCACACAGCCGCCCACCCTGGTCCAGTTGAGCGGGTCGGCCTTCTCCACGGTACAGTCGCTGCAGACTCACCTGGAGTACGACGGTATCGGGAACTTGACGAGCCGCACGGAGGCCTTCGGCACGACCGATGCGCGCACGACGAGCTACCAGTACGATGCCCTGGGACGGCAGATCCTGATGACGCTGCCGGGGTGGTACAGCCCCGAGATTGCCGAGGTCCTCAGTGGCCCAACGGCCCCGGAGGGCACCTTCGCCCGGACGCTGTCAACGACCTACGACGCCTTCGGCAACGCGATCAGCACGACGCTGCGCACGGGGCTCAGCACGTTCCAGACCGAGTACAAGACCTACGACCAACTCGGACGCATCGCCTTTGACGTGGATGCGCTGACCCACGTAACCGGCTTCACGTACGACGTCTTCGGCGATCAGATCACGGTCAGCCGCTATGGGGCGAGCGTGGGGGTGCCGCCGGCGAACACCAATCACCAGTGGACGACCCAGCTGTTGGTGGATGCGCTGGCGAGCGATGCCACGGCGCGCACGGTGGGGATGGCCTACGACACCCGGGGCCGCAAGACCGATGTGGTGCAGCCCTCGATGTCCCACTACTACGCGACCACGGCTGCTACGGCGCCGAACCCGTTGAGTGTGGTGCCGTCCGCGGGGACAGCCAATACCCATTATGACTACGACGTGTTCGGGGATCTGGCCCACGAAGGCGCGCAGATCGATGACTTGCCCGTAACCCCGGGCGATGACGGGGGCCCGGTGGACCCGCGCACCGGCCACTGGCGCGACACCTGGCACTACTACGACGTCATGGGGCGCGAGAACCTGACGGTCGATCCACGCGGCTACCAGACCACGCACAGCTACGATGCCAACGGCAACCTGACGCAGACGATCGAGTACACGGCGATTGTGTTCGACCCGCCCAGCCTCACGCATCGTCCCGTGCAGTCACCCCTTACGACGCAGGACCGGATCACGGTCTTTCACTACGACGCACTGAACCGCCAGACGAGCGTGGATCGGCTGGGACTGAGCTATAGCCAACTCGTCGACGGTCAATACGTCGAGGTCAACAACGATGAGAGCACGGCGACGACCGTGCAGAGCCTGATGTACAACATCGCCGGCAACGTGCGCACGCGCACGGATGCGATGGGCAATGTGACGACGTTCTACTATGACGCCGCAGAGCGGCTCATTGAGATGGTCGAGCCGGCGCGGCTGGTGGCGCCGCGCAACACGGTCGATCCGTTCCTGGACCACAACCCCCTCGTGCTCGATCCGTTCCACGATCAGGTGATGACCGCCCCGGTCACCACTTACTTGATGAACGCCTTCGGGCAGGTCGTGCTGCAGATCCACACGGCCGACGGCGGCGGGTTCGCCTCGGTGACGATCCGGCACCTGTACGATGCGGCGGGCAATCTGGTCAGGACCACCGATGGCAACGACAACAACACCCGCTACCAGGTGGACTACGCCGGCCGCACGATCTCGCAGATCCAGGCGATCGACTACCTCTCCTTCTCCGGTGAGATCACCCAGACCCTGCTGCGACACTTTGCCTACGACGCCGCAGGCCATCAGACCGATGTGATGGACTCCTACCGTGATGAGTCGGGGGTCCTGCAGCAGACCGGCACCCACCTGAACTACGATGCGTTCGGTGAGGTGACAGGGCAGTACAAGGTCTGGGGCGCGGCCAACATGGCGATCGCCGACATGTTGGCCTCGGCATCCAACCACGCCCTGGTGGCGAGCTACGGCTTTGATACCGCCGGGCACCTGATCCAACAGGACGGCCCGGATGGGCTGACGAAGTACTTCTACGACCTGGTGGGGGATCTGACCCGCCAGGAGCAACACGGCACGCTGCCCGACAGCAGCACCGGCGTGCGTATCACCGAGACCGCCTACGATGAGCAGGGCCATGCGATCCTGCAGCGCCTGCCGCGCTTCGGGATCAAGGTCTCCCCGCAGAACACCATCGAGTCCTTCGGCATCACCCCGTATGTCCTGGAGGAGTACGATCGCTGGGGCAACGTGGTGCTGCGGACCAGCCAGTCCTACATCGACAACACCACCGGCGCGGTCTCCATAGGCCAGATCACCCAGTATCGTTACAACGCGGACAACCAGGTGATCGCCGAGAAGTTGCCCCGGACCCAGGCCTACCGCACCGACGGCACGTTCTACCTGTCGGTGGTGACGCACGAGACGCACTACGATGTGTTGGGTCGGGCGGTGAAGTTCCAGGATGTGGCCCAGAACGTGGGGGATCTGTCCTCGCCTGCGCAGGTGCTGCGCACGCGCACCCGGCAGTACAACGCCGTCGGGGAGCTGATCGCGCAGACCGATGCGAACCTGCATACCACCGAGTACGCCTACGACGGCCAGGACAACCGGGTCGGGACCCGCAATGCCCAGGGCACGGTGTTCCTGGACACCTTCGATGCCAACGGCAACGTGCTCACGCACAACCTGCTGCGCGGTAATCAGGTCACCCACGATGCAGATCGGCCGTCCGTCTACACCAGCAGGGACACGACGGGCCTGCCGGGCGCACCGCCGGTGTTTGCCGTCACCTTGAACTTCTATCTGTACGATCAAGCCAACCGCCGGGTGGCCGAGATCGATGTGTCGGACGCGAACACGCTGGTCTCCTACACGGTCTACGACGAGCGCAATCTGTTGAGCCAGAGCCGTAACGGGGTGACCGGTGCGCTCACGCGCTATCAATACGATGTGCTGGGGAACAAGACCAGCCAGCTCGATGCGAACGGCGATGTGCAGACCTGGAGGTACAGCCTGAGCAACAGCGGTGAGTATCGGCTGGGGCAACTGATCCGCAGCACCCGCGATGACAGCCAGAACTCGACCCGGTTGAACCCGGCCGTGGTGCACACGTTCACCACCGTCTACGGCTACAACGGCTTCGGGCAGGTGATCAGCGAGACCTACACCGACTCGGCCGCCAGTACCCAGTCGAACGCGCGGACCTACGGGTATTACGAGAACGGCCTCCTGGAGGACATCACCGACAACACGGTCGTCACAGGCACGTTCACCCAGGACGACCCGAACGGCGACGGCGGTACGTTCGATCTGCCCTTCACCCAGACGGATCGGACCAACACCCACTACAACTACACCCCCGACGGGCAGATGAGCGAGTACCGGTACACGCACTTCAGTGGCCAGGTGAGCGCTACGGCGCTCATCCAGCAGCGCGTGCAGGTCATGAGCTATGACGAGCAGGACCGGTTGATCCAGGTGCAGGCCCCCGCGGCCGATAACTTCATCCAGAACCAGCTGGGCACGCTCACGTATCGCTACGATGAGCTGGGGAACCGGCGCGAGATCATCACCACGGCCCCCGGCGTGGCCAACCAGGATCAGTGGTACACCTACGACGCGGAAGGCCAGGTGATGATCGTCAACGGCACCCTGGACACGCAAACGCACCATGTGGTGGCCGGTGCCGGTAGCACGCTCATGGCCTACGACCCCTTGGGTCGGCGCGAAAGCGCCGAGAGCTTTGTGGCGGTCCACACCTACACCGGCACACCGCCGACGGCCGGCCATCCGCTGCCGCCCGGGGTGGTCTATGACCCCACCCTCGAGCCCGGAGTCACCCTCACGCAGTCCGAGTACCGCAAGGAGCGCTATACCTACAACGAACTGGGGTACGTGCGGATCATCACCCAGCAGGTCAATTTCCGCCGCGTCTTCTTCACAGTGGATAACGCGGATGGCACCACGACGCACATTGCGCAGCCGGACCTGGAGGCCCGCACTCAGGCCTACGGGGTGCAGGATTTTGACCTCGGCGGTAACCTCACCGATCGGACGCAGCAAAGCATCGCGGTCGCGACCGGGCGTAATCAGGTCAGCACCGTGACGGACCAGAGTCACGTGACCTCGACCTTCGGTCTGGGCGGCTTGCAGCACCAGGTGGTGAACGACCTCACCCCCGGCGGTCACACCACGACGACCGACTATCACTATGACGCGATAGGCAACCTGCTCTCCTACACCTTCGTGCAGCAGGCCGGCGGGGGCACCCCGGAGGTGCGGGTCAACTATCAGTACACCTACGACCTGCAGTTCAGTGGCAACCAGCTGCTGTTCATCTCCCAGGCGAGCTCTGTGTCGGGGGTGCGCAACGGCGTTACCCGCTATCAGTACGATGCGCGCGGCAACGTGTTGTTCCAGCAGGTCCAGGATGCGGGACCTGCCGGACAGCAGCCGGTGCGCACCGACTCCTATCAGTACGACAACAACGGTCTGATCCTCACCCAGATCCGCACCAACAACCCGGGGAACCCTTCGGACAGCGTGACCGGCTCGCGCGACTACTTCTACGCCGGCACAGGCGAGATCGCCGCCCTCGGCAATCAAACCCTTGCGATGGCGCAGATCGACAACGGCTTCACGCCGCTCAGTCCCGCCGTGGCCGCCAGCAGCCCCACGCAGTACACGGTCAATGCCGGGGACAGCCTGGCGGCCATTGCCCGCCTGGTCTATGGGGATGCGGCGCTGTGGTACCTCATTGCCGATGCCAACAGCTTGGGGTTCGGTCCCAACGATGCGCTGCCGAGCACCGAGATCGGCAAGTCCTACCGTATCCCCAAGGTGCTCTCCAGTCACAACAACGCCGACACTTCGACGCCGTTCAATCCGATGGCCATCATCGGCACCACGGCCCCCGCGCCCTGGATACCCGCCCCCAACAACGGCTGCTCGGGCACCGGCGCGACCATCGCCAATGCGGTGGTCCTGGCCACCAGCATCGTGGTGTCGAGGGTGGGCGGGGCGGCCTTGGAGAGCATCGGGGTACCCGCCCCGATCGCCATGGGGATCGCAGGGGCCGCCGCCGATGCCGCAGCCCAGGGCGAGGGACTGGCCTTCGGCACCCGCGATCACTTTGATCTGCAGGAGTTCGAGAACGCCGGCATCAGCGGCGCGCTCTCCGGCGAGGTGGGGCTGGACCCCAACACCGCCGCGGGTGCCCTGGGCTCCGCCCAGTTCAATCAACTGGTCTCGGGTGACCGTCACGCGATCTTCGGCGGCAAGCCACTCAACCTCGGCTCGCCCACCCAGTTGTTCACTCAAAGTGTCATCGGCAACGCGCTCGGCGCGGCCGGTATCGGCGGTTATGCAGGCGAGTTCCTCACGCAACTAGGCACCGGCGCCCTCGACCCTTCCGACGGATGGGTCTTCAACGGCAGCTCGCGCAACTGGACCAACATCATCGGTCAGGCCGTCAATGCCGCCACAAGCATCGCCATCGGCGGCGTCATCGCCCATGGCGCGCAGCGATGGCGTGACGCCTCGGATCCGGATCGCAACGTGCCCGTGGATCCGCTCGAGGGTGCACCGGGGGGCGAACAACGACCCTCCCTGTTTGCTCCGGGACGCCAGATCTATGCCAGTGCCGGTGACTCGGCAGACGGCGCGGGGTTGGGGAAGAAATCGTGGGAGGACGTGGTCCGCGAGGCAGCCGAGGTCGATGCCCAGGCCGAACGCGCGGCGCTGGCAGACTACGTGCTCGTGCACCAACAGGACTACGTCGATAACGCCCTGATCCATTCGGACGATCATTATGCATACGCAGGGGCATCCTCCAGTCCCTACTACGGCTTGACCAATGACACGGCCGACTTGGATCAGCCGGTCGCGGAGGTCTCGGAAATCAACAACTATCGCACCTCCGCTCAGCGCAGAACCGATGCGGGCATCGCCGCTGTCTCGTCGATCGACGACTTCTCCAGGCGCTACGATTACGTCAACTATCTGAGCCAGGGCGCGCCGGTTCCGAACGGCGAGCGGCACGCAGAGCAAGTCAAATCCGCGTACCTGAAAGAGCACTTCGCGGCAGGTCCGGCGATTGAGCACAACCTCGACGTTACGGCCAACAACGCGGTGTTCGGCAAGCTGGTCGCGGGGACCGTGTTGACGTTGGGGGCTGCGCCCTTTGCGGCTGTGCCGATCCTCGCCAATCCTGTGCTGTTAGCCAAAGGACTGGCCAAAGGACTGTTGTTCTCCAGCGTCCTTCCTGCGCTGTCGAGCTCCGGAGGACGCGATGGCGGCATGGGCAGCTTGCTTGCGTTGGGGGGTGGCGCCGTGGCAAGTGTCGGCGGCCCATGGACAAACGCACCTGAGTCGGCCGTGCTCGAGGACGGGGTGAGCCTGGCGGGAGAAACACCGTCCACAGGTATTTCACCGTCGGAAATCGATCAGTTTCCGACCGAGTCCGTGGAGCCCAGCGAACCCATTCCGCGGGAAAACATTCCCCCCCGGCTGGAGCCCGTCGCGGGCGAAATCAACAATGACGTGGATTTCCCTGAGTATTTGCCGGGCGAATTCTCGGGGCCGGTCCCCTCAGACGGTGTCCCGGTCCCGGTCGACGAGATCCCATCGACTGCCATTCCGGTCCATATAGAGCCGGAGAACTACGTTCCTACTGAATTGCCTGAGGAAATCGCTCCGACGGCTCCCCCCTGGGCTCCGCCGTCCCGGGGGACTTTGCCCGGTCTACCTGCCCCTTCGCCCGGTTCGGGTCCTCTGTCGGACGGTATCCCGCTCCCAATTGGCGGTCGGGGTCCCGTTTCGGTCGGGCCTCCGCCCAATCCCATCACAAAGATCGCGCCATGGCGGCCACCGAAGAATCCCATCGGAATTCCGGAGATGGCGCCCATGCACAGTCCCGCTCCCGTTTATGTTCCGGATCCGTTTAGATGAACTAACAGTGACCACGCGACCGGCCGCTCGGGCTTCCCGAGCGGCCGGTCACGGAGGGAGAAAGCCGTCCGTGCAGATTCTCGTACTGACTGCGAGAATCGGAACCAGGAGGATGGCGTTGAATGCTGAACGATCCGGTTGCCTGGCTGCGCATCTCGCCGTACCTCGACCAGGCGCTGGATCTCGAGAGCGACGCGCGTGGACCGTGGCTGAATGACCTCGCTCGTACCCAACCTGAGCTCGCCAGCACCGTCAGCGACCTCCTGAGCGAGATCGAAGGCCTGAATGCCGGGGGCTTCATGGCCAACTCGCTGCTGCCGTCCACCCGCCTCGATACCCTGATGCCCGTGCTGGAAAAGATGATGCAGCAGCGCGTGGCGGCTGACGCCACCGGTTGGGCGGCGCACGGCCTGGGGGATGGGCGGCTGCCGATCGCCGGGGGCGCGGTACTGGGCTCCTACCGGCTCATACGGGAAATCGGCCACGGCGGGATGAGCTCGGTGTGGCTGGCGGAGCGTATCGACGGCCAGTTCAACCGCGAGGTGGCGCTGAAGATGCCCTTCGCGGGCCCCAGGCGCGCCCAGGTGGCTGAGCGCTTTCAGCGCGAGCGCGAGATCCTGGCAACGTTGACCCATCCCAACATCGCGCGGCTGTATGACGCCGGGGTCAGCGGATCGGGTCAGGCGTATCTCGCGATGGAGTACGTGAGCGGTATGCCGCTCACTCACTATTGTGATTCCGCCCGGCTGCCGGTCCGGGAGCGCCTGCGGATCTTCCTGCAGGTGCTGGACGCGGTTGAGTTTGCTCACGCGCAGTTCGTCCTGCATCGCGACCTCAAGCCCTCCAATATCCTGGTGACCCAACAAGGCCGGGTCGTGTTACTGGACTTCGGTGTAGCGAAGCTGTTGTCGCAGGAAGCGATGCCGGAGGCGCCGCTGACCGAGATGGCCGCGTATATTCTGACCCCGGACTACGCATCGCCCGAGCAAATTGCGCGACGCGCGCTGGGCACCACCTCCGATGTGTATTCGCTCGGAGTGGTGCTTTACGAGCTGCTTACAGGGACTCGCCCGTTCGCAGGACTGTACGCCTCACAGCGCGATTTTGAGGAGGCGATCATCAAGCGTGATCCGTCCCGGCCGAGCCAGGTTGAGTGCACTGTCGAGGCTGCCCTGGTGCGCGCCTCGACGCCGCGCAAGTTGGCACAACTGCTCAAGGGTGATCTCGACACCATCGTTCTCAAGACCCTGAAGAAGGCTCCGGTCGAGCGGTACCGGTCGGTTGATGCGCTCGCGCAGGACCTCAAGAACTACCTGGGGAGTTTGCCGGTTACTGCACGCCCCGACAGTGCCTGGTATCGACTTCGTCGGTTCGCTTCGCGATACACATGGCACGTTGTGGCCGCAACAGCTGCACTGCTGGCGATCGTCGTCGTCGGTGCGACTGCCTTGTGGCAGGCGCGCTCGGCCGCCCATGAGCGCGATCGCGCATGGACCCTGGTGTCGCGCGACAAGGCCATAAACGATTTCACCGCCACGTTGATCGGTGAGGCCGCCTCATCCGAGCAGCCGGTGACGGTGAAGGAAATGCTCGCGCGCAGCGAGCGGTTGGCGCTTGCCGGCAGCGTCGGTGGCAGTGAGGATCGAGCCGCAATCCTGGGTACTCTTGCGAACCTGCATGTCTCCGTCGGGGATGCGGGCAAGGCCGAAGAGTTGCTCCGGGACGCGATTGCGCTGCTGGCGAATTCCTCCGACCCCGGGTTGCGCTCACGCCTGGTGTGCGATCACGCCAACCAGATGTCCATCATGGGGAAGATCGACGCAGCACGGGAGGTTGCCAGCCTCGAGCTCGAAAAGTTGAACTCCGACCCGCAGAGTGCGGTCGTGTGCCTGGAAAGCCTGTCGCACATCTCGCAGCAAGCCGGCGACTCGAAGGGCACGCTGCGCTATGCGACACTCGCATTGGATCGGCTGCACGATTCACCGCTGAAAGCGCCCGCGGACGAGGCCATCCTGTTGGGATCGATCGCGTATGGCCACTATCTGCAGGGACATCAGCGGGAGGCCAATCACTACTACAAACTCGCGTTCGAGAAGTTCACCGAAGCGGGCCGTCAACGCAGCGCCGATGCGACCGTCACATTGAACAACTGGGCACTGGTGAATACAGCGTCCGGCGCTCCGAAACGGGCGTTGCAAATGTACGACGAGGTCCTGGGCCGCGTCCGGCAACGCGACCCGAACTCCCGCGTGCCACCCGTACTGGTCTACAACAGGGCCCGTATGTTGGAGTCGATCGGCCGCTTTGCCGAGGCACGCCTCAACTACGAGCAGGGGCGCGACTTGGCAGCCCAGTCGAAGGACCTTTTTTACGAGGGCGGCTGCCTGCTGGGCCTGGCATCGATCGCGGAGCAGTCCGGGCAGACGGTCCTGGCAGCTCAATACCTCGACCAGGAGGCGCAGCTGCTGGGCCCCTCCTTGTCACAGAATCGTTCGATATTCGCAATCCGCCTGCGGATCCAGGGCCGGCTCGCCATGGCCGCGGGGCGTTTGGACGAGGCGCGCGCCCGGTTCGACAGCGTTCTTGCCATTTATGCCCAAATCGGACGACCCAGCCCCACCGCCATCCTGAGCAAGGTCGAACTGGATCTGTTGACGGGCGATACGCGGGCCGCCGTGACTGATGCGCAGGCCAGCCTGGATATCGCAACCACCCTGCAGGCAGACCTCCCGTATTCCAATCTCACCGGCCTGTCCTGGTTGATGTTGGGGCAGGCGTTGCAGGCTCGCGGCGAGACCGGGGAGGCCCGCAAGGCCTTCGAGTCGGCGGTGTCGCACTTGTCGAATACCCTGGATGCGGACCAACCGCAGTTGGTCCAGGCCCGCCAGCTGCTCGCCTCCAGCGAGCGATCTGATGCCGCCAGACCTCGCGCCCGAGGCCCTGGGCAACACTAGAGCCCGCCGGCGGCGGATACGCCATCCGGCCGGGCTCGCCGGCCGATTC